>Ga0207681_10002433_pt1 | contig 11804 bp, 16 predicted proteins | sample KBSS53metaG_FD_184324 | JGI IMG/M metagenome (GOLD analysis project Ga0207681, IMG submission 184324) | Switchgrass rhizosphere microbial communities from Kellogg Biological Station, Michigan, USA - KBS S5-3 metaG (SPAdes) (version 2) | ecosystem: Host-associated > Plants > Roots > Rhizosphere... | reverse complement strand
CGGAAGACCACGCCGCCCAGGATGTTGCGGATGGTGCCGTTCGGCGACTTCCACATCTTCTTGAGGTTGAATTCCTTCACCCGCGCTTCATCGGGGGTGATGGTGGCGCACTTTACGCCCACGCCGTACTTCTTGATCGCCTCGGCCGACTTGACGGTGACCTCGTCGTTGGTCTCGTCGCGGTGCTCCATGCCCAGGTCGTAATAGTCGAGCTGGATGTCGAGGAAGGGGAAGATCAGCTTCTCCTTGATCAGCTTCCAGATGATGCGGGTCATTTCGTCCCCGTCGATGTCGACGACAGGGTTCGCGACTTTAATCTTGGCCACGGATCGCTCCCAAACGTTAGGTCCCTGGCCGTATAGCGGCCACGGCGCTCGACGCAAGGCTGACGACGCCGCAACTCGGCCAACGCTTGCCACAGGCGGCGACGCCTCCTCTATACGGACACCATGGCCGAAGCAGAGCCAAAGCCCCCCGTCGTCATCCTCGCCGCGCCGCAGCTCGCGGAGAACATCGGCGCCGTCGCGCGCGTCATGGCCAATTTCGGCCTCTCGGAGCTGCGCCTGGTCAATCCGCGCGACGGCTGGCCCCAGGAGCGGGCCTGGACCTCGGCCTCCGGCGCGGACTGGCCGCTGGACGAGGCGCAGGTGTTCGGCACGGTCGCCGAGGCCATCGCCGACCTGCGGCGCGTCTACGCCGCCACGGCGCGGCCGCGGGAGCTGCAGCTTCCCGTCCTGACGCCCAGGCAGGCGGCCGGGGACCTGCGGCTGGCGGCGGCGCAGGGCCTGCGCGTCGGCCTGCTGTTCGGCGGCGAACGCGCGGGGCTGGAGACCGCCGACATCGCGCTTTGCCAGGCGGTGGTGACCATTCCCGTCGATCCCAGGTTCCGCTCTCTGAACCTCGCCCAGGCGGTGGCGGTCAACGCCTACGAGTGGCGCGTCGCCGCCGAGGACGCGCCGCCGGCCGCCTTCCGCCCCCCCGAGCCGCCGGCCGAGGCGGCCGCCATGGCCGGCCTCTACGACCACCTGGAGCGAGAACTGCACGCCTCCGGCTTCTTCCACCCGCCGGAGAAGACGCCCTCCATGGTGCAGAACCTGCGCGCGGCGCTCGGCCGGGCGGGCTTCACCGACCAGGAGGTGCGCACCCTGCGGGGCGTCGTCACCGCCCTTTCGCGCGGCCGCGGCAAGGTGCTGGAGAAGCTGGCCCGCAAGGATGAGGAGTCGCGCGGCCGATGAGTCTCTCCGCCCTGCTGGATGCGCTGCCGATGCCCATCGTCCAGGCGCCGATGGTGGGGGCATCGGACGGGCGGCTGGCGGCGGCGGTCAGCCGGGCCGGCGGCTTGGGGACGCTCGCGGCGGCGACGCTCGCGCCCGACGAGATCGGACCTGCGGTGGCCGCGTTGCGCGCCGCCGCGGGCGAGGCGCCCTTCGCCGTCAACCTGCTGATGGCGCCCAGGGCCACGCCCGACGCCGGCACGGTGGATGCGGCGCTGGCGCGGCTGAGGCCCTGGTATGAAGCCCTGGGCGCGCCTTTGCCGGAGCCGCCCGACCGGTTCGCGCCGGATTTCGAAGCCCAGCTCCAGGCGCTGATCGCCGCGGCCCCTCCGATCGCGAGCTTCGCCTTCGATGTGCTGAGCCGGGAACAGGTGCGCGCTCTGCAGGCCGCCGGCGTGCGGGTGGTCGGCACGGCCGCCACGGTCGCCGAAGCGCGGGCCTGGGCGGAGGCCGGCGCCGACGGCGTTTCGGCTCAGGGCTTCGAGGCCGGCGGCCATCGCGGCCATTTCCTGGCCGAGGTGGAAGGGAGCCTTGTGGGCACGTTGGCCTTGGTCTCGGCGATCCGTGCGGCGGTGGACCTGCCGGTGTTGGCGGCGGGCGGGATCATGGACGGCCGCGGCGTGGCGGCGGTCCTGGCGCTGGGCGCGGCGGCGGCGCAGATGGGTACGGCCTTCCTGCTGGCGGACGAAGCGATGACCTCGCCGGCCTGGCGCGGGGCGGTGACCGCCGCGCCCGACGATCCGACCAGGCTCACGCGCGCCTTCACCGGACGCTGGGCGCGGGGGATCGAAAACCGCTTCATGCGCGAGATGCGCGCCGTCGAGCGCGAGGTCCCCGCCTATCCGGTGCAGAACCGCCTGACCCAGCCGCTGCGGGCCGCCGCGGCGCGGGCCGGGGAGGCGGAGATGATTTCGCTGTGGGCCGGCCAGGGCGTCAGGCTGGCGAAGCCCGGCCCCGCCGCCCAGCTCGTGCGCGGCTGGTGGGCGGAGGCCCGGAAGGCCGCCGGGGCGTTGTCGGAACGCACAGGCGCGTGATCGCTGAGCTTGCAGTCCGGCGTCGGCTCGGCGAATTAGGAAGATGGCGGCCCGCGAGGGCAGGGCAGGAGAGATAGATGGGCGTCACCACGCGAGGCCTCGCCGCAGGCGCGGCGCTGCTGATGGTCTTCGGGCTGGGGGCTTCGGCCGCGGCGCCGACGCGCGCCGAGGCCGAGCGCGGCGTGCGGCGCGCGCTCGTCCGCCTGAACCAGCTGCTCGCCAATCGCGACATGGACATCCTCGACGAGTTCTCGCCGGCGCCCGACACCCTTCTGGTCACCGCGGCCGGAGAGCGCTGCCGGGGCCGCGGCGAGCTGGAGGCCTACTTCAAGTCCCGCTTCGCCCAGCCCACGACGGCGGTGTACAGCTGGCGCGAGGTCGAGGTCTCGGTGCGCGGCGACACCGCCTGGCTCCACGCCGAGGGCGAATCGGTGCAGACCGACGCCAAGGGCGAGGTGACGCGCCATCCGCTCCGTCTCGCCGGCGTGCTCGAGCCGCATGGCAAACGCTGGCAGTGGCGCTTCTTCCAGGGCACCGCGGCGGCGAGCTTTTCGGCTTAGCTTTCCTCTTACGCGGTGTGTGTGGAGGCGCTCCTATTTGACTCCCGCCCGCCTTCCCCGCATATAGCCGCCCTTCCACCGCCGGGCCCGCCCGCGCGGTCGGATATCCATGACGGGTGATGCGGACGCCGCCGTTGCAATCGCGCTTTCCATAGGGAATGCGCCGGCCCGCATCGAAGAGAGTGTATCGATGTCGAAGCGCCATAGCGCCAAGTACAAGCTCGACCGCCGGATGGGCGAGAACATCTGGGGTCGCCCGAAGTCTCCGATCAACACCCGCGCCTACGGCCCCGGCCAGCACGGCCAACGCCGCAAGTCGAAGGTGTCCGACTTCGGCCTGCAGCTCCGCGCCAAGCAGAAGCTGAAAGGCTACTACGGCAACCTCACCGAAAAGCAGTTCAGCCGCATCTACCAGGAGGCCGCCCGCCGCAAGGGCAACACCTCCGAGAACCTGATCGCGCTGCTGGAGCCGCGCCTGGACGCGGTGGTCTACCGCGCCAAGTTCGTGCCGACCCCCTTCGCCGCCCGTCAGTTCGTCAACCACGGCCACGTGCTGGTGAACGGCAAGCGCGTGAACATCCCCTCCTACCGAGTGAAGCCCGGCGACGTGGTGCAGGTGCGCGAGCGCTCGCGCAACATGGCGCTGGTCCTGGAGGCCCTGCAGTCGCAGGAGCGCGACACGCCCGACTATGTGACCGTCGAGGCCAAGTCGATGAGCGCCACCTTCGTGCGCGCGCCGGAGCTGGCCGAGGTGCCCTATCCGGTGAAGATGGAGCCCAACCTGGTCGTCGAGTTCTACGCCTCCTAGGGCGGCTCGACGCAGTTCAAGGCCCCGGAGCGATCCGGGGCCGGGCGCACCTTCGATCGCTCAGCCGGCTATGCCGGCGAGCGGGCGCCTGCCTTCGAGGACGGCCTCAGCCCGCCGTCTCGACGCCCTGGCTCTCCAGCAACTCCTGCAGCTCTCCGGCGGCGTACATCTCGCGGACGATGTCGCAGCCGCCGACGAATTCGCCCTTCACATAGAGCTGCGGGATGGTCGGCCAGTCGGAATAAGATTTGACGCCCTCGCGAAGGGCCTCGCTCTGCAGCACGTCCACACCGGCGTACTCCACGCCTAGCTGGTCGAGGATCTGCACCACGGCGGCGGAGAAACCGCAGCGGGGCTGTTCCGGCGCGCCCTTCATGAACAGCACCACCGGATGCTCGCTCACCGCCTTGGCGATGAAGTCGTGAACGGGGTTGGCGGCGGTATCGGTCATAGGCTCGCCCTTTCGGCGCACGGACTTGTCGCCGGAGAGCTAGGGAGCCGGCCGCCTCCGGTCAAGCGCCTGGGCGCCGCGGCTAGGCCGGCGCGGAGGTCTCCAGCGCCAGCGCGTGCAGTTCGCCCCCCATCTTGCCCTTCAGCGCCGCGTAGACGAGCTGGTGCTGCTTCACCCGCGGCAGGCCCTTGAAGGCGGCCGAAACGATGTGCGCGCGGTAGTGGTCGCCGTCGCCGGCCAGGTCGTCGATTTGGATATCGGCATCGGGGAAGCCCTGGCGTAGGGCGGCCTCGAGCTCGGTCTGGGTCATGGGCATGCGGGAGGATGTAGTCCAGCCGCGCGCGCAGCGAAAGCGCGGCCACGGAAGGGGCGCATTTTGTCCCCTTCGTCGCCTCAGACTCAGCGGCTGATCCATCGCCTGCGCGTATCTGCAGGAGGCCGCATGTCGAGTTCCGCGACCCACCCCGCCTTCTCATCGGCGACGGAATCCCCGCCCAAGCTCCGCTTCTGGAACCGCAGCTTCATGGCCCTGGTGGTGGCGCCCGAGCCGCCGTTCGGGGCGTGGTTCGCGGCCTTCGACCGCGAGGCGGCCCGCGCGCCGGCCTTCTTTCGCGGCCGGCCGGTGGTGGTCGATCTTTCCGCCGCAGTCGCCGAGGACGGCCCGGCCGCAGGTCCCATCGTCATCGAAGGGCTGGAGGCCCGGGGTCTCCGCCTGGTGGCGCTCGAAGGCGCCGAGCCCGCACTGTTCGCCGGAAGCCGCTGGGCCGGCCTCGTGAATCCGCTTCCCGGCCGGAACTTGGCCATCCCGACGGAAAGCATCGACCACGCCACGCCAGCGGCCGCCGCCAGCCTGTTGATCGACCGGCCCGTGCGTTCGGGCCAGGCCGTCGTCTTCGAGGACGGCGACGTCACGGTCGTGGGCTCGGTGGCCTCGGGCGCGGAGGTGATCGCCGGCGGCTCCATCCACGTCTACGGCGCGCTTCGCGGACGCGCCATCGCCGGCGTGCGGACCGGGGCCGAGGCGCGCATCTTCTGCCGCCGCCTTGAGGCCGAGTTCGTAGGCGTGGACCGGCTCTACCGTGTGGCCGAGCACTGGGGTCCGGCTCTCCACGGACGCGCCGTGCAGGTCTTCAGCCATAAAGACGCGCTCAGCCTGCGCGCCCTCGACTGATCCCGCATCCGGCTTGCGCCGCGGAAAAGGAGTTCACGTTCATGTCCAAGGTTCTGGTGGTGACGTCCGGAAAGGGCGGCGTCGGCAAGACGACGTCCTCGGCGGCGCTGGGCGCGGCCCTGGCGCAGTCCGGCCAAAACGTCGTCGTCGTCGATTTCGACGTCGGCCTGCGCAATCTCGATCTCGTCATGGGGGCCGAGCGCCGGGTGATATTCGACCTGATCAATGTGGTGCAGGGCGACGCCAAGCTGCCGCAGGCGCTGATCCGCGACAAACGCCTGGAAACCTTGTGGCTGCTGCCGGCCTCGCAGACGAGGGACAAGGAGGCGCTGACCGAGGCCGGAGTGGAGCGCGTGATCGACGATCTGCGCGCTCGCTTCGATTGGATCGTCTGCGACAGTCCCGCCGGCATCGAGAAGGGCGCGACGCTCGCCATGCGCTTCGCCGACGCCGCGGTGGTGGTCGCCAACCCGGAGGTGTCCTCGGTGCGAGACTCCGACCGCATCATCGGCCTTCTGGATTCCAAGACCCGGCTGGCTGAGGAGGGGACGAAGATCGACAAGCACCTGCTGCTCACCCGCTACGATGCCGCCCGCGCAAGCCGGGGCGAGATGATGAAGGTAGAGGACGTCCTGGAGATCCTGGCCATCCCGCTGCTGGGCGTCGTCCAGGAGAGCCCGGACGTGCTCACCGCCTCCAATTTCGGCGCTCCGGTCACCCTGCACAATCCGGCCTCGCCGGCGGCCCGGGCCTACGCCGACGCCGCCCGCCGGCTCATGGGCGAAACCGTGGAGGCCCGCAGCACGCGGCCGGAACGGCGCAGCCTGCTCGACCGGCTCTTCGGCCGGAAGGCGGCTGCGGCATGAGCCTGCTCAAGTTCTTCGTGAAGGGGCGTTCGGCCCCTGTCGCCCGCGACCGGCTGCAGGTGCTGTTGGCCCACGAGCGGACGCTCGCCGGCCGTGCCGATCTGGCGGAGGTGCTCCAGGGCGAGATCCTGGAGGTCATCGCCCGCCGCATCCCGATCGATCGGGAGAAGGTGATTGTGCGCCTGGACCGCGGCGACCAGATCTCCACACTGGAGATCGATATCGAGATGCCGGCGGGCGCCCTGACGCCGACCTGAGGCGACTCAGGCGCCCATGTAGGCCGGCATCCAGCCCTCGTGCGCCTCGCGCAGCCGGGCCAGCGGCAGCTCGAACAGGCCCTCGGCCGAAAGCGCCTCTCCGCCCGCTTCGCCGACCACCACGGCCGGTACGCCGGCCGCCGCGGCGGCGGCCAGCACGGGGGCCGGATCGGCGACGCCCAGCAGGTAGCGGGCTTGGTCCTCGCCGAACAGCAGGGCGTGGGCCGGGCCGGCGGGAAGCCGCAGCCTCACCCCGACGTTCGAGGCCAGCGCCATCTCGGCCGCCGCCGCGGCCAGGCCGCCGTCCGCGAGGTCGTGGCAGACTCGCAGCCCCTGGGCGATCAGCCGGGCGACCAGCTCGCCGTTGCGCCGTTCGACGGCGAGATCCACCGGCGGGGGCGCGCCATCCTCGCGGCCGAGCGCCGTGCGCAGATGCATGGAGGCGCCCAGCTCGCCGATCGTCTCGCCCACCAACACCAGCGCCATGCCCGCCTTCAGCCCGGCGAAGCCCGCGCGCTGGTCATAGTCGGCGATCAGCCCGACCCCGCCGACCGTCGGCGTCGGCGGAATGGCCGCGCCGTTGGTCTCGTTGTAGAGGCTGACGTTGCCCGAGACGACGGGGAAGGCGAGGGCGGCGCAGGCCTCGGCCATGCCGTCGGTGGCGCGCACGATCTGGCCCATGATCTCGGGCCGCTCGGGATTGCCGAAGTTCAGATTGTCGGTGATGGCGATGGGCTGGGCGCCCGTCGCCACGAGATTGCGCCAGGCCTCCGCCACAGCCTGCTTGCCGCCTTCATAGGGGTCGGCCTGGACGTAGCGGGGGGTGACGTCGGAAGTCACGGCCAGCGCCTTGCGCCCGCCGTGCACCCGCACCACCCCGGCGTCCGCGCCGGTGGCGGAATCCTCCAGGGTGTCGGCCATGACGTGGCGGTCGTACTGCTCCCACAGCCAGCGCTTGGAGGCCATGTCCGGACAGCTCATCAGCTTGAGCACCGCCTCGGCGTAGTCGGACGGAGGCGGGACATCCTCGGGCCTCAGCCGCGGGCGCGGCGTCGGCGCGACCCAGGGCCGGTCGTAGGAGGGGGCGTCGTCGAACAGCGGCGCGAGCGGCACGTCGGCGACGACCGCGCCCTTGTGCTTCAGCACCAGATGACCGGTCTCGGTGGTGTGGCCGATGACGGCGGCGTCCAGGCCCCATTTTTCGAAGATCCGGTAGCCGTCGGCCTCGCGGCCCGGCTTGAGGATCGCCAGCATCCGCTCCTGGCTCTCCGACAGCATCATCTCGTAGGCGCTCATGCCCTCTTCGCGCTGGGGCACGCAGTCCAGGTCCAGCTCGACGCCCACCCCGCCCTTGCCGGCCATTTCCACCGAGGAGGAGGTGAGGCCCGCCGCCCCCATGTCCTGAATGGCGGCCACGGCGCCGGACGCCATCAGCTCCAGGGTCGCCTCGATCAGCAGCTTCTCGGCGAAGGGGTCGCCGACCTGGACGGTGGGGCGCTTCTCATCGGAGGACTCGTCGAACTCGGCCGAGGCCATGGTCGCGCCGTGGATGCCGTCGCGGCCGGTCTTGGAGCCGAAGTAGACCACCGGCAGGCCAGGCGCCGGCGCGGCCGAATAGAAGATCTTGTCGGCGTCGGCCAGGCCCACGCACATGGCGTTGACCAGGATGTTGCCGTCGTAGCCGGTGTGGAAGTTGGTCTCGCCGGCCACCGTGGGCACGCCGACGCAATTGCCGTAGCCGCCGATGCCGGCCACCACGCCAGCCACCAGCCGCTTGGTCTTGGGATGGCCGGGGTCGCCGAAGCGCAGCGCGTTGAGCAGCGCCACCGGGCGCGCGCCCATGGTGAAGACGTCGCGCATGATGCCGCCCACGCCCGTCGCCGCGCCCTGGTAGGGCTCGATGAAGGAGGGGTGGTTGTGGCTCTCCATCTTGAAGATGCAGGCCTGGCCGTCGCCGATGTCGACCACGCCGGCGTTCTCGCCCGGTCCGCAGATGACCCGGGGTCCCGTGGTCGGGAACTTGGCCAGCTGCCGCTTGGACGACTTGTAGGAGCAATGCTCGCTCCACATCACCGAGAAGACGCCCAGCTCGACCAGGTTCGGCTCGCGGTTCAGCCGCCGAAGGATCAGCTGGTACTCGTCCGGCTTGAGGCCGAACTCGGCGGCCGTCTCGGCCATGGTCTTGTCAGGCTGGGCGCTCATGGCCTGCGCTTCTAGCGAGTCTCGCCAGCCCGCGCGATAGCGGCGGAACAAGTCGCTCCGGCCGTCCGTTGGTGCGCCGTTTTCCGGCGCCTTGGACGGCGTCGTCATCGGAGTGAGCGTAATGGCCAATCAGCAGATGAATCAGGACCGCCAGCCCCAGCAGCAGCAGCAGCAGCAGCAGCAGGCCGGCGGCCGTCAGCAGGCCGATCGGAAGGACGCCGGCCAAGGACGGCAATCCGGCGCCAAGCAAGGCGGCCAGAACCAGCAGCGGCGTGACAAGCACTAGCGCCACGCCGGTCCGGCCCAGCCGGCCTTGAGGGGCTGTGCGGCCGAAGGAGAGGGCGGGATGCGCGAGGCGCTCCCGCCCTTTCGCATTTTCGAAGCCTCAGGCGCTGGCCAGCGCGCTCTGGAACAGGATCGCCCCGTCGGCCGAGCCGAGCTCGGGCTCGAAGGCGCGGTCGGGGTGGGGCATCAGGCCCAGCACATTGCCCGTGGCGTTGATCACCCCGGCGACGCCGCGGGACGAGCCGTTGGGGTTGTCGAGGTAGCGGAACACCACCTGGCCCTCGCCCTCCAGCCGGTCGAGCGTCGACTCGTCGGCGAAGAAATTGCCCTCGCCGTTGCCGACGGTCATCGACACCTGGCGGCGGCCGGCGTAGCCCGCGGTGAAGCGGGTCTGGGCGTTGGTCACCTCCAGCTCCACGGGCCGGCAGACGTACTTCAGCTTCTCGTTGCGCAGCAGGGCGCCGGGCAGGAGCTGGGATTCGCACAGGATCTGGAAACCGTTGCAGATGCCGACGGTGGCCACGCCGCGTTCGGCGGCGGCCTTGACCTCGCGCATCACCGGCGAGAGCGCCGCCATGGCGCCGCAGCGCAGATAGTCCCCATAGGAGAAACCGCCGGGCAGAACGATCAGGTCGAGGCCGGCGGGGAGCGCGGTCTCGCGGTGCCAGACCATGTCCACCCTGGCGCCCGTGGAGCGCTCGACCGCCACCTTGCAGTCGCGGTCGCAGTTGGAGCCGGGGAAGACGATGACGGCGGCTTTCATGGGGCCTCAAGTGGCGGGGGACGGGGGCGGGGTCAAGCGGGTCACCGCCGCGCGGCCGCCAGGCTCTGCAGATAGCCCTGCAACTGGGCGTAGGCGGCCTTGTCGCCAAAGGCGCAGCCGGTGTTTCGCATCCCCTGCGGCGTCACCTGCTGCATCAGGATCGCCGGATGGGCCGGAGCGCCGGGTTCGGTGAGGAAGTAGGACGCCTGGCCGTCGGGGGTGGAATAGGCGCGGTACGGCTCCGAAGGATCCTCGGGCGCGGCCTTCAGGCCGGGCTGGGCGGTGATCGCCGCCTTCAGGCCTTCGAACCCCTGGGCGCAGTTCAGGGCCACCACGGCGGGAGCGGCCGGCTTGGGCGCGCAAGCGCCCAGGAAAAGCAGCGCGAAGGCGGCGATGCCGACGCCCCTTCCGTCTCGGCGCTTCCGGCCGATCCACCTCCCCCGCGCCACGGTGGAGGATCTCACCAGCAAGATGCTCCACCGCTTGCGGGGGAGCTGTCAGCGAAGCTGACTGAGGGGGTTTTCTGGGCCTTCGCCCTCACGCCAGCTCCACGCGGTAGCTTTCGATGACCGTGTTGGCGAGAAGCTTCTCGCACATGGCCTTCACCTCGGCCTCGGCGGCGGCCTCGTCGCCCGCGGCGAGGTCGAATTCGATGGTCTTGCCGACGCGGACGTGCTCGACGCCGCCCCAGCCCAGGCCGTGCAGGGCCTGCTCGACCGCCTTGCCCTGGACGTCCAGCACGCCGGGCTTGAGGAAGACGTGGACCTTGGCCTTCATCAGTGCAGGCCGCCTTGGATCACCGTCGGCATCTCCTTCATGATGCCCAGCCGGCGCGCCACCTCGGTGTAGCTCTCGATGACGTTGCCCAGGTCGCGGCGGAAGCGGTCCTTGTCCAGCTTCTCGTTGGTCTGGGTGTCCCACAGCCGGCAGCTGTCGGGGCTGATCTCGTCGGCCAGGATGATGCGCGAGAACTCGTTCTCCCAGATTCGGCCGAACTCGATCTTGAAGTCCACCAGGGTGATGCCGACGGCGCCGAACATGCCTGACAGGAAGTCGTTCACCCGAAGCGTGATCGCCATCATGTCGTCGATCTCCTGGGTGGTGGCCCAGTTGAAGGCGGTGATGTGCTCCTCGGCGACCATCGGGTCGTGGAGCTTGTCGTCCTTCAAATAGAACTCGATGATCGAGCGCGGCAGGGCCTGGCCCTCGGGCATGCCGAAGCGGGTGGAGAGCGAGCCGGCCGCGACATTGCGGCAGACCACCTCCAGCGGAATGATCTCCACCTCGCGGATCAGTTGTTCGCGCAGGTTCAGGCGCTTGATGAAGTGGTTCTGAACGCCGATCGCGTTCAGCCGCGTCATGACATACTCGCTGATGCGGTTGTTGATGACCCCTTTGCCTTCGAGCACGGCCTTCTTGGTCGCATCGAATGCGGTGGTGTCGTCCTTGAAATACTGGATCAGGGTGCCGGGCTCAGGACCTTCGTAGAGGATCTTAGCCTTGCCCTCGTAGATCTTCTTACGGCGGGTCATCTCTCGCCTTCTCCAGGAGCGGGGCTTGCCGTTCGGCGAAACGAAAAACGCGCGCGGGTCTTTTTCGCGCGCGGGTCCGACTCGGCCTCTCGCTCAATTTAGGCTGCCGGAAATTAGCGGATGGCGGGCGCGGGCGCAAACTTGCCTGAAGCGTGACGCCAGCCGATTGCGGCCCCGCCCGGGGCGGGATATGTGACCGCTTCAAGCTGCTGCCTGGGGACCGCATGACCACCTTCGACGATCGGGAACGGGGCTTTGAGCGCAAGTTCGCCCACGATCAGGAGCAGGAGTTCAAAGCCGCTGTCCGCCGCAACAAGGCCTTGGCCCAGTGGGCCGCCGGGCTGATGGGCCTGGAAGGCGACCATGTCGGCGAATACGAGCGCGCGGTGGTGAAGTCCGACTTCGAGGCCCCGGGCGACGACGACGTGCTGCACAAGGTGTTCGAGGACCTGAAGGGCGCCGGCGTCCAGGTCACCGAGGGCGAGGTGCGCATGAAGATGGCCGAGCTGCTGGCCCAGGCCCGCGAAAGCGTCCGCAGCGAGAGCTGAGCATGACGGCATGAGGCTTGGTCGGCGTCCGAGCTTCGCAAGTCGCGGCAGAG
>Ga0207681_10002426_pt1 | contig 11817 bp, 7 predicted proteins | sample KBSS53metaG_FD_184324 | JGI IMG/M metagenome (GOLD analysis project Ga0207681, IMG submission 184324) | Switchgrass rhizosphere microbial communities from Kellogg Biological Station, Michigan, USA - KBS S5-3 metaG (SPAdes) (version 2) | ecosystem: Host-associated > Plants > Roots > Rhizosphere >... | reverse complement strand
CGAGAAAGCCGCGCTGGAACTCATATCCAAATACTTCGATCCTGTTCCCGCGTCGGCCCATGAAATCCCGAAAACTTATACTGTAGAGCCTCCGCAGGAAGGTGAAGTCCGATTTGTGTTAAGGCGCGCCGGCCAGCTTGGCTTGATCTCAATGGCGTGGCACATTCCTGAGGCCGCGCACGAGGACAGTGCCGCACTTTCTGTATTCGATCACATCCTGGGCGCGGGTGTTTCTTCTCGTCTTTATCAGGCACTGGTCGAGACTCAGAAGGCCGTTGCTGTTAGTGCACAGAGTTATCAGTTTCGCGATCCGGGCCTCTTTTCGGTCGACGCCACGATAACTCCTGGTGTCGAGCACGAAGATGTCGAGGCGATTATTCATAACGAAATCGAAAAACTGAAGAATGAGGATGTGCTGCCGTCAGAACTGAAACGTGCGCAAAACATGATAGTCACTCAGATGATCTACCTCAGAGATTCACCATTTGGAGTGGTAAATGCCATTGGCGAAGCAGAATCAGTTGCGGATTGGCGACTCTACGTTGATCTTCCATCGAAGGTAGAAGCCGTGACTGCGTCTGACCTGCGTCAGATCGCGCAGAAGTATTTCACTGAAGACAATCGTACTGTTGGATATTTCATACCGAGGGAGTCGCATTGAGCTCAACGACTGACACTTCATTCAAGACGCGCGTAAAACGTTACAGGATCTCGAGTGGTCCAACGCTGCTTGTGCTCGAGAATAGAGCCAATCCTACCGTTTCACTGGCTGCTGGATTGAAGGCCGGCGCCTACTTCAATCCTCCCGGCGAACACATAGTTTCGAGCCTGACCGCGTCAATGCTGACTAAGGGGACCAGACGGCGAACCAAGCTGACGATTGCCGAAGAACTTGAAACGATGGGCGCGCGGCGCGGTTTCAGTGCAAATACCTTCCACGTGACCGCAGCATCACAGTCGCTAAGCCGCGATTTTGCACGCGTACTCGGTACAATCGCTGAGGAGCTTCGGGAGCCAGCGTTTCCTCGCGAAGAACTGGATAAACTCAAGCAACAGGCGGTTGCGGCAATCAAGCGCGACCAGGAGGACACTCGCTCACGAGCGATCGAACGCCTTTCGCAACTTCTCTACGCTCCGACCAGTCCGTTCTATGACCCTCCGGCTGAAGAGCAGGTTTCAGATATCGAGTCTCTTACAAGAGACGACCTTGAACGTTTTTACAACGAACGATACAGCCCGGAATCTATGATAATCGCCATAGTAGGTGACATCGAATCCGATGATGTAAGAACACTTGTTGAAGACCTGTTTGGATCCTGGTCAGGTGTGGACAAGCCATCGATTGCACTGCCAATAACTCAGCTGCCTAACGAACCACGACGTGAGTTCGTTGAAATGAAGGACAAGGCCAATGCTGACGTCGCAATTGGCCACCCGTCGAGGCTGCGACGGAAGAATCCGGACTTCCTTGCTGCTGTGATTGCCAATCGCGCACTCGGGCAATCAACTCTTTCCTCAAGGCTCGGACTTAAGGTGCGCGATGAGATGGGTTTGACCTATGGTATTAACTCATCGTTTGTCGACTGTGGGATTGGTGATGGTCCTTTCGTTATCGGCGTGACAGTAGCTCCCGCCAACATCGAACTCGCCATATCCACGAGCATGGAGATCGTCGAAGAGTTCCGCGAGACGGGTATACGAGAAGAAGAGTTGCGCGATGAGAAGTCGTCCTGGATCGGATCTTATAAGGTCGGCCTTGCTACCAATGCAGGTATGGCCTCCCAACTGCTGTCAACTGAAATACACGAACTTGGCATCGGGTATCTCGATGACTTCCCAATGCACGTTGCTTCACTCACCAAGGATGAGGTGGACGATGCCATAAAGTATTACTTCCATCCTAAGAGTGCTACGACCGTCATAGCCGGAACTCTTTGATAGCGACAAGGAATGCGAAGGGGAGTTGTTCTTTTCAATCTTGGCGGCCCCGAAACACTTGCTGACGTCCGTCCATTCCTTTTCAACCTGTTCTCAGATCCTGAGATTATCCGCACGCGCATTCCAGGGATTCGGAAACCTCTTGCATGGCTGATTGCTACAACTCGAGAGAAGAAATCATCCGGATATTACACGCTGATTGGCGGTGGATCGCCGCTTCGCCGCATCACTGAAGGCCAGGCCGGCGCACTTCGCGATGAACTGCAATCGCGTGGGATGGACACCAACGTCTATGTCGCGATGCGTTACTGGCACCCATTTACCAGCGAAGCCGTTACCCGGATCTTGAACGATGAAATCAATGAACTGGTGTGCCTGCCTCTTTATCCGCAGTTTTCGGTCTCCACAACCGGTTCAAGCATCAACGAAATGAAGCGGCTGTTAAGGGACAAGGAGCAGGCTGGCCAGATGACGCCCCGGTATATCAGCAATTGGCACGATGAACCCGGCTACATTGATGTTATCGCGAGACAGATCTCCGAAGAGATCAGTCAATTCCCCGATCCTGATCCATCCAGGGTTCATCTTGTTTTCAGCGCCCACAGCGTGCCCCAGAGCTACATTGAACGCGGCGACCCATACCTTAGTCAGACAGAGGAAACGGTGCGGCTCGTGTGCGATGCGCTTGGGAATTGCAGTCCTCATACATTGAGCTTTCAGAGCAAAGTAGGCCCGGTAAAGTGGCTTGAGCCTTCAACCGATTCAGCACTACGGAGCCTTCGAGTCCAGGGGGTTGAGCAGGTCCTGATGATTCCGATCAGTTTTGTCTCCGACCACATTGAGACTCTTTATGAGCTCGATATTCTCTATCGCGACCTGGCCCGGGACCTTCGCTTTGGCGCCTACCGTCGCGTTCCAGCTCTTAACTGTGATCCGGCATTCATTCGAGTGCTGGCTGATCTGGTAGTAAAATCCCTAAGTGAGAGTGGCGAATCAAGTGACCATGCGAGTCCTTTATCTTGACTGCTTTTCGGGAATCAGCGGCGACATGTTTGTTGGCGCGATGCTCGATTTAGGTGTGAGTTTTGACGAACTCAAGACTGAGCTGGCAAAACTCAATCTTGAGGGTTTTGAAATCGAAGCCAGTCGCGTGGATAGAAGCGGGATTTCAGCCACGAAGTTTGATGTCATCCAGACTCGCTCTCATGCGAACCAGACGCACTCACATTCACATGGCCATTCACAATCCGATTCCCATTCTCATGCTCATCGCGGGCTTTCAGAAATAGAGCGACTCATAGAGGGATCGCGGCTCAAAGGCTCTGTGAAGGAACGCGCCCTCGGGATCTTCAGGAAACTCGGTGCGGCCGAAGCGAAAATTCATAATGTCGACGTGGAGACGATTCATTTTCATGAAGTCGGAGCCATAGATTCCATCATCGATATTGTCGGTGCGAGTGTTTGTCTGGATCTTCTCGGGGTGGAGAGGATTGAAGTATCTCATTTGAAACTGGGGCAAGGTACTTTTAAGTGTGCTCACGGCGTGTATCCGGTACCTGGTCCTGCGACTGCCGAGATCCTCAAAGGCATTCCTACCTTCGCCGGCGATATTGAAGGAGAGCTTGTCACACCCACCGGAGCTGCGATTGTCTCGACGGTTGCTTCCGCATTTGGTCCACAACCTTCGCTTAAAGTTCAATCAATCGGTTATGGCGCCGGGACGCGCGACATTTCTGGCTATCCAAATGTTCTGCGCGCGATGGTTGGAGAGTCCCTGGCCGCAAATCCATTCGAGCAGATGGCCGATCAAGTAGTAGTCATCGAAACTAACATAGATGACATGAACCCACAGCTGTATGGACATGTCATGGACCAGTTATTTGCAGCAGGAGCCCTCGATGTGCTTATTACACCTGTTCAAATGAAGAAAAATCGGCCCGGACACGTACTCACGATAATTGCACAGCCTGCGGATCGCGAACTTTTGATGTCAACTTTGTTCGCAGAAACAACGACTCTCGGATGCAGGTGGAGGACCGAGGAGCGGCAAACACTAAAACGGGAACACATTCAGGTAAGTACACGTTTTGGAAAAATAAGGATCAAGCTTGGTTTTCGCCCGGACGGAACAATCCAGGGCTTTACCCCGGAATTCGAAGATTGCCGCGAAGCAGCTCTGAGATCTGGCGTTTCGCTCAAAGAGATTCAATCGGAAGCGATAAGCGCATATCTGGAACAAAGCACAACGTTAAAAGCCTGACACGATGAGTGCTCCAACTGCCGCAATACTGGTTATCGGAGATGAAATCCTCAGTGGAAAAACTGAGGACACGAATGCTCGTCTGCTTATCCACGAACTGCGAGAGCTGGGAGTTGGCCTCAGGCGCATAGTAATCGTGCCGGACGAGATCGAAGCAGTCGCAGATGCGATTCGCGAACTAGCGGGTTCATTTGAGTATGTGTTCACCTCAGGTGGCGTGGGTCCAACGCACGATGATGTCACGATAGCGGGAATCGCAAGCGGGCTTGAAGTGGACGTAGTTCGACACCCGGAGTTAGAAGCAAAACTTCGATCTTATTTTGGCGATTCCATCAATGAATCGCGGCTGCGCATGGCTGATGTTCCGAACGGAAGTGAGTTGATTGAAGCACCAGACCTGCGCTGGCCCGTAATCTGTACCAGGAATGTTTATGTTCTACCTGGCGTTCCTGAGTTGTTTCGAAAGAAGTTCGCCGCAATACGTGAGCGATTCAGGGTAGAACCGTTCTTCGTTGAGACAATCTACACCAGGGAGGATGAGTTTGACCTGGCTGACCGTCTGCGACGCGTCGCCGCCAGCTATCCGCATGTCGCGATAGGTTCCTATCCTGATTTCACTTCCTCAAGCTTCAAAGTTAAAGTTACGCTTGAATCAAAGGATTCAAGTGACCTTGTCTCAGCTGTGAAGGCGTTATTGGCTGAATTGGACCCCGAGCGCGTTGTAACCCTGAAATAACACTGTTGTCAGGGGGTCTCGCAAACCCTGTCATTACAATATTTTAAGTTACTGCTTGACAATGACCACGTCAATGTAGCAAATTTACGATTAGTCCGACTGTTGATGAGGTGAGGACATCAGCAGTTCAGAGTCGGCCAGTAGGTTCCCAGCTTGCTGGCCGATTCCTTACTTCTACATCTCCGGCCATCCTGAAAAGCCGATCATTTCTTTCATTGCTCTGTACTTCCGGCGATGTAGTTTTCGTCTTGTTGCAAATTGATAATACTTCTTGCTCGCTTTAGTTCTTCAGTCACACGTGCGGGTGATGTCCCTCCAGTGCGATCCTTGCTAGCAAGAACTGAGTCGAGTGTAAGAGATGTATACACGTCCTGGCTAATCTTCTCGCTGAACTTCCTGAACTCTTCGAGCGACAGCTCTTCAAGCTGCTTGGTTTGTTCGATCGCGTACATCACGATGCGTCCTACCAGTTCATGAGCCTGCCGAAACTGTACGCCTTGCCGGACAAGATAGTCTGCGAGATCAGTCGCACCAGTAAAATCCGTCGCGGCGGCTCGTCGTGCGCGCTCGACGTTGAGTTCGATGTTGCCAAGTACGGTCGTCATTACTCGCAGGCTTGCCGACAAAGTATCGATGGTATCGAAGAGAGCCTCTTTGTCTTCCTGAAGATCTTTGTTGTAAGCCAGAGGAAGTCCCTTTACCAGAGCCAGCGTCCCCGTAAGATGCCCCAGCACTCGAGCTGACTTTCCTCTTATCAATTCGAGAGAATCGGGGTTCTTTTTTTGAGGCATCAGACTGCTGCCCGTGGCAATAGCATCACTGAGCTTGATGAAACCAAATTCCTGGGAGGAGTAGATGATGAGGTCCTCAGCCATTCGTGACAGGTGCATCATCGCTTGCGCTGCACCATGCATGAAATCGATGATGTAGTCTCGATCGCTGACAGCATCCAGACTGTTATGCGTCACGCCTTCAAAGCCAAGCTCACCTGCAAGCCATTCCCTGTCGATCTGAAATGCTGTTCCAGCAACAGCGCCGCTTCCGAGCGGGCAAACATTGGTGCGCTTGCGAGCTTCGCGAAATCGATCACGATCTCGCTCGAACATCTCAAAGTAGGCAAGAAGATAATGCCCAAAGATGACGGGCTGAGCCTTCTGAAGATGTGTGTAACCTGGTATCGGATCAGATGCGTGTTGCTCGGCTTTGTCCAGAAGCGCACTTTCGAGTCCCTTGAAGAGTTCGTCAATTCGATCGATCTCATCTCTCAGAAAGATCCGAGTAGCAGTGGCTACCTGATCATTCCGGCTTCGGCCTGTGTGAATCTTGTAGGCGACCGGGCCAGCTATCTCGACAAGCCTGGCCTCAATAAAACTGTGGACATCTTCCGTCTCTGAGTATTCAGCGCGGGTTGTGTAGGATGGATCCCTGGCAAGATCCCGCAACTGTTCCAGGCCAGCTATGATCGCAGACGATTCTTTGGCATCAATTACTCCGGCTCGTTCAAGCGCCCGAGTCTGCGCGGTTGAACCGATCAGATCGGCATCGAGGAGTCTTCTGTCAAAACGAAAGCTTGAATTGAAGGATTCAAAATGCGGATCGGTTTCGCCCGAAAATCTTCCACCCCATAGTTTGGACATCGAATAAGTCGTCCTTTGCTGCTGACGCTTATCCTCGAGGAGGTACGTGCGTTTTGATCAATTTCAGTATTAAGTCGATCTCAGGCTGACCTTTCGAGCGTGGCACGAATTGATATGGCTTGGTCGGTGCGGTTGCTGACTTGATTTGAACAACATTCAGCGAATTGTTCAATTTCGTCGCGATAGCTTCTTTTAATTGCGCTCCAGTGAAGTTGAAGTGCTGAAGCTGTTCATTCGCAACATCAACAAGAACTATTCGGTCAGGCTGAATACGAAGCCATCCTGTCTTCGACTCAACCCAGTCATACTGACCGTTCGGCTTCTTCACCGGCTTTCGTCCCGTATTGGGATCGTAAGTCACCTGAAATACAGCCGACCCTTTGAGGGCAATCGCGCGGTCCATTGCGGCCGCAGCTTTCGGAATGTCTTCCTTGTGGTAGAGGTACATCACGTCAAGGAGCTCGTACGCGCCGGGCTGTGTGTCGTCATCGTTTGCGAGTTTTTCGAGCTTCGCAATCGTGTCGTCGACGTTCTTCGGATCATTCTTGACGTCAGGAGCATTGAAAGCAGCAATGATGCTCTGCAGGCGCGCCTGATAGCCCGCTTCAGTTAAACCGGTGTGATTTACTTTTACCGTGTACCCGATTGGACCAACTGCCGGATCCATCGCTCCGACGATTCGAACACGATATTCACCATCCTTGGGAAGCGTCCCGCCCGGGGTGTCCAGCTTGAATTCGCCGCTTCGTGGATCCCGGAGAGTCGGGAGACCCTTTCCTTCTTTCTCGTAGACCTGTACCTGCAGCGCCGGATTAGGACTTTGAAGGAAGATTGTGAACATGTCCGCGTCTGTCGCATTCAGGGTGAACTCGTCATAATAGATTCCAACCTTGATCTGACCAGATTTTTGAGGATCAAGATTGCTGGTCACCAATTGATTGAATGCAATATCAGGTGTTGAAGCTGGAGGCCTTGTTGCAGCCGGAGCCAGTGGCTCCTCGCGTGGCGGTCTCAACGCTGTCGAGGTCGGCGTTGGCGTCGGCTTTGGTTTAGCCGGTTTAGCGCCCGGCAGGCGGGCATCGCCGCCCTGCGCGATCACGATCGCGTTAACACAAATGACAAATGCAACGATACCAAATGTATTCAGGAGAAAACGTTTGTTCATAGGAACCACCAGGCGAGTGCTTCGCCACGAACGCTGCTTTCAGGTATGCCGTTTGTTAAGGCTGAGGGACATCCTGGGCGCAACGAAATCCTGTCTTTGTGTAGTCTATTTCCTTCTTGTCCGTATTGGGTGGCCAGTCGTTTCGACTCGCCGGCCATCCTCGGCGCAAAGTCGCAGTTGCCTGCTTTGCAAGAGTTACATACGAGCCACCCCGAATTACCTTGATGTTGGAATAACCGGGGAATTGCTCAACAGTTCCGCCTTGATAGGGTTTCAGTTCACTTCCAGTCCATTCCCAAACGTTACCGGACATGTCGTTAATGCTAAAAGGACTCGTGCCTTCCGCTTCGCTTCCCACGGCAACAGGGGATGACTTTCCCCCGGGCTTTGCTAGCACGTTTGCTGAATTGGGTTTTAGATCGTTTCCCCATGGATAGAGGCGACCATCTGTCCCACGGGCTGCAAACTCCCATTCTTCCTCAGTTGGAAGTCTCTTTCCAATCCATTTCGCATAGGCTGCAGCATCGTCCCACGTAACATCAGATACTGGAAATTGTCCCTCGTTATCGGCGTGCTTTCCATTGATCCACGACGGCGGAGCCGGATAGCCCGTAGCTGTCAGAAACTTCGCATACTCCTCGTTTGTCACTTCGTTCTTGTCAATAAAGAATGCCTTGACCGTTTCCGTGTGAGCGGGACGCTCGTTCACTTCTCCGTCATCGCGTCCCATGTTGAACTCACCACTGGGAACATAAACCATGCCCTCCGGAGGATTCGTCGCCGAAACAGCTGGAGTTGCCGTTGCCTGCGGAGTAGCGTCGATTGTCGAGGTTGGACTTGGAATCACTTGTGGCGTCTGATTCGGCTTTTTGCCAAGCAGGAACCAGCCAAGTGCCGCTACAAGTATGAGTACCGCGATACCACCCGCGATCATTGGAAGTGGCGAACGCTTCGTCGGCTGTGCCGCGCCGGGCGTGACCCTCGGCTTCTCCGCTTTTGCAGGTTCCGCCTTGGCAATCTTGACTGCTTTTGGGCCTTTCGCATCCTTTGAAGGCTGATCGTTGCCTCGTGCCGCAGCACCCTTTCCTGAAGCTGCTTTGCTCTTGTCCGGAGCAGCTACCCCGTCGCCCTGCTTTGGAGGAGCAGACACCGGCGCCGTAACACCACCACGCAAGACTTCAGTTCCTTCGGGCGTCGCAAACTGCGTTTCGAAGCCTTTGGATCCGATCGCCGCAGTCTGCGGAGCTCCTTTGACACCGTCCTGCTTGGCGGATGACGAATCCACAGGGAGAGCTCCCGGGATTGCACTAGACAGTTCCGCGGTTGCCTTCTCCGGATTCAGCGCAGATGTGAAGTCATTGGCAAACTCGATTGCGGATTGCTGGCGTTTTGTTGGCTCTTTCTCAAGAGCTTTAAGAATGACGGCTTCAAGTGCCGGGCCAATCTCCGGCCGCAATTCTGATGGCGCTTTTGGCTTCTCCGTTACATGTTTGATAGCAACGCCGGTCGGAGTCTTGGCTATGAATGGCGTCACGCCAGTGAGCATCTCGTAACTCACTACACCAAGACTGTATATGTCGGACCTCGCATCGGCCGACTCGCCCTGGCATTGTTCCGGAGACATGTAGTGAGGTGTCCCAATAACCGTTCCGACGTTGGTCAGGTTCTTTTCGAGGCTCAGCGTATCCAGCATTACGTCGCGGAGCTTCGCTATGCCGAAATCGAGCAATTTCACGTAGTCGGCGTCGCTATGGGCATCCATCAACATTATGTTGTCGGGCTTTATATCCCGATGAACGATGCCATTCCGATGCGCCTCCTCGAGTGCTGCACACGCCTGACGAATGATGTTGTTCGCGCGTTCCGTAGGGATCCGCCCGCTGTCCACAAGAACCTGCCGCAGGCTTTTGCCAGCGAGCAGCTCCATCACAATGTAAACCGTACCGTCGTTATCCTCGCCGAAATCGTGGATCACGACTGCATTCGGGTGATGCAGCATCGCGGCGGCCCGTGCCTCTCGGTAGAACCTTTGCCGCGACTGAGCGTTTTCGATCACTTCGGGGCGAAGAACTTTAACTGCGACGGTATCGCCGATGTGCAGACGCCGAGCCCGGTAGATGTCACCCATTCCACCCGATGCGAGAAATTCATCAAGCTGATATCGTCCGCCAAGGACACGGCCCACAGCGCTTCCTGTATTGCGAGATGTTGGACGCGGTGGATCCACATCCGGCGGCGCTGGCAGTGGAGTAGTGTGGGCTTCAGAACCTGTCGACGAGGATCCGGGATCCGGCGAGTGCGATTCTTTCGACCCGGTTTCAGATATTGTGCCGGTTGCGGAGTCCGATTCGCTCGACGGCCAGATTGACGTCCTTAAAGGATCCGAATTCGATTTCGGAGTGTTGGGGAGCTTTGCCGTTTTCATTTCGGCGCCGCAGGAAGGACAAAAGGTCGATCCGTCAGAGATTGTTTGGCCACAGCCTGTGCAAAACATTGTTTGACATTATGCCACACGAAGGCTACTTCGTAACGGCAGGGGAAATCTCGGTGCGCACCTCTCCAAAGGCGACACAACCGACGAATTAAAAGTCTAGCACAGCGATGTTTCGTGGTCACGCCGTTTTCGGGTATGATCCGATTGTATGCCGGTGAAGATGCTTGAGAGGCGGCCTCTAGCGCTCATCATTCTGGATGGATTTGGTCATTCAGAGTCACAAGAAGGCAACGCTATCGCCCTCGCTTACACTCCCTTTCTTGATCAGTGTTTTCTTAGATATCCTCATACGCTGCTTGAAGGATCAGGCAAACGCGTCGGTCTGCCCGAACCGCTAATGGGAAATTCCGAGATTGGCCATCTCAATATCGGAGCCGGACGAATCGTACCTCTCGACGTTACCCGGATCGATGAAGCAATCGCTTCGGGAACATTTTTCGAGAATCCCGTACTCCAGACGGCGATAGATGCAGGTCGGCACACTGCCCTGCATCTTGTCGGCCTCGTTTCCGATGGAGGGGTACATTCATCCCTTTCACATCTGGTTGCACTGCTTGAGATGGCAGCAAGGCGCGGAGTTTCTCGGGTTTTTGTGCACTGCATCACCGATGGACGTGATACCGCACCGGCAGTTGCGCGGAATTACATTTCACAACTCCTGAAGGCATTTGAACGACTTAAGGTCGGAAGGATTGCAACAGTCTGCGGCCGCTACTTTGCCATGGATCGTGACAATCGCTGGGACCGCATAGAGAAGGCATATCGCGCCATGGTTTACGGTGAAGGACGGCGCGCTTCTGACGCGCTGCTCGCCGTGAAACAATCATATGAACTTGGAGTGACGGACGAGTTCATCGATCCAATTGTCATTATTGACGACACTGGCGAACCGGCAGGTCGTGTGCGCAGCAGTGATTCAGTGATCTTTTTTAACTACCGGGCGGATCGAGCACGGCAACTCACTCGAGCATTTTCCGGGCGCAACTTTGACGGCTTCAGACGCGACCCGCTCAAGGAACTGAATTTTGCCGCCTTTACTCAATACGATCGCTCGTTTACGACTCCGATTGTCTTTCCACCCATTTCGATTTCGAACACGCTCGCCGAGGTCTTTGCCGCCAATCAGATCAGAAATCTGCGAGTAGCTGAAACAGAGAAATACGCCCATGTGACTTATTTCTTCAATGGAGGAATTGAACCCGAATTCGAGTTCGAATCTCGGACGCTCATTCCCTCTCCACCGGTAGCAACATACGACCTGCAGCCAGAAATGAGCGCCTACGAAGTTGCTGCCGCGGTTACTGATGCTCTGGACGAAAACAAAAATGATGTCTATATCGTAAACTTTGCCAATGCTGACATGGTTGGCCACACTGGAAACCTTGAGGCGACGGTCGCTGCCGTTGAAGCTATTGACGAATGTCTCGCTCAGGTTGTTGGTCGGATTGAAGCGCTCAAAGGAGCCGTCATCATTACTTCCGATCATGGCAACGCAGAGCAAATGATCGATCCCGTCACGCGTCAGCCAAGCACAGCGCACACAAATAATCCCGTGCCGTTCATGATTTGCGATGCTGATTACAGTGG
>Ga0207681_10002418_pt1 | contig 11846 bp, 10 predicted proteins | sample KBSS53metaG_FD_184324 | JGI IMG/M metagenome (GOLD analysis project Ga0207681, IMG submission 184324) | Switchgrass rhizosphere microbial communities from Kellogg Biological Station, Michigan, USA - KBS S5-3 metaG (SPAdes) (version 2) | ecosystem: Host-associated > Plants > Roots > Rhizosphere... | reverse complement strand
CGGTGCCGACCTTATTGGCCGAGGCAACGCCGTTATCGAGTTTCCCATCGGGCCCGACCGTGAACTTGATCGAGCGTGCCAGCTTGTTGTTCCACAAAACCTTGAATTCATAATCGCCGGGGTTCGACGCAAGCTTGAACATGTCGTTGGTGTTGGGTTGCCCCTGCCCATCGTTGGTCTTGTCCCAACGTTTCACGACTGGGAAGTCGCACTCGACGCGTGCCCATTTCGCCTTCTGCGGAAAGCCATCGTTCACGTAGTGCGTCGTGTTGTTTTCCACCCGCGCCTCACAACTGGCCGCGCCCACCTGCGTGCCGTCCATAAATAGCCGGCCCACTTCCTGTCCTTTATAGAAGAGGTGCGGGTCGAACTTGTACGCGTCGCCGCGCACCCAGAAGCCGATGTGGAAATCCGGATAGTCCCAGCCATACACGCTGTCCCGCGAGTACCACACATAACCAATCGGCAGGTTCCAGTCATGATCGACGTAGTAGACGAACTTGTTGACTGCCTTTGGTCCATACTCATTCGAAAGCGTCTTCCCGACCTTCATCCTGCCGCTGAAGAGCGTGCTGTTGCTTCCCGCCAGCTCGTTGCGCAACTTGATGGAGAAGTTGACCGAGCCGACGTTGGTGATGCTCTTGTCCTCGACCTGACGGCCGCCGCACTCCGTCTTCCACCAGTAGCCCTTCTGCGTCTCTTCCGTGGGACAGTCAAACGAAAGCCACGGCGCGCTGCCGCCGGGTTGTTGAAACTCGACGAAGAGCTGGCTGCCGCTGGGAATGGGCCCGTTCACGCGGAACTGAAGCTGCGGCACCCAACTCCACACGTCGAAGTTTCCCTTGTAGGAGTTATTCGTCCAGGCAGTGATCTGAAGCGTGTCTTTCTGAAGCGTGGGTTGATCCGCTTGAGCGAAAGCTGTTTGAACTGAAGCACCGGCGAGAACAAAACATGCAAGAGCGACGACTAGACAGTTTCTCATGAAGTTTTCCTTTCCCTGATCGAATCCGAATGAACTTTGCTGGGCTTTGCACAAAAGTCTCGGGTTTTGACTCCCCAAGGCCCGGAGGGCCGACAATTAATAGCCATGCCCGTGAGGGCATGGGAAGCGAACCCTTAACGAGATAGAGCGCCGAAGGTGCGACAGTTCCAAACAGTCATGGCTAGAAGGTTTTGTGACTCGACGGCTGGCGCACCTTCGGCGCTCCCTCTTTATTATGGTTGCGCCCACGCCCTCACGGACGTGGCTATTGACTAACGGCCCTTCGGGCCTAATCCGTTGCTGCTTCACAGTTGATTGTGCGGGGCCAGCTTGCTGCTGGCAGATGTTTAGCAGAACCGTTGACGCATGACAATCGGCGCAGCTACGCCTGGAGAAGTGCCGAATCCTGAAAGTCCCCAACCGATCGTTCTGTCAACTGCAGAACCGTAAAAAATCTGGACCAGTTCTTCCGAATGTACTCGTGCGTGTGGTAGGCCCGATCCGGCTCTGTCCATAGATAACCGTGGGCGCTGAGCGTTTCCAATTGGCCGGGGAAAAGCGGCCAGTGATCACGGCAGTGTTCGCCGTGAAAAGACAGGATGAGAAGTCCGCCGGGTTTAACAATCCGCTTCAGTTCCGCAAGCCATCGAAACTGCGACTCTTCAGTTATGTGGGTGAAGACGGACACCGCATAAATAAAATCAAAGAATGCGTCGGGATATTTTGTAGGCGGCTCCAAATCGTTGACTACAAACTCCCCGACATCCTGATAGTTCGCTGCACACCATTCAATCGGCCCTCGCTCAATGTCGGTCCCGTAGAACTTCTGGCCTGCAACCCGGCGGTAATGATAAGCGCGCAGCATACGTCCCACACTGCACCCAAAGTCGAGGACGTTCTTAAACGATGAAAGCGTGCGTCCCGCCGGTTTCAGTATTTCCTCGAAGTTGTCGAGCACGTCATCCCCGTGGCGAATAAAGTCTGCGTAATAGGCACCGGCAACTCTGGCCTGAAGGTGAGGTGGGGGAATGGGTAGCCCGCCAGCCTGCACAAAGGCCTGGTGAAGTTGGGTGGTCGCGATTCGCAGCTCTGTTAATTCGGGGTACGCACCAATCAGGGAACGGAGGTTTGTACGTGTCAGCCTGAGGCGGCGAGCGAGGCGTTTTGCTGATTCCAATTACGTAATTCCTTTTGTGAGTGACCGAAATCTAACATACGAGCGTGGCGAGATTCAATCTTTACTGCAACTACAGTGGGTTGGTAAGTGGCAATAGCAAATTCGGAGAGTGTAGAGATCGTAAAGATGTCAACTGACGCTTCGAAAGCAGTCTCGAAATTGGCTATGATCGACTGCTCATACGACTCGGCGGCTTAAAACGTGGGTCGACTAATTCAGAACGGGGAGCGGTAGCGACCTGGCGCCACTTCAATAAGAATCTTTCTGCGACACCAAAGAACAACGGACCACTATTTTGTTCCTCGTCACACCAGGTCGCTACCGCTCCCTGTTCTGAATTTGTTGACCACACAGAGAGTTCAAATTAGGTTACTCCCATACGACTCGGCGGCTTGATACGTGGGTCGACTAATTCAGAACAGGGAGCGGTAGCGACCTGGCGCCACTTCGATAAGAATCTTTCTGCGACCGCAAAGAACAACCGACCACTATCTTGTTCCTCGTCACACCAGGTCGCTACCGCTCCCTGTTCTGAATTTGTTGACCACACAGAGCGTTCAAATTAGGTTACTCCATACGACTCGGCGGCTTAATACGTGGGTCGACTAATTCAGAACGGGGAGCGGTAGCGACCTGGGGCCACTTCGATAAGAATCTTTCTGCGACCCCGAAGAACAACCGACCACTATTTTGTTCCTCGTCACACCAGGTCACTACCGCTCCCTGTTCTGAATTTGTTGACCACACAGAGAGTGTTCAAATTAGGTAACTGCCTGGAATTGAGAAGGAGAATCTTATGCTGCTGCCCGAACCAACCAAGGAAGAAATTGATCACCGGACGATGAAGCTATTGGTTGGCTTAATCGCCTTGAGTCTGGGAAATCTCACCAGCTTCTTCGCAAGTTCAAAGATAACTTCCATTAGCGCTTCGTACTGCGAGGGTGGCTGGTCGCAGAGCATCTTCGTCGGATTCTTGTTTGCAATCGCAGCTTTCCTTCTGGCCTACAACGGTGAGTCAAAAGCTGAAATGCTGATGAGCAAGTTTGCGGCGGTGGCGGCGCTTGGCGTCGCACTCTTCCCCACAAGTTGCAAGGGCCAACCAGAAATAATTCCATACGTTCATTTTGGATCGGCGGCAGTCATGTTCCTGATCCTTGTCTACTTTTGCTATGTGTTCTACAAGCGTGCTCGCGCAAAGGGCTACACCGAGGCGACGCGGCGTGCGGTTATATATGTCCTCTGCGGAATTGTAATCATTGCTTCCATTCTGATAATCGTGATCGACAAGGCTATTGGTGGAGTCTTAAGTTCCAGGATTGAGCGCTTAGTCTTCTATTGTGAGAGAGCAGGATTGGTGGCCTTCGGAATATCCTGGCTTACGGCCAGCCGGGTGCTTCCCGTCCTCACGAGACGCGATGAGCGGTTCTCACCCTTGGGGACAGGCGCCACTCAATAGCGTCGAACTCCTCGGAGATCGTAGGAGCTGTGTGCAACGCTCGGAAACGCGCACAAAATGTCGGAGAACGCGGCTAAAATCCAGCCTGCAAACACTGAAAACCCCAAAAAGCTCAATAAAACTCGACTTTTTCAAAAACGGTGCTAGAATGCGCCCCGTCGGTAACAACATTTCAACGAACTCTGGTTATCGCGATCAACGCCTAAGGTTAGTTCCAGTCAGCCCTCATTGGTTTCCGTGCTGGCTGTCATCACGCAGTCTGAAAACTCACTCCTCGCTCCTCTTTATCCGACCGGGAAGTGAAAACCTTCAACCACATATCCTCGGGAGGTTTCATGAACGACAACGAGAACAGAAAACGGGACATGTTTCTGCGCACGTATGAGTTTTACGCGCCACGATGGCGTCGTGGACCAGCGCCAGTCATACGGAACGAGCGCCGCGTAGGCGCCAGGAAGGTGGACGCGGCGGGCAACCTTCGCCTACCCCCGGCGACAATCCACCACCACCAACAGGAGGCACACCACTGACACCCAGCGGCAGTTGATCTGATTTTGTAGGGGCGCACCTATGTGTGCGCCCTGGGCCGGACTGCGTGTCCGCCCCACTGCCGGGGCAAGGTGCTCAGAATTCGTTAACAGCAGAAAACCAATAGGAGGTTGAACCATGCCAGATGATCTCACAGGCATGCCAGCTGATGTCACAGGTAGATGGTATTTATTCCAAATCATTGAAGGAATAGTTTTGACGGGCACTCTGACGTTAGAGCAAAAGAACTCCGAGATTTCCGGTAATGTTGAATGGGACGCCGATGGTACGAATGATTCGATCGTCGGAATCGCAATCGATAGGATAGTTTCATTCTCAGTAATACGCGCTAAAAATCTTGTCGGCCATTACGCAGCGGAGTTGATTGCTGGTTATCAGATGACGCGCGGAGTTTGCGTCAGCGCTGCTGGAGTTTCGGGATCTTTTGAGGCTAGAAGAGCTAACCAGTCCTAAACCCAACCGGATGTCCTAAACCAGTTAACAGATGCCCTTCGTTTAGAAGCGACTTGTCCTTCTTGCACCGCCGGGGGCACAAGTGCCCTTTCTAAAAGGGAGTGGTGGTGGCCGAAGGCACGCCACCGCACCCAGCGGTGCTTGATGTGATTTTGTAGGGGCTCACCTATGTGTGCGGCCCTAACACGGCCGAATAAGATCGAAACTCGTCCATTAGAGTTTGGGGGTATTTATGACCCCTCTGCAAGATGAGATTACTCCGAATTCTCAGCCGCAGGAGAGTATTCAGAATTCAGACCCGACAGAACATCTTAGTCTCATAGAACATAAAATAGTCGTAGACGTGTTTAAGGGATACCTTGATACCACTCTCACTGCCAATATCTGGTTCTACGCCGTCACCGGCGCCGTTGTCACATTTTATCTTTCCCATAAGGACATTCCGTTTCTGAATTTGGCATTGCTGCTACCGATCGTTTTGAGTCTACTAAGTATTTATCTTTGTTATAGGGGAATAAGACGAGCGGAAGAGTTGGAGGCCGTAATGCTAAAAAAACCGTGTAACCATAAAGGCGACAATTTCCTGAAGTTTGCGATCCGTATTATGAATAACAGTTATCAGAAGGAGCATGCAGCGCCTACCAATTTTCTCATCGCATTCTTGAAATCTACAATTTGTTTGATTCTTTTAATGGCCTCAGGCCTTACCGCTCTATTCGTTATATCGTGTCGGCATCCTGACTGGCTATCAGTGACTATACTCGCCAAGTAATCTGATTTCATTACGAGGTAGGACAGGCACCTTGTTCTTCGGCATTGGACGGAAGGCCGTAGGCCTTCCGCACAGCGGGCGGCGGAGCCGGTGGGCGCAAGGGGTGTGCGGCGATGTACATACAGGGGCGGACACGCAGGTCCGCCCCTACAGTTTCTCAGGTCCGAAGGACCGGCAGTTAGTAGCCACGCCCGTAAGGGCGTGGACCATGTAGTAATGATCTGTGGAGCGCCGAAGGTGCGACACGGTTCTGCCGGCCCTTTGGGCCTCGCCTTAATTAAGACAATTAACCCCGCCCTGACGGGCGGGGCTAGTAACTTACGGTCCTGCGGATCTGATGCGGATGGAAATTCTAGCGGTTGCGGCGGGACGTCGATGAACGCTTGAGGCCTTGATAATTCACGTTGCCGGGGAGGTTCGCCGGCAAGTCTAATTCATCGTCGACGAGGTCTTCCATGTGCACGCAGGCCACACGGGCGTATCTAAGCAGGATCTCCAACGGCGGTTCATTTTTGTCGAGCTCATACTTGGAAATCGTTGTGTACTCGATTTGATCCTCAACGCCCAGCCGGCGAAGCATCTCAGCTTGAGATAACCCAAGCGAGTTCCTGATTTGGAGCAGCTTCGAGGCCAGCCTTTTCGGCCGGGGCCGGACATTACCCATCGGAATCTCCTTCCGATGGCAATGCACCGTGACAAAAACGGTTGACTATATGGATAACTATCCATATAGTCTGGCTGTGCGTACACTTCGCCGTGAGTTGGAACCTTCCACTCTCAACGGCGATGCTCATCACTCGCTTTCTGGGAGGGTTGAGCTACGCATTTGGCCGTTGTAAATTATCAAACACCCTGGGCGCCCGAGAGCATAGCAGAAGACGTCAACAGAAGTAATGAGTGCTGAGTAGATCCTAAAACATCACCCCTAACCCCGTAACCGTCCGACTAAACGTAGCCGCTAAACAACTAATTCACCCTTTTGACCGAAAGGGGTGAAGTGTGCCGGCTTATGAACCTCCACGTTTGACGGAATCAAAATTTCGCGTCTTGTATCTTGGTGACGATCTGCAGTTCATCGCACGGTTTCGGGAAGCTGTGGACGAATCTGTCTATCGGCTGGTGGGGTGTGCCGATGGCGGAAGCGCGGAGCTGTTTCTGAAAAGCGATATTCCCTACGACCTGATGCTAGTCGACCACGACTGGCGCGGAACGGAAGGGCTAAAGCTCGCGCGACTGTCCCGTTCACAGCGCCACCGCAAGAAAATGCCGATCGTGATCGTGTCCGGCGGCAAAGTCGATCAGGAAACCAAGACCCTGGCGGAGAAAGCAGGTGTCGCTGAGTGCGTCTTGAAGAGCGCGGACCTGAACGAACTCATGAGCAGGTTGATTATTGATGAGTAATCGCGGCTGCTGAACCAACTGCGGTTAGAAGTCGGGCCACTCGCTCGCCAGCCCCAGAGCCCCGGCGGTGACCGGGCCGACGATGCCGTTATCCTGGTCATTCCCAAACGTCGCTTGCTGAAAGGCCAGTACACCGCGTAACGTCCGGTTGCCAAAATCCTGGTCCACGGTGCCCTCGTAGAAGCCCTTCGACTTCAGTGCGTTTTGCAGCTTCGTGACCAATGGTCCTTTCGAGCCAAAGCGCAGGCGCGCCCGAATCTTGATCCCAGCTTCCATTTTTTGCGCGACCTCCTGTACGTGAAGAGCTTCGCTCAGGATGTACACGAATCGATCCTGCGACAGGTCATAGGCATTTTTCCGGAACACTCGCCAGGGACCGGCATCCGGCTCGTTGCCGCGTTGGGAACACTTCGGGTATCCCACGACAACCTGACAGCCCGCGCTCGCATGCGACGTACTGCTGATACCGGTGCACCACCCGGCGTGAAGGTTGTCGAGAGGAAAGTCATACTCAACGCGATCGTCGAGCTCGTCGTAATTTAGATCGCGGTTGTAATCTCTGCGCACCGGACAGCCTTCAGTTTGCTTGAATGCCAGGTGGCCGGTCGGCTTGCCCGCCTTATGAGTGCCCTTGCGATAATCATTGTAGTAGCCAGGCATTAATTGGTTAGCCTTGTTGGCGCCCGCGGTTGTGTATTTTTTGTGCGGCGACGTGCTGCCGGGAAAAACAGCGAGCGTCTGATTAGTGGGAAGCCATTGCCCGAGGGTGCAACGTGGCGAGGTGTAATCGACGGGAGTCACATTCAGGCTTTGCTGGGCAAGAAAATCGTGGTTGAAGACATCCACCGGCAAGCAGCCGCGTACGCCAAAGAAGATCATCCCTTCCGCCGGAACCGGAAAGGAGTTTACTTCGCAGAGCTTTTGAAGATGTTGATGTTGGATAGTGAACATGCGGCTCTCCTTTTGTGAGATCGAGCGAACGGGAAAGAGCTCCTTACATTAATTATGAAATTGACGAGCGAAACATTTCCTTGGCGAGGTAGCGTTTGTGTAGACGTAGGCGGAGGAACGCTCGGGACACTGCTGTAGAACGTCCCGGCGTGGGTGATCGGTAATTTCCGAAGCGGGTAATAGCCTGAATGGGAAGAGGAGAGCCCTCCCTGACGGTCGGGCTTCTGCCTGCGTCCGTAATGCAGCTCATTCGTTTCTCAGCGCGACCAGCGGATCAACTTTCGTCGCGCGCCGGGCGGGAAAGTAGCAGGCGAGTAACGCAACTGCGAGTGCGCCGGTTGAAACCGCGGCAATTGTGACCGCGTCTGCTGCCGTTCCTGGGCCAAGACCAAACAGCACGGACGACATAACCTTCGTCAATACGAAGGCAACTGCGACACCGATTACGATGCCAATGCCCACGAGCTTCATTCCGTCGCCCACGATCAGCAGCAGCACGTTACGCCGCTCGGCGCCCAGCGCCATCCGAATGCCAATCTCGCTCGTACGTTCCACCACCAGATACGACAGCATGCCGTAAATACCGGTTGCCGCAATCAACAATGCCAGCAGACTTACCGTCCCCGAAAACCACGCACTCATCCGCGCCGGCTCCAGCTCGCGCCGCACGTTTTCCTCCAGCGGCTCGGCCGTGACGAAAACGTCTTTGTCGAGCGAACGCGCCGCTTCTCTGACAGCGCTCAAGCCCGCAACCACGTTCTCGTTTGTTCGCAGCACAAAACTGTGGCCCGTTAACTTAGTTGGATCTGCAGGCGTGTAGAAGTAAGGGCCGTCAAATTTACCAATGTGCCTGCTGCTTATGTCTGCGACGACACCAATAATCTCGTGCGATGTGCCGGCGTTATCTCTGAAGCGTTTACCCAAAGCGTCTGCGCCGGGCCAGTAACGATTGGCCATCGTCTGGCTAATAACTGCGGGCGATTGCCCACTGCGAGCATCCTCATCGGTTAGATAACGACCGCGCCGGAGCGGTATTCCGAGGGTTTGAAAGTATTCAGCTGAAACCTCGTTGGCGCTGACGCTCAAACCTGACCCGCCACCCTCGATGTCGATGGCCTCTTCGCGCCCGCCGGTAAAGGGCACCGTTTGCGCGAGGCTCACGGATTGGATTCCGGGCAGCGCTCTCAATCGCTCGGCGAGTTGCGCATGAAATGTCGCCGCACGCGCTTCGTCGTATCCCTGGGTCGTAAGATCCATGGTGACGACAACCAGATTCTTTTGATCAAAACCGAGGTCGGTTGATTGGGCTCGTTGTAAGCCGCGCGTCAAAAGCCCGGCGCCGATCAACAACACCAGCGAAATCGCGACCTGGCCAATCACCAGCAGATGGCGCAGGTGTGGCCGCGAGACGCGAGGTTTGTTTCTGGTCGCCTTAAGCGCGTCGGTCAGGTTCGGTTTTGTAGACTCAATTGCCGGCGCGAGGCCAAACACGACGCCGGTGATGAGAGAGATCAAAAACATGTAAGTGAAAACTGTAGCATTGGGTGTGAAATCGACATCGAGACCGGCGTCAGGAATCAGCGACAACAAAATCGGGGGCACCAAGACCGCGAGCATTAACCCAAGCACACCGCCCAGGACGGCGAGCAGAAGACTCTCTGTTAATAGGAGTTTGATTAATCGCCAGCGGCTGGCTCCCAGCGCGAGACGCACGGCAATCTCTTTGCGCCGCGTGGCCGCACGCGCCAGCATCAGATTCGACACGTTGGCGCAGGCAATGAGCAGGACCAGACCAACCGCTCCCAGGATCATGATCGCGATGGGTATCCCTTCGCTGCGAACTTCAGGAGAATTCAGATACGAACCCTTCATCACACTGACGATTGACCTGCGCCCGGGATACTGCTGGTCCATCCGGGCCGCCACCAGTTGCAGCTCCGCCTGCAGCTGCGGTAACGAGACGTTATCTTTCAACCGTCCCACCACACTTAGCCAACTCAGGTTGGGGATTTCCAGAAACTTCCTCTCGGGCATCAAAGCGGGCTGCATCGTTACGGGAATCCAGACATCGGGAACGGCCAGCTCGGCGCCACGAAAATCCTGCGACGCCACTCCAAGCACAGTGAACCGTTGGCGATTCAAAGTGATCGCAGTGCCGATTACGCCCTGGTCAGATCCAAATCTTCGCTGCCAGAAACCGTAACTAAGAACCGCGACCGGACATTGAAGAGGCGTCTGGCACTCTTTGTCGAAAAAAGTGCGGCCGAGAGCGCTGCCGCCGCCGAGAAGCGAAAAGTAGTTGTCAGTCACCAACAGCCCGTTGATTCTTTCAACGTTGCTGCCGCCCAAATACAGTTTTGCATCTGAGGAGGCGGCCAGACCGGAAACGCCCGCAACTCCATCTCGATAGTTGAGGTATTCGGGATAAGAAAGCAGTTCCGCGCTACCTTCAACCTGCCGGGAAAACTCACCCTCCAAAGTTTGGTAGACGTTTACCACCCGATCCGGGTCTTTTACTGCCAAGGGGCGAAACGCGACCGAATAGAGTAGCGTGAAGATGCTCGTGTTTATGCCGACGCCGAGAGCGAGCGTGAATAGAGCCGCGGCGGTGAAATTGCGATGCTTAAGCAAAGCTCGCGAGGCGTAGCGCAGGTCTTGAAAGGTACTGGAAAGCATAAATCGATGATCCTTCTATTTGCCAACGACCGTAGGAACGGGTAGTGGCGCATTTTGAGAGTCTCTGTGCGTCCTCTGTGGCCTCTGTGGTGAATATTTCCTTTATTGATTCACCACAAAGACACAGAGAACACAAAGGTGGCACAAAGGAAACCTGAAGCTGCGACACTACCCACGAACGAGCTTCTATATACTAAAAGGGCTTCCCAAAAGTTCGCAGAAATCTGCCAACCCGGGTCGCGCGATCGCATGAAGCCAGCGAAATTGATGAAGCGCTGAAAACAGTGAGAGACTGGAAACACAAATGACGAAGAGTAAGAAGAGCGATAAGGGTGTGGTGCTTAGGTTCAGCGAGCATGAGCGCAAGCGCGTCGATGAGTTCGAGTCGGATCTTGATGCGCTGTTCAAGCTTCCACTGGCGGAGTTCACTGGCTGGCGCAACGTCCTCGCGGCGCAGTTGAAGAAGAGCGGGCGGGGCGATGAAGCGGCTCGCGTGAAGGCGCTGGCTAAGCCTTCAGTCTCGGCGTGGGCCGTGAACCAACTCTACTGGAATCATCGCACCGTGTTTGAACAACTAATCGCGTCAGGTGAGCGCTTTCAAAAAGCGCAGACATCTCGCTCGTCGGGAAAAGCCGCGGATATGCGTGAAGCTCTCGAGGCGCGACGCGCGGCGATTACACAACTTTCAGATCTGGCAACTTCATTACTGCGCGATGCGGATCAGAATCCGTCGCTGGACACCATCCGCCGGATTACTACTACGCTCGAAGGAATGTCAGCATACGCGCAGCGCTCCGATGGTCCACGCGCTGGGCGTCTCACTCACGACGTCGATCCCCCTGGTTTTGAGTCGCTGGCTTCGTTCGTCTTAGGCGCGACAAAGCAGACGGCAGAAGGCAGACAGCAGAAGGCGGACAACAGGAAACAGGCTGCCAGCGCCGCGAAGCAGGTCCCTCAAGTTGAAGAAACGCGGAAAGAGAAGATCGCGGCCGCGAAAGTTTCATTACAGAAGGCAAAGAATTCGCTGACTAGAGCCCGGGCCAGGGCAGAGAGTTTGGCGGCCGCGCAGAAAAAGGCTGACGCCGAAGCGAAGAAAGCCGAGAAGCACAGGCGCGACGCTGAAGCAAGTTTGGAAAAAGCAAAAGCCGCCTCGGAAGACGCAGCCCAACGCGCGCGCAACGTTGCAGTTGAAGTAGAAGAGTCGACTAAGTCGGTGAACGACGCCGAGAGCGCAGTTCAGACGACGACGAAAGAACTCGAATCGCTGTTACGCAAGTCGTAAGGAAGGTGGACGCAAACTAAAGGAACCGTAAGAGGCGTAGCCTCGAAAAGCGAGAGGGCGTTACGGAAAGGCAAAGCCTTTCCGCACGGTGCGGCGGCGCAGCCGCAAAGCAACCTTCGTGTTAATTCGTGATCTGCTGGTTCGTGC
>Ga0207681_10002417_pt1 | contig 11857 bp, 6 predicted proteins | sample KBSS53metaG_FD_184324 | JGI IMG/M metagenome (GOLD analysis project Ga0207681, IMG submission 184324) | Switchgrass rhizosphere microbial communities from Kellogg Biological Station, Michigan, USA - KBS S5-3 metaG (SPAdes) (version 2) | ecosystem: Host-associated > Plants > Roots > Rhizosphere >... | reverse complement strand
GGCAGCATCGGTGTACCGCTCGCCATCATCTGATCGGCTTCTGCGCGCGGATACAGTTTCACAATCGCCGGCACATGCGTGGTATTCACCACCATGATGTTATTGACCGGATCGATCGCGACGCCGCCCCAGTTGGTCGCCCCCATGAAGCTCGGAAACTGGATGGTGCCGCGCGTCGACATCGGCGTGAATACACCATCCCAATTCGCGCTGTCGAATTGCTCCAGACATTTGTGTTTGTCCCACGGGGTGAAACCCCAGACATCCTCGCGCTTCAGATCGCGCCGCACGATAAACGCAGGATTTGCCGGAAACGGCTGCGTCGGGCTGTAGCGTTCACCCGGCAGCGCGCCGAGCTGCGATACCGGGCGCTCCTCGACCGGAAACAGCGGCTCGCCGGTTTCGCGATTCAGAATGAAGATGTGCCCCGGCTTGGTCGATTGCGCCAGCGCGGGAATTTCCACACCGTCGCGCTTGAGCGGAAACAGCACCGGCTGCGATGGAATGTCGTAATCCCAGTGATCGCGATGCACGGTCTGAAAATGCCAGCGCATGCTGCCATTAGTGGCATCCAACGCGACTACCGACGAACCGTAATAATCGCGTTCGCCGCGCAGAACATTCGTATGGTCGGTGGCCGGATTGCCCGTCGGCACGAAGATCAACTTGCGTTCGATATCCACCGATAGCGGCGCCCACGCGTTCGGTGTGCCGCGCACATACGGCTCGCCCTCGGGCGCAGTCTCGTTCGGCGGTGCCGAATTCCACGCCCACACCAGCGCGCCGGTGTGCAGATCGAATGCGCGGATCACGCCGGCCGGCACATCCATCCGCACATTGTCCGGGATGCGGCCGCCGAGCACGATCAGGTTGTCGATGATGACCGGTGGCGACGAAATCGAAAAATCGCCGGGCTTCACCCGGCCGAGGCCCTGCGTCAGATCGAGCGCGCCCTGCTCACCGAAGCTCGGACACAGCTTGCCGGTGGCGGCATCGAGCGCCAGCAAACGTCCATCCAACGTGCCGGCGAACACGCGGGCCGGGCATTCACCGCTGTAGCCGGGCACATCGCGGTGATACGTGACGCCGCGACAATTCAGCAGATAACTGCCCTTGGTGTCGGCGGTGTAACGGTACGCCCAGAGTTCCTTGCCGGTTTCCGGATCGAGCGCGGCGACTTTACCCAACCCGGAACAGACGAACATGCGGTTGTCGACCACGATCGGCGTGACTTCGAGCGTCGGCGAGCTGACCTTCGGCGCATCGAGCATGCCGATGTGATAGGTCCACGCCGGCTTCAGATGTGCGACGTTAGCCGGCGTGATTTGCGTCAGCGGCGAATAATGCGTGCCGCCGGCATTGCCGCCCCAGTGCGGCCAGTCCGCGACCGGACCATCCACCGATATCGACGGCGCGCTACCACCGCCGCATGCAATTAACAACTCGGCGACAACCACGAGCACGAAAGATCGCCAGAAAGATTTACCGGTTAGAGTCAACATCACGCTCCGCCTGTCTTTATTAAATTTATGTTTATCTACTTTTTATAAGCACCACGATGGCCGAGTATAACGTGGCCTTCGCGGCCGCCACTTCATTTATCGGTATGAGCTTCACGCATGCTCGGTAAAGAACAAAAAATAAAATTTGCGCCCTTTGTCGAATTCTGAGATCACCGATCGACTAGCTAATATGATGCGGCTATTCAGTGCATCGATGTCTACAAACCGGCCTGCACAATTATTCAAGAAGGAGATTCACCATGGCATTAAGACTGTATGCACACCCATTTTCTTCGTATTGCCAGAAAGTGCTCATCGCTTTTTATGAAAACGATGTTCCGTTTGAATATCGCTTGGTGAAATTCGATGATGCAGCGTCGATGTCCGAGCTCGAAGCCTTATGGCCGTTCAAGCGCTTCCCGGTGCTGACCGATGGCTCGCGCACGCTGATCGAATCGACAGTGATCATCGAATATCTCGACCTGCATTATTCCGGTAAAACCTGGTTAATTCCGGAGGATGCCGATCTCGCTCTCGATGTGCGCTTTATGGATCGGTTTTTCGATAATCACATCATGACGCCGATGCAAAAAATCGTTTCGGACAGCATGCGTGCGCCTGATCGACACGACCCCCAAGGCGTCGAGGACGCGCGCGCACTATTGAATGCTTCATATCGCTGGCTCGATAGCACGCTGGCCGATCGCGAATGGGCTGCCGGTGCGCAATTCTCCCTCGCCGACTGCGCGGCAGCACCTTCATTGTTTTATGCGGACTGGGTAAATCCGATCGATGCTTCGTTCAAAAATGTACGAGCGTATCGACAACGCTTGCTGAAGCGCCCGTCATTCGCACGGGCGGTGGATGAAGCGCGGCCGTATCGACCGCTATTTCCACTCGGCGCGCCTGACCGCGATTAACTGTCATTGCCGCAACGCTCACACACGCGCACAATCGCTACCATTGATTCAATGCGCGAGAAAATGGCATGGCCAGTTATGTTGACAAAGTTCTGATCGAAGGCGAGCACATTGTTTACAGCGGCCACATCACCTTGTGGTCGCTGTGGCATTTGATTTTATTCGGCGTGATTTTATTGCCGATCGGCATCGGCTTGATTCTGCTGATCATGGCGTACATTCGTTACAAAACCACCGAGCTCGCGATCACGAATAAACGCGTCATTGCAAAATCGGGTTTCGTCAGCCGTCATACCATCGAATTAAATATCAATCGAGTTGAAAGCTTGCAGGTGTCGCAAAGTCTGCTCGGTCGCATGTTTAATTTCGGCACATTGATTATTTCCGGTGGTGGCAATCCGCAAGCGCCGATTACCGGCATCTCGAATCCGCTAGAGTTTCGCAAAGCATTTACGGAGGCGCAGGATCAGGCACGGTAAATCCGCTCTCAAATCCCCCTCAGGATTCGCGTAAATTATCGTGCTCTCATGTCGCGGACCGCGATACCGCTTTATTTCTGAATCATATACATGGCATTTTGGGTGCCGATAGTAAGTCGCTGGTCACCGCCAACTGACGGGTGTCCGTAACGCATACTACGAGGTGCTATCTCGCCAACCAGCGGAACACTACGCCAATTTATCGCACCAGAATATGGATCAAAAGACATGACATAGTCGACCATCTCAAGGCTCGTAGTTGGCGCAAGCAGAGAGGGTCGTACGTGAGATGAAGCAAGCAATTGACCTGCGCCATCGAAAAGATTCAGCGATAAATTTTGCACCACCCCAGGGATATATACTTGGCTAACTAGCGCAGCATGATTATTGAGAGTAAGAATCGCCGATGTTTCACCGATGCTTGGCGTAGATAAAATAATTTCGGGAATTCCATCATTGTTAATATCGGCAATCAACATCGCATAGCAATACGGTGCCGCGAATGAGTCTGTCAGTTGATAAGTCCCCTGATTGATGTGAAAAATCTTTAGCCCTGTCGCATAATCAAGAATTAAAATTTCATTAATCCCGTCTCCATCCAGATCGGCAATTTGAATATCAAGTACCGACCACATGGAGGAAGCATCGATCGCTTGCAATGCCAAATTGTGAGTTGGGTCGTATAGCTCCACAGATTGCGTGCCCGCCACAACTACATCTGGCGCACCATCGCCATTAACGTCGCCCACGCCAATTTTACCGCTGCCTGAGATCAGAGAGGTTGTCTGAAAGCTGCGCTTCAACACGCCAGTAAGGGGATCGACAATATTAACCGCGTATTGACTGCCTGCCAGCCGCCCTAAAAATAACTCGTCATATCCATCGTGATCGTAATCCGCAATTTGCAAATCTGAATAGTTCGGAAATGCACCGATATTGCTACTTGATGATAACGGTGAAAACCTGCCCGCCTCATATGACATAGTTCCGGCCCACAACTGATAAGGCGAAACATCGCCCTGCATGTCGACCTGCTTACCCCAAAACAGCGGTCGATAAATACCTGGAGAACTTTGGTAATTAAAGCCACCCAAATACTCGTTAAACCTAGGGTTGTTATAACTACTCCACTTTAGTGTACTCAGACCAAGTGCGCGCACTTCGAGCCACCCATCGCCACGCCAACTCGAAACGGCAATATCGGACAAATTATCGGCATCCAGATCACCGATCACAAACGAACCATATATCAGGCTATTCGGCACGGGCATCTGCCATAGCGGCGTCGCGACAGCACCGAAGAACTTTTCGGCCGTTAACTGCGTGCTCAAACAATCTCGCAGCAGCAACTCATCAGAACCATCACCATCAACATCGTGAGCCGCTGCTTGGCAATAGTACCCGGCGAAATTAAACCGCTTCGACTGGGTTACCGCATCAAAAGTCTGTAGTCCTGCCATGCTTATCAACCCGGCAATTTCGAATACTCCATCACCGTTAAAATCGCCGGCAAAAACTTCATCACCGAAGCCATCAGGAAAATACCATTGGATTTGATGAGAACCTCCATCGATGACGTAGCCAGAGCCAGAAACAATTTCCAATTCCGGATCAGTATCAACATTTGCTACAACGAGACTGTTAATGCCTGTGAGGCCTGTTGGGAGCACAGCAGTTCGCCATTTCTCGCTTAATGTTGTGGCGTCCAACGTCACGATCTTAACCGCAAGCTGAGCCTGGTCAGGAATTGGGGCCCGCGCCCCAACGACGATCTCAACGTGCCCATCATTATCGATATCTGCCGCAGCCACCGCTCCCACATCGCCGCTAAAGCTGCTATTTGAAATCAACGTGCGGCGAATTTCTTTACCATCTTTAAGAACAACAACCAATCCATCCGCGCTGAAAAACTCGATGATTTCAAGTTGCCCGTCGCCGTCCAAATCCGCCGCTGCGATTGCCATATTGCCAAGGGTTTCATTATATGGAAGCACCCAATGCTGCACATAGTCGGTTCCATTCCATTGCAAGGTGTACAGCAACCTTCCGTAATGAACCAATAACTCTTTGCCACCGCCATTAAAGAATTTTCCAATCGCGACGAGATCCTTGGAATTTGTCGTTTCAAAACGAGTGTCGGTGCGCGCGATCGGCTCTGTTCGACTTCTATCAATCACACGTATCGGAATAGGAACATCGATGAAGTGATCGCTGTTGCTGACGCGTACTACCGAGTCGTAGATAGTTTCGGAAAACAAGGGATTATGTCCGGGCGTCCACGTTACGTTGCCATTGCTGTCTACGCCGAGTCCGGATGGACCGGAAATCACCACGTACTGATACGGACCATCAATGGCCAGTAACGGCACCACGGTTTGGGCAACCCCACCAAAACTATTCGTCGTAATGGTGCTAATAGGATTTATCGCGGGCGAACGAGGCGTAACGTGCACATGAATATCGCTGTAGTTCGGCCCACCGTTATCAACGATGGTCAACCGCACCACATAGTCGCCCGGCTTATCCGGCGTAAAAACCGGATTAAAGAAATTACTCGCATCCAATTGCGGGGCCGCGCCTGCCGGCGTCGAAAGAATTGACCAATTGAAACTGAGGAAGTCGTAATCGGGATCGGACACGCCGTTGACAGCAAGAATTTGCGGATAGCCGCGCACTAACGTATATGCAGTTTGAATCTGCACCGCGGGGGGCTGATTGACCCCATCATCGTTCGTGAGTTGCTCAATGGGTACGTCATATGCATACGCATCGGTTTGCCCATCGCCATCAACATCCAACAAAAGTGTGAGGCTATTTGTGCCACGAAATAGATCGACTGTGACCGAGCTTTGCACACCACTGAGACTCATTTTTTGTTGCTCAGAAACGGTATTACTCAGCGTAGCTTTTCCGGTATTCGATTCGACGACGGTGCCAGATCGCACCGCGGGGATATAAGTGTAATAAACATTTTGTAAATCAATTTCGGCGCGAAAATTGCGCGCTTGCACGTATGCATTGCTGGCGGTATCGGTCACTTGAAGATTTTCAATAACTATTGCCGCATTACCGTTAACTTGCGATTCGAGAGTACCGCTAATCGTCAAATCGGTTGCCGAATCCTGCAAGCGATATTGGCTATAGGTCAGTAAAAAATTGCCAGGCATGCCGTTTGACGCACTGCTTATCACGAGGTCTTGATAACCCGTCCGTTTGTAACCTCCGTAAACGCAACTCTTATAATCTTCGACAATTCGTCCCGTGCCATCGGTATTTAGCTTCACCGTTTCAACAACAATATTTGACACTTGGCCGGCTTGAGCTGGCGTACCGGACGCGCAATCGTAGGAGGTCGATTCAACCTTATCGGTATTGGTGGGGTCGGAGTAATTTGAATTACGAACATCGTGAAATAAGGAGTCACCCATTCCGGTTAAAAACAATAGTGCGTCGACCATAACTCTACTGTTAGTGCGGTCCATCACTACGGTTTGAATCGAGGCGATATCGCTCAGGCTGGCTGGCGGAATCTGCGGAAAGGCTGGTGGAGGCGAAGACGGTGCGCTACCTCCGCCGCCACCTCCTCCGCAGCTGATCAACAAAAATGAGGATAGGGCGATAGTCAGCAACGCAAAAATAGGGCGAAAAAACACAACAAATCCTTTGTGCCCTTTGCGGGCATCTATCCGGGTTCAATATTTGATAATTAAATTTTTTGCCCTTGCTATTTTTGCCGGGCTTTATAAGTTCTGCAGATACTACCGGAATAAATCCGCTAAATGAACTGCCTTTCAATTTCCGGTTTGGCGTCGACAACGATGCGGTTTACCGCGGTGCGCCAGCGCTGCATGCGTTCATCAGCCTCAGCGCGCGCCATGATGGGCTCAAAAATTCGTTCGACCTGCCATTGCGCGGCAATTTGATCGATATCCCAAACGCCCACAGCCAGCCCAGCGAGATACGCCGCACCCAACGCTGTGGTTTCCAGCACGCGCGGACGAATTACCGGCACGCTGAGTAAGTCGGCTTGATGTTGCATCAGCAAATTATTCGCGGCGGCACCGCCATCGACGCGCAATTCGGTGATGGGTTTATGCGCATCGTGTTGCATCGCCAGCAATAATTCGGCGGATTGATAACCGATTGCTTCGAGCGCGGCGCGTGCGATGTGCGCACGTGTGGAGCCGCGCGATAAACCGAATATACCGCCGCGCGCGTGTGCATCCCAATACGGCGAACCCAAACCGGTGAATGCCGGCACGAAAAATACGCCGCCACTATCGGGCACCGACATTGCCAACGCTTCAACATCAGCGGAGCTATTAATAATGCCGAGGCCGTCGCGCAGCCATTGCACCACTGCGCCGCCGATAAATACGCTGCCTTCGAGTGCATAACTCGGTGCATTGCCAATTTGGGCTGCGCTGGTCGTGAGTAATCCGTGTTGCGAAGGGCAGGCGTTAGCGCCGGTCTGCATCAGCATGAAACAACCGGTGCCATAGGTGTTTTTCACCATGCCGCTGCGATGGCACGCCTGACCAAATAGCGCCGCCTGCTGATCGCCGGCGATGCCGGTAATTGGAATCGCAACGCCGAATAATTCCGGTAGCGTTGCACCAAATTCATGGCTCGATGGAAACACTGTCGGCAATAATTTTTCTGGAATGTCGAGTACCGCGAGCAGATCATCATCCCAGCGTCCGCGATGAATATTAAATAATAATGTGCGTGATGCATTGGTGACATCAGTGGCGTGCACCGCGCCGCCCGTTAATTGCCACAGCAGCCAGCTATCGATGGTGCCGAAAGCAAGTTCACCACGCTGCGCCTGTTCGCGCGCTCGCGGAATATGATCGAGCAGCCACGCGATTTTAGTGCCGGAAAAATACGGATCGAGCAATAACCCAGTACGGCGCCGAAATAATGGTTCGTGCCCCAGTTGCTTTAATTCATCGCATTTATCGGCAGTGCGTCGATCCTGCCACACGATGGCATTGCCTAACGGTTTTCCTGTGGCGCGCTCCCACAGCATTGTCGTTTCGCGCTGATTGGCGATGCCGATCGCGGCAATATCGCGCGCATGCAAATTCATTTCGCGCAGTACTTGTTGGGCAACCGCCAATTGCGTGCGCCAGATATCCATCGGATCGTGCTCGACCCAGCCCGGTTGCGGAAAAATCTGCGGATATTCCTGCTGGGCAATGCGATGAATATTGCCATCGCGATCAAACACGATGGCACGCGAACTGGTGGTGCCTTGATCCAGTGCGAGCAAATAACGCATGGCCGATCCCCGCAGAAATTTTTATTGTCGATTCTTTATAGCGCGGATTCCCAGCTCACGGAAAGCCGCATCGCCGCATGTATCAATCCCACCAGCGAATAGGTTTGAGGGAAATTCCCCCACAATTCGCCCGTCACTGGATCGACGTCCTCCGATAACAATCCCAACGCGGTACGGCGCTGCAGCATGTTCTCGAATAATGCGCGCGCTTCATCGCGACGACCGATCGTGGCCAGCGCTTCGATATACCAGAATGTGCAAATCGAAAAACTGGTTTCCGGCGCACCAAAATCATCGGGCGCAATATAGCGAAACATATAATTGTCACGCTTGAGATCGCGACCGATGGCATCGACCGTTGCGATAAATCGCGGATCGTTGCCGCGCACGAAACCGACATCGGCGAGCAGCAATAAACTCGCATCGAGATGATCGCTGCCAAAACCGGCGACAAAATGCCCGCGCTCGCTATCGAAGCCCTTTTCCCACACCAACGCGCTGATACGATCGGCTTCGCGTCGCCAATGTTGTTCGCGATCTGGCAATTGCAAATGCGCGGCGATCCGCGCCAGCCGATCGCACGCGACCCAGCACATCACTGCCGAATACGTGTGCACCAGCGCACGACCGCGAAATTCCCACAGCCCCGCATCCTGCGTATGCGCGAGTTTCGCGGCGCTTTTGCCGAGTTTTTCGAGCAGTTGAAAGACTTCGATACCGCGCGCTTCAATACGGTTATCAAAAAATAATTGCGCGGTGGCGAGTACCACGCTGCCATAAATATCGTTCTGCCGCTGCCGCCAGGCGTCATTGCCGACGCGCACCGGTCCCATGCCACGATAGCCGAGCAATGACTCGGCGAAGCGCTCGTGCAATTCGCGTTCGTACTTGATACCGAATACCGGCCCCAGATCATCGTCACCGACGGCGAGATTGAAAATGTAACTCAGATATTCTTCCATGCTGCGGGTAGCGCCGAGGCGATTCAATGCACGCACGACAAAGGCGGCATCGCGCAGCCAACAAAAACGGTAATCCCAATTGCGCGCGCTATTCGGGGATTCCGGAATCGACGTCGTCACCGCCGCAACAATGCCGCCGGTCGATTCCGACTGACACAATTTCAACGTGACTGCGGCCCGAATTACCACATCCTGCCATTCGAACGGAATCGATAAATAGCGCACCCATTCCCACCAATACGTGCGCGTGCGCGCCAATTCATCGCGCACGAAATCGGCGATACCCGTGGTCAAGGTTTCATCTTCGGTCAATACAAAATGCAACGGCTTCTCGACGAAGAACGGCAACGCATGCTCGATTTGCGCGACCGGAAAATCAGTGGTCAGCCGCAATGCCAATTTGTCTGACGAAAAGCAGGTGTGATTACTGCCGTATGTGCTTTTCGGACGCGTCGCACCGTAATCGCACAGCGGTTCAAACCGCATCAGCACGCGCGGCAAACCACTCAGCGGCGTGACATGCCGCACCAGCATCCACGGATGATAAATGCGATCGTGTTGTTTATAGCGCGGCGCGAAATCGGTAATTTCGATAGCGCCGCCGCTACTGTCATAGAGGCGCGTCACCAGTACCGGCGTGTTGGGTAAATAAAATTGCTCGGCCCGCGCAAACCCCTCCAATTCGAATGACCAAAAACCGCCACCGTGCGCCGGCGACAATAAACTGCAAAACACCGGATCGCCGTCGAAATCGGCAAAGCAGCTCCATACCATCGAGCCCATACCATCGATCAACGCCGATGCGGTGCAATTGCCGATCATGCCGAGTTCGAGATTTGCGGGTGGATTATTCATTGACTCGCTCCTGTTCGCATCGCGCCACGCTTGCAATATTTACAGCGAGCGGAGCGAAATTTGTATGAATGTCCCGATGCTCGTGCGTTAAATCAATGCCGCGCGGGCGCTAACTCATCTGCATGCAATTTGCATTCACCGTCGCACGAACGATTCGCGGTACCGATCATGGAAATTGACAATATTTTCAAGCAAACAACACATCCCGTTATTGCTTTCGTCGTGGCCGCCATCGCAGCGCTTGTTATTGGTTTTATCGTGCAAGCCGTTGGCCGACGTCTTCTGCAGCGACTCACTAAGCGCTTTTCGATAGCCGAGGCATTGGTAAACCGCACCGTCGGGCCGATGCAGTTGATCATGCCGCTGCTATTTTTGCAGTTTGTGCTGCTCGCGGCGCCCGACGATTGGGCCTTCATGCCGCGCATTCGCCATATTACCGGGTTGATATTCATCGCTGCGGTGACCTGGCTGGTTATTCGTGCCATCGCCGGTTTTACCGACACCATCGTTTCACTGCGACCGCTCACTGCCAGCGATAACCTGCATGCGCGACGCATTCAAACGCAGGCGCGAGTGCTGGCGCGCAGCCTGATGTTTATCGCGCTGCTGATCGGCGGCTCGCTGATGCTGATGACCTTTCCCGAAGTGCGCGCGGTCGGCGCGAGCCTGCTGGCATCGGCGGGCCTCGCGGGCATTGTCGCCGGTGTCGCGGCGCGACCAGTGCTGAGTAATTTGATCGCCGGCATTCAATTGGCGCTCAGCCAACCGCTGCGGCTTGACGATGTCCTGATCGTGCAGGGCGAATGGGGACGCGTCGAGGAAATTACCGGCACTTATGTTGTTATTGCGATCTGGGATCAGCGCCGTCTCGTGGTGCCATTGCAATGGTTCATCGAAAATCCATTTCAGAATTGGACACGCAACACATCGGAGCTGATCGGCACGGTGTTTTGGTGGGTCGACTACGGCATGCCGCTCGCGCCGTTACGCGAAGAATTGAATCGGCTGTGCCAAGAGGCATCGGAATGGGACGGACGCATTAGTCTCCTGCAAGTCACCGACACTACCGAGCGCACCATGCAATTGCGCGCTTTGGTGACATCGCAGGATTCAGGAAAAAATTTCGATTTGCGCTGTAAGATTCGCGAAGGTTTGATCGCTTATATGCAGGCCAATTTTCCACAGCATCTGCCACGCGAACGCAACGAGCTCAATGGCCTTGAAAACCTGAGCCCTACCAACCCAGAACAAAACATTAACAATACGTAATTTGGTACAGCTTTTTCCGTTTGCAATGCTTGAATCGATCAGCGAGCAGGTATATAAAAGGGCAGCCGTCCGAAATTCTAATTGCAATGAGAAGAACACATGAGCAGTCTTGCCTCATATTGTGAGCAATTATGTATGGGTTCGGTGCATTAAGCGCAGCTATGCTTCGCCGGCTGATTAATGTCAGTCCAAAATTAGAATAATTTTTTTGCAGTACAACATGATCAGCTAACGAACACTCGCACTGCACGAACTTACAACTATAAGATCAGGCCATTAAGAGTCGTAGCCATAAAAATACGATCAACTACTGTTGCGCAATGATATAACGGTCAATAACGATAAATATCGCTCATTAAAGTTCGCCGTAACACTCAATATTTTTTGCATAACAACGAGGAGTGCCAACAATGCCTTTCACAACGACAACAAAAAAATTAGCGCTTGCGATTAGCTCAGGTCTACTGGCGTTAACCGCCACGGGTGCCTTTGCTGCGGGGCAGATTGAGGAAGTCACCGTTACTGCGGAAAAGCGCGAAGCCTCGCTGCAGACAACACCGATCACGATCTCGGCATTTTCCAGCGA
>Ga0207681_10002415_pt1 | contig 11861 bp, 12 predicted proteins | sample KBSS53metaG_FD_184324 | JGI IMG/M metagenome (GOLD analysis project Ga0207681, IMG submission 184324) | Switchgrass rhizosphere microbial communities from Kellogg Biological Station, Michigan, USA - KBS S5-3 metaG (SPAdes) (version 2) | ecosystem: Host-associated > Plants > Roots > Rhizosphere... | reverse complement strand
CGGTGAATCGCGTCATCTGCCTCCCCTATTCCACCACGTACGCTTCCATCGCGAAGTACTCGGCGAGCCCCAGCCGGTCGAGCAGCCCCGCCGTGTCCTTGTTCCGGGAATCGACCCGCTGCCAGAACTCGCGATCGTCCTGCCCCGGGAAGGGCGCGGAATCCTTCTGCGACTGGTGCTTGAAGATCGCCTGGATCTTCGTGCGGAGCTCCTCCTGCGACATTGGCACGAGCCAGGTCGCGTCCGTGATCGCCCACTCCTGCCACGCGCCGCGATACAGCCACACCTCGGGACGCGGCGCGGTGCTCTCGGCCAGCGCCTTGTCGATCGCCTCCTTGCACATCCTGTGCGTGCCGTGCGGATCGGAGAGGTCTCCCGCCACGAAGATGATCTCGGGGCGGTACTCCTCGAGCAGCTCGCGCACGATCTTCACGTCGGCCGGCCCGATCGGATCCTTCTTCACCTTGCCCGTCTGGTAGAACGGCAGGTTGAGGAAGCGCGCGTTGGCGCGGGTCAGCCCCATCACCTCGATGCCCGCGACGGCTTCGCTCTCACGGATGATTCGCTTGATGTCCTGCACTTCGGGGATGTCCACGTCGCCCGGCTGCTTGGTCTCGAGAAACTCGTACACCCGGTCGGCGAGCGTCTCCACGTCGGTGCCGCCGATCCCGCGGTCGTGCTCGAGCCGGCGCAGAAAGTCGACGTAGCGCCGGACGTCGTGATCGAAGACGGCGATGTTGCCGCTCGTCATGTACGCCACGAGCATCTCGTTCTCGTTCTCGACGAACTTGCGCAGGATGCCGCCCATCGAGATCACGTCGTCGTCCGGGTGCGGCGAGAAGCAGATCGTGCGACGGCCCTTCGGCAGCTTGCTTTTGCCGCGGATCTTCGCGCCCAGCGCGTTGAACACCTCGCCGTTCACCGCACCCGGCGAGCCGTACCGCGCCACGAGTGACGACATGCCGTGCTCGGCGTAGTCGCGCTGGGTGAGCTTGAGGATCGCGCGCCCGCTCTGCTGCGACAGCCACACCACGGCGCGAAGCATCATGTCGGGCGTCCACTGCACCTCGTCGAGCAGCCACGGCGTCGCGATCCGCGTGAGGTCGGCGCCCGCGGCACGGTCGACGTAGAACGTCGTGCTCGGGTGGCGCTGCAGGAACGTCGCCGCCACCTCGTGATGGATCTCGCCTTCGACGGCTCGCCTGACGATCGATGCCTTGTGCTCGCCGGTCGCGAGGATGGCGATCTCGCGCGCGTCGAGGATCGTCGCGACGCCCATCGTGATCGCTTCCTTCGGCACGAACTCCTCGCCGAAGAAGTCCGCCGCCGCATCGCGTCGCGTCACCGCGTCCAGGTGGACGAGACGCGTCCGGCTGTCCGCGCCCGAGCCGGGCTCGTTGAAGCCGATGTGTCCCGTCTTGCCGACGCCGAGGATCTGGAAGTCGATCCCGCCCGCGGCGACGATGTCGCGCTCGTATTGCTTGCACCACGCCTCGACTTCCTCGCGCGGGATGTCGCCGCGGGGGATGTGCACGTTCGACCGGAGCACGTCCACGTGGTCGAACAGGTTCTCCCACATGAAGCGGTGGTAGGAGTGGATGCTGTCCGGAGCCATCGGGTAGTACTCGTCGAGGTTGAACGTCACGACGTTCTGGAAGCTCAACCCCTCCTCGCGATGCATGCGGATCAGCTCGCGGTAGACGCCGATCGGCGTCGACCCGGTCGCGAGGCCGAGCACGACCTTGCGGCTGGCCGCCGCGCGCTCGCGGATGAGCGCCGCGATGCGCGACGCGACGACGTGGGCGATGTCCTCGTGCTCATCGAGCACGAACGTGGGAATGCGTTCGCGCGCGGCCGCGTGCTCCCGGACACGAGAAGGCCCGCGAATCGCCGAGCGATCGCGGGCCTCGTGTCCGGTGCCGACGTCCGCAGGGGCGCCAGTGACCGGGTGTGTCATGGAATGTGTGCTCTAGGCGGAGAAGGAGCTGCCGCAACCACAGCCGCCGGTTGCGTTCGGGTTCTTGAACGTGAAGCCGGACCCCTGCATCGACGAGGTGTAGTCGATGATGACACCGCTGATGTACTGCGCCGAGAACGGATCGACGAAGACCTTGAACTCACCCTGCTCGACGATGAGGTCGTCATCCGCCGCCTGGTCCTCGATCAGCAGGCCATACTTGAAGCCGCTACACCCGCCCGGCTGCACGCTGACGCGCAGACCGCCGACCGCGGGATCGACCCCTTCCTGCTGCATGAACTTCATGACCTCAACCCCCGCGACGGGGGTGACGGTCATGAGAACTTCGGGTTGATTGGTCGTGCTCACGGTTCCTCCAGCGTGAATCGCGCCTCTGGGCGCGCGGTCGTCCATCCCTTCCTATATACCCCCGGACGGCGCGAGGTTCAAGCGAGTCACCGCGAACCGCGCGCCGCCGGGCGTCACCCTAGGAATCCCACCCGCACCGTGCGGTTCCCCGATCAGTCCCCGGTGGCCGGCACGATGTCCCGTTGGGCCCGCACCCCGGCATCCTCCTCCCGGAACGCCTTGGCGATCCAGGCGAAGGCCGCGGCCGCCAGGAGGAGCAGCAGCACTCCCCGCCCGACCTCGCCAAAGACGATCTTGCCGATGCCGAACAGGCTGGCGTAGACCGCCACGATCCCCGACAGCCAGTTCGTCCAGGCGAGCGCGCCACCGGGGATCGTTTCGCCGGCGTAGCCGAGCTTGGCCGCGACTCGGCGCCAGCCGGGACCGCCGGGGCGAACGCGCTGGTAGAACGCCTCCAGCTTGGCCTCGGGCTCCGGCGCCGTCAGCATCGTCACCGAGAGCCAGACGATCGTGCTGATCGCCACGGTGATCAGCATCGCATACGACTGCACGAGCGGGCTGCCGGCCGGCATCCGCGCCTTGAGCAGCGTCAGCGCGGTGACCGACACGACGAACGAGGCGATCATCGCGCTGATCTCGCTCCACGCGTTGATGCGCCACCAGTACCAGCGGAGGATCAGCACGAGTCCCGTCCCGGAGCCCAGCGCCAGCAGCAGTTCCCACATCGCGCCGACGGTGTCGATCTGCGACGTGACGATGACGGAGAGCAGGAACAGGATGACCGTCGCCCAGCGCGAGACGGTGACGTAGTGCTTGTCCGGCGCGGTCTTGTTGAGGAACCGCCTGTAGAAGTCGTTGACGAGATACGACGCGCCCCAGTTGAGCTGTGTGCCCACCGTCGACATATACGCGGCGGCGAAGCCCGCCATCATGAAGCCGCGCCATGGGGTCGGGAGCAGGTCGACGTACGCTTGCACGTACGTTGCCTCGTGATCGTGGTTGGGACCGATCCCGTTCGGGTAGAGCACGATCGCCGCGAGTCCCGTCACGATCCACGGCCACGGGCGGATCGCGTAGTGCGCGACCTGGAAAAAGAGCGTGGCGAGCACGCCGTCGCGCTCCGTCTTCGACGAGAAGATGCGCTGCGCCACGTAGCCCCCGCCGCCGGGCTCCGCGCCCGGGTACCACGCCGCCCACCACTGCACGGAGAGGAACACCGCTAGCGTGAGGAGCGGCATCCACACGTAGCCGGCGATGCCGCCGTCGGTCCAGCGCACGGGGAGCACCGAGAGCGCCGCAGCGGAGCTGCCGAAATGTGCCGCGACGCCGTCCTTGAGCTTTCCCATGCCGCCCACGGCGCGCACCGCGTACACGGCGAGGATGATCACCGCCGTCATCTTGATGACGAACTGCACGAGGTCCGTCCACAGCACCGCCCACATTCCCGCGCCGGTCGAGTAGGCGACGGTGATGAGGAAGCAGATCCCCACGGCGATGACCTCGCCCGAGACCGACACGCCCATCACGTTCACGGGATGCAGGCCGAGCGAGATCGTGAGGATCTTGATCATCGCCTTGGTCACCCAGCCGAGCACGATCAGGTTGATCGGCAGTGCGAGGTAGAGGGCGCGAAACCCGCGCAGCACAGCGGCGGGCTTGCCGCTGTACCGCAGCTCGGCGAACTCCACGTCGGTCATCACGCCGGCTCGCCGCCAGAGGCGCGCGAAGAAGAACACGGTGAGCATCCCGCTCATCAGCATGTTCCACCAGATCCAGTTGCCGGCGACTCCATTCGCGAACACGAGCCCCGTGACGACGAGGGGCGTGTCGGCGGCGAAGGTGGTCGCGACCATGCTGGCGCCGGCGAGCCACCAGCTGACGTTGCGGCCTGACAGGAAGTATTCCTCGACGCTCTCGCCACCCTTCTTCGTGAAGAGGACGCCGATGCCCATCGACAGCGCGAAATAGCCGATGACGATGGCCCAGTCGATCGCGGAGAGGTTCATTGACACAGTGGGCGAGGGATGGAAACTCGGGCGGGGGCAACCCGGGCCCCGAAGGCTGTGGACCTGCGCGCCGCGGCGCAGTGCGCCATGATACTGCTGCGCGGCACGTCGATGCGCGAGACGTCACCTCGGGAGAACACAGGCATGCAACGATCGGCGGATCGCGCTGGAGCGCGACGCCCGCGCCGCATCGCGCTGGGAATGCTGCTGATGCTCGGCGTCGGCGCGTGTGCGGTTCGCGGGTCGGGTCAGACGGCGGCGGCGAAGGTGCGTCCCGGGATCAGCGTCCTGCTCTCGGACAGCATCCACCTCGTTCGCGGGCGCAGGGTGGGTCTGCTGACCAATCAGACGGGAATCGACGAGCACGGCGAATCGGACATCGAGCGCCTTCGCGGCGCGGAGGCGCGAGCCGCCGGGATTCAGCTCGCGCGCCTCTTCTCGCCGGAGCACGGCATCCGCGGCACGGAGGACCGCGAGCAGCTCGCCAGCGGCATCGACGAGCGCAGCGGCCTTTTCATCCACTCGCTGTATGCGAACGCCACCGTCGGGCCGCCGGACAGCACGCTCCGCGATCTCGACGTGCTCGTCGTGGACCTCCAGGACATCGGAACACGAACCTGGACGTACGTCGGCGCGATGCTGTACTCCATGCGCGCCGCAGCGCGACGGAACCTGCCGATCGTCGTGCTCGACCGGCCGAATCCGTTGAGCGGGGTCCATCCCGACGGGCCGATCCTCGACAGTGCGATCGCGAATCCCGACGATCCCACACCCTCGAAGCCGGGCCGCGCGTACGCCCTGTATCCCGTTCCACTGCGGCATGCGCTCACGATGGGCGAGATGGCTCGCTACTTCAACGCGGACCTTCGGATCGGCGCACAGCTCCACGTCGTGCCCGCCTCGGGCTGGCGGCGCGCGATGTGGTTCGACGAAACCGGTCTGCCGTGGGTGAGACCGTCGCCGAACCTCCCGACGCTGGCCAGTGCAACCGTCTATCCCGCGCTCGTCGCGTTCGAGGCGACCAACGTCAGCGTGGGGCGGGGAACCGCCGACGCGTTCCAACGTCTCGGGGCACCGTGGCTGCCGGCCGACCGCGCCATAGCGTTGCTGCAGGCGCGCCAGCTGCCGGGCGTACGCTTCGAGCGCAGCGACTTCACCCCGCAGGGGGCGACGGACGGCAAGTATTCGGGAAAGCTGCTCGGCGGGATTCGCATCGTCGTCACCGACCGCGACCGATTCTCCCCGGGGCGTACCAGCGCGGCGCTGCTCTGGGCGATCCATCGCGTCGCGCCCGACTCCCTGGTCGTGCGAGGGCCGGCGTTCGACGATCGCTTCGGCCGGCCGCGCATGCGCGAAGCGCTCATGCGTGGCGAGGACCCCGACGCCGTCGTGGCGCGCGACAGCGCGGCCGTGCGCGAATGGTGGAGCGCCGTAGCGAAATTCAGGCTGTATCGGTAATCTCAGCCGAGCTGAACCTCGCATGTGATTTGCACGCTCGTTATCCGTCCTGCAGCATCTTCCGTCCCGCTCGAGGATTCGACGTCATGATCGTCCCACCGAGACTCACGCTCGTCACCGTCATGCTGGCCGCTGCGACTGCCTGCGGTCCGCGGCAGGTGGAGGTTCGTACGGCTCCTCCACCCGCCGACACGACCGCCGCTCCCTCGGTCCAGCTGACCAACAACCTCAGCCAGGCGGTCAACGTCTACGTCAACGTGAGCGGCGGGACGGAGCTGTTCCTCCGGCAGGTGCCCGCGAACACCGTGGAGAAGGTTCCGGTGAATGGCGTCACCAGCGGCAGCACCGTGTCGTTCAAGGCCGTCACGGTCGACGGATCCCGCACGTACCAGAGTCGGAGCGCGCCCCTGTCGGCGAGCTTCCTCTGGAGCGTGCCCTGAGCCGGCCGGCACGCTCCGAACCGGCGCGCGCCCGACCGCAACTGGTTGCTGCTCCCCGTGACCGGGGATAGTTTTCTGGGCCGGAGGTAATCCTCCGGCCCGTTTGCATTCTCGCCCAACGTCACCGCCGCGCGACCCTCCGGCCGCGGGACCTCCGTGCGCCTGGAGTCGCATGAAGCTTCTGCCCGACTGGATCACGAAAGGCTATCTGCGGCTCATCGATCCGGTCGCGAACTGGCTGGTGAAGCGCGGCGTTCATCCCAACACCATCACCGTCATCGGCACCTTCTGCACGCTGGTGGGTGGGATCATCTATGCAACCGGACACATCAGGACGGGGGGCTGGTTCCTCGGTCTGACGGCGCTCTTCGACGTGCTGGACGGCACCGTGGCGCGCCGCTCGAACAGGAGCAGCACCTTCGGTGCGTTCCTGGACTCCACGCTCGACCGGCTGGCCGACGGGTTCGTGCTCGGGGGGCTTGCGGTGTTCTACGCCACGAGCCGGCTGCACGGCAACGTTCCCATGCTGATCGTCGCGCTCATGGGTCTCGTCGGCGCCTTCCTCACCTCGTACACGCGAGCGCGCGCCGAAGCCCTCGGGCTCGACGCGAAGATCGGGCTGCTCCAGCGCCCGGAGCGAGTGGTCCTCCTGTCGGCCCCGCAGGCCTTCTTCGGCCTGGTGTTCAACGGGTGGGTGCTCGCCCTCATCACCATCATTCTGACCCTGACGGCCTGGATCACCGTGGTCCAGCGAGTGGCGTTCGTGTACACGGCCACCACTCGAGCGGAAGAGGCGGAAGCGCTTGCCGAAACCGAGGCACGTCCTCGGTTCTGGGCGCGCAACCGCGCCGCGCGCCCATTGCTCAAAGGAGAATAGGTACGTGCAAGGTTCTGCTTCAGAGGTGCCCTCGACCCCAGGTCCGGCCACCGGCAGGCTGGGGATCATCACGCCGGGACTCGGCGCCGTCGCCACGACGTTCATGGCGGGAGTCGAGAGCGTGCGACGCGGTCACGCGCAGCCGATCGGCTCGCTCACGCAGATGGCGACGATCCGCCTCGGGAAGCGCACCGAGAACCGCTCGCCCCTCATCAAGGACTTCGTCCCGCTCGCAGGGCTGAACGACATCGTCTTCGGCGCGTGGGATCCGATCGCCGACGACGCGTACACGGCGGCGAAGAAGGCCGGCGTGCTGGAGGATCGAGATCTCGATCCGATCAAGGACTTCCTGTCGGCGATCAAGCCGATGCCGGCGGTGTTCGAGAACAAGTACGTCACGCGCATCAACGGCACGAACGTCAAGAAGGGGAAGACCAAGCGGGACCTCGCCGAGCAGCTCCGCCAGGACATCCGGGACTTCAAGTCGCGCAACAAGTGCGATCGTGTGGTGATCGTGTGGTGCGCGTCCACCGAGATCTTCATCAAGCCGGGCGCGAAGCACGCCACCCTGGAGCAGTTCGAGCGCGCGATGGAGAACAACGACGAGGAGATCGCCCCGTCGATGCTCTACGCGTACGCCGCGATCATGGAGGGGGTCCCGTTCTGCAACGGCGCGCCGAACCTCTCGGTCGACATTCCGGCGCTCGTGCAGCTCGCGAACGAGCGCGGCGTGCCGATCTCGGGCAAGGATTTCAAGACCGGGCAGACGTGGATGAAGACCGTCATCGCGCCGGGCCTGAAGGCGCGCATGCTCGGGCTCGCGGGATGGTATTCGACCAACATCCTCGGCAACCGCGACGGCGAGGTCCTCGATGATCCGGCGTCGTTCAAGACGAAGGAGGAGTCGAAGCTCTCCGTGCTTCACACCATCCTGCAGCCCGAGATCTATCCGGACCTCTACAAGGGCTTCTCGCACGTCGTGCGGATCAACTACTACCCACCGCGCGGCGACAACAAGGAAGGCTGGGACAACATCGACATCGTCGGGTGGATGGGCTACCCGATGCAGATCAAGGTCAACTTCCTCTGCCGCGACTCGATCCTCGCCGCGCCGATCGTGCTGGACCTCGCGCTGTTCAGCGACTTCGCGCAGCGGGCGGGTCTCAAGGGAATTCAGGAATGGCTCTCGTTCTACTACAAGAGCCCGATGACCGCCCCCGGGCTGCAGCCGGAGCACGACCTCTTCATCCAGCAGACGAAGCTCAAGAACACGCTCCGGCATCTGATGGGCGAGGAGCAGATCACCCACCTCGGACTGGAGTACTACCAGTCGTGAGACGTCGGGCGCGCGGTGTGCTCCTCGCCGGCACGCTGGGCCTTCTCGTCATGGGGGAGGACTGCGGCCCACCGCGCCGTCCCGAGATCCGCCAGGGCAGCAAGTCGTATCTGTTCAACATCACCTCCGATCCCATCCCGCCGCACGCCCGCGAGGACGTCATCTACACCGTGACGGTGCGCGACCGCGAGAGCGGCCAGCCGATCGAGACCGGCGAGGGACGGATCTTCGCCAACACCCTCGAGGGTGCGCGCACGTACGACGGCTTCACCAAGGCGCCCGCCATCGGCACCTACACGGCGAAGCTGCGCTTCGTGGCCTCCGGGCAGTGGGCGATCGGCATCCAGTTCCACAGTGATTCCACCAAGCCGCTCGAGAAGACCGAGTGGATGCAGGACGTGCTGCAGGAAAGACCCGGGACTCCCTGATCATGCGTCACTTCTATCGCAGTCACACGCCGCCGGCGGACGTGCTCGTCGCCGCGGATGCCTTCTTCGCCGAGCTCGGTCTCTCGCTCGTGACCACCACGGCGCGGACCCGCAGCTTCTCCGGGCCGCTCGGCGCCCTGAAGCTCCACGTGCGCGCCGAGGGCGGGCACTACACCTTCGTCGAGGCGACGACCGACCAGATGGGCGAGAGTCGGATGGATCGCAACGTCAAGCGATTCTTCGTTCGACTGCACCGAGCCGAGGACCCGTCCCACACGCTGCAAGCGTCGTATTGATGGCCCGGACGGGAACGAAGACGAGCGGGGGGCGCGGCGCGCGGCGAAGCGCGGCTGCACCCCCCGCCGCCGTTGAGGAACGGGACGCGACGCTCTCCGAGGCGCAGCGGCTGGACCTCTACTACTGGATGCGGCTCACGCGCTCGCTCGAGGAGCGGCTCGTCAACCTCTATCGACAGACGAAGGTCGTCGGCGGCCTCTTTCGCTCGCTCGGCCAGGAGGCGGACGCGGTGGGCAGCGCCTACGCCCTGCGGCGAGAGGATGTTCTCTCGCCCCTCATCCGCAACCTCGGCTCGATGCTCGTGAAGGGCGCGACGCCGGTCGAGATCCTCAAGCAGTACATGGCGAAGGGGGACTCGCCGACGCGCGGCCGCGAGCTGAACATCCACTTCGGCGACACCGAGCGCGGGTTCATCGGCCAGATCTCGCCATTGGGCGACATGGTCCCCGTGATGGCCGGTGTGACCCTCAGCTTCAAGATGCGCGGCCAGTCGCGCGTCGGGCTGGTCTACGTCGGTGACGGCGCGACTTCGACCGGCGCATTTCACGAGGGGATCAACTTCGCCGCCGTGCAGCGCTGCCCGCTGGTCGTCGTCGTCGAGAGCAACGGGTACGCGTACTCGACGCCGACGAGCAAGCAGACGCTCGCCGCGCAGTTCGTCGACAAGGCCCCCGGCTACGGGATCGCCGCCGAGCAGGCCGACGGCAACGACGTGATCGCGACGTACGAGGCGACGAAGCGTGCGGTGGATCGCGCGCGACGCGGGGAAGGAGTGACGCTCGTCGAGCTCGTCACCTACCGCCGGAAGGGACACGCCGAGCACGACAACCAGTCGTACGTTCCCGCCGGCGAGATCGAGCGGTGGGAGCGCGAGAACGATCCGATCACGCGGTATCTCGCGCGGCTCAGCAACGAGGGAGTGCGGGACGATGCGCTGGCGGCGATCGACGCGCGTGTCGCGCGCGAGATCGACGAGGCGACCGACATCGCCGAGCGGTCCGGCGTGCCCGACGCGCTCGACGCGCTGGTCGGCGTGTACGCGGATCCGCCGGCCGAGCGTCCGCTCTGGTACCGCGAAGGCCAGAGTGCCGTCGTCGACGTGCACGAGCGCGCGCAGGGGTGGGGCACCTACGACGCGCCGGCGCGAGGCGCCGACTGATGGCCGAGATCACCTATCTCGAAGCGATCCGCGAGGCGCTGTTCGAGGAGATGGAGCGCGACGCGGATGTCTTCTGTCTCGGTGAGGACATCGGCGCGTACGGCGGTGCGTTCAAGGTGACCGACGGGCTGCTGGCGAAGTACGGCGAGTCACGCGTGATCGACACCCCGATCTCGGAGATCGGCATCGTCGGCGCGGCGGCGGGGGCGGCGCACATGGGGATGCGCCCGGTCGTCGAGATGCAGTTCATCGACTTCATCGCCAACGCCTACGACATGCTGACGAACTACGTCGCGACGGCGCGCTACCGGGCCTTCCTCCCCTGTCCGATGGTCGTGCGCGGTCCGAGTGGCGGCTACGTCCGCGGCGGACCCTTCCACTCGCAGAACCCGGAGGCCGGGTTCGTCCATACTCCCGGGCTCAAGGTCGTGTATCCGAGTACTGCAGAAGACGCGAAGGGACTGTTGAAGGCGGCGATCCGCGACGACGATTGCGTGCTGTTCTTCGAGCACAAGTATCTCTACCGGCGGATCAAAGGCGAGATGCCGGGGGGCGACCACGTCGTACCGATCGGCAAGGCGCGTCTCGCACGCGAGGGCGATGATCTCTCGATCATCACCTACGCGGCGACCGTGTACAAGGCGCTCGAAGCGGCGGAGCAGCTTGAGCGCGAGGATGGCCTCTCCGTGGAGGTGCTGGACCTCAGGTCGCTCGCGCCGCTCGACGACGATGCGATCGACGCCACCGTGAAGAAGACGAACCGCGTGCTGATCGTCCACGAGGACACGCGGACGGGCGGCCTGGCCGGGGAAATCACGGCGCGGATCAACGAGCGCTGCTTCGAGTGGCTGGACGCACCGGTGCTCCGCGTGACGGCGCACGACGTGCCGCTCCCCTACGCACCGTCGCTGGAGGATTTCGTGCTGCCTCAGACGGCGGACGTCGTCCTCGCCGCGCGCCGGCTGGCGGCGTACTAGGATGCGCGACACCGACAATCTGGGGCCGGCGGGCTCGGGGGAGACGAGCGAAGGGGTTTGGCCTTATCTTGGAGTGGGCTGCCTGACCGCCGTGAGCGGAGCGATGGCGTTCGGGATGATCGCCGTGCTCATCGCGAAGTGGGTGGGCTGGGCCAGCAAGTGCGTGCCCGACGCGGAGACGGGCGCGCCGTGCAACTGGCTCACCTTCTGGCTTCGCGGTGCGATCCTGGGCCTCGTCGTCGTGCCGACCGTCGTCATCTGGCGAATGCGGAAGGCGCGGGCGACCCGCAAATCCGAATGAGAGGACCGCGACGTGTCACGCGTTGACGTCATCATGCCCCAGATGGGCGAATCGATCGCCGAGGGGACGCTGTCGAAGTGGCTGAAGAAGGTCGGCGACGAGGTGAAGCGGGACGAACCGATCTTCGAGATCTCGACCGATAAGGTCGACGCCGAGATTCCGTCGCCCGTGGCCGGCGTGCTGGCCGAAATCATCGTCGGGGAGGGCGAGACCGTCGCGGTGCAGACGGTCGTGGCGCGGCTCGAGACGGAGAAGG
>Ga0207681_10002410_pt1 | contig 11880 bp, 9 predicted proteins | sample KBSS53metaG_FD_184324 | JGI IMG/M metagenome (GOLD analysis project Ga0207681, IMG submission 184324) | Switchgrass rhizosphere microbial communities from Kellogg Biological Station, Michigan, USA - KBS S5-3 metaG (SPAdes) (version 2) | ecosystem: Host-associated > Plants > Roots > Rhizosphere >... | reverse complement strand
CGCCATCGGCCAGCCCTTCGGCCTCGGCGGCACGGTCACGGCGGGGATCATCTCGGCGGTCTACCGCGCCACCGGCTCAGGTTCGGCCTACGATCGCTACTTGCAGACCGACGCCGCGATCAACCGCGGCAATTCCGGCGGGCCGATGTTCGACATGCGCGGGCAAGTGATCGGCATCAACAATGCGATCTTCTCGCCCACCGGAGGCTCGGTCGGCATCGGCTTCGCCATTCCGGCGGAAACCGCCGCCCCCATCGTCGAAAAACTCAAGACCGGGCAGGCCATCGAACGCGGCTATCTTGGCGTGAGCATCCAGCAGCTCAATGAGGACCTCGCCGACAGTCTCGGCATCCCGCACAACCGCGGCGAATTCATCCAGGCGGTCGTCCCGGGAGGCGCCGGCGCCCGTGCCGGGCTCCAGCCGGGCGACGTGGTCCTGCGCGTCGACGGCAAGGAGGTCACGCCCGACCAGACCCTGTCGTTCATCGTCGCCAACACCCCTCCGGGCAAGCGTATCCCGCTTGAACTGATCCGTAACGGCCAGCGCCTGACGGTCAGTGCCGTCGTCGGCAAGCGGCCTACCGAGGAGCAGCTGGCGCAGGACCAGTCCTTCGGCTCGAACGACCAGGACAACAGCGACAACGCCTACAACCAGACCCCGCAGAAGCAGGGCCAGGGCGTGGTCGAACAGTCGCTCGGCATCTCCGCGATCCCGCTGACGCCGACCATCGCGCGCCAGCTCGGCCAGTCCGAAGGCACCCAGGGCGTGGTCGTCACCGCGGTCGACGCCTCGTCCGATGCCGGCCAGAAGGGCCTTCAGCGCGGCGACATCGTCCTCTCGGCCAATTACCAGCCGGTGACCACTGTCGCGCAGTTCGAAGCCGTGGTCCGCGCGGCCAAGGCCCAGAACCGCCCGGCCGTCCTCCTGCGCGTCCAGCGCCGCGGCCAGCCCGCCACCTACGTGCCGATCCGCCTGCGCTGAACCGATTAGCCCTCTCCCTGCGGGGAGAGGGCATCTGCCGGTCTCCGAAAATCGTCGCTCTGCGTAGGAAGGGGCCTATCCCGGCCTCGTTCTGATCGGCATCTACTGGTGCAGACCGCGAGCCTGGGATGGAGCCCTGGCTACCCGAAGGGCAGGTGCCGACGCGTATTTCCGCGCAACAGACGCCTCTCGCCCCTCACCCGGTCGTCAGGAAAATCTCCGCCTCGATCACCCAGTCCGCTCCCAGGCGGCGCCACTTGGCGGCATAGGTCCCGGTCGCCAGCGCGATGCCGGACAGGCTAACACCCTCCCAGCGCCCATGTTCCATGGCGAGCGGCGCCACTGGCGAAATCTCCACCCGCTCCGGCACCCGCCGATACACCGTGCGGTCCGCCGCCCCGAATTCGCGCTTCCATGCCTGCAGCTGCGCCTTGCGCCCGGAAATCACCGCGCTGTCAGTCCCTGCCACCAGCACCACATCCGGCGCCAGCAGCGGACCAATCGCGGCCAGGTCCCCTTCTGCCAGCGCCGTGTTGAACGCCGCCCGTCGCATCCGGATCGCCAATTCGGGCGAATCCATCACGCTAAATCCTCCCCACCCGCGGGGATGTGGCAGCCTGAAAGGCTGACGGAGGGGGCTCTCCTCCGCAGCGCAGCCCCTGCCGGAACGCCCCCACCACCGTCGTCGCGGCGGCCCACCTCCCCGCGAGCGGGCAGAACTGCCAAGCGTTATCCGCCATTCCGCTTCGCCTCGCGGAACGCCGCATAGGAATCGAGCACCTTGCGCATCTCGGCAATGGCCTTCTCGCGCGCCGCATCGTCGCGGATCGCCTCGAGCCGGTGCTTGAGGCTGCTGGCAAGGTCGGCATAGGCGTTCTGCCAGTCGCGCCCCTTGGCCGCCTGGGCCAGCTCCGGCGGCCCGGTGCGCAGCCGCTTGGCCGGGGACCCGGCGGCCAGTTCCCATACCTCGCCCATTTCCGGCACTCGCACCACCGGCGCATCGGGCCCCTTGCCCACCAGCGCGGCCAGCGTGTCCACCGCGCCGCTCTCGCCATGATCGAGCAGCACCGATCCGGAAACCGGCCCGCGCGCCGCGATCCACGCCACCAGTTCCGACTGGTCGGCATGAGCCGAATAGGAATCGATCCGCTCGATCGCCGCGCGCACCAGCACGTCGCGCCCGGAAATTCGCACCCGCTCGGCCCCGTCGAGGATGACCCGGCCCAGCGAGCCCTGTGCCTGGAAGCCAACGAACAGCACGGTCGAATCGCGCCGCGCCAGGTTGTGAAACAGGTGATGGCGGATGCGCCCGGCCTCGCACATGCCCGAGGCGGCGATGATGATCGCGCCCGACATGGTGTTGAGCCGCATCGATTCGGCGACATCGTTCACATAGTGAATCGCCGGCGAGGAGAAGGGATCGATCCCGCCCGTATCCTCAAGGTCATGCAGATGCCGCGCGAACACGTCGGTCGCATGATTGGCCAGGGGACTGTCGACGAAGACCATGGCATTGCCGATCCTGCCCCCGCGCGAAAGCAGCGCGATATCGAGCAGCAGTTCCTGCGTCCGCTCCAGCGCGAAGGCCGGGATGACGAGATTGCCGCCCTTGGTTCGGGCCGCATTGATGACCTGCGCCAGCGCATCGCGCCGCTGCTCCAGAGTCTGCCGCTCGCGCACCCGGTCGCCATAGGTGCTCTCGCAGATCACGTGGTCGAAGCAGCAAGGGCCATCCGGATCGGGTTCGAAGGCCTTGTTTTCCGGGCCAATGTCGCCCGAACACATGACCCTCACCCCGCCCGCCTCGAGCTCCACGGAAACCGCGCCAAGGATATGCCCGGCATTCCACAGTCGCGCGCGAAAGCCCGGCGCAGGCTCGAACCATTCGCCCAGCGGTACAGGCTTGGCCTTGCGCCAGGCCTTCAGCGCATCCTCCTCGGTATAGACCGGCCCGCCCATCGCCTCGCGCCGCCGGTCGCGCCGCCGCATCGCCCGCTCGGCTTCCGCCTCCTGGATACGGCCCGAATCGGCCAGCATGAACTCCAGCAGGTCGGCCGTCTCCGCCGTGCAGAAGATGTCGCGGGCGTAGCCATCCTTCACGAGCTTTGGCAGCAGCCCGGAGTGATCGATATGGGCGTGGGTCAGGATAACGCCGGCGATCTCCTCCGGCCGCTCCAGCCCGGTCCCCCGATTCAGCGCCTCCAGCGTGCGCGATCCCTGGAACATTCCGCAGTCGACCAGCAGCCGGGTCCCGTCGAGCGCGAACTCGAGGCATGAACCGGTCACCGTCCGGCCCGCCCCATGGAGTGTCAAAGTCAGCGGCATCGGCGTCCTCCCGATACCTTCCTAGCCGCAACCCTGAGCCGAAGGAATTGACCTGCCGCAGTTTTGTGCGCGCTTGCGCGCTCAGGGCGGATTGTTTCTCGTCACGAAGCCCACCGCCGCCTCCAGCATCGCCTGCCGGGTTGCTCCACGGGAAAGCCAGTGGTCCTCGCCTGGCAGCGTCACGTATTCCACGCTCTTGCCGGCCTTGCGCAAGGCGTTTGCCATCGCCTTGCTCTGATCGGGGCTCACCACCGTATCGTCCTTGCCATGGATGAGCATGACCGGAACGGCCACCCTGTTGACGAAGCGGAGCGGCGATATCGCGTCAAGGTCGCGGCCCGTGCCCACTTCCTCGCCGAGGGCGCGTTTAAGCAGCGGGTCGAACCCGCTTTCGGAAACGTCCGTGGCCACCATCCGCGCCACGTCGCTGATCCCGGCAATGGCAACGGCGCAGCGATAGAGGCCTTGCTGCAACGTCACACCGGCGAGCGCCGCATAGCCGCCATAGCTCGCCCCGACGATGCACACGCGCTGTGGATCGACGATTCCCTGGCGGGCTAGGTCAGCCAAGCCATCGGAAATGTCGCTCTGCATCTTGCGGCCCCATTCGCCATGGCCCGCGAGTTCAAAATCCGCGCCGTGGCCAGTCGATCCGCGGAAGTTCGGCTGGAACACAGCATAGCCGCGCGAAGCAAAGGCCTGGGCGATCCAGTCGAACATGGGCCGGTCATGCGCGGTCGGTCCGCCGTGCGGCAGGACCACGGCCGGCAAGCCCTTTTCCGGCCGCCCAGGTGGCAGGGTGAGCACGCCGTCCATGGCAAGCCCGTCGGCCGCCTTGTAGGCAACCAGCCGGAACGGTGCGACCTGGTCCGCCGTCATAGGGTAGGACATGCCCAGAGGCGTGGCACTGCCACTGCTGATGTCGACCATCCACCAGGCGATAGGATCGCCGCCGCCCTCGGTAGTGACGATCAGCCGCTTGAAATCCTCGCTGAAGTCCTTGAGCACCATCTGCTGCTCAGGGAAGGCCTTGCGGCTGGCTTGGTAAATCTTCTCGCGCAAGGGGTCGAAGAAGTGGGCCTCGTTCTTCGTCAGATCATCCACGTAACCGAGCAGCCGGTGACTGGCGTCCTTGAACGTGTACTGGAAGGTCTCCTCGGCGAGATAGGCCTGCGGCGCGCCTCCGGCCAGTGGCACGACAAACCAATCGTCGCGCTGAGCCTTCATGTCGCGCACGGAATAGATCACGCCGGCCCCGTCCGGCGCAAATCCGATCAGGTTAATGTCACGGCTCGGGCTGGTCCCCGAAGCGAGCGGCGGCTTGCCCGGCACGCCCAGCCGCCATGTGCTGGTGGTGCGGTTGTAGTCCATGATCACGGCCAGCTTGCCATTGCCGTCGAGCAACCAATCGCGATCGATCATGTCGTTGTCGGGGTGAGCCGCCACGCGCACCGTGTGCCGGTTGCCAAGGTCAACTTCGTAGAGATCGGGCACGAGCCGCCCCGACTTGAGCCAATAGTTGTTCGTCTTAACGTCGTGACCCAAGGTTATCCCGCCGACATAGGCGAACCAGTGGCCTCTGCGCCACACCACCCCATATCGGCCCTGGACGCCGCCAGTGATCCCCGCTTCCTGCGCGAAGATGGTCCACGGCTTGTCCCCGCCCAGCGGCACGACGACGGTTGACGCTAGTTCGGTCTTAGAGGCGGAGAAGTCCACGCCAAGGTTGATCGTCTTGGTGAAGTCAACCAGCAGGGCCTCGTCTCCCGCCCAGTCGAGCGAGCGGACCTTGACGTCGCCGACGGGAATCTTGGTGACCAGCTGACCCGCAGCGTCGATCACGATGACCAGGCGCTCCTCGCCGGCGGTGGCCAGCATCGCAACGTGCGCGCCCGATGGCGAGATCGCCGCAGTCTCAAAGCCAGGGAGACGTCCATAGGTCGCCAGCGGCGGCGCGCCATGACCGGCTCCGGCCGGTTTCGCCGCGGCTCCGGACTGGATCTCCGTCGCCTCGCTTACTCCGGCCCCGCTATGGCTGGACCCATTTGCATTGGCCCACGCCCGATCGCCCGGCCCCGGGGCCAGCAGTGCTGCCGCCACGGCCCCGAGCAGAGCCGCCACCATGGCGGCCAGCCGGCCGCCCCGCATCAGGATCATTGTCCCCCCATTTCCTGAAGACCGCCCCCAATTCGATCGTCTCCGACGACGCTATATCGCGCGCCACTGTCCGGCAATGGCCAGGCTACTCCGCGGCGGACCTGACGCTGGATTTTTTACGGGCGACCTGCGTGCGGCATTCTCCTCGGCGTTCCGCACAAGCGCGCCATCGCGCTCCCTGGTGCTCCTCGCACTGGTTGATCACCTAACCCTGAGAAGAGATTTCTAGTAACCCTGCCCGCGCCCACCGCGCGGCGGCACCTGCCGCCCCGTCGCCTGATCAAGGAACCCGTCGTCCGCGGCCGGAGGCTGGCCGTCGCCCGCAGGGGGCTGCCCATTATCCTCTGGCCGCCCCGGAGGCGCGTCGGGCGCCTCGCCCGGCGGGCGGTTCGGGTCGATCAGGTTGCCCTTCTCGTCGACGTAGTAATAATTCTCGGGATTGTTGCCGAGATTGGCCTCGTCGTCGGGCTCCAGCGTATAGTCCGGCAGCTTGAGCTGGGTGTCGAACTGCTCGACCGGACGCTGCGCTGTGGCAAAGCGCATGTACTGGGCAAAGGCGCGCGCCGGGGCCGTGCCGCCCATCAGGCCGGGGATCGGCTTGGCGTCGTCGCGCCCCATCCATACGCCGGTGGTGATTCCGCTGGAGAAGCCGATGAACCAGCCGTCCTTGTTCGAACTGGTGGTCCCGGTCTTGCCCGCCACCGGCCGTCCGATCTGCGCGGCGCGGCCGGTGCCGATGTTGACCGCGGTCTGCAGCAGGTCGGTGATCCCGGCGGCGACATAGTCGGCCACCAGCTGCTGCCCCGGCGCTGGCTTGTGCTCATAGAGCACCTGCCCGTCGGTCGTCGTCACCTTGGAGATGCCATAGGGCTCAACGGCCATGCCCCGCGCCGAAACCGCGGCGAAGGCCCGGGTCATGTCGATCAGGCGCACATCGGAAGTGCCCAGCACCATGGAGGGCATAGTGTTGATCGGCGTGCTGATCCCGAAGCGCCGGGCCATGCCGGCCACCGTGCCGAAGCCCACTTCGTTGCCGAGCTGCGCGGCGACGGTGTTCTTGGAGTAGGCAAAGGCCGTCCGCACGTCGATCTTGCCGGCGAAGTTGCGGGCATCGTTGTGGGGCGACCAGCCCTGGATCGTCACCGGTTCATCCACCACCGTATCGTCGGGCTTGTAGCCCGCTTCCAGCGCGGCGAGATAGACGAACAGCTTCCACGCCGAGCCCGGCTGGCGCACCGCGTTGGTGGCGCGGTTGTAGTTGGACGTCACATAGTCCGTGCCGCCCACCATGGCGAGGATCGCGCCGTCGCGGTCCATCGAGACCAGCGCGCCCTGCGCCCCGCCCGGCGCGTTCTTGGCAATCGCGTCGGTCGCCACCCGCTGCGCGCCCGGGTCGAGCGTGGTCCACACCTCGATCGGCTGGTTGTTGTCGGGCAGCAGCAGGTCAAGCTGCGGCAGCGCCCAGTCGGTGAAGTAGCGGACCGAGTTCTGCCCCGCCTCCTGCGCGAAGGTCACCTTGGTGAAATCGGCCGCGGCAGCCTCGGCGGGGGTAATCGCGCCGGCGTCCTGCATGGTCTCCACCACGACCTTGGCGCGGCTGACGGCAGCCGCCTTGTCGGCGGTAGGCGAATAGCGCGAGGGCGCCTTGACGAGCCCGGCGATGATCGCGGCCTCAGGCAGGGTCAGCTGATCGCCGGGATGGCCGAAGAACTTGCGGCTGGCGCTGTCGATTCCATAGGCCCCCCCGCCGAAGTAGACCTTGTTCAGGTAAAGCTCGAGGATCTGCTGCTTGGAGAACTTGGTCTCCAGCGCGATCGACAGGATCGCCTCGCGGATCTTGCGGGTAAAGGTGCGGTTGTTGTTGAGGAAGACGTTGCGGGCCAGCTGCTGGGTGATGGTCGAGCCGCCCTGCCGCCATTTGCCGCTCTCCACCCGCACGAACAGCGAGCGCAGGATGCCAACGGGGTCCACCCCGAAGTGATCGTAGTAGCGCCGATCCTCGACCGAGATCATCGCGTCCTTCATCGTCGCGGGGATCTGGGAAATGGGGATCCACTTGCCGTAGCTCGGGCCCATCGTCACCAGCTCCGACCCGTCGCGCGCCCGCACGACGATCATCTGGCCCTGGGCTTGCGACTTCAGCGCCTGGTAGCCGGGCAGCGACGAGGCCGCGACCATCACCGCCGCAGCCAGGGCGAGGACCCCGGCGAGGCAGAGAGCCAAGCCCCAGATCAGCAGCTTGCGGAAGAAGCGCCCGATCCGCCCCGGACCACGCCTGCCCCCACCCGAACCGCCGGACTGCTTGCGCGGCGGCGGGGGTGGCGGAGCCGAAGGCTGTTCGGACAGGCTGCGCCGGATGGCGGAACGGGCCATGTATCTAGTCTGATCCCTCCGCGGGCGCCGGATTGGCCCGCAACACTTGCGGCCCTTGCCTAGCCGAACCGGAACGCAGCGTTAACAACGAAATTCCGCTGGGGACGCGAGTTCATTCCTTCGGCTTGAAATCGAGGCTGGCGCTGTTGATGCAATAACGCAGCCCTGTCGGCCCGGGGCCGTCGGGAAATACGTGCCCAAGGTGCCCCTCGCAGGCGGCGCAGCGCACTTCGGTGCGGGTCATCCCGTGCGACCGGTCAACGTGCTCATCCACCGCCCCGGCGGCCACCGGGCTGGTGTAGCTCGGCCAGCCGGAACCGGAATTGTACTTGGTATCGGCATCGAACAGCGGCGCGCCGCAGCCGGCGCAGAAGTACATGCCCTTGGCCTTGTTGCTTTCGTACTTGCCGGTGAAGGCCCGCTCGGTCCCGGCCTCGCGCAGCACGTGATACTGCTCGGGGCTGAGCCGCTCGCGCCATTGTTCTTCGGTGAGGTTCAGTTTGTCGGTCATCGGCAAGTCTCCTTTGCGCGCCCATATGGGGAGGCGCACCGCTTGGCGCCAGCCTACAGGGCCGCGAACAGCGCCAGCATCCGGCTCCACGCCCGCTCGGCCTCGGCATGGTTGTAGACCGGCGCATCCGGCACGGTCCAGCCGTGGTCGGCCGGATAGACCTCCACTTCGGCCTGGCGGCCCGCCGCCTGCGCTGCGGCCTTCAGCGCGGCCTTGTCACCGGGCGCACGGGCATCATCGTTGCGGGCGATGGCAAAGAGGAAGCTCGCCTTGGTTTGCGCGAGCAGCCGGTGTGGACTGTCGGATCCCTCGGTAACCAGCGCCGCGCCATGGAGCGAGGCCACTGCCCTGACCCGGCCGGGCCCGGCCAGAGCGGTGCGCACGGCAAAGGGCCCACCCATGCAATAGCCGTTGGTGCCGATCCCGCGCCGCTTGTCGACGGCGGCCTGCCGGTCCAGCCAGGCAACGAAAGCCGCGCCGTCGCGCCGCGTGCCCTCGGAGCTGATCGCCGCGATCATCGGCTTGAGCCGCTCCTGTCCTTGCGGAGTGCGCCATTCGGCAAAGCTGGCGAGCACCGGCGCCTTCGCGCTGCGGTAGTACTGATTGACCAGCAGCACCGCATAACAGGCCCCTGCCAGCCGCCGCGCCATGGCCTTGTTGGCATCGCGGATACCGGCAATGTCAGGCCACATCACGATCCCCGGATGGCTGCCCTGGGCGGGATGGAAGAACACCGCATCGGCCATGCCGTCCGGCGTCGGGATGGAAACGGCAGATTCGCGGACGGATGGGCCGGCCCCCGACGCGTGCGTGCCGCTACAGGCCGCCAGCACCGCCACTGTCCCGGCCAGCGCAAACTCGCGCCGCGAGACTGCCGTAGCAGCCAGTTCGGCGGGCGTAAGTTCATCGCACATGGTGAAGCCTTTCAATCAGCTGCGAAAGTTCAGCTCAAGCACGACATCGTTGGGATCGGTCACGAACAGCTGGGAGAAGTGTGGGGAGACGAGCCCCTCCCGATAAGGCACGCCCAGCGCTTCGCAGCGCGCGCGAACGCCGTCGTAGTTCGTGCAGTCAAGGGCGACATGGTCAATCGAACCGGTCGGCCCCGACGAACGGCCGGCGCCATGCCGTGCCGGATCGAACCGTTGCAGGTGGATGATCGAGCGGCCTGTAGGGTCGGCCAGCCAATGAGCTTCGACTCCGGCGGGAAGAGCCGAGGTATCGCCGTCCGTCAGACCCAGCAGGTCCTTGTAGAACCGCTTGGTGCCGGCAAGGTCGGCCGTAACGATGTTGACGTGATCAAGCCCGCAAACCGACATCAGCTCTCTCCGGCTACCGCAAGGCACAAGCCTGCCAGAGGCGCGCCGCCGGGTCTAGGGTTCTGACCCTGGCCTCAGCGGCGGGAGAGCTCTGCCTCGCACTGGGTGAGCAGTTCGGCGACGATCTCGGCCACAGGCTCTTCCTTCGTCACCATGCCCACCGACTGCCCGGCCATCAGCGAACCGTTCTCGACATCGCCATCGATCACGGCGCGGCGCAGGGCGCCGGCCCAGAAGTGCTCGATCTTGAGCTGGGCCTCGCCCATTTCGATGGCCCCATCGTCGAGCAGTTGCGCCACCTCGCGCTGCTTGGCGGTGAATTCCTCGGTTCCGTTGTTCTTGAGCGCGCGGACGGGGATCACGGGCAGGCGGGGATCCACCTGCACGCTGGCCACGGCGTCACGCGCATTGGCGCGGAAGAAGGCCTTCTTGAATGCAGGGTGCGCGATCGATTCGGTCGCGCAGGCAAAGCGGGTACCCAGCTGGACGCCCGAAGCGCCCATTTCGAGGTAGGCCGCGATCATCTCGCCCCGGCCGATCCCCCCCGCCACGAAGACCACGTAATCTTCCCCCAATGCCGGGAGGAATTCCTGCGACAGCACGCTCGTCGCAACCGGGCCAATATGACCGCCCGCTTCCGAACCCTCGATCACCAGGGCATCGGCGCCGGCGCGCAGCAGCTTCTTCGCCAGCGCGAGGGTCGGCGCGAAAACGAGCACTTTCGCGCCGAATTCCTTGATCGCTTCGACCGAACCCTTGGGCGGAATGCCGCCGGCCAGCACGACATGGCCGACCTTGTGCGCGGCGCAGACCGCGATCAGCTCAAACAGCTGGGGGTGCATGGTGATCAGGTTCACGCCGAACGGTTTGGCGGTAAGTTCCTTCGTCGCCGCGATCTCACGGTCAAGCAACTCGGGGGTCATCGCCCCGCAGGCAATCACGCCGAACCCGCCCGCGTTGCTGATCGCGGCCACCAGGTTGCGTTCGGACACCCAGCTCATCGCACCACACAGGATTGCATGCTCGGTGCCCAGGAATGCGGCCCCGCGCGCCATGAGCGCCTTGGTCTTGTCGTACACGTAACCCCCGATCGTTCCCGGACCCGCCGACAGGTGCCGCGCGGCGGAGGCGCTATAGAAGCTGGATTGCCGCGGATAAACCCCCGCCGCTGAAATCGGCAGGAACGATCACACTAGCCAGCCAATCTCAATTCCGCGAACAGCGAATGGCGGTTAAAAGGTTTGCATCCGAAGAGGCCGACACGGATCGGTTCACCCTGAGGAGCCCGCGGCCCGCCATTCCCCCTTTGGCTGAGTCGATCGGGTCGCAAGAGCCCCGTCGCCGCCCTCTGGCGCGGCGGGGCTCAATCGCGGGCGTCAGGCGACCGGCGAAAACAACCGAGCCACGAAAAATACGAGGCCGACCGCAAAGACAAGCCCCGCAAGGCTCTGGGTCGCGGTGCGCATGTAGCGTTCGCGGGAGATGGGGGCCATCACGAGGACAGCGATGCCTGCCAGCATGACGAGAATATTGGTCATCATAATTGGTACTCTTTCCGGTGGGACCCGCCATGTCGCACAGGGCTGGTTACCTTCCGTCAAACAGTTGTCCCCAACAGATCTTAACCATCACCCCTAGGGTTTTATTGGGCACTACGTCGCGCGACGGGCGCACAACAGCGGTCGACCCCTCCCGCTGACGTCCCTCAAGGCGCCTCAGAACAGCCGCGTCAGCGAATAGAACAGCGCTCCCACGGCCGCCGAGGCGGGAATGGTTATGATCCAGGCAACGACAACGCTCTGCGCCACGCCCCAGCGCACGGCCGAGGCCCGCCGGGCCGTTCCGGCGCCGATGATCGCGCCGGTGATGGTGTGCGTGGTCGACACCGGAATGCCGAGGCGGGTCGCCGAGAACACCACGATCGAGCCTGCCAGCGACGCGGAAAATCCCTGATGCTGCGAAAGTTTGGTGATCCGCGAGCCCATGGTCTCGATGATCTTCCACCCGCCCGACAGCGTACCCAGGCCCATGGCGATATAGCACGAGATCGCCACCCAGTGCGGCACGTGGAACTCGCCCTTCAGGTAGCCGGTCGAGTAAAGCAATACGGTGATTACGCCCATCGTCTTCTGCGCGTCGTTGAGGCCATGGCTCAGCGAATAGGCCGCGCTGGATACCAGGTGCAGGACCCGCGTCGTCCCCTCGGCCCGCCG
>Ga0207681_10002406_pt1 | contig 11891 bp, 10 predicted proteins | sample KBSS53metaG_FD_184324 | JGI IMG/M metagenome (GOLD analysis project Ga0207681, IMG submission 184324) | Switchgrass rhizosphere microbial communities from Kellogg Biological Station, Michigan, USA - KBS S5-3 metaG (SPAdes) (version 2) | ecosystem: Host-associated > Plants > Roots > Rhizosphere... | reverse complement strand
CTCATTCTGGGCGCTCAGCCGTGAGTGACCCATCTGCCGGCAACCGCGTCAGCGCGATCGCGACAGCGCAAAAAAGCGTACCGACAAGGCTCGCGAGCGCAGCAATCCAGAGAATGAAGATCGGCAAACCAAGGTCCTGCTTGAGCTCGCCGTAAGCATAAGACTGTGTGGCGGGTACCCACATCGCCCACATCAACAGCGCGAGCACAAGGACCGACAGGACGTCGGCGATCCTGATCAATGCCGCGCTGCTCCTGCGTGGAATGAACGAATCAATGATATCGATCACGATGTTGCGCCGGCTGAAAAAGGTCGCCGCCATGCTGTTGAACACGAAAATCAGCAGCAGTCCCTCGACCGCGTCGAACGAGCCGCGTATTGGCCGGTTGAACAGATAGCGCATGAACACGTCGACGACGGTGACCATCATCAGCGCGACAAGGGCGACGACCGCAAGCCACAGCTGCACGCGCTGTACCCTTCCGGCCAACCTCAAAAGTCCGTCACGCACGCCCATCAGTTTCCAAACCCGATGCGCGGCCGGCGGCGTGGTGCTACGCGTAGCGCCGCCGGACCGATGTTGCAGGCGAGATTATTTCGTGTAGGCCGCGAAGAATTCCTTCGCCGGTTTTCCTTGGCTTTCGAGATCGGCGATCGCCTTGTCGATGATGGGTTTCGACAACTCCTTCATCTTTGCGACATCGGCGGGAGGCAGGGTGATGACTTGCAAGCCCTTCTTCGACGTTTCGAGCTCGCGCGCGAATTTCTCCTGCGCCTGATAGGCGGCGGCAAAACTCATCCCACCGGCAACCCCGGTCTCCTTGTCGATGATGGCGCGCAGATCCGCCGGCAGGGAGTTGTACTTTGCCGGGTTCATAACCATCGCGAATGTGGCGGAAGCAACGGGCGGTTCGATGTTGTATTTGACCACCGAGGCGAGATCGTAGGCGAGGCCAGCCTCATGCGGAAACATCGCGCCTTCGACGATGCCTTTGGACATCGCGTCCTGTGCATCTGAAGGCGGGATAAGCATTGGCGCGGCGCCGAGCGCTTCAAGCATCTGCTTGTTGGTGATCGAAGCGTACCTGATCTTTTTGCCTTTGTAGTCGGCCAGCGTCTTGATCGGCTCTTTCGAGTAGAGCGTCACGGGCGGGGCCTGGTTCATGAACAATATGTGGAGCCCCGTGTGCTCGGTGGCGAGATATTTCGGCGCAAGTTCGGTCAGGCGCTTCGCCATCTCCGGCAGGTTGACGCCGACGGAGGGAAACGTGAACGGCAGATTCGCCAATTCAGTCATCGGATAGCGGCCCGGCGTCACGCCATGCAGGCACCACGCGATGTCGACGATCCCATTGCGTGCCGCATCGAACTGCCGGTTGGGCGGCCCGACAAGCTGGCCATTGGGATAAATCTCGAACTTCAGCCGCCCGTTCGATTCCTTCTCGATCTTCTCCGCCCAAGCGGTGATCCACTTGTGGAACACATGTTGTGGCGGAACGAAGTGCGAGAGCTTCAGCGTGACGGTTTGAGCCTGTGCCGATCCTGCTCCCAGCGCGATGGCGACGGCGAAAGCGCATGCCTTGACGATTGTCTGCAATGACATGGTTCATCCTCCCGTGGCTTCTTGCGAGCCTTTTCCCGGGTCGATCTTATGCGGAAAATCGTTGCGCTGTCACGGAAGCCGGTTTGACGCCCTGAAATCCGGGCAAACCGCGTTTAGCCCGCGATCATCTTGTTGATCAGTTCCCCGCACCTGTCGATCTGGATGCGGACCTCGTCGCCCGCCTTGAGGAATTCTCCGCGCGGCATGCCTACGCCTGCCGGGGTGCCGGTGGCGATGACATCGCCCGGATAGAGCGTGAAGTGACGCGACAGATAGGCGATCTGCTCCGCAATATTGTGGACCAGCCGTGCGGTATTGGAGTTTTGCTTGAGCACTCCATTGACCCATAACTTGATCGCCAAATTATTGGGATCGGAAACATAAGCCGCAGGGGTGAGCCAGGGTCCCATCGGAGCGGCGTCCTCGAAGCATTTCTGCCCGACCCAATCCATGCCGAACGGTGAGCCTTCGCGTTTCATCAGGTCCCGTGCGGAAAGATCATTGACGATGAGATATCCGGCGACCGCATCCAGAGCCCGTTCCTCCGGAACGTTTCGAGTCGGTCGCGCAATGACGACACCAAGCTCCGCCTCCCAGTCCACTTGTTGCGAAAAGGGCGGCAGCCGGGCCGTTGTGCCGGTGCCGATGATCGATCCGGCGGTTGTCTTCATGAAGAAATATGGATCTTTGGCCTTGGTCATCGCCGGGGCCTTGCCGGTCACCCGCTTGGCGATTTCAGCCATTTCTTCCAGGTGATCCCAATAATTGGCGCCCGCGCAGTAAAGCGCGCCCGGATATAGGATCGGCGCGAGCAGCTTCGCTTGTGCCAGCGAGATTCCCTCACCCGGCGGAAGCCCATTTGCAGTGGCATCATGCAGGCTCCGGTGTGCTGCGTTCCAGTTGCGGAGCAGGCCGAGCACCGATGACGTATCGATGCCGTCTCCGCCGCGCAGCAGCGATGCCGCCGGCACAATACGGTCGCCAAGCAGCACACCTGCTTTGGGCGAGCCTGCGTCTGCGTAACTCACCAACCGATAACCTGGCATAATCATCCCCACAGCTTTTACGCGAGGCTACTCGATCATTGCATGTTTGGATTGGCAAGCGCGGTGCAGCCGCTCCGCGTGGCCGTTGTTCGGGCGGATTTGAGCCGTTACGCTTGTCTGGGATGCAAAGCGGCCGGCGGGGGCACCATGGCGGATTTCGACGGCGTCGTTATCGGAGCTGGTCACAACGGCCTGACACTCGCCGCATATCTTTCCCGTGCCGGCCTTCGTGTCGCCGTGCTCGAGCGCAACAGCCGGATCGGCGGCGGCTCCAGCACGGAAGAGCGCCTCCTTCCGGGGTTCAAGCTCAACCTGCACGCCAATTTCTTCATGGGGATGGGGCTCTGCCCGCTGCTGAATGATCTCGAGCTTCATCGTTTCGGCTTCTCTTATATCGAGCCACCGGTGCAGCAGGCGGCGGTCTTTCGCGACGGCACCGGCATTGTCGTCTACAAGGATCTCGATCGGACCTGTGCGTCGCTCGCGCGCTTTTCAAAGCAGGACGCCGAGACCTTCCGAACGCTCTGGCATACCTATTGCGAGGAGATGCGGCCGCTTTTGGTGTCGCTGCTCTACAACGCACCGATGCCGCGTGAGCAGCTCGTCGACCGGCTGAGCGGTCCCAAGGCCAAAGAGCTACTGTCGCATGCGCAGCACGACCTCTTCAGCGTCGTGCGCAAGCATTTCGTCGACGAGCGCATCCGCACATTGTTTACATCTTATATGCACGTGATCACGACCGAGAACGTGCCCGGCGCCGGCATCGTGTTTCCTGCCATCTTCGCCAATATAGCGAGCTTCACGCTGCCGGCCGGTGGTGCGATGTCGCTGCCGCTTGCGCTCGCGCGCATCGTCGAAGCCGGCGGCGGCGAGATCGTCACCGGCGCCGACGTCAAGGACATCAAGGTTACCGGCGGTCGCGCCAGCGGCGTGACACTGGCCGACGGGCGCACGATCAATGGCCGCAAATTCGTGGCGAGCGCGATCGATTTTCCGGCCACTGTGCACATGACCGGGGAGGAGCTGTTCCCCGAGCCGGTGCGCGAGAAGGCGAAAGCCTGGCACTGGGGCAATCACAGCCTCGTCACGCTGCATTTGGCGCTCAAGAATCCGCCGGCCTACCGCGCCGCCGCGTTCGATCCCGATGTGTCGCGCGCCTACAACATTTTCTTCGGAATGGATCACATCGAGGATGTCGCGAGCTGCTTCGACGATTGCGCCGCGAAGAAATTCCCGCGCATTTTGATGGGAAATGGCGCCTGCAACACCCAGTTCGATCCGAGTTACGCGCCGGCGGGCAGGCACAGCGCATTCTGGTGGCCGTTCGCGCCTTATTCGGTCGACGGCTCGCCGCAGGAATGGGAGCGCAATCGCGCCGGCTACACGCAGAAGGTTCTGGACTACTGGCGCATCTACGCCTCGAACCTCGAAGGCGACAATCTACTCGGCAGCTATCTGTTCACGCCGCTCGACGTGGAAACGCTCAATGCCAACATGCGCCAGGGCGCGGTGCGCGTCGGCGCCTATGTTCCGAACCAGCTCGGCATCAACCGGCCGCATCCGCTGATGCCGGGATCGCGCACGCCGGTGGAAGGGCTCTATCTCTGCGGATCGTCGTCGGGCAACGGCGGTGGTATCAACGGTGCCGCCGGCTACATCGCGGCCAATGCCATCACCGACGATCTAAAGCTCAAGCGCACGTGGAAGCCGGTTCCCGCGCCGGAATGGAAACACTGACGGCGTTTCAGCCTGATGCAGCCACCACGGCGCAGGTGGTGACGATGTCGTCGATGCTTGCCCCGCGCGACAGGTCGCTGATCGGCTTTGCAAAGCCTTGCAGGAACGGTCCGGCCGCCTGCGCGCGGCCCAACCACTGCGTGAGCTTGTACGCGATATTGCCGGAATCAAGATCGGGGAAGATCAGCACATTCGCCTGCCCGGCGACCGCGCTCGGGTCCTTCACTTTCTTTTCCGCGACGCCCGGCACCAAAGCGGCATCCGCCTGAAATTCGCCGTCGATCGCGAGGTCCGGCTGGCGCTGCCGGACAATGGCGAGCGCCTCGCGCACTTTGTCAACTCGCGCATGCTGCGCGCTGCCTTTGGTGGAGAAGGAAAGCATTGCGACACGCGGCTTTTCGCCGAGCAGCGCTTGCGCGCTGCGCGCCGATGCGACTGCGATGTCTGCAAGCTCGCTCGCGCTTGGGTCGGCATTGACGGCGCAGTCGGCGAAGACAAACGGCTTCGAACCCTTGCCGAGAAAATCCGGAACGACGATCAGGAAGTAGCTCGACGGCAGCGCAATGCCCTCCGCCAGACCGCACGTCATCAGGCCGGCCTCGATCACGCGCCGCGTCGGGTTGGCGCAGCCTGCGACCATGGCATCGGCATCACCCTGGCGCACCATCATGCCGCCGAAATAAAGCGGCTTGCCCACGAGGCGCGTTGCCGTGGCCGGTGTCATCGACTCGCGTACTTGCGAAAGCGCCGCGCCGTAACTCTTAAGGCGCGCATCGCTGCGCGGGTCGACAACATCGATCCCGTCCAGTGAGACTTTTTCCTGACTGGCGATTTTGCCGATGGCGTCGGCCGTACCAACGAGAACAGGGCGTGCAAGCTTGTCGGCCTTCAGGCGCGCTGCGGCGGCGACAATGCGCGCATCATCGCCTTCCGGCAAAACGATTTTGCGATCGCGTCGCCGTGCGTTATCAAGCAGCCGATCAAGCAAACCCATGCTTCTCACCGCGTGAGAACGATTGGTAACGAGGGCATCAATGACCGAAACGGCCGAAGCGATCAAGATTCAACGCGGCCTCAAAGGCGTCTATTTCGACCGGTCGCCCTGCACATTCATCGACGGAAAGGCCGGCGAGCTGCGCTACCGCGGCTACTCTATCCACGACCTGGCCGAGCATTCGAGCTTCGAAGAAACTGCTTTTCTGCTTCTCAATGGCGAACTGCCCGGCAAGCAGCAGCTCGCAGGTCTCGATGCCGAGCTCAAGGCGGCGCGCAAGCTGCCGGTGCCGGTGTTCGACATCATTCGTGCCATCAAGTCGGCACATCCGATGGATGTATTGCGCACGGCGGCTTCGGCGCTTTCGGCATTCGATCCCGACACGGCGAATAACTCGCGTGAAGCGACCTTGCGCAAGGCGGTGCGGTTGACCTCGCAGGTGCCGATGATCGTTGCCGCGCATTCGCGCATCCGCGAAGGGAAGGAGCCAATCGCGCCTGACCAGACGGTCGGTCACGCGGCCAATCTGCTCTGGATGCTGACAGGCAAGAAGCCGAGCGCCGATGCCGCGCAGCTGATCGACCGCGATCTCATTTTGCATGCCGAGCACGGCTCGAATGCCTCGTCGTTCGCAGCGCGCGTTGTTATCGGCACCGAAGCGAACCTGCATGCCGCGATCGTCGCCGCCATAGCCGCACTGTCGGGGCCGGCGCATGGCGGTGCCGCCGAGGACGTGATGAAGATGGCCGAGGAAATCGGCGATCCGTCGCGTGCCGCGGCTTACGTGAAGGAGAAGCGCGGCGCCGGCGTGGCTATCACCGGCTTCGGGCACCGCGTCTATCGGGCGGAAGATCCGCGCGCACGGCACATGCGCGCCGGCGTCGAGCGCCTGTCGAAGGAAATGGGCCAGCCGAAGTGGTTCGAAATCCTGCAGGCAGTCGTCGCGGCAATGGCGCCTTACGCACGTCACGGCGTGAACGTGAACGTCGATTTCTATTCCGGCGTTGTCTACCACCTGCTCGGCATCAAGCGTGATCTGTTCGTGCCGGTCTTCGCCATCGGGCGCGTGCCCGGCTGGACAGTGCAGGTGCTCGAGCAGCTTGAGAACAACATCCTGCTGCGTCCGCTCACGCTCTATAACGGACCGGAAGCGCGCGCTTACGTTCCGATCGAGCGGCGCTGAGCGAAAAACCAGAAAATCCCGCAACGGCGGGACGCCCTAGAATCGAATTCCCAAATCGCGGGACAAAACGGCTCGGATTCACCGTTGCGACCCGGTGCCCTTCTGTTATCGTATTGAGAACATCAGTCTCAAATAGCGAGAATTCGTCGCATCAACCGGCAGGAATAAGCCGGAGCAATGTCCCTGCCGGGCATGGCCGCGGGGCGGGACGCAACAAGCGGGCGGCCGATGGCAGGGAGGATCAAGTCCATGCGTTCGACCAGGTTTTCGACCAGACGTTCGACCTTGCGAAATTTCGCGGCGCTTGCGGCAATGGCGCTCGGCGCCACGTTCGGCGGCAACGCCCAGGCAGCCGGTTATCCCGAACGTCCCATTGAATTGATCGTGCCGTGGGGCCCGGGCGGCGGCGCCGACCAACTCGCCCGTCTCATCAGCAAGCTCATGGAGCCGATGCTCGGCCAGGGCATTCCGGTGGTGAATGTGCCAGGTGGCACCGGTGCGACCGGCATGGCGAAGCTTCTTGCAGCGCCCGCCGACGGCTATTCGATGGCGATCTACATCGCCGATAGCCATGCATTGCTGGCCGGCAAAAGCCCGCGCTGGACGATGAACGACATCACGCCGGTGGCAGTGATGATCAAGGGCCCGTCCTTCATCTTCGTGAAGCAGGACAGCCCGTTCAAGACCTGGGATGACTTCGCGAAAGCGGCGAAGGCCAATCCGAACAAGCTGAAGGTCGCAACGCTCGGCTTTGGCAGCGTCGACGACTTTTCCCTGACGGTCTTGGATCGTGGCGGCATCAAGGTGGTGCAGGTGCCGTTCTCCAAACCGAGCGAGCGCTACGTCTCGATTCTTGGCGACCACGCCGACGCGCTCTATGAACAGGCCGGTGACGTCGCGCAGTTCCTCAACAGCAAGCAGATGCGGCCGATCCTGCTTTTCGGCGAAAAACGCCTGCCGGCCTTCAAGGACGTGCCTGCATCGTACGAGCTCGGCTACAAGGTCGCGCTGCCGCAGTTCCGCTCAATCGTTGTGCGCGCCGGTACGCCGCCCGACATCTTGAAGAAGCTCTCGGACGCGCTGGCCAAGGTTTATGAGTCGCCCGAATACAAGAAGTTTCTCGAGGAACAGTTCGCGGATCCGAACAGCTTCGAAGACGCTTCAAAGGCACCGGCCTTCGTCAACGAGCAGCTCAACGACATGAAGAAGACGATAGCGACGAACTGAGATCGCCATCGGACGGCTTGTATGGATAAGGCGTCAATCCGCTCGGTCCTGCCTTACGCGGTCGGTCTTGCGATTGCGGTCGCGCTCTATCTGTATGCCGGCACCTTCGTCTACTCGCCGCGGCTAGGTCAGCTCGGACCCGAAACCTGGCCGCGCCTTGCCATTCTATTGATGGGCGGCTCCTGCCTGTTCGAGCTGTCGCGGCGGCTGATCATCGGGAACAAGGACGCGACCGGATTTCTCGAGGCCTTTGACCGCGAGCCTGACACCGAGGAAAAGCAGCCCGTCTATCCGCGACTTCTGATCGGCGGCATCGTGCTGATGGCGGTCTACGCCGTGCTGGTGCCGGTGCTCGGCTTCATCATTGGCACGTTCTTGTTCCTGGCCGCCTTCATGTATGTCGGCGGCTATCGTGACCATGCCGCCATCTGGGGCACGACCACGGCGGTGACGATCTTCTGCGGCATTCTGTTCCTGCGTGTCGCCTATGTGTCGCTGCCGCGCGGCGTGCCGCCTTTCGACCGCGCGACCGACGTCTTCTTCGCAATTCCGAGCCTGTGGTGAGGTCATGATCGACATCCTCGTCCAGCTCGCCCACGGTTTCGTTCACTGCCTGACGCCACTTAACATGGCGATGCTGGTTACCGGCATCGTCATTGGCCTGCTGATCGGGGTGTTGCCCGGGCTGACGCTGGTGATGGGTGTCGCGCTGGCGCTGCCTTTCACCTACAAGATGGACGTGACGGCATCGATCGTGCTGCTCACGGCGATGTACGTGTCCGGCACCTATGGCGGCGCCTTCACGGCGATACTGTTCCGCATACCCGGCGAGCCGATCGACGTGCCGATGCTATGGGACGGCTATACCATGGGCCGCAAGGGCAAGCCGGCCAAGGCGCTCGGCTGGACTCTGGTCGCCGCGCTCGGCGGCGGTCTTCTGTCGGCGGTCGTCATGGTGGCGCTCACCGAGCCGCTCGCGAAATTTGCGCTTCGGTTTTCCTCGCCCGAATATTTCGTGATCGTGATGTTCGGTCTGCTCAGCGTGGTGGCGATCGGGAAAGGCTCGCTCTCCAACGCCTTCATCAGCATGAGCGTCGGCATTCTTATTTCGACGGTCGGTACAGATCCGATCTATGGCGCCTATCGCTTCACCTTCGGTGCGCCGATTTTGGCCGACGGCATCGAATTCCTGGTGGTGATGGTCGGCGCCTATGGCGTCGGCGAGGTGCTCACGCGGCTGGAGACCGGCTTTGCGACCAAGCCGCTCGACAAGATCTCGAACGCACGCACCGAGCTGCCGACGCTCAAGGAGCTCAATGACATCAAGGGGATGTTCTTCCGCTCCTCGGTGGTAGGCGACCTCATCGGGCTGTTGCCGGGAGCGGGCGCGACAATTGCGTCATTCGTCAGCTACGGCATCGAGGCGCGCTTCGGACGCCGCAAGAACCAGATGGGTACCGGCATTGCAGAGGGTATCGTTGCGCCGCAGGCGGCTGCGACCGCCTCGGTCGGCGGCGCGATGGTTCATCTGCTGGCGCTTGGCATTCCCGGCAGCGGCGCGACCGCCGTGATCCTCGGTGCCTTCATGCTGCACGGCATCCAGCCGGGGCCGCAGGTGCTGGTGAGCTCGTCGCCGCTCGTCTACACGGTGTTTGCCTCGCTTTTCCTCGGCCTCGCACTGATGTGCGCGATCGGCTATTTCGCCATCCGGCCGCTGGTGAAAATCCTCGATTTTCCCGAAGCGATCGTATCGGCCTACGTGCTGATCCTCTGCTTTATCGGTGCCCTTTCGATCCGCAACAACATCACCGATCTCTGGCTGATCATCGGCTTCGGCATATTGGGTTATGGATTCGAAAGACTGAAATTTCCCGTGGCGCCGCTCGTGCTCGGCGTCATTCTCGGCCCGATTGCCGAGGAAGCTTTCATGAACACCATGATCAGCTTCTCGAACGACTGGACCGTCTTTTTCACGCGTCCCATCTCCGGGACCATCGTCGCATTGATCATCATTGTCCTGTTGCTGCCGTTTGTGCAGCGTCTCATCAGAAGTCGTCTTGTGACGGCTTGAACCGAGGTCAGGTGACCCATGCGTACCAATCTTGGACTTGACGAAAGAACCACAGGCACGCCCGCGCCGCGACGTACCCTGAGCGAACTCAAGGTGCCCGCGCGAAAGGCTAAAGGCGCGCACAAGCTCGGTGCCACCGCGCGTTCCTTTGCCATCCTCGAACATGTGGCCGGCTCGCCTACGCCGGTCGATGTGTTCGACATCATCGCCACGCTGAAACTGCCGAAGGCAACGGCCTATCGGCTGGTCGACTGGTTCGTGACGCAGGGCTATCTCGCGCGCGAACCGGGGCGGCGCAGGCTCATCATCGGGCCGAAGCTCACCAATCTTGCGTTCGGCGCGCTGTCGTCATCGATGCGCAACGACACACCGCATGTGGTGCTGCAGCGCCTGGTGCATACGGTCAACGAGACCTGCAACATCGGCACGCTGCTCAACGGCGAGGTGATCTATCTCGATCGCGTCGAGGCGGAGCACTGGCCGCTGCGCCTGCACTACACCATCGGCTCGCGGGTGCCGCTGCATTGCAGCGCCATCGGCAAGCTCTATCTGGCGCTGGCCGCCTCGGTGCGCCGGCGCCGTCTGCTGCAGAGCCTCGAGCTGCGCCGTTTCACCAGCACGACGCTGACTGACGCAACCCAGCTCGAGGCCGAGCTCCGGCTCATCCGCAAGGAGCAGGTGTCATTTGATCGAGAGGAATATCTCGCCGGTGTCGTCTGCATGGCGGTGCCGGTGATCGGGAAGAATGGCGAGCTGCTCGCGGCGCTCGCCATCCAGGCGCCGCAAGCCCGCATGAACGTGCAAACAGCGCGGCGGCATTTGCCGGCGCTTCGGCAGGCCGCCGAAGAGCTCGCCGGAATTTTTCAGGACAGGCCGTGAGTTGATGTAACGCACGGCCGAAGAAGGAATTGTACCTATGAAGATGACGACCGAAGAAGCTTTCGTGAAAGTTTTGCAGATGCACGGCATCGAGCATGCCTTTGGCATTATCGGCTCGGCATTCATGCCGATCTCCGATCTTTTTCCAAAAGCCGGGATTACGTTTTGGGACGTCGCGCACGAGTGCAACGGCGGCTACATATGCGACGGCTATACGCGTGCGACCGGCAAGATCGCGATGTGCATCGCGCAGAACGGCCCGGGCATCACGAACTTCGTGACCGCCATCAAGACCGCCTACTGGAATCACACGCCGATGCTGCTGATCACGCCGCAGGCGGCGAACAAGACCATCGGGCAGGGCGGCTTCCAGGAAGTCGAGCAGATGGCGCTGTTCCGCGACATGGTCTGCTACCAGGAAGAGGTGCGCGACCCGTCGCGCATCGCGGAAGTGCTCAACCGCGTCATCATCAAGGCGAAGCGCCTTTCGGCACCGGCGCAGATCAACGTGCCGCGCGACTACTGGACGCAGGTGATCGACATCAACTTGCCGGCGATCGTCGACTTCGAGCGGCCGGCAGGCGGCGCGCAGGCGATCACGCAGGCGGCCAAACTTTTGTCAGAGGCGAAATTCCCGGTCATCCTGTCGGGCGCGGGCGTCGTGCTCGGCAACGCGATCCCCGATTGCGCCGCGCTCGCCGAGAAGCTCGACGCGCCGGTGTGCAACAACTATCAGCACAACGACAGTTTCCCCGGCAGCCATCCGCTGGCGGTCGGACCGCTCGGTTACAACGGTTCGAAGGCCGCGATGGAGATCGTCGCCAAGGCCGACGTGGTGCTGGCGCTCGGCACCCGGCTCAACCCGTTCTCGACCCTGCCGGGCTACGGCATCGATTACTGGCCGAAGACGGCCAAGATCATCCAGGTCGACATCAATCCCGACCGCATCGGCCTCACCAAGCCGGTGGCCGTCGGCATCTGCGGCGACGCCAAATTGGTCGCGCAGAGCCTGCTCAAGCAGCTGTCCCCATCGGCCGGCAATGCCGGCCGCGAAGAGCGTAAGGCGCTGATTCATCAGACAAAATCACGCTGGCTGCAGACGCTCTCGAGCATGGATCACGAAGATGACGATCCGGGCACGGCCTGGAATG
>Ga0207681_10002403_pt1 | contig 11902 bp, 8 predicted proteins | sample KBSS53metaG_FD_184324 | JGI IMG/M metagenome (GOLD analysis project Ga0207681, IMG submission 184324) | Switchgrass rhizosphere microbial communities from Kellogg Biological Station, Michigan, USA - KBS S5-3 metaG (SPAdes) (version 2) | ecosystem: Host-associated > Plants > Roots > Rhizosphere >... | reverse complement strand
GGGAGTGGCAAGTTCACGTTCGCACCGCCGAGCGTGTTCAAAACCGTTCGCCGGATCCTTCCAGCCTTGTGGGCCATCTATGAAGATGACATCAGCCTTATGAGCACCACTTAGTTCTGTGAGCCATGAAGTTACGTCCTCAACGCAGGGGCGACCTTTCAAGCCGTATACGCTTGCTTCGACAAGCTCGATCGCCACAGAGCCATCACGGATTCCAAGTACCGCAACACCGATATCCCGGTAGCGATTTGACGCGAGGTCGACTGATAGAATGCTCATAGTCGAGTTGAAGCGACGGATGTCGATAAAACTTTGGTCGTCAATCTTCAAGGTATGTTCCATTGACTAGGGTCGCGGTTAACGCCCAGCTGGGCACTGACCAGCGACCCGCTCAATCATTGCTATGCGACCCTTAGAGTTCGGATGCGTCGATCCGAAATCGCTTCCGTTTCCGTGCTGCGAGATTAGAATACGCATGAAAGATGCCAGCCCTTCCGAACCATAACCCGCCTGACAAGCCAAAGACACGCCTAGGACATCAGCTTGTTGCTCCTGCTTGCGGTCGATTAGCGCGCCGGTGAGCTCACCCCACAATCCGCGGGATCGATCACCCGGATGGCGAAAGAAAATATGGGCCAACTCGTGCCCGATGACGCCTGCAAGCAGGGCCTCTGCATTGGCAACTGATGTTAGAGAACCTAGCACCTCTGGGGCTTCAAACAGGCCGCGGTCGAGGTAGATGCTGTTGTGGAAGATATCTGCGTGAGCGTTAAGACCGGAGTCACGAGTAACGAAAATTTTAGGCTTGACCGGAACCTGTCTCGTGTACCACTCGCGTTCGTCGGACTCAAGCTTGTCATATAGTTTGGTCAGGATTTCACGCGAGACGGTTTCTCGTTGTGCTTGTTTTCTTACTTCATCGTTGGTTTTGGCTTTGTCTTCTCCATCGGAGTACAGATTGACATATCCCCAGACAACCTTTGACGATAATACTGAGAATGAATTGCTCAGTATCAATGAATATTTTCCCGGCTCATCTAAAGGAATGCTGAGCACGATAGAACGCAGTTGTCCAGAGTTATAGATTACTCTTCCGTCCTTAATCACCTGAACAACTATATCGTTGCCGCCGCCCCCTCGCGCCATGACGTTACCTGCTAGACGTGCTCGCGTTAAGTACACGTCAACATCAAAATCAACATAAAGGTATTTACCAGCACCAATTTGAATTCCGCGTGAGTTAAAGACAGGAAGAACTTGACTTTGACCTTTGGCGGGAAGGTAGCCTACGAAGAGAAACAATGCGGTTGCAATGAGTCTTCTAAATCGAACGAGACTAAGGTTGGTCATTTTGAATCGGGCGTCCATGAGCTTTATGGTTTCGCAGTAGATCTCTCGGGGACCGCAAAGTCGAGCTGTGTTTTTGGATAATGCGACTAGCTCACCGTGCCGAGTTCCGCTATCGACTGCAGTGAGAATCAGAGTTCGGAGATAAGGCCGGTCTCCATTCGTATGCTTTGAGGAAATCGTTTCTTGTGCAAAAAGTTAAGAGTAACGAAACCTTCCCTCGTAGAGGATCTTGTCGTTGCCTTTGCGTTTGTAAATCTCATATGTTTGTCTTTCGAAAGGTACTAACTTTGGTGTGCTTCCAGGGGTGAGGTGTGGAAGGAATGGCTGGACAAACTATAGCACGAACCAAAAACGAATTGGTCGGGTGAACGGGCGATCACAAGAAAATGCCTAATATTATTGGTGTTTATTTAGTAAGACGTGACTCCGGTCACCTGGGTTCTTTGTTGCCGGTCTCGTCGGCTGCGTTACTCCATACTCATCCACTACGGTAAAACTCGCGCTGTGTTGCTCTGCCGGGGTCTGAGCCGGCGCCGAAGTCGCGAATAGAATAGAGATCAGTCCTTTTCATGATTTCTCAGACGAGCATGGACCATTCCGGCGCGTCAAAGGTCGGAACTCGGCCGAAAGCTTAACAGAAAAAGCACAAACTGGACCGACTTGAGTATTGTAGATGCTTCGACGGGCGCGTATACTCCGCCCAGCCTCGCAGACTTCCAAATTGATCACCCGACCGTCTGAAGATCTTCACTATGAAAGGCAGGTAAAAATGGCAGACAGACCAAAACCCGTACCGGCCCGCGCCAGAGGGACCGTGCGCATTTCTCTTCCCGCAAGTGTGGCTTACGATCCGAAGGCATTGAAGAAAAGTATTGCGAACATAGTCGAACGTTTGGGATGTCCCAAGTGCTTCTCGGGCGCAGATTGTTTTTTCGTTAACGAACGTGATTTCGTGGTCGACCAAAAGTTCGCTGTTGCCGCTGGTCCACACCCAGAACCGTGGCGGGCCGCGAGCAATGCCAACACCTACACTGTTGGCCTCTCGAGCGCAGTCCGTAATGACATCGATAAGGTCTTCGTGGCGATCGATAAAGCCATCGACATTATTGGACCACATCCGTGTATTTCAGGATTCGATTTTCATTTCCAGGATGAACTGCGCACGATAGTTGTCAACGAAAAACTGGAAGCACAACGATTTGATCGAGAGGGCTTCTAGCGAAGTACTCCCGGAGCTGGGCGTAGGAATCGTCTACTCTTCCGCGATCGAACCGCTGATTCTCGAGCACCCGGACCTCTTCGATGTGCTCGAGTTCGAGCCTCAAACAACCTGGATTGAGACTCCCAACAACAGCGTTCCTTTCCTGGTTCGAGACGATGTTCAGCAGCACATCGCCCAGCTCCCGGGACGAAAGCTGGTCCATAGTATTGGCGTTCCCGTCGGCGGCAGCGTGCCGGGCCACGCGGCCCAGTTGCCGCTGTTGCGGGATACTATCGAACGCTTGCAAGCGCCATGGGCCAGCGAACATCTCAGCTTCAATCTCACACCCGATTTCTTCACCGGCTTCTTTCTTCCGCCGCGGCAAACTCCTGAAGGCGTTGAAGTCTTTGCGCAATCGGCGCGACGTTTGACCGAAGCGTTAGGCGTGCCCGTGGCAATCGAAACCGGAGTCAATTACCTGCGGCCCAGAGCGGATGAATTGCCTGACGGCACGTTCATGAACGCGGTTGCGGGAACTGCCGGCTGCGGCATACTCCTCGACCTGCACAACATTTACGCAAACCAACTTAACGGTCGTCAGACCATCGAACAGTTCTTATCTCAACTGCCTCTGGATCGTGTGTGGGAAGTGCATCTCGCGGGAGGTTTCGAGATGGAAGGATACTGGCTCGACGCGCATTCGGGAGCGATCCCGGATCCGCTGTTGGAAATCGCGCGCGAGGTGATCCCGTCTCTGCCAAATCTCAAAGCGATCGTTTTTGAGATCTTTTCCTCGTTCATTCCTCGCTTTGGAATGAATGAGATTCGCGGCGAGATGGAGAAGCTACGCGAACTATGGTCGTTGCGTAAGCCGTCGAAGCGCCTCGCAGTCCGTGCCACTTCAACTTTGCCCGCGATGAACGGCGATCAGTTTGGTCCGTCGATTTGGGAGAGCGCACTCGGAAATGTTGTGATTGGTCGAGAGCCGAAGAATCCACTTGAACTGGAATTGTCGCGCGACAAGGGCACGTTGCTGGTGAACGCATTAATCAACGAGTTTCGCGCGTCGATGGTGGTGGCGGTCTATCGTCTCAGCTCGAGATTGATGATGCTGGCGCTTGGCCCCGACATCTTCCGCGCGATTCTCCAGGACTTCTGGTCCAAGACGCCACCACATCAGTATGCCGTGACCGAAGCAGAAGCGTTTGCTGGATATATCAAAGCGAAGAATTTGAGAATTCCTCAGCTCTTTAAGCTGCTTGAGTTTGAGCAGGCCACAATAGCGACACTCACTGACGGGCAAGCGCGCATCGTCCATTTTGATCTGGATCCACTACCGATGCTTCGTGCGTTGGCAGAAGGACATCTGATCGAAAACCCGGGCGAACCAGGCGACTATGAAATCGAAGTGACTGCCGACGGTCCGATTCGTGTCACCGGCATCGATCCGGATGCCGTGAGCCAAACATTCCCATTCCACTGATGACCGCCTTCAGAAGGCAACACGACTCACTTGACGAATGTGGCTGGGCCGCTCAGTTGCACGGAATATGTGCCGTGCCCGCCATTGTCAGCAGGTTTGATACCCTGGCCCAGGATGATGATTCTCTGAGCATTGGCGAGAGTGACGATCTTCGATACGGTTTGGCTGCCGCCATCAACAACTTGCACAGCAAAGCCCGTTAAGATGAATTTTCCCTTCAGATCAGTCACAGTAAAATTTGCTCCAGCCTTTGGGTCTGTTGCCTTGACGCTGAAGGTAAAAGTTACTGTTCCGGGGCCGGTGACACTCACCTGATGAAAAAACTGATTTTCAGTCCCGTCTAAGTCGCCTGACACAAGGTTGAAAGCAAAATGAAGACCTGTCGAGTAATCATTTTCTCGCGGGAGTATGGCACAGGCCCAAGCATTGGCACCATGTGGCAGCCCAGTTGCTTCTGTTCACGATAGGCCGCGAAAGCATTTTGAAATCGTACAACCGCTGTTTGATTTGTAATGCGAGGAGGGTGCAATGTTTCGTATTTCAGTGATATCGATCTTTTTGTTTTCACTCCTGGTCGGTGCCCGTCTGGCGGCTGCCCAACAAGACTACATCGACCAACTGATAAAACTGACCGAGTTAAGCGACAGTCAACAGTATCGCGAGGCAATCAGCGGTTACAAGAGACTCGAGTCACAGCCTGGAGCGCCCAACTGGCTCAAGGCGGGAGCCGAGTATGAGATCGCGGAGCTATACGGGGAACTGAACGAAACTGACAACGCCATCGCCGCTCTCAATAACGCGGTGCAACTCGGCTTCGACGACTGCCTTACCCCGCGCACCAGCAAGCGTCTGGCAACAATTGTGAAGAATCCGAAAGCGACACCGGTGCTCGCAGGGATGAAGATCACTGAAGGCGACTTCCGTGAACTGGTCTGGTTGAAGTCGGAGGTCGAGCATGCGGAACACGACGCCCGCATGATGATCACTGACAATATCAACCGCGTCGACCAGCAGTCGACCGAGATTCCTCAAGCCCAACTGCCAACGCGGCCGACCCATTCGGCGGGAGTTTTGTACTGGCGTCAGCAGCTACTCCTGATCCAAAGAGCGCAAAGACAATTTGTAAAGAAGTCGGACGAGGAGCGCATGGTGCATGCGGCAACAATGGGAGTGATCAATGGAGCGTCCGCGTCAGCGGTGCTCGAATCCGCTCGTCAGGCGCGAGCGTCCGCCGAATCGCGGAAAGCGGAGATCCGCAAGCGTGCATTCGTCCCGGTGAGAACCTCCTCGGATCAGCCAAAGCCGTGTTCCGAGTGGCGGTAACTCACAGTAAAATCATTCCTCACCATGGCTCCGGATCAGCTTAGTCAAATATTCGTGCTCGCCAATTTTCAGGGATTGCGAACCAAATCGCCGTGAAGAATTGATGCGCTACCTTTGACCCGATGAACCAGCGAACGGATCGCTGTGGAATACGGTCAGCACCTTGAAGAACGCCGGAATAACCGTAGTCACTGCCGTCACGATCGCCAGCGCTGAAGTGTAAAGATCTCGCTGGGTGACAAACAAGAAGATCGTGATGGCTACGAGCACGACGAGAATCGGAATCTTCAAAGTGTGCCACGGGCTGATACTCTTGGCACTCTCCTCAAGCTCCGTAGTGAACTTCATCTGCTCCGGCAAAGTAACAAATTGCCGGAAACTCTCGTTCAACAAATGAATATCGCCATCTCGAACGATCAATTCAGTTCTAAGTAAACGTCCGACGTCAGGATCGCGATGGCTTAAGAGACGATCCTTCGCGAGATGGAAAAGAGTCAACTTTTCAGACGTTGAGCACGAATTGAACAAGTGGTTGTAGTAAGGTTGCGCCTGATTCACGATCCGATTGAGCAAGTGTTCGCGATTAAGCGTAACAAAACTCTTCTGCGCGAGGATTTGCAAACCGATCTGCTGGAGTGGGCCTTTTGGCCTGCACTCCGCCGCGAGTGTGTCGATCAGTTCATTAACCTCTTCCCTCGTTCGACCTTTTAGATCGGTTTTAAGTATCCGCTCTCGTTCGCTCTTTACTGATTCGTCAAATCTCTGCGGGTCGCCCATATCCTCCGCATATTCGGTAAAGAACTGACTCATCACTCTCGCCCAGCGCCCGGTATCGTCGAGGTCTCCATGACCGTTGCCACTGTTTTTGAACGCATATCGTGAGGGCTCGGAGTCGGAGAAGATGATCATCGTCCTCTTTTCCGTCAGCAGTTTCTCCAGTAACGAGAGCTTCTGTTCGTTAGTTTGCGGATCATCAAGCTGGTAGTTGAAGTTATCGAGACCGAGTACTGTCGCTTCGTCGAGCACCGGTTGCCCCGCCTTGTCTCCACCTCCGTTTGAATGAACGAGTGTGCGCGTTTCGTCCAGATAGACGTTGCTGCCGCCTGACGGTTTCTTTTCCGCAAACGGTGCGTCAACTACAACAAAAACATTCCGGTCGATCTGTTCACTCAGGAACGCCTGCAACGGACGGCTGCTGGGCTTGTAAACATCCAGCAGGAATACTTTCTTCACGATGAAGCGAACGAGAAAAAAGAACGGGAAGAACGCTAAGATGAACAGGACTAACCATCCTGGTCCAGGAATTTCAAACGTCGGTACAAATGTGTTCACGTGGTGCCACGGCCACCCGGTTTTGTTATCCGTGTTTTTATCCACGTGCAGCACGAGGCGGCGGTGATCTGCTGTCCGTTCCCATTCACAGCAACCATGGGAGGCGTTTGTGAGGAACACTCCAAGCCTCTCAATGCTGACGTGGTGGTAAAGCGGGACGAATTTATATAAGCCTAAAAGCCAATCCTGATCTGGTTCGTGTAAACACGTGCGCGTATCATCCGGCTTTCCTCGCTTCGTGTCGAAAAAGAAAGCGTCGTAAATATCCCAATCACGACTGGAGCGCGCCTTAATAAAAGCATCAGCATCGAACGGGATGGATACTGTTGCCGTCGTTTCTTTGTTCACATAAGTCGAGGGACCGATGTTGGAGTACTGACTGCGGATTGCCTGATCGCGTTTTTCGAGCTCGGCAGCAAAGGTGAATTGTCCATGTTTGATAAATGCCTTAACCTCAGATTCGTAGGCATACTTGAAAAATGCTGCAGCCGGCAAAATCGCGATCAGTAACAGAAGAAACGTCAGGTTTAATGTGTAGATTACATCGTACCGTCCGAGCCAGGACGGACGAATCCTGGGGCGACTCCCGGCCGCATTTGTGAACCTTCCGAAACGAAGTATTAAAAAGAATGCCAAGACGCTGAGCATGCCGATGATGGCGATCAGCCACGGCAGACTTTGTCCGTGCAGGATGATCGTGAGCACGCTGGAGACGATTGCCAGCCCAATCATCACCAGAAACAATAGAAAATAATCGTCTCTTTTGTCGGGCCGCGGCCACAACCACGCTCGCCTTTCATTGTGAACATTCAGCAGGTAGTAGGAACTGAAGCACACAAGAGGGATGGTCGTGTAAATCAGAAACATCATACTAACGAGCGTGAGTAGCTCGAGAAATGCGCTGCGAAGCGGCTGCTTGTTTTGAAAAACGATCAACGACCACTCCGGAAAGTAATCATCGAAAGTTGTGACTAGGACCCGGTGACCTTCGCCCACGTATTTTACGTCCATCGTGGCGGCACTGCGACTAACTACGGCAGAACGAAGCCGCGCGTTGTCGTCACATTCCTGAAAGAAATTTTCGCCGAGGTGATGTGCTTCGTCTGAATGAAACAGCACCTTGCCGTCTTGTGCGACAACCACAAAGCCAAATCCAGCAGGCAGGACTGGCTGCATCAATGACATCAGCCGTGCGTCGAACGCCGCGATCCACTCGTGATCGTTAGTCAGTTTTGAGATTTCAACTTCGTTGCGACCGGTCGTGCGAGAGACGATGGGCTCAAGCCAAAACTGCTGAGGTGCTAACCCGGCTTCTGAATTTTCGAACGTGTAAAAGTTTCCGCGACGAAGATTACTGAAATACCCGCGTTGAGAGACGTTGATGTACTGAGTGGTTTCATTCTCGATGGTCCACTTCGCTTGTTGCGCACCAGTCTTGTCGATCCAAACGGCGGTATCGAAGTAGGGATACGTGGTTGCGGCGGAGTTCTGCCCGTTGGTAAGCAGCGGCAATATATTCTTCTTCTCTTTGTCGCCGTCCTGATAAATCGTGCCCGCCAAGTAAGGATCATTTTCGCAGTCCTTCTTTTGCGAACCGAGAGATGCCAGCAGAGTACAATTCTTACTCAACGTGTCCAGTTGTTTCAGCGCCGCGGTAAGCTCTCCTTTGAAATTGCCCTTCACGCTTGTAGCGAGCAGTTGGAGATTGGAATCAATGTCCGACTCGAGCCTGTAATACTTGGAGGCGTATAGACCGAGCGCGGTAAAGACCCCAACGGCAATGAGAAATGAAAAAGTCAGGAAGTAAATGTCCGCCGTTCCGAGGCGATCTTTGGGCCCAATCAGAACGAGTTTAAGCAAGGGCCAGCTGAGTATGAGGAGTGCGGTAATGAACGCGCATAGGATCAGGATAGTGTATGAGATGGACCACGTCTGATTACGAAAATAGTCGCTCTGGATCAGGCCACTTACGATCCACGAGGGATTTGTTCCCGTGCCGTTGCTCGAAAACAAGGGTACTTCCACCGGGTGTGAAAAGAGCTTATAGTTTGTGCCGGCCAGCATTACGTCTATGACGTTGCTGCCCGGGCTGATGTCTTTTACTTCTACTTTCTTCGCCGCTTCATCTGTAGTGAGCTTGTCCAGGAAAGCGAGACGAACCTGCGTCGTATCGTGCTCAAAGATAACTTTGCCTGACGCGAGATCCGAGATAAAGATATTCTGAAACTGATCCCGTTCGGAATTACCGAGATGGGTGCGCGTATTCAGCAGCGGTTGCAGGAGATTCTGCAAGTCCGCTTTGGCGCGAACTTTTATGTACGTGTGGTTATCAGGTCGTCCCTCGGTTACGTAGGTGAAGTAAAGAGTCGCGTTGTCGCCATCCTGCCTGACAGAATTCAGCACAACAGTGCCGGCAAATTTCAGATCATCGCCACTAGCCGCTGCGACGCTTAAGGGGGTGATCTGTGGAATGTCGCCTTTTAGAGCGCTGAAGATCGTTAGCAGGTTATCGAGATTACTCTTCTCACCCAGAGCTGGTTCGTAATGGAGCGATGCGGATTTGTCCGGGATAGCGATGAACTTCTCGCTATTGTTTTTCAGAACCTCACCTACACTTCCCACCTTCGAAGTGATCTGAGTGCTGATGAGCGACAACTTTCTGAAACTGCGTTCCGTGAAGTAACCAGTTTGGCTGCGCACGATCAGCAGGTAATACAGTATGAACGGCAGGACCAACACGGCCGCTATGACTGCCAAAATTCGCAGCCGGTACAAAGACGGTGACATATTTCGGAGAGTATTGAGTAGACCCATGGGTTCACCTCCGAGACGCGCCTGCGCCGCCTGAAGTAATTGCTAGGACGGCGAACTATTTCGCAAACAGCGAGCGTATGCGGTTAAAAATAGCTGGTCTGGTTTGGTTGCGTTTCAGGGCGATAGAGGCCAACCAGATTAACAGCAGAAATAATGGGACGGCTCCAGCGTGGGAGCACTTTACGTCTGCGGAGGGGTGATGTCAATGCTCGGAAAAGCTGTTGACGATAGCGTCCGGCTTGTATATATTCCGCTCGCTCAAGACCCAGACCAGATTCCCGATCTCGCACCGAATTCGCCACTTCGCCTAATCTGGCCACAACTCTTAGGACCTCAGACAAGGAGTATTGACGATGAAATCCCTACTCAGAGCTACATTTATTGTCGCATTATTGATTCTGATGCGTGGCGTTGACGCGTTTGGGGTGATGGCCCTCAGCGGCAGCGGCGGTATCGATTTCAACGGCACCGGTACCATCACTCACATGCAGGTGCCATTTATCGTTCACGATGTTTACGATACGAATTGCACGCCTTCTTCAAACGACGTTTCGATCGTCCGTTGCAATCAACCACTGGACACATCGCTGTTGGGAAATGACATAGTTCGCGCTGAACACTTCCGCGTTCGCGTAAACAGCAATACCGGCTTCTTCCAGGTGAGGTTCGGATGTTCGACCTGTGGGACGTCGATACCTCTACGTTTGGATCAGCTCGTTTTTTTAGGGTCCGGCGTAGCGAAATTATCCGACGAACAGGCAGCGGCTTTGCAGGCCCTGATCGATCAGCATGGCGCGAGTGCAATTCATATGAGCGTCGCTATCAACGGTCCGCTCGAGATATTCTCTTCGGTTCGAGCCGTCACTACCGACATTAAGCCCGACTCTTCGCCAAACACGTTGAACCTGCGCAGCCGTGGCGTAATTCCCATTGCTCTTCTCACTACGCGACTGTTTGATGCGACTACAATCGACGTAGCCTCTCTTCGCTTTGGCGCAACGGGACAAGAAGTACCTGCTTTGCGTGCAGTTCAGGACGATGTAGATGGCGACGGGGACATCGATCTGGTGGTTTTTTTCCGTAGTCAGAACACGGATATAGATTGTGAAACTTTGTTTACGTACATAAGCGGCGTTACGTTCAGTGGGGATAGTATTGCGGGCACGGATTCTGTAACCATTGTGGCCTGTCATTAGTGTCCCTGGGTGATCGGGCGCCAGTCGCCTGATTGAATGAAGCTGGCCCAGTAATAAGGATGCCTTCGGTCTTTTCTGGCGCTGCTGCTGTGCAGCATCTGAAGCTGCACTTGCCGCAGCGCCTCCGTTCGTCCTTCACCCGCCTTGAGCTGAGTGTAGTAATCCACCATCAGATCGCGGGTGACAGTGTCGTCCACTTTCCACAAGCTCATGACCTGGCTCTCGGCTCCTGCCAGCACGAGCGCACGTCTCAAACCATAGACGCCATCACCGTTGCGGACTTCGCCGAGTCCAGTCTCGCACGCTGACAGAACTACGATCCTGGTGCCCCATAGATTCAATCCAGCGGCTTCAAGCGCCGTGAGTATACCGTCTTCTCCGTTTCCTCCTCGCCGTCGATTACCACCGGCAAGCACGATTCCCGAGCGTAGCAACGGGTTTTCTTTTTGAACTTTTAGATCATTCTGCAAGAAGAAACCGTGTGTAGCTATGTGCAGGATCCCGGGAGAATCAACTCGTTTGAGTGTTGCCTCGGTCGCGCGTGGACCAGTCAGCAAGGTGGCGTTTGGAAGAATTCGTTTGAGGGCGATTCCTTCGCGGGCTGTGCCCGGGAGCGGCTTGAATATCGCCCGGCTTAAATCACCAGACCGTTGGCCTGGACGTATTTTATCGACATCAGCAGTCTGCTTCTCTCTGATCCGAAGAGTTTGGTTGAACGCTGGATTTGCAATTACAACAGATGTGTCTTTACTCGCGTTCGGCGATTGCAGACGCAGTAGATCGCGCCCGCTGGTCAAATAAGTGATTCGGTAATTTTCGACTAAGTAATGATCATGCTCGTCGATGAGTGCGCCGAGCGGGATGAGATTGAGACCGCCATCAGCAGACACAAACAGGTTCCTCGTTGTTCCGAGCAATTTTCGGATAGGCTCCATCACTCGCTGGTCCAACGATCGCGCGAGGGGTTCGACCTCGGTGTTCCAGTCTGTGAGTAGATTACGGAGTTGCTTAACGTTGGTATCGATTGTGGCGGCGTCGCCCAGATCAACCCACAGTGGCGGTCCGGTTTTTTGCAGAACATACGCGACGTATTGCGCCGGTCGAGTCGCGCCACTCTTAATCGTAGCGAGTGGATCGAACGGATGATAAACAGATATTTCAACCAAAGCTGAATTTTCCGGAATCGCATTTTGTATATTCTCC
>Ga0207681_10002400_pt1 | contig 11909 bp, 8 predicted proteins | sample KBSS53metaG_FD_184324 | JGI IMG/M metagenome (GOLD analysis project Ga0207681, IMG submission 184324) | Switchgrass rhizosphere microbial communities from Kellogg Biological Station, Michigan, USA - KBS S5-3 metaG (SPAdes) (version 2) | ecosystem: Host-associated > Plants > Roots > Rhizosphere >... | reverse complement strand
TCCTGGAACCTGCGAAAGTTCCTGTGGGCGCCGCAGTTCGGCATGTACGGCATCCAACGAATCCACTTGCTGCGCAACGTGATGATCTTGGCGGGCGCGGGTGTCGGCGGCGGCTCACTCAACTACGCCAACACCCTGTACGTGCCCCCGGAGCCGTTCTTCAACGATCCGCAGTGGAAGGACATCACCGACTGGCGCGAGGAGTTGATGCCGCACTACGACCAGGCCCAGCGAATGCTCGGCGTCGTCACCAACCCGACGTTCACCGACGCCGACCGGATCATGAAGGAAGTCGCCGAGGACATGGGCGTCGGCGACACCTTCGTGCCTACGCCCGTCGGCGTCTTCTTCGGACCCGATGGCGAGAAGACGCCGGGCAAGACCGTTCCCGACCCCTACTTCGGCGGCGCCGGCCCCGAGCGGACCGGATGCATCGAGTGCGGTCAATGCATGACGGGGTGCCGGTACGGCGCCAAGAACACGTTGCTGAAGAACTACCTGGGCCTTGCGGAATCGGCCGGCGCACGGATACATCCGTTGACCATGGTGAAGAGCTTCGAACAGCGCGCTGACGGGCTGTGGGAGATCCGCACCGTGCGCACCGGCGGCAAGCTGCGTAGGAAGCGCAAGACCTTCACCGCCCGCTACCTGATCTTGGCCGCAGGCACCTATGGCACGCAGAAGCTGCTGTTCAAGATGAGGGACACGGGCAGGCTGCCGAAGCTCTCCGACAGGCTTGGACTGCTGACGCGCACCAATTCCGAGTCCATCGTCGGGGCGGGTCGGCTGACGGTGTCCGACGACCTCGACCTCACGCACGGCGTGGCCATCACGTCGTCGATTCATCCGACGAGCGACACCCACGTGGAGCCTGTCCGGTACGGCAAGGGGTCCAACGCGATGGGTCTGCTGCAGACGTTGATGACCGACGGCGACGGTCCCGAGGGCACAGACGTTCCACGCTGGAAGCAGTTGCTGCAGAACGCAAAAGCCGATCCGGAGGGCACGCTGCGGCTGCTCAACCCAAGACGCTGGAGCGAGCGCACGATGATCGCGCTAGTGATGCAGAACCTGGACAACTCGATCACGACGTTCACCAGGAAGACCAAGCTGGGCTTCCGCATGCTGGACAGCAAGCAGGGGCACGGGCGGCCGAACCCGACGTGGATTCCCGTGGGCAACGAGGTCACCCGGCGCATCGCCGAGAAGATCGACGGCGTCGCGGGTGGCACGTGGGGCGAGCTGTTCAACATTCCGCTGACCGCGCACTTCCTCGGCGGTGCCGCGATCGGTGACACGCCTGAGCGCGGCGTCATCGACCCGTATCAACGCGTGTACGGATATCCGACGCTGTCGGTCATGGACGGTGCAGCCGTGTCGGCGAACCTCGGGGTCAACCCGTCACTGTCGATCACCGCGCAGGCCGAGAGGGCAGCGTCGTTGTGGCCCAACGTCGGTCAGGACGATCAACGCCCCGCGCAGGGCGAGCCGTATCGCAGACTCGCGTCGATTCCCCCCGAGCATCCTGTCGTGCCGGAGGGTGCTCCTGCGGCGCTGCGGCGATTGCCGATCGAACCGGTCAGCTCCACCGGGTAGACGATCAGCAGGGTAGGAACGGGCCGCACAGGTGAATGAGGGGGCCTCGCTCCGCTGGTGGGTCACCGACGTGCGGTGAGAAGCGGCTGTGCGGCGCGCGGTTGTCGGGTGCGGGGTCGCCGGCTGGCGGGCCTTCGTCCTCCCGCGGTGGCAGGCCTTCGCCGTCGTCCTCCCGCGGTGGGGCGTCTGGCGTATAGCGGCTGTGGGGCTGCGCCTCGGTCGGTTGCGGTTCCTGGGTCCGTTGCGGTGCTTCAGTGTGTTGCGGTGCCTGCGTGCGCGTTGGGGTCTGGGTGCGGGTAGGCGCTTGGTTGACGCGAGGCGGTGCCTGGGTCACCGGAGGCGCGGGGGGTGGCTGAACGGGTACCGACGCAGGGACGACCGTCGGCGGTTGGCCGGCCCGGGTCTGGAGCGGCGTCAGGACGGGCTGCTGGGAGGTGGTGATGGGCGTCTGGTCGGCTGCCGGCGTGACGTTCAGGACCACCGACGTGGTCAGGATCGACAGAGCAACGGCCGAGAAGACCACGGCCAGAGTGCCGACCAAGAGGAACGGCTTCCTTCCCGGCCGCTCGGGCTCTTGCTCGGGGGCTTCTCCTAGATCCGCGTCAAACCCGTTGAGGCCCAAGTCTTCTGACGCCTGCGCCGCATAGTAATCGGTCGGGCCAGAATCGTATTCCTGGACGTAGTCGGTCAATGCTCCCAGGCTTCCCGTCATCGAGTAGGCGAGTGGGGGAGCAGCGGCGGGTGGCGGAGGAGCGGTCGGCGCCAAGTGCGTGCTGACCAATCCGGTGTTGGCTAGTTCGGTGTTGGATAGTTCGGCACGTGCAGCAAAGGGACCGCTTCGCGGGTTCGTGACCGGACCGAAATGCGTTGGTGCCATGGAGGATTGGCCGGTCGTCGAACGGAAGATCGTTGGCGGGCCCGCATACAACGCCCGTGGCGCCGCAACCGCTGCGCCGCGGGCGGCCGCGACGTCACGCTGCAGTGTGGCCAGCGCAGCGCTGGTCGACAGCGCTGCGTCCGCCTCGCCTTCGCTGATCATGACGACGTCTTGAACGCCCTGCAGTTGCATCGCTTCGCGCAGTGCGAGGGGCGGGACTCCACCGAGCACGCAGACACCAACGGCGACGAGCCGGTGGCCGGCACCGGTGAGCGAACGCTGCGTGCCAACGACGGTGTCGATGATCTCGGCCAAGCCGGGGACTTCGAGTACCACTTCGTCGATGACTTGGCCTTCTGCCCTGGTGCCCTCGATCAGCGAGACACGCGCCGTCGACGGGCCTACCGCGATGCCAAGTACGGCGTCCATGGAGTCCTCTTTCGGAAGTCGCCGTCTTACGGCGGATTCAGTAAGCCAAGGATCGGCCAGCGGTCTTGACGAAATCTTGGCGTGGTCAACCGCGGTCAACGGCTCCCACTGGCCCAAATCCTGAGCGGCAAACGTCGTGCCGCAAACTGCCTGCCATCTTGCTGCGACTACACCGTGCAGGGGCGTCCGGTAGCTACTACCTAGTTACCGTGAGTCATGTCCCGTTGCGCGAACAGCCGACGCGAAACGCCAGATCATCAATGGCAGCTGGCGGACAAGCAGACCTGCCAACGCGAGCTGTCGTAGCAGATCCTCTAGCTGACAAGCGCCGTGCATCAAAACATGGCGGCAAACCCTGCGCAGAACGAGACCGCAGCGCAGACGTAGGCGTGTCAGTCCCACCAGAATGTCCACAGGGGCCGAATCAGATACGGCGCCAAGGCATCTACGCCGTCGGGATGAGTGTCGATCGCGTCGGGACAGTAGAGGTACGCCTCGACGGCGGCTTCGAGCGACTCGGCACCCCACCCAGGCGGGCGCGACATCCGGATGGCAGCGGTCTCGTCGTCGAGTGCGACGAGTTCGGCGCCCCAACGCCCGGTCCACCGGCGCAGTATCGACGCGTGCTGGCGCGCGCCCACGTCGTAATTGACCGCGCCGGACCATTGCAACAGCCCTGGCACCAGCCAATGTGCTGGCGTCGGAATCAGGGCAAGGGTGTCGTAGCGCTTGTCGTCGTCGTGATGTCGCGCCCACCCGACCTTCCAGTTCATTCCGGTCGGGGTGAACGGCTCCCAGCCGCGGGGCATCGGCTCGTCTTTGGTGCGCCGGGCGTACTCGGCGGAAAGCCATGCGGCACCGTCGAGTTGGGCCGTCAGGATGGGCTGGTCGTCGGGGACGCCATCGCCATCGGGGCCGCCGATGCGGTGCCAGGTGCGTTCGGTGATCAACAGCGGCCACAGGCCCGTCGTGTCGAAGTGCGCGCGCACCGCCTCCCAGCTCTCCACGGCGGGGTAGCCGGGCGAGACGCGAGCGGTCCACATGGGCGCGCCGTGGGTCAGTAGGTCGTCGTGGCGGGTGAGCTCGGCCAGTTCGACGCCGATGGCGGCGAAGTGTGCGCCGGGATCCCTCGGCGGCAGGGCCACGGGGCTCGCGAGGATCGGTGGATCTGCGGGAAACGGCGGAACCGTGAGGTTGGGCAGGCCCGACGTCTCGGGTTCGGGATCTTCGGCGAAGTCGTCCCAGAACGGTAGGCGATCGGCGGGGTCGGGTGCGGGCACCGCGGCGGCCTGGCCACTCGCCTGCCGGGCGAAGTCGAGCAGGTTGGTCGCGGCGCGGTGGGCGTCTCCGCCCTCGATCGACCACACCGCAGCTCCGGCCCGTCCAGGACCTGCAGGCGTGAAGCCGTAGCCGTACACCGGAATCATGCGTGGGGCCTCGGCGAGCAACCTGCTCGCGACCGAGACACTGTGCCGCTGGTGCCCTTGCACGCCCCAGCTGCTTCGCCACAGCCCGTCGTTGGTGACGGCTCCCATGATGTGTCGCACCGGCGTGCCCAAGTGGCTACGCAACACCATCTCGTCGGCGCCGCGCCAGTCGGGCCAGCTCGGACCGATGGGGAGACCGGCTGCCAGGAACGCCCTGTGGTCGTCGTTGAAGACGAAGCCGAAGCGGCTTTCGATGTCGGCTAGCTCGTCGTCGGTGAGACCGGCAGTCACGGTGCAGGAACCGGACTTCGCCAGGAGGGCAACGGCCTCGGCGGCCTGCTCCGGTGTCATGCTTCGCTACGTCCCTCCTCGGCGACCTTCCTCATCGGCGACGGGTCACGTCGCGCGAGCGCTCCGAATCAAGCCTAAGGCGGCCCGCCACTAGACTGAGGCGGTGAATGCTCCCACCGACCCCGATGATCGTCGCGAAGGGGGCTCATCGCCCCGCCCCGTGTTGGTGGTCGACTTCGGGGCGCAGTATGCGCAACTGATCGCGCGTCGCGTGCGCGAAGCGCGGGTGTACTCGGAGGTCATCCCGCACACCGCGACCGTTGACGAGATCAAGGCGAGAGACCCGCAAGCAGTCGTGCTGTCCGGCGGGCCCGCGAGCGTGTACGCCGACGGCGCGCCCCAGCTCGACCCTGCGCTGTTCGACCTGGACGTGCCGGTCTTCGGAATCTGCTACGGATTCCAAGCGATGGCCCAGGCGCTCGGCGGCACCGTCGCTCGCACCGGCACCAGTGAGTATGGCCGCACCGAGTTGAAAGTGTCTGGCGGAGAACTTCATTCGGATTTACCAAGCGAACAGCCGGTGTGGATGAGTCACGGCGACGCCGTAACTGCGGCACCAGAGGGATTCGACGTCGTCGCGACGAGTGCGGGCGCTCCCGTTGCCGCCTTCGAGAACCGGGCACGCAAGCTCGCAGGTGTGCAGTACCACCCAGAGGTGATGCACACCCCGCATGGTCAGCAGGTGCTCAGCCGGTTCCTGCACGACTTTGCAGGCATCGGCGCGACGTGGACGGCGGCGAACATCGCCGACGCGCTGGTCGAGCAGGTGCGCGCCCAGGTCGGTGACGGCAGGGCCATCTGCGGGCTCTCGGGCGGCGTCGACTCCGCGGTGGCAGCCGCCCTGGTGCAGCGGGCCATCGGCGACCGGCTCACCTGTGTCTTCGTCGACCACGGCCTGCTTCGCGCGGGCGAGCGCGGCCAGGTTCAACGTGACTTCGTCGCAGCGACGGGAGCTCGTCTGGTCACCGTCGACGCCGAGGAGCGGTTCCTCGAAGCGCTGGCAGGGGTGAAGAACCCGGAAGGCAAGCGGAAGATCATCGGCCGCGAGTTCATCCGGGCCTTCGAGGGGGCGGTACGCGACATCGTGGAAGATCGGACCGAGGGCTCCGACATCGAATTCCTGGTGCAAGGGACTCTCTACCCCGACGTCGTCGAGTCGGGTGGCGGCGCGGGGGCCGCGAACATCAAGAGCCACCACAACGTCGGCGGGCTGCCGGACGATTTGAAGTTCAAGCTCGTCGAGCCGCTACGCCTGCTGTTCAAGGACGAGGTTCGAGCGGTGGGCCGGGAGCTCGGCCTTCCCGAGGAAATCGTTGCGCGCCAACCGTTCCCGGGGCCTGGATTGGCAATTCGGATCGTTGGCGACGTGACCGGTCCGCGTCTCGACACGCTGCGTCGCGCCGATGCGATCGCCCGTGAGGAGTTGACGATGGCGGGGCTGGACGGCCAGATCTGGCAGTGCCCGGTCGTGCTGCTCGCCGACGTCCGCTCGGTCGGGGTCCAAGGCGACGGCCGCACCTACGGCCACCCGATCGTCTTGCGGCCGGTGTCCAGTGAGGACGCCATGACGGCCGACTGGACTCGGGTGCCCTACGAGGTGCTCGAACGAATCTCGACGAGGATCACCAACGAGGTGCCCGAGGTCAACCGCGTCGTGCTCGACGTGACGAGTAAGCCGCCGGGCACCATCGAATGGGAGTGACTATTCGTCGGCCGCGGCTTCCTTGACGATGAAGTCGCCAAGGATCTGACTGACGGCCGACTCGATCGTCGACTCGATGGAGAACGCCAGCGTCGCGCTGACCGAGGCGACGGCCTGGGTGCGGAATCGGATCAGCATCGTGATCAGCTCGGCGACTTCGGTGTCCGGCGGCAGGGCCGAGCCCGGCTTGATCCGGTCGACGACGTGCTCGACACCCGCCTGGACCAGCAGTCCGCTGATCTGGTCGATCAGTGGGGCAATCCGTTCGTGAAGATCGATCAGCTTGTCGGTCGAAACCCCGTACTGCCGAATCTCGTTGATCGCCTCGATTAGCTTGGGGCGCACCACGACTGCCTCGCCGTCCTCGAGGCGGATGACGCCAAGGCCGACCATCCGATCGAATCCCGGGTCGTCGTCGACAAGGCGCTTGGCATCGGCGACGCTCATCCGCTCCGGCTTCTCGGTGGCCCAGCTGCCCGCTATCGCCGACTCCAGCCCGAGCATGTCGCCGAGGTTCTTGCCCTGCTCCCACGCGCTGAGCATTTCGTGCACGTGAGCGATGTTGTAGCCGCGGTCGAGCATCGAGGTGATGAGCCGCAGCCGCGTCAGGTGCGTGTCGTTGAAGAGCGCGATCCTGCCCACTCGCAACGGCGGATGCAACAGCCCCCTGTCGCGATACACCCGGATGTTGCGGGTCGTCGTGCCTGCCAGACGCGCCAAGTCGTCGATGCGGTATTCGCCGGACGCCGACATCCCGTGAGGTTGGACGGCTGCGTCGAACAGTTGCGACACGGCCGTCTCGATCACGTCGCGCGAACCCCGACGGATGCTGCGGGGTGCGCGACGAAGACCGGTCAGGATCGTCGAGATCGCACCGGCCGGTTCGCGCGGCGGCTTGGCATGGGCCATGTCAGGCCGAGGAGCTGATGCCGACGGGGACGGCCCTCGCGACCGCTTGATAGTCGTCGAATCGGAAATCCCGCATCTGTCGAAGATACTGCGTGGCGAACCCCGGGTACATCGACGCGTTGAATCCGTCTGGGGTCAGGTACCAGCTGCTGCAACCGCTCATCCACGTCGTCTTCGTCAAACGTCGCTGTAGCGAACGGTTGTGGGCGCGCTGGACGTCTTCCCGCACGTCGAGATAGCGCAGATCGTTGGCGAGGATGGTGCGGATCCCGGTGACCGCATAGTCGATCTGACCCTCGACGAACACCAGCAACGAATTGTGCCCGGGCCCCGAATTGGGCCCCGTCATGAGGAACAGGTTCGGATAGCCGTGGGCGTTGATGCTCTTGTATGCCTGGGCGCCATCGTGCCATTCGTCGGCAAGGGACCGACCGCCAAGGCCAGTGACGGCGTACGGCGGCCCAGCGTGGTGGACGTCGTAGCCCGTCGCGAAGACGACGGCGTCGAAGTGGTGCTCGACGCCATCGCTGGTGCGAATCCCCACTGGGCTCATCGTGGCGATCGGCCAGTCGATCAGTTTGCAGTTGGCCTTCTGCAGCGCGGGGTAGTAGTCGCTGGAGATCAGCATGCGTTTGCATCCCGGCGTGAAGTCCGGCGTCAACTGTCGACGCAGCCACGGATCCTTGACCTGCCTGCGCAGGTGAGCCTTGCTCAGCCGGGCGACCAGTGAGGTCAGCGGCGAATCCCACACCAGCGCCGTCGCGCTGGCCTCGTGACCCCAGAACAGGGCTTGCCTGGCAAGCTGTTGTATCGCAGGGACTTTCGTGAATACGGTCTGTGCCGCAACAGGCGTGGAGATGTCCAGCCGCGGGAGCACCCAGCCGGGGGTGCGCTGGAACACCTTCACGAAGCCCGCCTGCTTCACCAACTCCGGAATGATCTGGACGGCGCTGGCGCCAGTACCGATGACGGCGACTCGTTTTCCGCTGAAGTCGTAGTCGTGGTCCCAGCGGGCACTGTGGATCTTGTGTCCCTCGTAGGTTTCGATGCCGCGGATGTCAGGCAGCTTGTGATCGGACAGCGGGCCCGACGCAAGCACGACCGTCCGTGCACGGAATTTCCTGCGGCCGTTGGTTCTTACGGTCCAGATTCCCTCGGCCTCGTCGAATTCGAGGCCGATCACCTCGGTGTCGAACTCGATTCTGCGACGAAGATCGAACCGGTCGACCATTTCCTCGATGTGCGTGCAGATCTCATCCGCTGGCGAGTACGCCCGCGACCACGTCGGGTTCTTGGCGAAGGAGAACGAGTACAGCAGCGACGGAATGTCGCATGCCGCACCGGGATACGTGTTGTCCCGCCATGTGCCGCCGACGCGATCGGCGCGTTCGACGATGACGAAGTCGTCGAGACCGGCGTCGGCGAGCTTCAACGCCGTCCCGATACCGGTGAATCCGGTGCCGACGATGAGGGTGTCGTAGACGTGCTGGGGCATGTCAGGCAGCCGGCTCGTGAGTGAGTTCCTTGAACCACGTGGGGATCGGGCTCAGCAGCGCATCGGGATAGAGGTCGGAGAGCTTGACCATCGAATTCGCCAACAGGTGATACGGGTTGTCGGGGTTGACCACCATGCGGGCGTGCAGCTTGAGGATTTGATACGTGGGGACGCGGCGGGTGAACTCCGCGCGCTCACCGAGCTGCTTGAACCGCTTCATCGCGTTGTACAGCCGTTCGGGTTCGAGGCCCATCCCAACGATGTTGTTGCGCATGCGGTTCAGCAATGGCGCATACATCAGTGCCCCGATGATCACGCCGGGCGTTGCGACGTTGCCAATGAATTGGATGGCCAACCGACGTGCGGTGGTGTTGCCGATCATGTTCAACACCTCGAAGTCGACCGCGATGTGCCGGGATTCGTCGTTGTTGATCTTCTCGAACACCTGATGGCACACCGGATCGTGGACCTCCTCAAGGAGGAACTTGAGCAGCGCCCCGTCGAGTGCGACCTCCAGCATCGGGATGACCGTGCCGAGGATCGACAGCGACATGTCGTCGGAGTATCGGTCCAGCCATTGGATCGCGAGTCGGATGTTGATGTTCGGCTCCGGCATTTCGCCGTCCTCCAACATTCCCCAACGCTTCATCAGGGCGAGTTCGGCATTGGCGTGCCGCTGCTCCTCGGCGTGGAAGTAGCGGTAGATCTCGGCCAGCGTCGGCGTTGGGGCCTTCTTGGCGAGCGCGGCGAAGCCGCGGGCACCCACGTTCTCGATCCAGCACAGGTCGGCCATGAATGCCTTGAGCTTCGGCCGGAACTCGTCGCTGATCGTCTCCGCGCCCGGTGCGTCCCAGTCGATGTCAGCCAGTGCCCACTGGCGATCCTTGATCTTTGCGAGCATCGCGTCCATGTCGATCGCCATTACGAGCCTCCTAGATTCGAGCCAACCCTGGCGGTGATTCCGGCGGCGCGGGTATACACCGTCGGTGTGAAACGCTTTATCCCCCAACCGATCCTCGCGTCGGGCTGCGGCATGCAGTACAGGCCCCCGCGGTCGTTCGTGTCCAGGCAGGTGCGGACGACCCGCTCCGGGGAGAACCCGGTCCAACGCATCAGTCGGTCGGCCAGTTGCGTTGACGGCCCTGTGATTCGGCCCGACTGGACGATGTTGGTCTTGACGAACGTCGGGCACAGTACGGTGACATTGACGCCGCTGCCACTGAGTTCAGCGGCGAGGGTCTCGGACAGCGAGAGCACTCCCGCCTTGCTGACGTTGTAGGCGGCCATGCCCGGTGCGGCGCCGAAGGCCGCCGCAGATGCGACGTTGATGATGCCGCCAAATCCGGCGTCCCTCAAAATCGGTGCGAAGACGTGACAGCCGTGGATGGGCCCCCAGAGGTTGATCCCGAGCACCCACTGCCAGTCGTCGAGGTCAGCGTCGCCGATGTCCTTACCGCCTGCGCCAACCCCTGCGTTGTTGATCACCAGAGTCGGTGGTCCGCCGAACCACGACTGCGCCTTTTTGGCGAGCAGTTGAACGTCGTCGATGGACGTGACGTCGCACCGCAGGGCCAAGGCCTTGCCTCCGGCAGCGGTGACGGCGTCCGCCGTGGTCTTGGCCGACGCCTCGTCGACGTCGCTGCACACGATGCGCCCGCCTCGATCGGCAAGCTCCATCGCAAACGCGGCGCCGATGCCGCTGCCTGCGCCGGTGATGACGGCCGCGGCGTCACGGCTGCGCTTTGGTGAGAATCCGAACACTTCTACCCCGCAACCTGGTTGGCATGGTCTTGGTCTATATGGTTGCGGCGCAACGACTCCGAGATGAACGACGCTGCGCGGCGCATGGCAGGGACGGCCTCGGGCGCCAGCTTCGGCAGCGCCTGGAAGACGTGGACCTGGTCGGGCCAGACCTCGAGCTCGCAGCTGCCTCCGGCGGCGGTGATGTCGGCGGCCAGTGCTCGAGCGTCGGAGACCAGCATCTCGGCACCGCCGGCTTGGATGAGCGTTGGCGGCATTCGGCGCCCGCCTGCCACGTCGAGGCGCAGGCGCGGATGGCTCGGGTCGGTGTCGCCGCAGTACAGCGCGATCAACCGAGCGGCGTCGGCTGCCCTGATCGCAGGATCGCGGCGCAGCGCCTCCCGCGCGCGGGACCGTGCGAACGTCAGATCGGCCAACGGCGAGAACAGCACGACCGCGGCGGGGTGCTCGACGTCGGACTGCAGCAACAGATCGGCGGCGAGATGTCCGCCCGCGGAGTCGCCTGCGATGACGAGCCGGTCGGGGGACAGGTGTTGCTCGCCGAGCAACCAGTCCCAGCCGGCCCGCACGTCGAGCGCGGCGGCGGGGAATCGGTGTCGAGGCGCCAGCCGGTAGTCGACGCTGAACACCGGAAGGCCGGTGAGGCTCGACAACCAAGCCGTCAGCCTGCGGTGCGTCCTCGGTGAGCACAACGCATAGCCGCTGCCATGCACGAAGTAGATGGCGCTTGCGCCTTTGCCTACGTTGCGGCCGTAGACCCACTCGCCGACGACCCGTCGACCGTCGGCCATGATCTCGTCGACGTGCTCGACGTGCGAACCGGCCAGTGATGGCCCGAAGGTGTCCATGACCCTCGCCACGATGTGCCGCGCCGCCCACAGTCCCCATGCGCGTTCGGGTGGGAGAACCGCGCTGACGTTGCGGAGGGTAGCGATGCTCACCGCCGCCGCGCCGCGGGACCGTAGGGATCCTCGCCTAGGCGCGTCGTTACTGGTCGAGCTGGCTTGCACGGACATTCGGACCTCCGTCGTTGGAGCGTCCGATGAGTACAACAGCAATTGATGACATTTGTCAATGTCACCATTCGACAGCGTTAGCGAGGGGGGTCGCCCCGCCAGCTGAAGCTGTTCACGTACTTGCCCATGTCCAGCGCCAACTGCAAACCGACTGGCGAAGGCTTGCCAGATCCGAAGTCGGGACCGAATTCGTGATACGGGCCTGCCGCGCCTGCGACGAGGGCCAGACCGTTCTTGATTGCCACCATGACGATCACCCGCATGCGCGAGTAACTCGCCGTCGCGCCCTGGGGCCAGCAGTCCGCGGCCATGCCGTAGCCGTGCTGGTAGCCCACCATGGCGTTGG
>Ga0207681_10002398_pt1 | contig 11914 bp, 11 predicted proteins | sample KBSS53metaG_FD_184324 | JGI IMG/M metagenome (GOLD analysis project Ga0207681, IMG submission 184324) | Switchgrass rhizosphere microbial communities from Kellogg Biological Station, Michigan, USA - KBS S5-3 metaG (SPAdes) (version 2) | ecosystem: Host-associated > Plants > Roots > Rhizosphere... | reverse complement strand
CTCGTGAGGCGTCACCTCCGGCGCCCTGCGCCCCAGCGCCGACTTCTGATCCTCGAGGTCCGCGATCTTGTCCTTCTCGTCGGTCGGCAGCTCGTTCTTCTTCTTGTCGTCGTGCTTCTTCTTCTCCAGCGTGGTCTCGGTCGCCCGCTTCTCCTCGGCGGTGTGATGATTGTTCTGCGCCAGGTAGTGCGCGTCGGGCGGCGGCGGTTCGTTCTTGTCGTTCTCCTGATCGACGATCTTCTCGTGCCCCCGGCGCTCCTCGGGCGGGGGCGGCGGCGGCTCGGGCTTCTGCGGCGCCTCGACCACCTTCTTTTCGGGCACGTCCTGGGGCTTGTCCTGCGGTGCCGGCTTGTCCTCGCGCTTCTTCTCGCGCGCGATCGGCTTGGGCTTCGGCGGCGGCAGCTTGGTCGGCGGCGCCAGCTCGTCCGCGGGCGGATCGATCGGGGGCAGATCCTTGGGCAGCTCGGCCGCGGTGACGTCCTTGAATTCGACGTCCATCTCCTGCGCGCGGGCGCGCTCGCGCTCGCTCTGCTGGCGACGGGCGAAGAACCAGATCGCCACGCCGATCGGCATCAGCACCTGGACGTGCACCAGCAAGGCGAACAACGCACCGAGCGGAAGATACCCACGCGCGCGTGTACGGGCCCGCTGCGACATGAAGGCCTCAGCGTAGCATGGGAATTTCAGGGGGCGGCCGGGAGTCGGGCATCCCCTGCGATCGCGCCTACACGCGCATTTTGCGATAAACCCCGACGACGATACCGATCAGGTTCACGCTCTTGAAGTCGCGCTTCTTCACGATGATGGGCTGCATCTGACTGTTGGCGGGCTGGAAGCGGATGCTGTCCCCTTCGGGGTAATAGCGCTTCACCGTCGCCTCATCCTCGATCATCGCCACCACGATGTCGCCGCGGTTCGCGTGCAGCTGCTTGCGCACGAAGATGAAGTCGCCGTCGAAGATGCCGTCCTCGATCATCGATTCGCCCTTCACGCGCAGCGCGAACACCTCGCGCGTCTGTCCGACGAAGAAGCGGTCGACCTTGACGGTGTCCTCGATGTTCTCGACGGCGAGCAGCGGCGAGCCGGCGGCGACGCGCCCGACGAGCGGCACGTCGACCATGTCCTCCTCGCGGCTGGGCGCGCGCATCGGTCCGCGCACGCCGACGGGCCGCAGGGCGCGGGACTTCAGATCCTCGCGCTGCAGGTAGCCCTTCTTCTCCAGCGCGCGCAGGTGATCGTTCACGCCGTTGGTCGATTTGATGCCGAAGTGCAGGCCGATCTCGCGCAACGTCGGCGGGTAGCCGCGCTCGCGAATGGACTGCGTGATGAAGTCGAGGATCTCGCGCTGGCGATCCGTGAGGGTGCCCCGCGTGTCATCGCGAACCAACGTCAACGAGCCCATGTTTTGCCTCCGCCGGCTGTCACTGAACACACGTATCGTACGGAACAAATGTCCTGTGTCAACAATTCAATCGGTCACACGATCAGAAGAACGTCAGCTCCACGGTGAGGCCGGGGCGGATGCGCCAGGGGGCGAAGACGGTCTCGGTCGTGGCGTCGACGGCGAGGTCGTAGCGGACCGACGTGGGCAGGACGTCGGCCAGCAGGACGGCGGAGATCCAGAAGCGGTGCGGCCGCTCGACAAGGTTCGCGCGCAAGGCCGCCGAGGCGACGAAGCTCGTCGACCAGTGCACCGACGTCAGCGTGACGGCGTGGTCGGTGGATTCGGGCGTGACGTGAACGAAGTCGACGCCGGCGCCCAGGCGAACGCGCAAGCGCGACCACAGCAGCGGACCGCACTCGACGCCGGCGCGCGCCGCGATCGTGTACAGCGCGACGCCGACGCGGGGCGTTTGTTCGTGAATGGGCAGGCGGTACTGCCCGCTGGCGAAGACGATCGGCCCCCGGCCGGTCGCGTGGACCTGCGGCCAGCGGGGAAACGCGGCCACGGCGAGCGTCAAGCCGGGACCGTGGTCGAGGGCCGGTCCGTCGGACTGCGCCTGCCCGGCGTAGAAGAATCCGACCGCCCAGCGGGACGGCGCGGGCGCCTCGCCGCCGGACGCCGCGAGCACGGGCGCGGGCGCCGCGATCGCGGACGGCGGCGCGGGCGTCTCGCGATGGGCGAGCACGGCCTCGGCCTCCGCGCGCGTGAGCCCGGCGCGCTCGTTCGCGACCAGCGCGCCGACGGATGAATCCAGCACCTCGCCCAGCGCGGCGCGGTCGACCTCGTCGAAGTGTCCGGACAGATCGACGTCGCGAACCAGGAACCGCTCGGAGCGGGTCGCGAAGTAAAGCCGCGCGCGCGTCGCGCTGGTCAGGTCGACCCACACGCGCACGGCGGCGCCGTCACCGTCGCGGCGATCGCGCAGCACGTCCGCCGGGTCCAGCTTGTCGATGCGCAGCCAGTGCGTGCCGCCGCCGGCAAGCCGGGGCACGAGGCCCCGCGCGCGCTCGAGATCGTCGGCGGTCCCGACGACGGTGACGTCGACGGCGGGCCCCGCATCCTGCGCGCGGACGGGCGTCGCGACGATCGCGCACGCGATCCCGGCGGTCAGTAACGGCGCCACGGCGCCGATCACGCCGACCCGCGCGCGACGCGCGTGGCTCACCGGAGGGTGGCGAGGCGCCGGCGCGCGTGCGGCGCGTACGCGCTGCCGCCGTGGTCGGTGACCAGACGCTCCCAGGCGCGGCGCTCCTCGTCGTCTTCGCCCAGCGCCTCCAGCGCCCGCCCACGTCCGTATAACGCCTCGGCGATCAGCGGGCCGCGCGGCACGTCGCGCAGGTAGGCGTCGAACGCGGCCAGCGCCGCGCGCGGCGAGGCCGCATCCAGCAACAGGCGGCCGAGAGGCACGGTCGAGACCTGCGCCTCGGGCGTTCCCGGGAACTCGCGCTGCAGCTTGCGATAGAGGGAGACGGCGCGATCGAGCTGACCCTCGCCGCGCGCGCGCCCTGCCTCGGCGAGCAACGCGCCGGCGGAGAGGTGCGGGGCCTCGACGGGCGCGACAGTGTTCCGCGCGATCGCGCGGTGGCGCGGCGCGGGCGCGGGCACGGCCACGCGCACGGCTGGCGGCGGCGTTTCGGCGGCGGCTGCGGGCGCTGCCTGGGGACGCGACGGCGCGCGCGGCGCATCCACGCGCGTCGCGACAGTTCGATGAGCGACAGCGATGGGCGCCGGCGGCGCGGGACGCCGCCACCACCAGACCGCCGCGCTCGCCGAGCCGCCGCACACGATCAACACCGCCGCGGCGGCGGCCGCACGCAGCCGTGTTTGCGATCGAGCGCGTCCGCGCGCTGTCGCGTGGGGAGCCGGCGAGCTCTGCTCGCCGCGTACCATCGCGGGGGGTTCGGGACCCTTTGAGGGTCCCGACTCAGTTGGCGGAACGCCGCGCGCCATATCGACCAGCGCCCGGATGCGCGCGCCGTCGCGGATGTCGACGACGTCGACCTGATCGAAGTCCGCCAGCACGTCACGGGACAGGCGGCACGACGCGCACGCCGCCAGGTGCGCGTCCAGCGCGAGGCGGCCCGCATCCGTCAGCGCGCCCCGGCGCGACTGCCCGAGCAGGTCGCCGCGGCACGCGTCGCCGGAAGTTCCCGACGCGATCATGCCTCCCCTCCCCCCAGCATCTCCGCCAGCTCGGCGTCGCGTTCCAGCTTCTTGCGCAGCGCCTGCTTGCCCAGGCGCAGGCGGCTCCAGACAGTGTTGGCGGGAACCGACGACGCGGCGGCGATCTCGTCGACCGTGTATCCGAGAATGAAGTGCGAAGCGAGCGCCTCCGCAATGACGTCCGGCAACTCGTCGAGCAACTGGCGGACGAGCAGCCGGCGCCGCGCAGCCAGCGCCCCCGCCAGCGGCGACGCGAGCTCGCCCGCGTCGACGGCGGCCACCGCGACGTCGTCGAACGAATCCATCTCCAGATCGACCGTGCGCGCCCGCGCGCGCGTGCGGCGGCGCGACGCCAGCGCTGTCAGCAGCGCGATGCGGTTCGCGAAATGCTCGACGCTGCATTCGCCCCGAAACGTCATGATCGCGGTCAGCAACGCGATCACCGCGTCCTGGGTCACGTCGTCGACGTCCGGATGCCGCCGGCCCAGCACCTTGCGGACGATGCGCAGCATGCCGCCGCACAGCGCGCCCACCAATGTCGCGGCGGCGTCCGCGTCGTGCGTCGCCGCGCGCGCGAGCGGCAGCAGCTCGTCGGGCCGCGCGGGCAGCGGCACGAGGACCGCAGCGACCTCGGCGTCGCTGGCGAGTTGCTTCGATAACCGCGACACTAGGGCTCAACGATGGCGAAACAATCCAGGGCGGTCAAGCGCGGGTTGTTCGTGTTGACGCTGGCGGGCGCAGCGGCGGCGTTTGGCTGCACGCGTAACGAGCTTCTGGGAACGATCGGCGCCGTCGACGGCGCGGCGGCGGTCCCGCCGAGGTTCGCGCCGCCGGTGCTGGTCGCGGCGCTGTCCGACCCGAACGCGATCGACGAGGATCCGACGTTCACGGCAGATCTGCTGGAGCTGTTCTTCATGTCGAACCGCGCGGGCGACCGCGACATCTGGACGTCGCGGCGCGCTGCGCCGGGCGATCCCTGGCAACCGCCCACCCGCGTGAGCGAGCTGGACTCGGGCGGTTCCGACTGGGCCCCCGCGGTGTCGCTGGACGGCCTGCGCATCTGGTTCGCCAGCGACCGGGACAGCGTCGGGCGCGGCCAGATCTGGCAGTCGACGCGCGGCAGCCGCGCCGCCGCGTGGGATCCGCCGGCGCCCGTGGCGGAGCTGGCCTGCAACTGCGTCGACTTCGCGCCCGCCGTCGACGCGACGGAGACGACGATGTTCCTCAGCTCGGATCGCGCGAACGCGGCCGGAACGATGGGCGGCGCCGACTTCGACCTTTACGTGTCGACCCGCGGCGGCGCGGGCGGCGCGTGGGCGTGGCCGGCGGTGATCGCCGGCATCAACAGCGACAGCGACGAGTACGACCCGTTCGTCGCCCAGGGCGGGCTGGTCGTGTTCTTCACGTCGATGCGTTCCGGAATGGGCGACATCTACTGGTCCGCGCGCCGCTCGCTCGCAGAACCGTTCGCGCCGCCCGTGGCGCTCGACGATCTCAACTCGACCGCGTACGACTCGGACACGACGCTGTCGGCGGACCTCGGCACCGCGATGTTCTCGTCGACGCGGTCCGGGAACGCCGAGCTCTACGAGACGACCGCGCTGCGCTGACATGGGCGCAGCGCAGCGAAAACGACACGCGCCGTGATTGGTTCTGACCCCGTCGTGCAACCTAGGGGGGTAGTGAGACGTGCGTATCTTGTCTTAGCCGCTGCAATTCTATGTAGTTGCAGCGCATCGGAACCGAGCAGCCCCAGTGGGGCCGCGGGATCCGGCAGCGCGGGCGCAGCCGGTACCAGCGGGAACGCCGGCACCAGCGGAAGCGCCGGAACAACCGGAAGCGCCGGCACGACCGGGTCGGCGGGCACGACCGGCGCTGCAGGGACCACGGGCGGCGCGGGAACGACGGGGGCGGCGGGCACGACCGGCGTCGCGGGAACCACCGGCGCGGCGGGGACGGGCGGGAGCACCGCCGGGCGCGGCGGCACGACCGGTGTCGCCGGTACCGGCGGCAGCACCGCGGGCCGCGGCGGCACGACCGGCGCCGCCGGCACCGGCGGCAGCACCGCGGGCCGCGGCGGCACGACCGGCACCGCCGGCACGACGGGCACCGCCGGTAGCGGCAGCAGCACGCTGCCGTTCAGCTATTACATCGGCGCCGACATCACCAACATCGAGACGCAGCCCGAAGCCTCGCGCGCCAACCTGCTCACGCTGATGAAGGCGCACGGCTTCAACTACGTGCGCCTGCGGACGTTCGTCGATCCGCGGGCCGCCGACGGCTACGACAAGACCAACGGCTACGACGACATCGATCACACTGTCGCGTTCGGCAAGCAGGTCAAGGACGCCGGCATGGGTCTGCTGGTCGACTTCCACTACAGCGACAACTGGGCCGACCCCGGCAAGCAGTGCGTGCCCATCTCCTGGCAGGCACACACGACGATCGCCGCGATGGCGACCGCCGTGCACGATTACACGAAGGACGCGATCACGAAGTTGATCGCCGGCGGCGCGCGCCCCGACATGGTCCAGATCGGAAACGAGACCACGCCGGGCATCCTGATTCACAAGTGCGACGGCGGCGGGCTGCCGTACGCGGGCACCGCCGGTTACAACGCGGTCAACGGCGCGATCTACCTCTACTCGTCCACCGACGGGGGCGCCCCGCCCGCCGGCGGTCCCGCGGCCGGCGGCTGGGGCAACCTGGGCATGCTGCTGTCTGCGGGCGTGAAGGGTGTGAAGGATGTCGACACCAACATCTTGATCGCCTTGCACCTCGACCGCGGCAACGACCTCGCTTCCAGCCGGCAGTTCGTCATGAACGCGACGAGCCGCGGCGTCGCCTTCGACGTGTTCGGCGAATCCTGCTACTCGGGTACGCAGGGCTCGCCGTCCAACTGGACGTCCACGTTCACGTCGCTGGCGACGGAGTTCCCCAACCTCAAATTCATGATCGCCGAGTACAGCGGCATGCAGCGGGCCGCCAACGACGTGATGTGGAACATGGCCAATCAGCGGGGCCTGGGAACATTCAACTGGCAACCGGGCACGCTGTGGACGCGGTCGGGCAGCACGTACGTCGCCGGGCCCGACATGCCCATCTACGACCAGATGAAGATCGACTACGCGAGCCGACTATGAAAGCGAGCACCATGACGAAAACGATCAAGCTCATCGCGCTGGCCGCCGTCCTCGTCGGCTGCGGCGGAACCGGATCGAACGATACCGGCGCGGCCGGCAGCAGCGGCACCAGCGGAGGCGCGGGAACGGCAGGCGTCGCGGGCACGACGGGCACCGCCGGGGCAGGCGGCGACGCCGCCGGCGCGGCGGGCACGACGGGCGTCGCGGGTTCGACCGCGACCGGCACCGCGGGGACCAGCGCCACGGGCGGCACCGGCGGCAGCGCGGCGGGAACCAACGGCGCGGCCGGCAGCGGCGGCGCGGCCGCGGGCGGCACGGGCGGCGCGACCGGCAGCGCGGGGCGCGGCGGAACGACCGGCGCCGCGGGCGCGGCGGGGCGCGGCGGCACCACCGGCGCGGCGGGCGCGAGCGGGCGCGGTGGCACCACCGGCGCCGCGGGCGCGGGCGGGCGCGGCGGAACCACCGGCAGCGCCGGCAGCAGCGGCGCCGGAACGACCGGCACGGGCGTGAACACGCTGCCGTTCAGCTTCTTCATCGGCGCCGACGTCACCGATCAGGAGCCGCGGCCGGTCGCGACGCGCGCGAATCTACTCACGATCATGAAGCAGCACGGCTTCAACTACATCCGCCTGCGGACGTTCGTCGACCCGAAGGCCTCCGACGGCTACGACAAGACGAACGGCTACGACGACATCGCGCATACCGTCGACTTCGGCAAGCAGATCAAGGACGCGGGCATGGGCCTGCTGGTCGACTTCCACTACAGCGACAACTGGGCCGACCCGGGCAAGCAGTGCGTCCCCGTCCCCTGGTACGGCGCGACCACGATCGCCGAGCTGTCGACGCTGCTGCACGACTACACGAAGGACGCGATCCAGAAGCTGGTCGCGGGCGGCGCCCGCCCCGACATGGTGCAGATCGGCAACGAGATCACGCCCGGCATGCTCATTCACCGCTGCAACAGCGGCGGGCAACCGATCTCGGGGATGAACAACCCCGTCACGGGCAGCATCTCGAACTGGACCAACCTGGGCATGCTGCTGAAAGCAGGCGTCGCCGGCGTCCGCGAGGTCGACCCGACGATCTTGATCGCGATGCACATCGACCGCGGCAACGACCTGAACTCCAGCCGCAGCTTCATCACCAACGCCACCAACCAGGGCGTGTCGTTCGACGTGTTCGGCGAGTCCTGCTACACGGCGTACCAGGGCCAGCCGTCGGCGTGGATGAACACGTTCACCATGCTCGCCAGCATGTTCCCGAACATGAAGTTCATCATCGCCGAGTACGGCCCCGAACAGAAAGCCGCCAACGACATGATCTTCAACCTGCCCAACAACCGCGGCATGGGCACGTTCAACTGGGAGCCGACCACCCGCGGCGCCTGGAACGACCCGAACCACGACCTGTTCCGCCTCTCGGGCAGCACCTACACCACGCAGCCCGACATCTCGATCTACGACCAGATGAAGATCGACTACGCGTCGCGGTTGTAACCGGATAAGCTGGCGGCCGCGTGCGAGCGCTCGCTGGCATCGTCGTCTTCACCGTCGGGGCGGCCGCCTGCGTGCCGCTCCAGAACCTGGGCGTCAACAGCCCCGCCATCAAGCCGCCCGTCGTGATGTTCACGGGCGCGACGCTGGTGAGCCAGCCGTCCCGCCAGCAACTGGCCGCGTACTACTGTCCCGATCTGGTTTCCGTTCCGCTGGGCGGCGCGGGGCTGCTCTGTCAGGGGCTGTTCGGCGGGCGCCCCTCGCCCGATTCCATGGCGATCGCGTTCGACGCGCGCTTCAAGATCCAGAACCCGAACGAGATCCCGCTGCCGCTGGCGACGATGCTGGCGGCCGTCACCGTCTACCCGGGCGCCAGCAACCAGCAGATCGGGGCGACCTGCGTGCAGCTTTGCCCGGGCGGGCCGGGGACGTGCGGTCCTCCGGATCCGAACGCCTGCCAGGCGTCGTCGCAAGACGTCCGTTCGTTGTCGGATTTCGCCAACGCCGCCGTCGGTCTGGTCGTGTCGAACGGGCTGGCGGCCGTGGCGGGCCAGCCGCCGTCGTTCACCGCGCCCACCGTCGCGGCAGCCAGCGAGCTGGAGATCGTCGCGCGCTTCTCGCTGTCGCCGCAGCAGATCCTGCGCGTGATGCGACAGCTCGCCGAGCAGTCGACCGACGAGCTGAAACAGGGACGGGCCCCGAGCTTCGCGATCCCCTACCGGCTGGAAGGAACCATCTGGTTCGACGCCGGCTCGTTCGGGCGTGTCGCGATTCCCTGGGGCCCGGCCTCGGGGACCTGGGTTATCTGATTAACCTCGGAACCCTGGGAGGGTTCCGAACCTCCCGCGATGGTACGTGGCGGGCTAAGCCCGCCAGCTCCCCACGCGCTCCCGCGCGCGCGCCGACCTGCGCGTGCGCGACAGGGCGACCACGACGAACAGGGCCATGAGCAGCAGCGCCGCGGCGCTGGGCCGTCCGCCCGCCGAGCAGCCGCCGCCGTAGAAGCACTGGGCCGCGGGCTGCGCGCACGTGCCGGCCGTGCAGAGCCGGCTCTTGCAGTCGAAGTTGTCGACGCACGCGCCGCCGATGTCCTGTTCGGCGACGCAGACGTCGTCGTTGTCGTCGCTGCCGTTGCGCGGATCGCAGGACAGGTTCTGGGCGCACTTGTTGCCCGTCCCGACGCACGATCCGCCGACGGGCGTTCCCGCCGCGCACTTGCCATCCGCGCAGACGCTGTCGATGCATTCGAAGTCGTTCGAGCAGGCGCCTCCCACCGCCACCAGCGGCGTCGCGAACGTCGAGTCACAGGCCGGGAGGCCCGACACCTTGCGAATCGACGTCAGCGTCTCGCAGCTGGCGCCGCGGATCGCTTCCAGGCACTTGTCGACCTGCATCTGGTCGTACTTCGAGCGGCCCGCGTTCTCCGAGTTCTGCATGTTCTGCAGCTGGTTGCGGAAATCCGTCGCGGTCTTCATCTCGCACTCGGCCTCGGTCATGCCCGCCGACGCGTTGCCCATCAACGTCTCCGCGGTGCAGCACTTGTAGGCCGCCGAGCAGATCGCCTTCGCGAAGTCAGTCGCGGTCTTCTCGATCGGAATGCCGCTGACCCCACCGCAACCGAGGACAGCCACCGTCAGGACGGAACCCGTCAGAAATGTGTTGGTCTTCATGGCCACCGCTGAGTTGCAATTCTCGCCCCAATCCGGAAGGTGCCGCAAATATTGCGGTCCCGGTCACGCCACCCCGTCAACGATTCGTCAGGTGTTCAGTCCTTGACGGTTCCCCGGCGGAAGACCTCGCCAGGATCCAGGCCCAGGTCCTTCACCGTCTTGTCGTCCGGGATCCCGGTCGCCGGCAAGTCGTGGGCGCGCTGGAAGCGCCGGAGGCCTTCGCTCGTCGCGGCATCGGAACGCTTCGCGTCGTCGTCCAGGAATCCTTCCGCGACCAGGCGGTCGTGGATCTTTTCGTCCGCGCCCGGCGCGAGCAGGCCCGCGGGCGAGGTTGCGAGCGGGACGCCGCCGGATTCGTGCGGGCGCCGGTCCGCGGCGCGCGGTTTCTCCGCCTTCGCTTCGCTCTGCGGTTTCTCCGCCTTCGCTTCGCTCTTGCGATCTTGCTTCTCGCTGCCGTCGTCCGTGGTCTTCGTGTGCGCGCACGCGAGCGGGAACGACAGCGCCGCCAGGACGATCCGCGCGAGGTGCTTCATTGCTTCTCGTCCTTCTGCTGCTTCTGCTTCTGTTCTTGCGCGGTCGGCTGCGCCTTGGGCGGCCCTTCGTCCTTCTTCAAGGCGTCCTTGGCCTGCTCGATCTTTCCCTGCGGTTTGTCGGCCGTCTTCGGAGGCAAGTGCGTGAACCCCGACGAGATCCCTTCGACGAAGGAATTGCGAACCACCCCCAGCACCGTTGGCCACAGCTGGATGTCGGGATCCTCCAGCTTTCCCTTGATCGGGACGACGGTCGCGACAGCGTTGCGCTGGGGAACGCGATCCGAGAAAAGATCGAGCCCCTCGTCCGCGATCCAGGCCTTCAGCTTGTTGCCGAGGTTGTCTTCGGTCGGGCGAACTTCCACGTTCTTGAGCACCGGCTTGACGCCGCCCGAGATCGCGCCCGCCGCGGCCTTGAACTCGGCGAACAGATCCAGCGTCCCCTTCGGCGTCTGCAGGTCGGTCGCCGGCTCGATCAGATCGAAGAGCTCGGCGACCCGCCAGCCCTTGACGGCGGCTTCGCCCTCGAACGCCAGCTTGTTCGCGAACGGATTGGCCGACACGAACAGCGTCACGGTGCCGCTGCGTCCCAGCTTCGCGCGCCCGCTCACCGTCACCGGGCGCCCGCCGGCCAGCTTCGGCCGCGTCGTCAGGTTCTCCATCGCCATCTCGATGTCGTGCAGCCAGATCTCGGGCGTACGGGGAGCGGTCAGATCGCGATACAGCACCTCACCGTCGCGGATCTCGACGCGGTCGACACGCGCTGGCGTCACCCGGCCGAGCGCCGCGCGCACATCGGGGATGCCGGCTTTCTCGGGCGCTTTCTCGCGCGTGGTGATCACGAGCTTTGGTTCGTCGAGGCGCGCCCCCGCGGCCAGCCGGCCGTGGAACAGCGCGCGCCAGTCGACGCGGACCGCGACCCGCTCGGCGTAGAACAGCGGGTGTTTCCAGTCGTCGCGCGGGTGCTCGACGATCTTGATGCGCCGGATCTGATAGCCGGGCGGGAACACGGTGACGTGAACGCTGTGGAAGTCACCACGGATTCCCTCCGCGTCGTTCAGCGCCTGGCGCGTGTAGTGCGTCGCCACCGGATCGAGCACCAGCCGGATGATCACGACAACGACGATGACGATCGTGACGGCCAGCAGCGAGCGCCGGAGCCAGCGCGGCAAGCTGGCCCGCCCTCTCATCGGTGCGCCCCCTGCGGCTCGCCCGGAATACCGCCCTTGGACCGCGCCGCCGCCGCCGCGCTGTCGGCGGCGCCGGCCGGGACCGCGCTCGGCCGTTCGCTCCTGGGCGGCGGCGCCTCGCCGGGCGCGCGTGCGCCGCTCTCCTTTCCATCCGGCGCGGCGTGCTCGATGATCGCGTTCACCTCACCGCCCATCAGGAACACGAAGCCGCTGAGATAGAACCAGGTCAGCAGCACGATCACGCCGCCGATGGATCCATACGTGACGTTGTAGCTGCCGAA
>Ga0207681_10002397_pt1 | contig 11916 bp, 8 predicted proteins | sample KBSS53metaG_FD_184324 | JGI IMG/M metagenome (GOLD analysis project Ga0207681, IMG submission 184324) | Switchgrass rhizosphere microbial communities from Kellogg Biological Station, Michigan, USA - KBS S5-3 metaG (SPAdes) (version 2) | ecosystem: Host-associated > Plants > Roots > Rhizosphere >... | reverse complement strand
CGCGACGACGTAGTAGGTGGCGACGCCGTAGGACGTCGTCGGCAGCGACACGGGCTCGACCGTGGCCCCCAGGTCGCGGAGCACGTCGACCGCGGCGCGTACCGCCCGATCGATCTCCGGATCGAGGCCGGCCTCGAAGTACTCGTCGGGCACGCCGATCCGCAGTCCCTTGACGCCCGCGCCCAGGACGGCCGCGTAGTCGGGCACCGGGACGTCGATCGACGTCGCGTCGAGCGGATCGTGACCGGCGACGGCGCCGAGCAGCAGCGCCGTGTCGTGGATGTCGAGCGCGAAGGGCGAGACGTGGTCGAGCGAGGACGCGAAGGCGATCAGCCCGTAGCGCGACACCCGCCCGTACGTCGGCTTGAACCCGACGATGCCGCAGAAGGCGGCCGGCTGGCGCACCGAGCCGCCCGTGTCGGTGCCGAAGCCGCCCGCCGCGAGGCCGCCGGCCACCGCCGCGGCCGACCCACCCGACGAGCCGCCGGGCACGCGTGCGAGGTCCCAGGGATTGCGCGTGAGGTGGAAGGCCGAATGCTCCGTCGACGATCCCATGGCGAACTCGTCCATGTTCGTCTTGCCGAGGAGCACCGCCCCGGCCTTTCGCAGCCGCTCGACGATGGTGGCGTCGTAGGGCGGCACGAACGTCTCGAGGATCTTCGAGCCGCAGGTCGTCCGCACGCCCGCCGTGCAGAAGACGTCCTTGATCGCCAGCGGCGCCCCGTCCAGCGGCGACAGCGGTGTGCCGGCGCGGTAGCGCGCCTCGGAGGCCCGGGCCGCCGCCAGCGCCTCGTCTCGGGTGACCGTCAGATAGGCGCCGACCTTCGCATCGAGCGCACCGATCCGCGCGAGGTAATCCTCGGTCACCGCCAGCGGCAAGGCGGCGCCCTTGGCGAAGGCCGCGGTCAGCTCGTGGATGGCGGCGTGGGCGTCCATTGCGCGGCTAACGTCCTCGAGTTCCTGGTCTCATCTGCGCCAGTCCCTGGTCTGATTTTAGGGAGGGGAACCCTAGGAGGGTTCCCCCGGCCCCTCCTCGAGGATCTTCGGCACCCGGAAGAACGCGCCGCTGCGCTCGGGTGCGTTGGCCAGCGCGGCGTCCTGGCCGAGGCACGGCCGGTTCTCGTCGTCGCGCATCACGTTGACGAGGGGCACGGCGTGGGACGTCGGCTCGGTGGCGCTGGTGTCGAGCGCGCGGAGCGTGTCGATGTAGGCCAGGATGCCGTCGAGCTGCTCACGCATCCGCTCGCGCTCGGCGTCGGTCAGGGCCAGCCGCGCCAGCCGCGCGACGTGCTCGACGTCCTGGCGGCTGATCACTACAGTTCCTCCAGTTGCGCGTACTGCATCGACAGGCGCTTGCGTCCCACGCTGGCGAACCCGACCGTCACGATGACGTCGGATCCGTCGCGCTCGACGCCCACCACCAGCCCCTCGCCGAAGCGGGCGTGCCGCACCCGGGCGCCCACCCGGATGGGCCACGACTCTTCCTCGGGCTCGTAGCGCTCCACCGTGCGCGCCGGCATGCTCGGCTCCTGCACGCGACCGGCGTTGAGCGGGAGCAGCTGATTCTCGGGCATCTCGCGGAGGAAGCGCGAGGGCTCGCCCACCCCGTAGCCGTGAATCCGCCGGTGGAGCGCCCACGACAGCGAGAGGCGCTCCTTGGCCCGGGTGATCCCGACGTAGCAGAGCCGCCGCTCCTCCTCGACCTCGTCGGGATCGTTCATCGAGCGCGAGTGCGGGAACACGCCTTCCTCGAGGCCGGTGATGAACACCGCGGGAAACTCGAGCCCCTTCGCCGAGTGCAGCGTCATCAACGTCACGCGGGCCTCGGCCTCCTTCAGCTCGTCCACGTCGCTCATGAGGGCCACGCCGTCCAGGAAGCCTTCCAGCGTCGGCTCGGCCTCGGAGTGCGTGTAGTCCTCGGCGGCGGCGATCAGCTCCTCGAGGTTCTCCAGGCGGGCCTCGGTCTCCGGGGCGCGCTCCTGCTTCAGCGCATCGCGGTAGCCGGACTGCTCGAGCACGAGATCGATGAACGCCGGCGGCGCCAGGTCACGTCGCTGCCCGGCCATTCGCCCGATCGACGCGGCGAACTCCTGCAGCGTGCGCGCCGCCTTGCCACGGATGTCCGTGGGCGGCTCGGCGGCCAGCGCCAGCAGCGGCCGCGTCTGACGCTGCGCCTCCTCGTCGAGGCGCGCGGGCGTGGTGGCCCCGATGCCGCGGGCGGGCGCCCCGATGGCGCGGCGGAACGCCACGTCGTCGGCCGGATTGAGGGTCAGCCGGAGATAGGCCAGCGCATCCTTGATCTCGCGGCGCTCGTAGAAGCGCACGCCGCCGACGATCGCGTAGGGGATGCGGCCGCGGCGCAGCGCATCCTCCAGCACGCGCGACTGGGCGTTGGTCCGGTAGAACACCGCCACGTCGTCCCACGGCACGCCCTCGCCGCGCAACCCCAGGATCGACTGGGCGACGAAGCCCGCCTCCTCCTGCTCGTCCCACGCCCGATAGAGCCGGGCCGGCGCACCCGCCGCGTTCTCCGTCCACAACGTCTTGTCCTTGCGCTGGACGTTGTGGGCGATCACGCCGGCGGCCAGGGCCAGGATGCTCTGGGTCGAGCGATAGTTCTGCTCCAGCCGCACGACCTTGGTGCCCGGAAAGTCCTCCTCGAAGTCGAGGATGTTGCGGACGTCGGCGCCCCGCCACTTGTAGATCGACTGGTCGCTGTCGCCGACCACGCACACGTTGCGATGCTCGCTGGTCAGCAGCTGGATGATCCGGTACTGGGCGCGGTTGGTGTCCTGGTACTCGTCGACCAGCACGTAGCGCCAGAGCCCGCGGTACCAGGCCAGCACCTCGGGGATCTCGGCCAGCAGGCGCACCACCAGCAGCAACAGGTCGTCGAAGTCCACCGCCCCGGTCTCGCGCAGGCGCTTGTCGTAGCGCGAGTACACCAGCGCGGCCTTCTTCTCCCACGGCCCGCGCGCCTCCCGCAGCGCCTCGGTCACCGCGATCATCTGGTTCTTGAGATACGAGATGCGGTGCACGGCCGCGCTGGGCGTGAACGTGCGCTCGGCCAGCTCGCCGTCCTTCATGCACTCCTTGACGAGGGCCAGGCGATCGTCCTCGTCGTAGATCGTGAAGTGCGAGGGCAGGCCGAGGTGCGAGCCATGCGAGCGCAGGATGCGCACGCACGCCGAGTGGAAGGTCGCGATCAGCGGAGACCGCAGGCCGACGGGACTCAGCAGGTCTTCCACGCGCCGGGCCATCTCGCTGGCGGCCTTGTTGGTGAACGTCACCGCCAGCAGGTTGCGCGGCGACAGCCCGCGCTGCAGCAGCCAGGCGATGCGATAGGCGATCACCCGCGTCTTGCCGCTGCCGGCGCCCGCCAGCACGAGCAGGGGGCCATCGCCGGCCGTCACGGCTTCACGCTGCGCGGGGTTCAAATCGTCGAGGAGATGCTCCAGGTCGGCGGACACGACGCGATTGTACCCGACGAGGACAAAGTGCGCGCCAGCGGACAGACCGTCACGTCACCTGCCCGACACTGACGGCCGAGGCGTTGAGTTTTCAGGGGGTTCCCCGACACCATTTCTGGCACACGCCTTGCCACACCCGGACCCGCCATGAAGCGAATCCTGATCGTCGACGACAACACGGTCGTGCAGGACATCCTCCGGCAGTTCTTCGAGCCTCGCTACAAGGTCCAGATGGCGAACAACGCCTCGCAGGCCCTGGCGTCGATCATCAAGAGCGCGCCCGACGTGTGCCTGCTCGACGTGAAGATGCCTGGACTGGACGGCGTGAGCCTGCTGAAGTCGCTGCGCGAGATGGGCGTGAGCGTGCCGATCTTCGTGATGACCGGCTACGACTCGCTGCAGGTCGCCCAGGACGCCCTCAACTCGGGCGCCAATGGCTACCTGCCCAAGCCCTTCGACCTGATGCACCTGGACCGCCTGGTCGCCGAGGCGGTGGGCGCCGAGTCCCTGCAGTCCACGCCCTGACCCTCAGCGCGGGCTGAACCGCCAGCGCCGGAACAGCCAGGACTCGTCGGCCGCGGCGCGGCCCTCGGCGACGAGCGTCGCGCCGGCGGCCTCGAAGTCGAAGATCCGGATGACGTCGTCGTGCGCGGCCGCATCGACCACGACGGGCGTGGTGGTCAGGAAGACCTCGTCGAGCAGTCCGGCGCCGTGCAGCGCGTTCAGGAGCGTCTGCCCACCCTCGCAGTCGAGATAGTGCACCCCCCACTGAGTGAAGAGGCGCTGCTGCGCGCGGCGCAGACCGGCCGGCTCCAGCAGATCGTCCACCAGCATCGCCGGAGGGGCCGCCGCGCCCGCCCGCCGGGTCAGCTCGACAGCTCCGAGCGGCGTCGTGACGACCAGCGGCTCGATCCCCGGCGTCGTGAACACGCGGTGCGCCAGCGGCAGACGGCCCAAGAGCGAGTACACGACGTTGCGGGGCTGGCGGGGCAGCCCGGCGCGCTCGCGGAACGCGAAGAGCTCGGGCGAGGGCTCGTCGCTCGGCTGCTGCGGGCTCAGCACCAGCTCCGGCTGCTGGCGGACGGTCTCGGCACCCACCGACACGTCGCCGAAGCAGCGCAGCAAGCGCATGAGCCGCTTGTCGGCGATCCGCGCCGGGCGACGCCGATCGCCGCCGAGGATGGCCAGCACGGGGTCGTCGTGCGGGTCGCGGCGGCGCCAGGCCACCACCCCGTTGGCGGAAGCCACCATGACGGCGAAGACCCACGGACGGTCCGGCCACGGCGGCGGAAACCCGATCGGCTCCCAGCGCGCCGGATCGGGCGACTGGGAGCCGAAGGGATAGCGCGTCTCGCGGTCGAGGTGCCAGTGAATCAGCGTGGGGTCGAAGCGGCTACTCCACGGTGACCGACTTGGCGAGGTTCCGCGGCTGGTCCACGTCGCACCCGCGGCGCACCGCGATGTGATACGCCAGCAGCTGCAGCGGCACCACCGTGATGAGCGGGGCGAGCAGCTCGGCGGCCGCCGGCACCTCGATGACGTGCTGGGCCTTGCTGGCCACCATCTTGTCGCCCGGCTGCACGACCGCGATCACCTGACCCTCCCGCGCCCGCACCTCTTCGATGTTGCCGAGCATGCGCTCGTACGAGCTGTCGCGCGGAGCGAGCGCCACCACCGGAAAGCCGTCCGAGATCAGCGCGATGGGCCCGTGCTTCATCTCGCCGCCCGCGTAGCCCTCGGCGTGGATGTAGGAGAGCTCCTTGAGCTTGAGCGCGCCCTCCAGCGCGATGGGGTACTGCAGGCCACGCCCGAGGTAGAGGAAGTTCGGCGCGTGCGACAGGTGCCGGGCCAGCCCGGCGATCTTGCTGTCGAGCTCGAGCGTCTGCTCGACCAGGCGTGGGATCTCGACCAGGTCCGTGATGCGCTTGCGAAGGTCCTCGGCGTTGATGGTGCCTCGCAGCCGACCGAGCCAGAGCGCCAGCAGATAGCTGGCCACCACCATGGTCGAGAAGGCCTTGGTGGACGCCACGCCGATCTCGGGGCCGGCGTGCATGTACAGCGTCCCGGTCGCCTCGCGGGAGAGGGCCGAACCCACCACGTTGGTGATGGCCAGGATCGGACAGCCCTTCTGCCGGGCCGCCTTGACGGCGCCGAGCGTGTCGGCCGTCTCGCCGGACTGCGACACCGCCACCACCAGCGTCTCGGGCCCCACGATGGCATCGCGGTAGCGGAACTCGGAGCCGAGATCGATCTCGGCCGGCAGGCCGGCCAACCGCTCGATCATGGAACGACCGAGCAGCGAGGCGTAGGACGCGGTGCCGCAGGCCACGAACACCACCCGCTGGATGGCCTTGACCGTCGAGGGGTCGAGGTTGACGTCGGGTAGCAGGATGTTGCCGGTCTCGAGCGAGACGCGGCCGCGGAAGGTGTCGGTGATGGCGCGCGGCTGCTCGTACATCTCCTTGAGCATGAAGTGCCGGTAGCCGCCCTTCTCGGCCATGATCGGGTCCCAGAGGATCCGCACCGGCTCGCGCTGCACGGGCTGGTCGTCGATCGTGCTCAGCTCGACGCCGCTGGCGGTCACCACCGCGACCTCGTCGTCTTCCAGGATCACCACGTCTCGCGTGTGGGCCAGGATGGCCGGGATGTCGGAGGCGATGAACATCTCGCCGCGGCCTAGCCCCACCACCACGCTGCCGGCGCCGTGCTTGGCGGCGATGAGGCGATCGGGCGCCGCCGTGGCCACCACGCCGACCGCGTACGAGCCGCGGAACTCGCGGAGCGCGCGCTTGACCGCGCGATCGAGCCGGACGCCGTCCTTGACGTAGTGCTCGATCAGGTGCGCGAGGACCTCGGTGTCGGTCTCCGACCGGAAGATGTGGCCCTCGGCCTCGAGCTTCTCCTTGACCTCGAGATAGTTCTCGAGAATGCCGTTGTGCACGACGACCAGCGTACCCGCGCAGTCGGTGTGGGGATGCGCGTTCTCGTCGGACGGGCGGCCGTGGGTCGCCCAGCGCGTGTGGCCGATGCCGATATTCCCGCCGAGCGGCCGCTCGCGCAGGATCCCCTCGAGGTTCTTCAGCCGGCCGGCCGACCGTCGCACCTCCAGACCGCCAGCCGCGCCGATGGCCGCCACCCCCGCCGAGTCATAGCCCCGGTACTCGAGCTTCTTGAGTCCCTCGACGATGATGTCGACCGCGCCCTTGTCACCCACGTACCCGACGATTCCGCACATGCCGTCAGCCTTCCTTCTTGGGCGTGGCCTGCCGGGCCGTGGCCAGTCGCGCTCGGCGCCGGCTGGCCCACCCTTCTTTCGTCACCTGCGGGCTTCGTTCGACGGCCAGCGCGTCCGGTGGCACGTCTTTCGTGATCACCGCACCCGAGCCGATGTAGGCACCCTCGCCGATGGTCAGCGGCGCCACCAGGCTCACGTTGGTTCCGACGAACGCCCCGTCACCGATCTTGGTCTCGGACTTCGTGAAGCCGTCGTAGTTGCACGTGATCGCGCCGGCGCCGATGTTCACGCCGTCGCCGATCGTCGCGTCACCGATGTACGACAGGTGGTTGGCCTTGCTGCCCCGTCCAATGCGCGACTTCTTGACCTCGACGAAATTGCCGAGCTTGGCCTTGGCCCCGATCACCGCCTTGGGGCGCAGATGGCAGAACGGCCCCAGTTCGGCGCCCTCCTCGATCTCGGAGTCGGTGATGACGCAGTAGGGCCGCAGACGCACGCCGTCGGCGAGCCGACAGGAGACGATCTGACAGCCGGTGCCGATGACCGCATCACTGCCGATCGTCGTGGCGCCCTCGATGAGGACGTTGGGATAGAGCACGGTGTCCGTGCCGATCGTGACCGTGTCGTCCACGTAGGTCGAGGCGGGATCGAGGACGGTGACGCCTTCGGCCATCAGCCGATCCAGCGTCAGCCGGCGCTGGATGGTGGCGACCTGCGCGAGCTGCTTGCGATCGTTCACGCCCAGCGCCTCGGTGGGATCACTGACCGCCACGCCCTCGACCCGGCCACCCGCCCGCGCCAGCAGCTCGACCACGTCGGTGAGGTACAGCTCGCCCTGATCGTTGTCCGGGCGGAGCTCGCCGAGCGTGGGCCACAGGCGTCGCGCGTCGAAGCAATAGACGCTGGTGTTGATCTCGTTGATCTTCTTCTGGTCGTCGGTGGCGTCGCGGTCCTCGACGATGCGCTTGACGCGCCCGCCCTGCCGGAGCACGCGGCCGTAGCCCTGCGGTCGCTCGACCACCGCGGTCAGCACGGTGGCCACCGCACCGGTCGCACGATGATGCTGCACGAGGCGCTCGAGGGTCTCGAGCGAGAGCAGCGGCATGTCGCCCGCCAGCACGAGGATCACGCCCTCGGTGGGACACGCGGACTGGGTCTGCAGCACGGCGTGGCCGGTGCCGAGGCGCTCCTGCTGCTCCACGATCGCCACGTCGTTGCCGACCACCGCCCGGATGTCGTCGCTTCCGGGACCGACGACCATCACGACCCGGTCGGCCATCGTCCGGGCCAGACGCAGGGGGTAGGCGATCAGAGGGCGACCGCACATGCGGTGGAGCATCTTGGGCGTCCGCGAGCGCATTCGCTTGCCTTCGCCCGCAGCCAGGATGACGGTGGTGAGGTCCTGCACGACAAAATCCATCATAGCATCGGCGCTACAAGCGTGATGCCATACGCAACTACACGTCAATCCGAGTATTTAGCCCTTGGACTGTTGAAGTTCGTCACCACTTAAGGGGCGCGCGCGTTGCGTAGGTGAGACAGCAGCCGGTCGATCCGCGCAGGCAGCGCCGAGGTGAGCTCCACGAGCTGGCCGGTCGCCGGATGCAGGAAGCCGAGCCGGGCGGCGTGCAGCGCGAGCCCCTCCATGGCCACCGGCAGCGGCTGGCGGCGACGGCCGGCGTAGACGCTGTCACCGGCCACGGGATGCCCGAGGTGGGCCAGATGGACCCGGATCTGGTGGGTCCGGCCGGTCTCCAGGCGCGCCTCCAGGTGCGTGAAATCGGCGAACCGCTCGAGCACCCGCCAGCGCGTCACGGCGCGCCGTCCGCGTCCCGCCGGCTTCACCGCCATCCGGGTGCGGTCATGCTGGTGGCGCCCGATCGCCTGGTCTATGACTCCCTCGACGCCCGCGAGGCGGCCATAGACCACCGCGTGGTACACGCGCCGCACCGTGCGGGCGAGGAGCTGGGCGGTGAGCGATTCGTAGGCCAAGGGCGTCTTGGCGACGACCAGGAGTCCCGAGGTGTCCTTGTCCAGGCGATGCACGACCCCCGGCCGCCGCGGTCCTCCGACGCCGGCGGTGCCGGGCGCGTGCGCCAGGACGGCGGCGGCCAGCGTGCCTCGCGCGTGTCCGGCACCGGGATGCACGACCATGCCGGCTGGCTTGTCGAGCACGAGCACGTGCTCGTCCTCGTGCAGGATCGTCAGCGCGATCGGCTCCGGCTCGAGCGTCTCGGGCGGCAGGGGCGGGATCTCGACCTCGACACGCTCACCGGGCGCCACGTGGTGCGCCGCCTTGCGCTGGGCACCATCCACGCGCACGAGGCCGGCGTCGATCAGCGTCTTGAGCCGCGCCCGCGAGACACCGGGCAGCTGCGCGGCGAGCCAGCGGTCGAGGCGCTCGCCGGCGGTCTCGGCCGAGACCACCAGCGCCCGGCTGTCCATGAGGCTAGCCGGGCGCCGCGGTGGAGCGCTCGCCGATGAGGCAGAGCGCGAGCAGCGCCACGCCCACCGTGATGGCCGAATCAGCGACGTTGAAGGCCGGCCAGTGCCAGCCGTGCCAGTGCACGTCCACGAAATCCACCACCGCCCCGAAGCGCGCGCGATCGATCAGGTTGCCCACGGCCCCGCCGAAGACGAAGCCGATCGCCACGCCGCCGACCCAGCCGCCGGCCGGGAGCACCCGGAGCGCGACCCGCACGAGCACGATCAGCGCCACCACCGACACGGCCGCGACCATCCAGCGCCAGGTCTGCGGGAGCCCGCCGAGCAGACCGAAGGCCAGGCCCGGATTGAGGACGAGCGTCAACGCCAGCAGGTTGTCGACGAGGGAGACGGGAACGCCCAGCGACAGCCGAGCGAGCGCCACGGCCTTGGTGACCTGGTCGAGCACCACGACGGCGCCGGCCAGGAGGAAAACGCGCGTCACGCGCGCAGGACGGCCACGCAGCGATCGCAGAGTGTCGGATGCTCTGCGTCGAGGCCGACCGCCGGGCTGCGCGTCCAGCAGCGCTCGCACTTGTCGCCCGGCGCGCGGTCCACGTCGATGACGAGGCCGGGAATCTCCTGACTCTCGTAGTGCACCGTGCCCTCGGCACCTGGCCCCACCTCGGTCCGCGACACGATGAAGAGCGTCTGCAAGAGCGGCCGCTTGGCGGCGAGCAGCGCCGGCAGGTCCTCGGGCGCCCCGGTGATGCGCACCGAGGCCTCGAGCCCGCTGCCGATCAACTTGCGTCCCCGGGCCAGCTCGAGCGCCTTGGCCACTTCGCGGCGCACCTCGAGCAGACGATCCCACTCGCCGTTGAGGTCGTCGTCGAGCCAGGGCAGCGGCACCTCGGGAAATCGCTCGAGGTGCACGCTCTCGCTCCGGGCCCCCGGCAGGTGGCGCCACGCTTCCTCGGTCGTGAACGTGAGGATCGGCGCCAGCAGCCGGGTCAGCGCCAGGAAGACGTCGTAGCACGCCGTCTGCGCGGCGCGTCGGCGCGGGTCCCGGGCCGCCGAGGTGTAGAGCCGATCCTTGATGACGTCCAGGTAGAGCGCCGAGAGATCCACCGCGCAGAAGTTGTGAACCGCGTGGAAGACCGTGTGGAACTGGTATTCCTCGTAGGCGCGCACCACCCGATCGATCAGCCGGGCGAGCCGGTCGAGGATGAAGCGGTCGACCTCCTCCAGGCGCTCGTAGGGCTGCCGGTCGGCCCGCGGATCGAAGTCCGCGAGGTTGCCGAGCAGGAACCGGAAGGTGTTGCGGATGCGCCGGTACGCGTCGGCCAGGCGATCCATGATCTGGCCGGACAGGCGGATGTCCTCGGTGTAGTCCTCGTAGGCGGCCCACAGCCGGAGCACATCGCCGCCGTACTTGGGCAAGAGCTCCTCGGGCTCCACGCCGTTGCCGAGCGACTTGGACATCTTGCGCCCTTCGCCGTCCACCACGAATCCGCACGTCAGCACCGCCTTGTAGGGCGGGGCCTGGCGGGTGCCCACCGCCTCCAGCAGCGAGGAGTGGAACCAGCCGCGGTGCTGATCCGAGCCTTCCAGGTAGAGCTCGGCGGGCCAGCGCAGGTCCGGACGCGTCTCCAGCACGGCGGCGTGGCTGCAGCCTGAGTCGAACCAGACATCCAGGATGTCCGTCTCCTTGCGGAAGGCCTCGCTGCCGCACTTGGCGCAGTGCGTGCCCGCCGGCAGCAGCTCGCGCGCCGAGCGCGCATACCACTCGTCGGCGCCCTCGCCCTCCCGGAAGATGCGCGCCACGTGCTCGACGAGGCGCTCTTCGACCTTGAGGGTCCCGCAGCTCTCGCAGTAGAAGGCGACGATCGGCACACCCCACACGCGCTGTCGCGAGATCGTCCAGTCCGGACGGTGCGCGATCATGTTGAAGATGCGCTCCTCGCCCCAGCCTGGAATCCACTGCACGTCGTTGCGGATGGCCGCGAGCGCTCGCTCGCGCAGCCCGTCCTGATCGAGCGCGATGAACCACTGCTCGGTCGCGCGGAACAGCGTCGGATTCTTGCAGCGCCAGCAGTGCGGGTACGTGTGCGTCAGCGGCACCTCGGCCACCAGCGCGCCCCGCGTCGTCAGGAGCGCGATGATCTTGGGATTCGCCTCCCACACGGTCTGGCCCGCGAAGTGCTCGATCTCCGCGATGAACCGGCCGTCGTCGTCCACCGGGTTGTAGATGCGCAGGCCGAGCGCGCGGCCGAGATCGTAGTCTTCCTCGCCGTGGCCGGGCGCGATGTGCACCAGCCCGGTGCCCGCGTCCATCGCCACGAACGCAGCACCGGCGATCTGGCCCTCGCGGTCGATCCACGGGTGCTTGTACACGGTCCCGACGAGATCGGATCCGCGTAGCGCAACCGCCAGGGGCTTGGCCGCGCGCGCGCCGGCCTCGCCGAGCAGTCGCTGGTACTCCTCGAGCCGCGCGGTCGCGACCACGTGCACGTCACCGCCCACGTCGAGCGCGGTGTAGCTCTGGGCGGGATGCACCGCGATGGCCAGGTTGGCCGGCAGCGTCCAGGGCGTCGTGGTCCAGATGATGGCGAAGGCCGGACGCCCGCCCAGCGCACCGTCCAGCGGCGGCGTCACCGTGAGGAGCGGGAACTTCACGTAGACGGACGGCGTGCGCTGCTCCTCGTACTCGACCTCGGCCTGGGCCAGCGCCGTCTTGCAGTGCATGCACCAGTGCACGGGCTTGAGGCCCTTGTAGACGATGCCGCG
>Ga0207681_10002394_pt1 | contig 11920 bp, 9 predicted proteins | sample KBSS53metaG_FD_184324 | JGI IMG/M metagenome (GOLD analysis project Ga0207681, IMG submission 184324) | Switchgrass rhizosphere microbial communities from Kellogg Biological Station, Michigan, USA - KBS S5-3 metaG (SPAdes) (version 2) | ecosystem: Host-associated > Plants > Roots > Rhizosphere >... | reverse complement strand
AATGTCCGATCGTCAGACCGGTACCGTCAAGTGGTTCAACGACGCCAAGGGCTTTGGCTTCATCACCCCGGAAAGCGGCCAGGACCTGTTCGTCCACTTCCGCTCGATCCAGGGCACCGGCTTCAAGTCGCTGCAGGAAGGCCAGAAGGTCTCCTTCAAGGTTGTGCAGGGCCAGAAGGGCCTGCAGGCCGACGAAGTGCAGCCGCTCTAAGCGACGCGCGTCAAAGCAGAACGAGCCCCGGGCGGCAACGCCCGGGGCTTTTTGTTTGGGCGTAAGCGAAGCCGCGAAGTTCTTGCGCGGATCGCCGCTGTGAACAGCAGGGTTGTTATTCCGGCCGCATGCTTTACTCAGTCGCAGATGCCCCGGCGACTTATCATGAACAAGAACAGCTATCTCATCGAAGTCCGACGCACGTTTCCGCCAGGCGCGACCGGAGGGCGGAGCGCAGCACGCGTGAAGACACTCGTCGAGGCCGGAGCATTGCTGACGCTCGCCGGCTGCGGCGGATCAGCGTCCACTGGCGTCGATCTTTCCCGAGCCGAGATCAGCGTGCTCGCGGGTTGTCCGGTCTTGCCGGGTGCCGATGCCGTGACCGTTGCCCGGCGGAACGGCGTTGATTTCCGCCTGTGCCGGTATACCCACAAGAAGACCGAAAAAGTCCTCTTCGACGTTTATGTCGGAGAACATCCGCAAGCCCCCGAAGGGCTGCGTTACGGTGGCACGACGCGGACCGACGGCCGGGACCTCGTCTGGTTCCACAGCGCTGCGGGCGGCCGGGGCGGGGCACGCGTTTGGTACACCTATCTTCCGACGGGTAGTCCGCGCGGCACCGTCATGGTGGTCGACTTCACGACGCGTCATCGAGGCGAGTTCGAAGCCATGGCCGCGCTGGTTGCGCATTTGCAGACGAGTTTCTAACCACCCGTCGTACGATTCGCGCTCAGTCGCAACGCGTCTTCGCTAGCCACCTACGGTCGAGCGTGCGGGCGCGTTGCCGCGTCAGACCGTCTGCCCGCCACGCGTCACCGTCTGATCGCGCTGCGACGCCTCCGCTGCCTGCCGCTGATCGCGCTGCTGGTTGAACGCCAGCGTCTGCTGCGCGGTTTCCTGCGCGGGAGGCGCTGGTTCCGCGAGGTTCACCGACGCGCGGAAGCCGGGCGTGTTGCCGGCGACCCACAGGGTGTCGCCGGCGACCGTCGCGCCCTGCAGCTTGCTCGGGTCGGCGATGCCGTTTTCCTTGGCAAGCCGCAGCGCGAGCAACACGTGGTCGTCGGTGATGCCGACGGGCGCGTCGCTGCGGATCTTCGCGAACATCGTCTGGTCGGCCGCCGGCAACTGCCCGAGCGTCTGGTCGCGCGTGCGGTCGGCTTCGGTCGTCGGGCGCGTCGGCGTCGGTGTCGGCGCCGCCTTTTCGACCTGCCTGATTTCGTCGCCGGTGGTGACGGCCTTCGGCACCATCCTGCTGCTGGAGAACATGCCGTCGCGGCCGTCGTCCATCATCGTGACGATACCGCTGTTCGGGCCGGGGCGGCCGGTCTTCGGGTCGGGCTGCAGGCTCAGCGCGTAGGGATGTCCGCCGCGGTCGAGACCTTCGCGCTGCTGCGTGCGCGCGACCGCCGCGGTGGCGGCGTCGATCTGCGCGTCGGTGCGCGCGATCCCGGCGCTGGCGTAGGCCGAGGCGACCATGCCGCGCAGCGTCGCCGGCTGCGGCCGCGTCGGGTTCGCGAGCGCTTCGGCGGCGAGCGCCGACATGTCCTGCAGGCCGGCGCGCTGGCTGCGGTAGGTCGCGTTCAATTCTTCGCGGACGTTGCCGGCGGCCTGGTTGGTGCCGTAGATCATGCCCGGCGTGCTCCATTCGCCGTTGCCGCCACGCGTGTAGGTGCTGCCGTCGGACGCGCGCAGCGACTCGGTCTTGGCCGCCGCGTCCTTGATCGCCGCGGGCACGTCGCCGTACTGGTTCCAGCCGAACTGGTTGTACGCGACCTGGTAGCGCGACGCGAGCGCGGCCGGCGCGTTGGCCGCGTTCTGCGCGATGATCAGCTTCGACGCCTGTTCCAGCTCGGCCGCGCGCTGCGGCGTCGCCGCTTCGGTGTGCGTGGTCTTCATGCCGTGTTCGATGTAGCCGTCGACGACGGTGCGCGACCAGGTCTGCGTCTGCGGATTGCGGGTCCAGTTGCCGCCGCCGTCGAGGCTGCGCGCATCGCCCTTGCCGGGCGCGATCGAATACGGGTTCTGCGGTTGCGCCAGATTCGCCAGGCCCAGTTCGTAGGACGCGTTGGCGGACTTGTAGTTGAGCTCGTTCGCGAGCACGTCGCCGGCGACGTAACGGACCTTGCTGTAGACCGGCGCCGCGTCCTTGCCGGGCGCCGCGACCTGCTGGGTTTCCGCGACGCGCGTCCAGGTGCCTTTCGGGTCCTTGGGATCGCGCGACCACTCGTTGCCGTCCTTGTCCTTCTGCGTGAAGACGCGGTCGATGTCCTTCTGCTGCGCCCATTTCTCGCCGAGGAACGCGCCGCCGACGCCGCCGATCACGCCGCCGGCGAGGCCGGTGACGATCGCGCCGGGGCCGGTTTCGGAACCGGCGACCAGGCCGTAGCCGGCACCCGCGAGGAAGCCGCCGGCGATGCCGCCGCCGATCCCGCCGACGTTGCGGCCGACGAAATGCGCCTTCGCCGATTCGGCGCCGGTCGCGTTGCCCTGCGACTGCAGCTGCAGGACCTGGTGGCCGGTGGTGACGAAGTCGTAGGCGACCGCGGCGACGGCGACCGCGGTCAGTCCCTTGCCCACCATGCCGGGACGCAGGCCGCCGCGCGCGGCGGCAGCGGTTTCGCCGGTAATCGCGCCTTCGCCGAGCGCCGGCGCGGCCGCGGCGGTCAGGCCGGTCGGCGCGCGCGCAAGGCCGGCCGCGGACAGTTCGCTGGCGGTGCTGAACTTCGCCGCGTCGACGCCGAGCGTGGCCGCGGCTTCCTTCGACAGCGCGACCTTGGTGACAGTCGTGCCGGTGGTCTCGGCGACGAACACGCCTTTCGGCGCGGCCTCGATGAATTGCGCCTGCACCTTCGGCAGCACCGCGTCGGCGCCGCCCTGCGCGTACAGCGTCCTCAGCTCGGCGACCGGCTGTCCGGCCAGCGTCCTGACGTTGGGGTTGTCGAGCACGGCCGGCAGTTCGACCTTGCCGAACACGCGTTCGACGTTGGCGTTGCTCGCGATCAGCTTGATGTCGCCGCGCAGCGAGCCGGCGAATTCGTGCGAGGCCTCGCCCCACAGCGATCCCTCGAGCGAGGTCGCGCTTTTCGCGACCGCCTTGGGATCGCCGAACAGGAAATTCGACGCCGACACCTGCGCCTGCGCGAGGCTCTGGCCCTGACCGGCGAACACGCGTTCGGCGGTTTCGCGGATCGCCTTCGACACGTCCGGGTTGCCGAGGAACTGCGCGCGCGCGGTGTTGTTGATGATCGGCTGGCCGGTCTTGACGGCCAGCTCCAGCGCGATCGTCTCGGACGAGACGTCGCCAACCGGACGGCTGTACAGGATGCCGCCTTCGCCGACGGCCTTGGCCGGATACTGGCGCGCGATCGCCTGGATTTCCTCCAGCGTCGTCGCCTGGCGGATGCGCTTGATCTGATCGGTATACGGATCGCTCACGACACGGCCCTCTCGTCCCTGGCCAGGATCCATCCGTCGCGGAACAGGACCTCGCCCATGAAATGCGCGTTCGGATATTCCACCAGCAGCGTCGGCCGCTCCGCGAAGCGCGTGCCGGCGGCGATCAACTGCGCGGCGAGCGCTTCGACGAGGCCGACCTCGGCCAGCGTGAACACCTCGCACGTGCCCGGCATCGGCATGCCGACCGCTTTCTGGTCGCCGTAGCCGAACGACACCACTTCGATGTTGTAGTCGTTGTCGTTGGGCAGGAACGCGCGCTGGATCTCGCCGAAATATTCGCGCCCGCCGACGTCGGCCGCGAAGGTCTCGTGCCCGACCTCGTCGATGCCGCGGATGCCGCCGGCGAAGCGTGCCCGTCCCGCGGGAAGCGGGACCCAGTCGAACGAGCCTGCGTAGGACTCCATCTGTCTGTCTCTCCCTGGCTGGATGCGGGATTCCGACGGCCGCCCCGAACGTCCGTGGGGACGCGCCGGCCGTCTCGGCATCGTGGATCGGCGCAGTATAAGTCGGCGCGGACAGGCCGACGGCTGGGCGACGCGGCCGCCGCATGGCGGCCGTGTGAGTTCCGGGATCACGGCGAGTTCGTTAAACTGTCGTTATTCGTATCGACAGGGGATTCCCGGATGAAGCGTCTGTTGGCTGCCGCATTGCTGTTCGCCCTGGCCGCGTGCCAGCGCGACGAAACGTCCACGCAAACCGCCCCGGCGCCGACCGATGCGCCGCCGCCCGCGCAGACCGCGCCGCCGCCGAATGTCGAGCTCACCGACGTCAGCGAGCGCGATCCGCGCTACATGGTTGGCATCAGCTATCCGAAGGGCCTCGACAAGTATCCGGGCCTCGCCGCGCAGCTGCGCCAGTACGCGGACGCCGCGCGCGCAGAGCTGAAGCAGGCGCTCGACGGTCTCGGCACCGAGAAGCCGAGCGCGCCTTACGAATTGTCGCTCGCGTTCACGACGCTCACCGAGACGCCGCAGATCGTCGCGGTCGGCGCCGAAGGCAGCAGCTACACCGGCGGCGCGCACGGCAATCCGCTGATCGCGCGTTTCGTCTGGCTGCCGCAGCAGCAGAAGGCGTTGAAGATCGACGAGTTGATCGGCGACAAGACTGGTTGGCTTGACCTGTCCGACTACGTGCGCGAGCAGTTGCACGCAGCGTTGTCGCAACGCATCGACGCCGACGACATGGCGCCGGCCGATCGCGCCGAGATGATGCGTTCGGCGCTGAAGATGATCGACGAGGGTTCCGATCCCGATCCCGCCAACTTCGCCCAGTTCGAGCCGGTGCTCGGCGCGGACGGCACGCTGTCGGCGCTGCGCTTCGTGTTCCCGCCGTACCAGGTCGGCCCGTATTCCGACGGCGTGCAGACCGTGGAAGTGCCGGCCGCGGTGCTGCTGCCGCACATCGCCGCCGCGTACCGCGGGCTGTTCGCGAGCGCGCCGCCGCAGCCTCAACCGCCGGCGCAATAAGCGCGACGCGTGCCGGCACCGCAGCGTTCCGCCGACGGCGGCGCGCGGTGGATTCAAAGGCGGCTGCGTCAGGCGTAATCTGGCGCTGTCGAACCGGTCCGCCGACGCCATGTCCGCACCGCATCCTTTCCGCGAGCGCCTGAAGTCCCTGCTGCACGATGCCGACGTGCGCATCGACGGCGATCGCCCCTGGGATCTGCACATCCACGATGCGCGGCTGCCGGCGCGGCTGATCGCCGGCGGCGGTTCGCTCGCGCTCGGCGAGAGCTACATGGACGGCGGCTGGGACGCGGCGTCGCTGGACGGCTTCCTGTTCCGCCTGCTCGACGCGCGCATCGACGAACGCGCGCCGAGCCTCGCCGACCTCGCCGCCGCGCTGCGCGCGCGCGTGGTCAACCTGCAGGCGGGGCATCGCGCGTTCGAGGTCGGCGAACGCCATTACGACCTCGGCAACGATCTCTACGCCGCGATGCTCGGCGAGCGGCTGGTCTACAGCTGCGGCTACTGGCGCGCTGCGTCCGGCGCGACGGCCGCGTCGCTCGATGCCGCGCAGGAAGCCAAGCTCGACCTGATCTGCCGCAAGCTCGGGCTGCGCCCGGGCATGCGCGTGCTCGACATCGGCTGCGGCTGGGGCGAGGCGCTGAAGTTCGCCGCCGAACGCTACGGCGCGAGCGGCGTCGGTGTGACCGTCTCGCGCGAGCAGGCCGCGTTCGCGCAGGACCTGTGCGCGGGCTTGCCGATCGAGATCCGCGTGCAGGACTATCGCGCGCTCGGCGACGACGGCGAACGCTTCGACCGCATCTTTTCGGTCGGCATGTTCGAGCACGTCGGCATGCGCAACTACCGCACCTATTTCGACACCGCGCGGCGCTGCCTCGCCGACGACGGCCTGTTCCTGCTGCACACGATCGGCGGCAACCGCTCGGTCCACCACACCGATCCGTGGATCGAGAAATACATCTTTCCGAATTCGATGCTGCCGTCGATCCGGCAGATCGCCGAGGCGAGCGAGGACCGCTTCGTCGTCGAGGACTGGCACAACTTCGGCGCCGATTACGACCTGACGCTGCAGGCCTGGCGCGACAACATCGAAGCGGCGTGGGACGGCCTGCCGCAGCGCTACGACGAGCGCTTCCGGCGGATGTGGCGGTACTACCTCGCCGCGTCGATGGCGAGCTTCCGCGCGCGGCGCATCCAGCTGTGGCAGGTGGTGCTGTCGCCGCGCGGCGTGCCGGGCGGGTATCTGACGCCGCGCTAGGCGCCTTTGGTAGGAGTGACGCCAGTCGCAACCTTGTCGCGTCCGATGTCGGTATCGAAACGGTCGCGACTGTCGTCGCTCCTACCAAAAAAAAGAGGCGGCCGGCATGCGGCCGCGGCGCCGCGGCTCGCATCGCGCCGGGCGATGGCCCAATATGGGGCACCCATCGCCCGCACGAGACTCCCGCATGCAGACCTGGCTCAGGCGCAAGGACATCGACCAGGTCACCGTGCACGAGGAAGGGCGGCGGCTGGTGCCGACGCTGAGCTGGCCGCATCTGATCGCGCTCGGCATCGGCGCGATCGTCGGCACCGGCATCTACACGCTGATCGGCGTCGGCGCGAACCTGGCCGGCCCGGCGGTGCTGCTGTCGTTCGCGGTCGCCGGCATCGTCTGTGCATGCGCGGCGCTGGCCTATGCGGAAATGGCGACGATGATGCCGGCCGCCGGCAGCGCCTATACCTACAGCTACATCGTGCTCGGCGAAGCCATCGCGTGGGTCGTCGGCTGGAGCCTGATCCTGGAATATTCGCTGGTGGTCAGCACGGTCGCGGTCGGCTGGTCCGGCTATGCGGTCGGTTTCATCAAGAGCCTCGGCGTCGACCTGCCGCTGTGGCTGACGGCCGGGCCGCACGCCGGCGGCCTGATCAACCTGCCGGCGGTCGCGATCGTGTTCGTCGTCGCCGGCATGCTGATGGCCGGCACGCGCGAAAGCGCGACGCTCAACGCGGTCCTGGTCGTGCTGAAGATCGTCGCGCTGGCGGTGTTCGTGTTCATCGCGCTGCCGCATTTCGACACCGCGCACATGCAGCCGTTCATGCCGTACGGATTCGCGAAGTCGATGGGCGCCGACGGCGTCGAGCGCGGGGTGATGGCCGCGGCGGCGATCATCTTCTTCGCGTTCTACGGCTTCGACGCGATCTCCACCGCCGCGGAGGAAACCAAGAAGCCCGAGCGCGACCTCGCGATCGGCATCGTCGGCTCGATGGTCGGCTGCACGCTGATCTACATCGTCGTCGCGCTGGCGGCGGTCGGCGCATTGAGCTTCACCGTGTTCGGCAGCAGCCCGGAACCGCTCGCGCTGATCCTGCGCGAGCTCGGGCAGCCGACGGCGGCGAAAGTCATCGCGGTGGTCGCGGTGATCGCGTTGCCGACCGTGCTGCTCGCGTTCCTGTACGGGCAGAGCCGCATCTTCTTCGTGATGTCGCGCGACGGCCTGCTGCCGCGCGGCCTGTCGAAGGTCAGCGCGCGCACCGGCACGCCGGTCGCGACGACGCTGTTCACGGCCGTGCTGGTCGCCGCGCTCGCCGGCGTGGCGCGGCTGGACGAGATCGCGGCGCTCGCCAACGCCGGCACGCTGGCCGCGTTCATCGCGGTTGCGTCATGCCTGCTGGTGCTGCGCCGGCGCGATCCGGCGCGTCCGCGCCTGTTCCGCACGCCGCTGGCGTGGGTGGTCGGACCGGTCGCGATCCTCGGCTGCCTGTATCTGTTCTGGAGCCTGCCGCATACGACGCAGAAATGGTTTCTGGTCTGGAACGCGATCGGCGTGATCGCGTATCTCGCCTACGGACGCCGCAGCAGCCTGCTCGGACGCGCGCGGGACGCCTGACGACGCGATCCCGCGCGGCTATCCAGAGTTCGCGAGCGCCGCGTGCAGCGTGGCGCCGACGTCGGCGTCGATTTTCAGCGTGGCGAGTTCGTCGGCGCGGGTGCGGCCGCGGTTGACGATCGCGATCGGCAGGCCGGTCTCGTGCGCCATGCGCGCGAAGCGGAAGCCGGAATACACCATCAGCGACGATCCGGCGACCAGCAGCGCGTCGGCGCCCTGCAGCGCATCGCGTGCGCGTTCGTAACGCGCGCGCGGCACGTTCTCGCCGAAGAACACGACGTCGGGCTTGAGCGCGCCGCCGCAGCATTTGCACGCCGGCGCGACGAAGCCGGCGACGGCGTCGGGCGCGATGTCGACGTCGCCGTCGGGCGCGATCTCGAGCACCGCCGCGCGCCAGCCGGGATTCGCGGCCTCGATCGCCGCCTGCACCGCCGCGCGCGGCGAACGCGCGCCGCACTGCAGGCACACCACCTCGTCGAGACGCCCGTGCAGGTCGACGACGTCGCGGCTGCCGGCGCGCTGGTGCAGGCCGTCGACGTTCTGCGTGACCAGCAGCGACAGCGTGCCGCGCGCTTCCCACGCCGCCAGCGCGCGGTGCGCGTCGTTCGGCATCGCGGCCGAGAACAACGGCCAGCCGAGGCTGCTGCGCGCCCAGTAGCGGCGATAGGTCGCGGGATCGCCGACGAACGCCTGCAGCGTGACCGGCGGCGTGCGTTTCCACGCGCCGTCGCGGTCGCGGTAGTCGGGGATGCCCGACGCGGTGCTGCAGCCCGCGCCGGTCAGCGCGAACACGCGGCGATGGCGCGTGATCCAGTCGCGCAGCGCGCCGCCGGCCGCATCGTCGTGTTCGTTCGTACGCATCCGCATCGCCGCATCGTAACGCGTGCGATGCGATGCGGCGCGACGGCGGTGTCGCGACGCGTGTAGCAAGCCGCGCGCCGCATCGTCAAATGCCGGCAATGTCGGGCGCCGATCATGGCGACGTCGGTGTGGGGGCCGGCGCATCCCCCATCGCAAGGAATCCGACCATGACGCCACACTTCCGCCTGATCGGCCTCGCCGCGCTGTCGATCGCCGCCGGCTGCGCATCGCTGCCGGCGCCCGCCGCGACGCCCGCCACGCCATCGCCCGCGACCGCGCACGCCTCCGACGATCACCAGGACCTGCTCGTGATCGCCCATCGCGGCGCCAGCGGCTATCGTCCCGAGCACACGCTGGAAGCGTACAGGCTCGCGATCAGGATGGGCGCGGACTTCATCGAGCCCGACCTCGTCGCCACCCGCGACGGCGTGCTCGTCGCGCGCCACGAGAACGAGATCTCCGGCACCACCGACGTCGCCGCGCATCCGGAATTCGCCGCGCGCCGCACCACCAAGACCGTCGACGGCGTCGCGCTGACCGGCTGGTTCACCGAGGATTTCACGCTCGCCGAGTTGAAGACGCTGCGCGCGCGCGAGCGCATCCCGGAGATCCGTCCGCGCAACAAGCGCTACGACGGGCAGTTCCAGATTCCGACGTTCGCCGAGGTGCTGCAGCTCGCCAAGCGCGAGAGCCGCCACGGCCGCGCGATCGGCGTGATCCCGGAAACCAAGCATCCGACGTATTTCCTGCAGGAAGGACGCCGGCTCGACGGCCGCCCGATCCGCATGTCGCTCGGCGAGAAACTGATCGAGACGCTGGTCGCGGAAGGCTTCACCGACCCGAAGCGCGTGATCATCCAGAGCTTCGAAGTGCAGAACCTGATCGACCTGGAGCGCCGCGTGATGCCGAACGCCGGCGTGCACGTGCCGCTGGCGCAGCTGTACGACGATTTCGACGCCGCCCGTCCTTACGACATGGTCTACAACGCGAGCCACGGCGCCGACCTCGTCGCGATCTACGGCGACCTCGGCGCGAGCGTGGAAGGCGGCATCACCGCCGACACGCATTACGGCGCGCTCGCGACACGGCCGGTGCTGCGCTGGATGAAGTCGCATTACGCGAGCGTGTTCAGCCCGTGGAAGAACAGCCTGGTGCCGCGCGTCGCGCTCGCGAGCAAGGTCGACGCGAACGGCGACGGCAAGGCCGAACTGGCCACGCGCAACACCGGCCGCGTGCATCCGGCGCTCGCGAACGCGCTCGCGGTCGGCCTCGACGTGATCCCGTACACGATGCGCGCCGAGGAATCGTTCCTGACGCAGTCGCCGACCGGCGTGTCGCAGGCGATGCTCGGCGAAGCGGTGGCGCTCTACGGCCTCGGCGTGCGCGGCATGTTCTTCGACCAGCCCGACATCGGCGTCGCCGCGCGCGACATCTTCCTAGACATCAACCGGCCCTGAGCCGGCGCGCCGCAGCGACGCGTCCGGCGTTCGCGCGCCGGACGCGTCGTTTCAAGCCGTAGCGCCGGCGTTGCGCCATTTCAGCGCGCCGGCGCCGACCAGCACCAGCCACAGCGACAACGCCAGCTCGGCGAGACCGCCGAGCGCCATCGTGTCCGGAATGCGGTCGGCCAGATCCGACGCCAGCAGGATCGCGAGGCACTTGACCAGATAGCCGATGCCGCCGATCGCCATCAGCACGCCGATGAATTTCGGCAGGAAGCGCGACGCGAACGCGAGCCAGCCGATCAGCAGGCAGTACACGCCGAAGAACACCATCGCGACGACGTAGAGCTGCGAATGCAGCCGCAGCGACAGCAGCGCCAGCGCCTGCAGCTGCGTCGGCTCGAACGCAGCCGCCGCGGGCTCGCTTTTCAGCAGGAGCATTGGGGCGATATGCAGCGCCGCGTCCGCGGCCAGCACCGCGATGCCGAGCATGCTGAAGAACGCGGCGAGCAGCGACGCATGGCCGCGCACCGGCTTGAACATCGCGTAGAACAGCAGCGTCACGACGACATAGGCCGCGATCATCGCCAGATCGGCGCCGAGCCCGGCGCGGTACAGGCCTTCGCGCGCGAGCAGATTGGCGGCCGTCGCCGCGGCGTCGTCGCGCACGACCAGCGTGCCGCACACGAACGCTTCGGCGAACACGCCCGCCGCGATCGTGACCAGATACGCGACGCCGGCGAGCGCGGCACTGCCGCGCGACGGCGCAGACGCGGTTCCGGCGCCCACTCAGCCGTCTCCGTCGCCGGTCTTCGCCGGTTCGGGCGGGGGTGCGGGTGCCGCGGCGCCGTCGTCGGTGTCCGGCGCGAGGCCGCGCTTGACCAGCAGCGGGCCGATGTCCGGCGCGTGCCCGGTGAAGTCGACGAACAGCTGCGAGGCGTCCTTGCTGCCGCCGCGCGACAGCAGCGTCGCGCGGAAACGGTCGCCGTTCTCGCGCTTGAGGCCGCCGTTGCGCTTGATCCACTGCACGGTGTTCGCGTCCAGCACTTCCGACCAGATGTAGGCGTAGTAGCCGGCCGCGTAGCCGCCCATGATGTGGCTGAAATACGCGGTGCGGTAACGCGGCGGCACCGGCGCGTACGCGATGCCGTCCTGCGCGAGCGCCTTGGCCTCGAACGCGACGATGTCCGCGGCCGCCGGAATCCGGTCGGCGGGCAGCTGGTGGTAGTTCTGGTCGAGCATCGCGGCGCCGAGGTATTCGGTGGTCGTGAAGCCCTGGTTGAACTTCTGGCTGGCCAGCACCTTGTCGAGCAGCGCCTGCGGCATCGCTTCGCCGGTCTGGTAGTGCTTGGCGTAATGCGCGAGCACTGACGGCCAGTCCGCCCACATCCGAATCCAGCCCGTCCGCGTGTCCGAGAAGTACGTCCGGTTCGAGTACACCCGGTAGTCCTGCGGCGTCCCGGGATGGATCACCCCGCCCGGCGCCATTCGCGCCAGCATCACGCGTGGGAATTCGCCCGCGGCATAGCCGTACGGCTCGGTCGCCGCGGCGAGTACCGGCTCGATCAGGGGCTGCCACTCGCTCCACAAGGGCTTCGCGTAGGACTGACGCCAATC
>Ga0207681_10002388_pt1 | contig 11944 bp, 6 predicted proteins | sample KBSS53metaG_FD_184324 | JGI IMG/M metagenome (GOLD analysis project Ga0207681, IMG submission 184324) | Switchgrass rhizosphere microbial communities from Kellogg Biological Station, Michigan, USA - KBS S5-3 metaG (SPAdes) (version 2) | ecosystem: Host-associated > Plants > Roots > Rhizosphere >... | reverse complement strand
AAAACGAGGTCGGGCCGGTAAGTCAGAGCCTTACCGCACGGAGGCGGCAAAGCCGCAAGACGCAGTTAACGTACCTTCAAACAGGTCACGCACCTCCAAAGCTACTTCCAGGTTCGCCGGATTGGATGCGCCTCCGTATTGAAGATCACCTTGTCAAAGTCCAACGCTCTGGGTGGTGCGAACAAGAGATAGAAGTACTTGAAAGTCTCGGCAAACACGAAACTCTGCATCGAGTCAGCTTGTTCCTTCGTGACCACACTCTTCAGCGCCGCATAACCCGCCTCCGTGCGGCAGTGCTTTACGAAATCGCGAAACATCTGCTCACCCATGCGCAAATAAACTTCGGCGGCCTGACGGCGGCCCGTTCGTCCCGCGTAGTGATGAAGGTAATAAGCGGATTCGACAATCTCCGGCCGCAGCGGATAGCCGGCATAAGTGACCTGCATCGTTTCGTAATTAATTTCTTCGGGTTCGATGCCATGAAGCTGCCACATCTTGAACGACGAGTCCTGCAGCCGGCGCGCGCGCGTGAGATCGCCGGAGAGGGCCAGCACCGCTGGAAAGAAAGCGTCGAGGGCTCCGTAGGTTTTAGTGGTCCGCTTTCCGGTATTCATGTCCGCATGCCCATACCAAAGTTCGGGCATCAGCCGCCGCGTGTGGCCGCGATCGATTTCTTCCGGCAGATACTTATTCATCGCGGCGATACTTTCGAGCCACATGCGCCGGCAGTCTTCGTCACCGAAGAGCAACCAGCACTTCAGCAGATACTCGTAATAGCTATCGATGGCGCCGCTGATATGACTGTCGGCGTTGATCCATTTGCCGGTTTCGACGTTTATCTTTTCGCCGACCAGGCCGAGCGCTGAGCGTCGCTTGAACGTTTCAACGAGAGCGCGTTTAGCCTTGTCGTAAAAGACGGGCCGGCCGGTAAGTTTGCTGAGCGTGCCGAATTCGATGAGCAACGTTCCTGTTTCAGCCGGATTACTTTCCGCATCACGAACTTTGCCGGTCTGCAAATTGACGAAGCGGTAGGGCATGCCGGTCGGAGAATTGAAGACCGGCAATAAGCGATTGCCTAAGTCCTCGGCGAGCACCAGCAGGCGCTTGTCCCCGGTCATTTGATAACTCGAAAGCAGACCGCCCAATAGCCGGATGGTGATCTCGAAATTCTGAACGGAGATGTTTTTGTCGAACGACAGGTTCCGCACGATGGATTCCCGCGTGGCCGCCGCTTCGTCCTTCAAACCCATCAGGATCATCGTGTCGAGCGCGTCGACCGGAGTCATCAGCAGCGGCTCGGCATACCAATCGTGATAGGTCTTGCTTAAGGGCTTGAGATCGTCGTGGCCCCAGGCGAATTGCTTGTATCCGTTCCAGGCGTGTAAGAACTCCGCGCGCACATCGGCAGCGGTGGGACGTGAAGGTTCAGAACTTCTGGGCTGCGCAAAGGCCGGCGCAAAGTTGAGCAGAAAAACCAGCAAGAGCCCGACGACGAGTCGAGTGCGCATTCGCTGGGAGCGCAGGCATCCTGCCTGCAATGAGCGCGCAGCGCGAAAAGTGTTTACCCACACTCTTCGCGCCCTACGGCGCGTTTGCAGACAAGATGTCTGCGCTCTCGGCGGCTGCGATCCTATTGATCTCGTCATGGACATGTCGTAGGTGTCGTCGTTGTATTGCGCGCGACCGGAGCCGTCGTTGGATTACTGAAATCTGCGGAGTTGTTATTCGTGTCAGTACAGCCCACGGTCCTAATAACCGAGCGCGCATTCGAATTCGTACCGGAAACAGCGACGGGCGCCGTCTCCGAACAATTCGCGGTTGTGCCGTAACCAAGGAAATCCACAATGCTCCCACCTGGCGGACAGCCGCTGCCAGTCAGCAACGTGGTTCCTGAAACGAGCGCAACTTTACCAGCGGTCGCTGCAAGATTGATAGTTCCGGAAGCGTCCGGTGTTGGCAACGCGGCGCCGGCCGCCCCGCCGGAAGCTTCCTGAATCAGGAAGTAGTGGCCGGGCAAAAGTATGCCTGACGTAATGTCGGTCTTGTTGGTAGTAAAGTTGCTCGCCGCGGCGGCGTATTGCACCGAGTAAGGAGTGATGGAGAAACTCACTGTCGTCGTGCCGCGGTTAAAGATTTCGATAAAGTCGTTGGTATACGTGGCGCTCGTATTTCCGCCGCCGCCGTAGACCTGACTGATCACCAGCAGCGCCGCGTCGTCATTTTGAATCGTGCCTTGTCCCTGTCCGTCTGAGACGGTGGCATTGGCTGACACATTGCTGAGGTTAACAAAAAACGTCTCGCTTGGTTCGACGAGACTGTCGCCGTTAACAGTCACAACGAAAGTGTAGGTGGTGTTGCCCGCGGTTATCGTTTGCGACGACAGGCTCTGGGCCACGTAATCGTTGTCTTCGCTCGCCGGATTACCGTCCTGCGCCGTGCCGTCGGCGGTGGCGATGTCGAAAGTGATGCCGCCGGCCGGCGCAGGCAAAGACGAAGTGACGGTGAAAGTGAACGTGCTAGTGCCGCTGTTCGTCTCAGCCTGTGAGATGTCGTTGAGGGTAAGTGCCGGGCTGTCGTCGTTCTGAATAGTTCCGAGGCCCTGGGCATCGCTGACGGTCGCGCCCGAAATGTTGGTCACATTAACGAAGAACGTTTCATTCCCTTCGATCACGAGGTCGCCATTGACGGTGACGTCAAAAGTATAAGTTGAACTGCCGGCGACGATTGTTTGCCCCGTCAGGCTGCGCGCGACGTAATCATTATCCGCCGAGGTCGCGATGTCGTCGGCGGTGGCAATATCAAAAGTAACTCCGCCGGCCGGCGCCGCGGTAGACAAGCTGACGGTGAAAGCAAACGTCTTCGTGCCCCCATTGCCTTCGGTTGATGAAACATCCTTGATGCTCAATGACGGCAGATCGTCGTTTTGGATTGTGCCGGCGCCCTGCCCGTCAGCGACAGTTGCGCCAATCACGTTCGTGAGATTCACAAAGAACGTTTCGTCGTTTTCAACTGCCGTGTCGCCGTTGATGTTGACCGCGAACGTGTAGGTCTGTTGTCCGGCAGGAATGATCTGGCCGGTCAGCGACCTGGCGACGTAGTCGCTATTCGCCGTCGTCGCCGTGTTGTTTTGCGTCGCAATGTCAAACGTAACGTCGGTCGACGGAGCCGGCGCCGACAAACTGACGGTGAACGTCGCAGTCGTCGTGCTGCTGTCGCCTTCGGTAACCGATACGTCATCAATGCTGAGATTCGGCGGCGTGCCCGGCGTGCAGTTATTCAACGGCGAGCTCGTGTTGCGCGGCGACGGCGCTGAGACGAAGAAGTCGGCCGCGTTGTCGTTCGTGTCAGTGCAGCCCCCGGCCTTGCGGAATTCTGCAGTCGTATTACTCGGCGGCGGCGCTGGGCCAGAGCCTTCATAACAATGTCCTGCTGTTGTGACCGTGTTTCCATAACCAACAAAGTCCGCAATCGTCGCGTCGGCCGGATTAAACGGCGACACGCCGTCGTCGCCGGGACAGGTGAGGGAAGCGAGCGCCGACGTGCCGACGACGAGGACGACCTTGCCGGAAGTGTTCCCCATAGCGATAGTGCCGACCGCATCGGGCGTGGGCAACGCCGCGCCGTTGGTGGTGCCGCCGGATTCCTGGACCAGAAGGAATTGTCCCGGCGCGATGCTGCCCGAAGTCAGGTTCGTCTTATTCGTGCCAAAGTTCGAGCCGACACCGGCATATTGAACTGAATACGGCGTGACCGCGAAATCTACGACGGTAGCGCCGTGATTGAAGATCTCGACGAAGTCGTTGCGATAGAGTGCGCCGGTATTGTTCCCGCCGCCATAAACCTGACTGATTATGAGCGCGGCAGAGTCGTCATTTTGAATCGTGCCCTGGCCCTGGCCGTGAATCACGGTCGCGCCGGTAACGTTCGAAAGATTGACGAAGAACGTTTCGTTTAGCTCAACCAGGTTGTCGCCGTTGACGGTGACCTCGAAGGTGTAGGTGGTATTGCCGGCAGCGATTGTCTGACCAGTCAGGCTGCGCGCGACGTAATCGCTTGCCGCAGCGGTGCTGTCGTCGGTCGCGATATCAAACGCGACGTTACCCGGCGCCGCCGCGGAAAGGCTGACGGTGAACGCGAACGTCGTTGTGCCGCCATTGCCTTCGCTGGCCGAGACGTCGTCAATCGAAAGCGAGGGCAGGGGCGACTGGACCGTGGTCGTCGAGCCCGCCGAATTGTTGGCGGGATTGACATCAAACGTGGTCGAGCTGACTGACGCGGTGTTGTCGATAGTCGACCCAGCCGGCGCGTTTACGGTGGCTACGAGTGTCACCGTTGCTGACGCGCCACTCACCAATGAACCGAACGTGACTTTGCGACTGTTGCCCGAGCCGTCGCAGATGCCGCTGCTTGTGGCTTCACAGGAAACGAAGGTTATTGAAGACGGCAGATCGTCGGTGACGATCACGTCTTCGGCGTTAGCGGCGCCGTTATTGGTGACGATCAGCGTGTAGGTGATGTTTGCACCGGTGGTCACCGGGTGAGGCGAATCACTCTTAACGATCGAAAGATCGGCCGAGCTCGTGTTCAGACAATTCGACGAAGAGTTTTGCGGATTGCCGGGAGATGTCAGGACAAAATCTGCAGCGTTGTCGTTCGTGTCGACGCCATTGCCGAAGGCGCCGCCGGGTTTTCGTTCGTAACTTTGATCGGCGGTGCCCGCAAGCGGCGCCAGCATCGCGCCTTCTTGATAGGCCGAGCCGCTGCTCATGCCCACCGCATCGATGACGCGCGTGCCATTTGAGCCGGTAATCGCGATGCCGCCGTCGTCGGTTATGCCGGTGCCGTAAGTTTGGTTTGGCGTGACCGCGCCGCTGTAGCCAGTGTTTGCGATCAGGTAATGACAGCCTGGCCCAAGCGTGGTTCCGGAAGTGATGGTCACGCGATCGCTGATTGCGCCGCTCCCGTTCGAGGCGCGAATCTTTAGACCGCCAATCGTTAAGGTCGTGGTGGTTGGATTGTAAATCTCCACAAACTCGTCGGCGGCTCCGCTTGGGCCACGGCTGCGAAATTCACTTATCAACAACTGACTAGCGCCGGGTTCAACTGTCAATACTGCCGGGCTGCTGGTCACCGTCGTGCCGCCATCCGCCGCCGACGCGCGAATCTCCGCCACGCCGTTCCCACGCCCCTTAACCGTCGCAGTGGCCGAGCCGGTTGCGGACGTTGTGCTTATCGAGTCAACCGTCGCGACCGTGGTGTTGTTTGAACCGAAGCTGATGGTGACGCCGCCGATATTTTGCCCCGTCTGATCCTTCGCCTGGGCTACGAACTCCTGTGTTTCGCCAGCCCCGATGGTGGCGGAGACGGGTGTAATCGTGACGCTGGTCAGCATCGGCGCCGCCGGTTTTACCGTCAGCGTTGCGGGTGGAGATATGACGCCGCGCCCCGTCGCGCGAATTTCAGAGGAACCGGGCGACACACCGGTTGCGAGGCCGTTCTGGGCCACCGTGGCCACGGAGGTGTTGCTCGATTGCCAGGAGAAGATAACGCCGGGAATCTCCTTGTTGGCCGAGTCAAACGCGCGTGCGGTGAATTGCTGCTGGCCCGCGACTTCAATCGTCACCGTGGCCGGCGAAACTTCGACGCGCGCTACGGCGGCAGCGCACGAGCTGAAGGGCGCGCCGTTTATCTGAGTGCCGGGACTGAACAGCCGCGTGCCGCCGCTCGCTGTTTGGTGTTGCGCGAAGTTGCCGGTGATGTCGGGCGAGCGAGTAACGGACTGGTTGTTGTCAGCATCGATACCGGACGAGCCGCCGTAGGCGACGAGGTTAACAATCGTGCCGCCCTGATCCTGCAAGGTGATCGCACCGGCGGAATTAACGAGCGAGAGACTGCCAGACGAAGCCTTCAAGACGAGCGCGCCGCCGAATGCCGGGTCATTCGGATTGAAGTTCGTTGTGCCACCGCCAAATATCACCACCGTGCTGCACGAGCGCAAGACGCTGCCAGCGCCAAACTCGTGGCGCAATACATCGGCGCCCGTACCGCGTGTGAAAACACGATACCCGCCGATGTCGATATCGTGCGCGGTCGTGTTTACCAACTCGACGAATTCATCCTGCGAGGCGTCGCGCGTGTTGTCGCGATTCGCGTCTCCAATCAGATCGCTGGACTGCGCTCCCGGCGGGTCAGCTAGAAATTCGTTGATCAAGATGTCGCGACGTGCGTCGCCGCTAAATTCGACGGTGACCGGATTGCTGTCGCGACCGTCCGCGCGCACCATCAGGTCAACCCTCCCTACGCCCCGCAAATCAGCGGGAACGAGCACGTGAATTTCATCCATCCCCGGCATGTTTGGCGTGCGCACGATCGACTCGAGCGTCAAGGTGCGGCCGCCGCCAGTGACTGACACCGAACTTCCGTTACGAACGCCGGTGGCAAAGATGACCAGCCGGAGGTTGCCGTTTGTCGGATCGAAAGGCCCCGGCTGCAGCGTGTCGGCGTTAAGGATCAGACCTTCGCCCAGACCATCGCCGGTCCTGGTGAACACGCCGGGCGCGGCGCGAAGAATCGTTACGGTTCCTCGACTTTGAAATCCGTCTGAGTTTGTAACCACTACTTCCGCAAGGCCGAGCGCAGTTGTCGCGGGAACGTGGAAGTGGACTTCGTTTGGCGAAACAAAAAAGATTTGGGAGGGCTGGCCATTAACCGTGACGGTTGTGCCGCCGAGGGTCGTCGGGAACGTGCCGTCAGCTTGCCGCTGCGCTTGTTGCGTGGTGAATGAGAGCGCACTGCCAAGCGCAGCCGCGATGCTGTCCGGCGCGACGGCTTTCATCGACGACGGCTCATGGCCCATCGAAGCGCGATTTAAGATCGTGAGCGTTCCCGCGGCGGGCCGCAGTGGCGTGCCGCTCAGATAAATTTCCGAGTCGTTTTCAAAAACGTCCTGCGACACCGAGCCCGAAAGCAGCCGCGGGAAATTGAACGCGATAACCGAACCGTCGTCGTTCAGGGAAGAAACAACGTCAGTCGTCGCACCGGAATTGTTTACGTTGGTAACGCGGCCCAGCGTGCCCGAAGGAATATCAAACGTATACAACTCGACGCTGCCATCGGAGTTGCTGCCCGCACCGCTGACTGTCCGCCGGGTTGCGAAGGCGATGCGAGTTCCGTCGCCGCTGATCGTCGGATGCAGCGGCACATCGGTGACACGACTGCCGAGCGCCGTGATTTGCCGCGTGGTGTCGCCGTTGCGGCCGTCGAATAAAAACACCTGGCTGGTGTTGGTCGCCGTGCGCGCAGACCAAACGATCCGCTGGCCATCGTCGCTGATGGCCCGTCCGTAAGTGAGCGCGAGTCCGTCTGCATCATTGGCAATCAAACGGACGGGAGAAAGCCCGTTGCTATTGGTTAATAGCAGTCTCCGGCTCGCGCTCGGCGTACTGCCGGTGTCAAAAATGTAAGCGACGCTGTTGCCGCCGCCGCTAATCTTTGGATCGGTCGCGCCTACGACGCCGGAGGAATTGGTGAGCTGAGTAAAGCTCTGGGCCAACGTGTCGTAAATGTAAATCTCCAGATTGCCGTCGCTGTTTTGACCGGTGAGTTGGCGGTTAGACGAAAACGCGATACGGCGTCCGTCATCAGAGATAGTAGGCTGAAAGTTTCCGTCGGTGATGCGGGTGGAGCTGTCGGCGGGTGCAGTATTGGTTATCTGAATCAGCCGCGCGCCCTCGTAAAGAAAAATTTCCGAGTTGGCATCGTTGTTTGTGCCGAGCGGATTATCTTTGGAAGCGAAAGCGATGCGCGAGCCGTCCTGGGAGATTGCCGGAGCGGGCGCGCGGGTCGCGCCCATTTGCAAGAACGTAGCCGGGTCGGTGGTTACATTCGTGCGAATGGCGCGGAAACTTTCGCCGCCGCCGGCTCCGGTAATGTCTTCGGTTGATTCGAATGCGACGATGCGACCGTCGCCGCTAATCGAAGGGTTGATGTTGATACCGTCGTCAGAGGTGTTGGTGATTCGTCGCAGCGGCGACTGCATGCGCGCGCTTTGCCAGGCCATCGCGCACAGCGCGGCGGCGACTAGCAGAAGCAAAAAGAGTCTTCTGTATCCAGGCACTAGATTGATCCGGCAGGGTGAAGGTTAGTGATATGTTAGCGGTTCAAGCCGGTTACAGTTTGACTTGCGGTTGGGTGGTCATTCCTGTAAACCGGCAAAAATTGAAATCATTCCCAGAACGCCAACAATGACATAGAAAGCGAGAAGAACTTTGCTGTTACCTGTATTGAGTTGAGTCGCAAAGCCGGATACGAACGCACCGAACATTGCGCCTCCTATGGCTAGCATGAAATCCTTCCATCGCTTTCGTGTCTTACGATTCTGAATGATTTCCATGGCCTCATGGATATGAGTGCTCAGAACTTCATCGTCTCGTCTATGGTACGCAACGGTTTTTGCGAGGACGATAAGAGAGGCAGAGAAGTCTCCGACAGTTTCTCTGGCCAGCTCGACAGCCTTTGGATGGAGCGGCTTTTCAATGAGCGAAATTTGCTTATCGTCTGCCATGAGCTGCAACAAGCGCATCGAAATCTTGCTCGGCTATTTCGAAGAGGCTCTTCTCCACCACTTGCACGCGCTCAATCAAACGAGTTCGCGAATCCAGCCGGTTCTTATAAAACGTTCGCGCGAGAATAAAGATCAGTCCGAGACCCACGATTGCAGATACAATAGTAGCCGCGAATGGAAAATACTCGGGCCGGATTCCGATCTCACTTGACGACTTCCTAAGTCCCTCGAAGGTGAGAGACGACGCGAGGGTTGCAACCAGCGTACCTGCAATAGACGCGCCGAGTGAGGCAGAATAGAAGATCTCCACGACATACGGACCAAGGAAGGACGGCTCGTGATCTTCAGTTTTGCTGATTACAGGTTTCATGTTTGGTCTTCGAAATTCTACATCCTTCGTCACCAAAGACAAGCAATATGGAATGCAGCGACATTTCGTAAAGATACAAGATTTCTTACATAGGGAACCCATCGATGAAAATTCTGGTTAGTGGCTCTCATGGACTGGTTGGCACCGCGCTCGTCAAATCGTTGGCGGCTGGTGGGCATGAAGTATTCAGTCTCGTCAGGTACGCGCCGCACACAAAAACCGAGATCGAGTGGAGCCCGGATCGTTACAGCATCGCGCTGGCGCGTATTGAAGGATTCGACGCGGTCGTTAGCCTGGCGGGCGAAAGCATTGCCGAGGGACGTTGGACCGACGAGAAAAAGCAACGCATCAGGGACAGCCGGGTGAAAGGAACTAAACTGCTGGGCGACGCGCTCGCAAATCTGACAGCGCCGCCGAAGACTTTCATCTGCGCTTCCGCCATCGGCTATTACGGCAATCGCGGCGACGAAATTCTTAATGAAACAAGCGCGCCCGGCAACGACTTCTTGTCGCAGGTTTGTGTCGAGTGGGAAAAGGCGACCGCCCTCGCGACCGAGAAGGGCATTCGCGTGGTCAATGCGCGGTTCGGGATCATCCTCGACGAGAATGGCGGCGCGCTAAAGAAGATGCTGCCGCCGTTTCGCATGGGCGTGGGCGGCAAGATTGGGAATGGCAAGCAGTGGATGAGCTGGATAGCGCTCGCGGATGTGATCGGTGCACTTAACTTCGCGTTGGTTAATGAATCGTTACGGGGGCCAGCGAATTTTGTAGCGCCGAATCCGGTAACGAATGCCGAATTCACGAAGACGCTGGGCCGCGTGCTGTCGCGACCGACGCTGTTTCCCGTTCCAGCTTTCGGTATTCGGCTACTCTTCGGTGAGATGGGTGAGACGTTATTGCTCGGCAGCCTACGCGTCGAGCCGCAGCAACTGAAGTCAAGCGGTTACGAGTTTCAATATCCGCAGCTTGAGCCGGGGCTTGAGTCTATTTTGCAAGAGCACGGTTCTGCAGGGAATCATTAACCGCGAGAAAATGTTGCAAGCCTTGTTTAGTGTAGATTCTTGAAGCTACAATGCGAAGGTTATTAGTAGCAATTGAATCTCAGATAAGCCTAGCAGTTTCTCTCTTCATTCCCGATGGTCGTACTTACCTTGGACCATCTTCACCCAGGGAGATAAGTAATGGCGACCACAGCCAAAAGCAAATTTGCAGCGGATTCCGATTCGCCTGGTGATAGTGGGCTTCCGAATTTCTTGCGGCTACTAAGCCTTTCGGAAATCGCCGCCGTCGCGGTCGGCTTCCTATACGTGAGCGGTTACTTCGTCAATTCCATATTTGTACGAAATCTAGGAATCTTCGAGACTGAACTGCTAAGACTTGAATATATTAAGATTGGCTTTATCTTCACCCTCATTGCTCTAGGCCTCGTTTTACTGCCTCTGGGCGCCTTTTATCTTACTTATAGAGTTCGCCGGTCGAGCGGCCTTCCTCATCATCACCTTGGAGCTGTAGGAAACGCCCTAAACACTACGCTCTGTTTGGGATTTCCACTTTTCTTAGCATTCTTCTTTACAAAGTTTGAGTTCGAGTTCGTTTTCCCTAAAGACATATTGGGCTTTGTGCGATTCAAATCTATAGTGATTACATTCTCCGTACTGTCACTTTCTGGAATGATTCTTGTGCCTGCTCTAGAACGACTGATAGCTAAGAAAACAGCTGCAGGAATGACAGCTTGGCTCTACCGATTTGTTATAGAACCACTTCGCTATGGAATCTTTCTGCTTACGTTCTATCTGGCCATCAAGTCGATAGCGAAATTTCCTTGGGTCGGTTTACTCGCTTCGCGTGCGTTTTATTTCTTCTTGGCAGACGTCGTATTTGTAGGCGGCATGACCGCCGCAGTTTTGTGGGTTCGCCACATACGAGGCGTGAAAGGATCGTGGCCAGTATATGTCTTGATCAGTTTTGGTCTTTGTAGTCTTTTCTACATGTCGGTCGCTTCTTACGTCTACGGCGTGTACAACTTTATCCCGTGGAATCGGGGTGGGCGTTTGCCTGTTACTATGGCATATATTGAGATCACCGGGCCGGAGAGAGTACTCGCTGATCAGCAAACCGTTGGAGGCGTAAAGCTTTATGGCCCAGTGTATATTATCGAGGATCACGGAGATTCGTTGTTTGTGGCCTCGGAAAAGATGGAGCGATGGCTTTACGACTTCGTACCTATTCACGCAATACGAAAAGACCAAGTCCCTTACATCAAGATAGCACGTATTGAGGATGGATTTCCTCGCACCCCGCGTCCACCTCCAGTTTTAAGACCATAAGGATCTCCGGCGACAATCTTGAACGCTTGACGATCCGGAAAACACTAGAGAGGTATTTCAAATGAGTCATACTACGCCTCAATATCCTCAATACCGCTGCCCTTATTGTGGCTCCCCTCACCGACCGAATACATTTCAAAAGATTAGCAATGGGGGTTGGGTGGTATTCTTCCTGCTTCTTCTCTTTTGTTTTCCGTTCTGCTTTTTGGGACTATTTATTAAAGATACCTATCAGGTGTGCGGTCAATGCGGGGTGAGACTAAACTAGGTGTCCCTTTGATCGGTCCGTGTTCGGCTTACAATTCGTTCCCAAACGGCGGGGCACATGACCAGATCATGCGAATGTTTCCAGCGCATCAAAAACCTCCAGCGCATACTTCACATTCCCAAACGGCGCCGAAACCTGCACCCCGTGAATCACGTCGCGCACTTCGAGCAGCGACTCGCGCGCGATCTTCAAGCCTTCGTCGCGTCCGGCTTCTTTGCTAATCGCTGAGGCGGCGCGCATGCGTTCCATGATCGACGGCGTCACGCGCACGCCCGGCACTTCGTTGTGCAGAAACTCCGCGTTGCGGTACGACACGAGCGGCCAGATGCCGGCCACGATCGGAATCTTCACGTGTTCGATCCGCTTGATGAAGTCGCGCAGTTGCTCGGTATCAAACACCGGCTGCGTTATCGCAT
>Ga0207681_10002386_pt1 | contig 11947 bp, 9 predicted proteins | sample KBSS53metaG_FD_184324 | JGI IMG/M metagenome (GOLD analysis project Ga0207681, IMG submission 184324) | Switchgrass rhizosphere microbial communities from Kellogg Biological Station, Michigan, USA - KBS S5-3 metaG (SPAdes) (version 2) | ecosystem: Host-associated > Plants > Roots > Rhizosphere >... | reverse complement strand
CCGGCGGCTCCGACGGGACCTCCACACCGTAGCGATGAGTCTTTAGCACCCCGGCGGCAAGCTGCGAGCCCGTCCCGTCGGCTACTCATCGTGACAGGGCCGAGTTGGACCACGCTTATGCTTTCCTTGGTCCAACCGTTCGCAAACCGTGGAAGGCCAGCCAAGCCTGTCGTGCCCAGGCAAACACCGGCTGCAAACGCCGTGTTCTCTTCTTGGCGTAACCCCGCACTCGCCAGCGGGCGTGAAGCTGTGCCTTCCTTCCCCCTCGATTGGGGGAAGGATACGGAGGCTTGTGAGCGTCAGCGAGCTAGCCGCAGTTGGATGGGGGTGATGGTGCGGCGTCAGGCGTCGCGTAAACCGAGAGCACACCCCCATCCAAGCTTCGCTAGCCTCTTGCAGAGGCGAGCTACGCTATCCTTCCCCCATCGAGGGGGAAGGACAATAAGCCACGTCGTCCCGGGCTCGACCCGGGACCGGTTTCGGCAGTGACGAACCTCCAAGGCGCCCGCCAACAACCCTCTCAGCTCCGCACCCGAGCCCGGTCCCGGATCAAGCCCGGGACGACGCGGCAAACGAAAAGGGCGGAGCCTCGCGGCCCCGCCCTCTCCTCTTGGTAGTTTCGAAGCGATCAGAAGCGATAGCCGACCGCAGCTACGATCTGGTGCCGATCGAGGTCGACGTTGAAGCGGTCGCTGTCCGGAACGTCTCGCGAGAAGTCGACTTCGCCCTTCGAGTAGTTGGAATAGCGGTATTCCAGCTTCGCGAAGGCGTTGCTGCCCATCTTCTGCTCGACGCCCGCGCCCAGACGCCAGCCGTCGGCGTCGATGTTCACTCGCGAGGAATCGGTGCCGTCCGTCCCCAGAACACCGAAGCGCGCATTGGTATAGCCGCCCTTCACGTAGACCAGGGTGCTCGGCGCTGCCTTGAAGCCGACGCGGGCACCGGCGTAGAGGTCGCGCTTGGCATTGACGCGGCCCAGGCCGAAGTTCTGCGGGATGCCGTCGTCGAAGTTGGCCTTCGCGGTGCTGTCGGTGAACTCACCCTCGGCGCCGATCACGACGCTGCCGAAGTCGTAGTCGTAGCCGAGGCCGGCGCCGTAGAGAAAGCCGTTGGCCTTGTCGTGCGCCGTGGCGCTCACCTGGTCATCGATGCTGCTGCCGGCCTTGTTGATGTCGTATCCAGCAAGGGCCTCGACGTAAGGTCCGGTGAAGGATGTCTCCGTGCTCTGCGCCAGGGCAGGGACGGAAACCAGGGCGCTGCCAGTTGCGAGGCAGACAAGAATTTTCTTCATAATCAACTCCATATTCCTACGGCGGGTTTTTTCGACCCGGGATTGTTGCCGCCGGAGCTCGCTAAATGCCTCGCCGCGGGAAGGAGTTTCATGAACCTAACACAACGAACCTGTGATGCGTTTGTGCAACACTTGGCCATTGTGGCGGGGGCGTCGACGCGCTCGGTTGACGCAACCGCTCCGAGCTCGCGCGTGCTCTCACGCCGAGTTCGCGGAGGCGCCCAGCCGCGTGGCTTTCAAGCCGGGCCCACCTGCACTATATGGCGGCCGATCATGGCCGATATCGAAACTCCCGCCGATCCCGCAGCAACCGGGCTCATGCCGATCCCCGGGCACATCGACCCAGTGCCCCTGCCGCGCGCAGGCCTGGTCCATGGCGTGACCCCGCGCGCCGACGGGCGCACCGATCTGATCGGCCTGCCCCGCCCGCGCATTGCCGCGTTGTTCGAGGAGGCCGGGCTCGACCGCAAGCAGGCCCGGCTGCGCGCCAAGCAGGTGTTCCACTGGCTCTACCATCGCGGCGTGACCGATTTCGCCGAGATGACCGACATCGCCAAGTCGATGCGTCCCTGGCTCGCGGAGCGCTTCGTCATCGGCCGCCCCGAGATCGTCGAGGCGCAGCATTCGACCGACGGCACGCGCAAGTGGCTGCTGCGCACCGCCGATGGCCACGACTTCGAGATGGTCTTCATCCCGGACGCGGACCGTGGCACGCTGTGCGTCTCGAGCCAGGTCGGCTGCACCCTCAATTGCCGCTTCTGCCACACCGGCACCATGCGCCTGGTGCGCAACCTGACGGCGGGCGAGATCGTCGGCCAGGTGATGCTGGCACGAGACTCGCTGAACGAATGGCCCAATGCCACGTCATCCCGGGCTCGACCCGGGAGCGGTTCCGGCAGCGATGAACCTGGCCACGCCAGCCCGCAAGCTCTCGTCATGGCGCAACCGCTCCCGGATCAGGTCCGGGACGACGACGATGAGGACGAGGGTTCCTATTCCTCCGACGGGCGCCTGCTCACCAACATCGTGATGATGGGCATGGGCGAGCCGCTCTATAACTTCGACAACGTGCGCGACGCGCTCAAGCTGGTGATGGACGGCGACGGCCTGGCGCTGTCCAAACGGCGCATCACGCTCTCCACCTCCGGCGTGGTGCCGAAGATGGCGCAATGCGGCGAGGAGATCGGCGTCAACCTGGCGGTCTCGCTCCATGCCGTGACCAAGGACGTGCGCGACGAGATCGTGCCGATCAACCGCAAGTACGGCATCGAGGAACTGCTGCAGGCCTGCGCCGACTACCCGGGCGCCAGCAACGCGCGGCGCATCACGTTCGAATACGTGATGCTCAAGGACAAGAACGACAGCGATGAGGACGCGCGCGAACTCGTGCGCCTGATCAAGCACTACAAGCTGCCGGCGAAGGTCAACCTGATCCCGTTCAACCCCTGGCCCGGCGCGCCTTACGAGTGCTCGACGCCCGAGCGGGTGCGGCGCTTCTCCGACATCGTGTTCGAAGCCGGCATCTCCGCCCCCGTGCGGACCCCGCGCGGGCGCGACATCGATGCGGCCTGCGGCCAGCTCAAGACCGCCGCCGAGAAGAAGAGCCGCGCCGAGCTCGACCGGCTCTACGAGGAAAAGCAGGCCGCGCTGGGGTGAGCGCAAGGGCCGTCACCTGCCCTTGCGACCAGGCTCGTACATCCTGCAGCCATCGCGTCCCTTTACGCGTTCTTCCGGTCAGCACCGCACAAGAGGTTCGACCATGAAGAAATTGATCTTGGCCCTCGGGCTCGCGTCTTTGGCCGTTCCGGTAGGCTCGGCAATGGCCGATCCGCCACCTTGGGCGCCGGCGCATGGCCGGCGCGACAGGGACGACCACAGGGACGACCATCGCCGCGATTACGACCGGCGTGGTTACGACCGGCGCGACTACGATCGGCGTGACTATCGCGGCAACTACGATCGGCGGATCTATTCGCGCGATGGCAATTACCTGGAACCACGCCGGCTCGGCCGCAACGACCGGGTCTGGCGCGGGCGGGACAATCGCTATTATTGCCGGCGCGACAACGGGACGACGGGGCTGATCGTCGGCGGCGCTGCGGGCGCGCTGCTCGGCCGCAGCCTCGATGGGAGTGGCGACCGCTTGCTGGGCACGCTCCTGGGCGGCGCAGGAGGCGCCCTGCTCGGACGCGAGATCGACCGCGGCCGCGTGCGCTGCCGCTAAGTGCCCGATGCAGACCGACCGGCGCCTACGCGCTGGTCGGTCCCGGCATGACTAGAGCGCGGTTGCGAAGCGCAGCGGCTCGCCATGGGCGGCGTTGGCGAGCTGCCCTTCCCACATGGCGAGATTGCCGCGCACGATCGTGCCGACCACCCTGCCCTCCAACTCCATCCCGGTGAACGGCGACCAGCCGCAGCGGCTCTCGAGCCAGTCCTGGGTGACAGTAAAGCGGCCCTTGCGATCGACCACGGTGAAATCCGCGTCGTAGCCGGCGGCGATGCGGCCCTTGCCGACCAGGCCGAACACCCGCTGCACGCCGGCACTGGTCATGTCGATCAGCCGCTCCAGCGTCATGCGGCCCTTGGCGACATGGTCGAGCATCAGCGGCAGCAGGGTCTGCACTCCGGGCATGCCGCTGGGGCTCGCCGGATACGTCTTGGCCTTCTCCTCGCGCGTGTGAGGCGCATGGTCGGAACCCAGGACGTCGGGCACGCCCTGATTGAGCCAGTGCCACAGCCCGTCGCGATGCGCGGCCGAGCGGATCGGAGGGTTCATCTGGGCATAGGTGCCGAGCCGGGGGTATGCGTCCTCGCCCGCCAGGGTCAGGTGCTGGGGCGTCACTTCGCAAGTCGCGATGTCGCGGTGCTGGGAGAGCAGCTCCAGCTCGGCCGGGGTGGTGATGTGCAGGACATGGATCGGGCGCCGGGCTTCGCGGGCGAGGCGCAGGATGCGCCGCGTCGCGAGGATCGCGCTCTCGTCGTCGCGCCAGACCGGATGGCTCGACGGATCGCCTTCGACCCGCTCGTCCTTGCGTGCGTTCATCCGCGCCTCGTCCTCGGCATGGATGGCGACACGCCGCCGTCCGCTCGCGAGCACCCGGGCGAGCGCCTCGTCCTCGGCGACGAGCAGGCTGCCGGTGGAGGCGCCCATGAAGATCTTGACCCCTGCCGTACCCGGGATGCGCTCCAGCTCGGCCAGTTCCTCGGCATTGTCCGCGGTGGCGCCGACATAGAAGGCATGGTCGCAGAACATCCGGTGACGGGCGCGCTCCAGCTTGTCGTGCACGCGCATGGCGGTGTCGGTGTTCGGGTTGGTGTTGGGCATCTCGAAAACGGCGGTGATGCCGCCCATCACCGCGGCCCGGCTGCCGCTCTCCAGGTTTTCCTTGTGCTCCAACCCCGGCTCGCGGAAGTGGACCTGGCTGTCGATCACGCCGGGCAGCACGTCGAGCCCGGTGCAGTCGACCCGGCGGCCGCCGTCCGGGTAGCTCCCGATGCCGACGATCTTGCCGTCGCGCACCGCGACATCGGCCTGGACCGGACCCGAAGGCGTGTGGACCCGGCCACCGGTGAGCACGAGTTCAGGGGCTTGGCTGCTCATCGCGGCTCCTCTTGCGGGTAGACTTCGTTTGCCGCCGCACGGCGACGACTCGTTTTTCCGAAGCCTCTCTCTACCGGGAGAACCCGAGCAGGACAGCCTGCTACTGATTCCTACAGCTTTCGGTCCGAACGCGCTGCCGCCACGCCAACTGCACACGATTCTCAAGAGCGAGCACACCGATGGCCGTTTTGCTGACACCAGAATGGCTATCGGCTTGCGACATAAAGGAATTTTTCCATTTTGAATTGCGAATGATTATCAATATACGGCGTCCCGTGAGGGGTGCTGGTGAGGGTGCTCCGGGGATCAACGAAACGGAGGGCAAGTTGGAAATTTCGTCGCTCAAGGCTTCGGCCGGTCAGCCATCGCGCGGCAATCTGCGCGCCAGCGCGCAGGCCTTTCTCGCGCTGTCGTGCTTCAGCGCCTTCGCGCCCGTCGGTGCGCATGCGGCGGAAGGCCATGCCGGCGAAAGCGCGCCCAGCGACCTTGCCATGGCCGACGACACCAGCCGCTCCAGCATCATCGTCAACGGCGAGCGCGAAGCGAGGGCGCCCAAGGACGTCGCCGAGCCGATCAACACGCCGCGCTCGGTAGTGAGCATCTCCAGCGACGTGATCGCCAAGACCGGATCGACCAGCCTCGCCGACGCCTTGCGCACGGTGCCCGGCATCACCTTCGGCGCGGCCGAGGGCGGCAATCCGATCGGCGATCGCCCGTTCATCCGCGGCTTCGACAGCCAGGGCTCGATCTTCGTGGACGGCGTGCGCGACTTGGCCTCGCAATCGCGCGAGGTCTTCGCGGTCGACAGCGTGCAGATCGTTCGCGGCTCGGACTCGACGCTCGGCGGACGCGGCTCGGCCGGCGGCACGATCAACATCGTCTCCAAGCTGCCGCAGCCCGAGACCTTCGGCAGCGTCTCGGCAAGCTACGGCAATGCCGACTACAAGCGCATCTCGGGCGACGTGAACCTGGCCGTGACGCCGACGATCGGCGTGCGCCTGCAAGGCCTGTGGCACGACCAGGACGTCGCCGGCCGCGACGCCGTCTGGCAGAAACGCTGGGGCTTCGCGCCCAGCTTCACCATCGGCATGGGGACGCCGACCCGCCTCACCGCCTCGTACTACTACCTCGAGAGCCACGAGCTGCCGGATAGCGGCCTGCCCTTCCTCTATGCTTGCTCCACCACCGTGTGCAACGCGCCTGCCGGCAACACGTTCACGACCCCGGTGCTCGGCAACGTAACACTGCGCGACGGCACGACCGGCAAAGTCGACCGCTCGACCTACTACGGCCTGAGGGACCGCGACTTCCGCGACGCCAAGTCGCAGTCAGGCATGATCCGCGTCGAGCACGACTTCGGCAACGTGACCTTGCGCAACACCGCGCGGTTCACGCATGACACGCAGGCCTACATCTTCCTGCTGCCCGACGACAGCACCGGAAACGTGTTCGGCAATCCCAACTTCGTGGCCGGCTCGATCAACCCGGCGACCGGCGGCGCGCGCCAAACCGGCGGCGGCTATGTCTGGCGGCGGGCCAACACCCGCTACGGCTATTCGGAGAGCCTGACCGACCAGATCGACCTCTACGGCAAGGTCATGACCGGCTCGATCGAGCACAGCTTCTCGGTCGGCGCGGAAGCGGACTGGGCGAAGTCGCGCCGCGGCACTTTCGTACTCGCGACCGGATCGACGATCACCCCGCGCTGCGACACGGTGACGATCGCGCGCTTCTACTGCACCAGCCTGTTCAATCCCAATCCCAACGACCCTTGGGTGAACTATGCCAGCGACACGTCGAATGCCCTGACGGCCATCGCCAAGGGCGCGCCGAACACCGAGACGCAGAACGACGCCAACACCGTCGCGGTCTACGCCTTCGATTCGATCACGCTGACCCCGCAGTTGATCCTCAACCTCGGTGCGCGGTTCGACCGCTTCAAGTCGACGGTGACGCTGCCCTTCACCGCCGGCGCGGCGCCGAACAAGTATTCGCGCACCGACGAGATGTTCAACTGGCAGGCCGGCCTCGTGTTCAAGCCGACGCCGGAGACCAGCCTCTACGCCAGCTATGCAACCTCGGCCACGCCGCCCAACAGCCTGCTCGGCGAGGGGCGCGAGGACAATGCGCTGCCGACCACCTTCGTGTCCTCAGCGGTCATCGACGCGCTGAAGCCGCAGAAGACCAAGTCCTACGAAGTGGGCGCCAAGGCCAACGTCCTCAATGAGAAGCTGGCGCTCGGCCTCGCGGTGTTCCAGACCGAGATCCAGAACGCCCGTGTCACCGACACGGCCGGAACCGCTGCGTTCCTGGGCGAATCGCGCATCCGCGGCGCGGAGGTGACGGTAAACGGCACCATCCTGCCGGGCTGGACGGTGTTTGGCGGCTACAGCTTCCTGGACGGCAAGATCGTCGACGGCGGCTTTACGGTGCTGACGGTTCCGGCGGCGAACGGCCGGCCGGCCACGACCGTCGCGGTGCAGTCGGTCAACACCGGCAAGCGCATGGTGCAGGTTGCGCGCCACAGCTTCACGGCGACGACCAACTACGAGGTCGTGAAGGGCCTGCGGATCGGCGGTTCGGCGATCTACTCCTCACGCCAATACGGTGGCTACGCCGACAACCGCACGGCGACCCAGAACGCCGCCGGCGTGGTGACCGTGAACCCGGCGACGGTGCAGCTCGCGCGCGGTGTCCCCTCGTACTGGCGCTTCGACGCCTCGGCCAGCTACGACGTCACCGCGAACCTCAGCCTGGCGGTCAACGCACTGAACCTGACCAACAAGGCCTATTTCAACCAGGTCTATTCCAACCACTACGCCTCGATCGCGCCGGGCCGCACCGTGTTCGGCACGGTGACGCTGAAGTACTAACGAGCTGCGCGGGCCGGGGTGCGGTGTCCGGGATGGACTCAGCGCCCCGGCCACATCCGCTGCAGCTCCGGCTCACGGTCGAAGAACTGATGCTTGAGCGCACCGGCGACATGCAGGAACAACAGCGCATAAAGCGCATAAGCAGCGAGTTCATGCGCCTCGCCAAAGAACGCGTGCGCCGCCTCGCGCCGCTCGGGAGCGAGCGCCTGGACGGCGGCGATGCGAGGCCATTCGAACAGCCCGAACCACGCCATCGGATGGGTCTCAGCATCCTTCCACGCCGAGTCCATGATCCAGCCCGTCAGCGGCATGACGAAGATCATCGCGTAGAGCAGGCCATGGACGATGTGCGAAACGGTCCGCTCCCACGGTGCGTAGCTGGGCGGAAAAGCGGGCGGACGATGCCCGATGCGCCACAGCAACCGCAGGACGGCGAAACCGAGCACGGTCACGCCCACCGACTTGTGCGTATCGATCATCGGGCGCACGCTCTCGTCGGCCACGTAGGGCCAGGTCAGGGCGAGCGCGACATTGAGGATCATCCCGAAGGCGACGATCCAGTGCAGGGCGATGGCGGCATGCGTGTAGCGCGCGACCGGCATCGGACGCGCAAGCGGATCGGTCATCGGGTTCCCACTTCATCGCAACGGTTGCAATCGCGCCTTCATCTGCGATTGCGCATCTTCACGCAATGACGATCCTGCAGCACACCTTCGACCTTCAGTCGCCGCGCCTCTCGCCGCGACCGGTCCCCCTCGTAAGCCGCGCAATCGGCCTGGTCGCGCCGGTGCTGCTGATCGCATTGATCGTGCAGGCCTTCTTCCGCACCGGCATCGCCTCGTGGGGGGTGGGCATCGCCTACATCCTCTACGACACCGCACTGCTGCTGTTCACCGCCCGGAGCATCCTGCCGCTGGCGCGCGCGGCGGGGCCCCGGGCCGACGTGCCCGGACCGCGCCAGTCGCTGGGCGTCATCATCGCCGCGCACAACGAGGCGCCCGTGCTCGGCATCACCATCGACACGCTCGCGCAACAAGCCGACCCGCCCGAGCTGATCCTGCTCGTCGACGATGGCTCTACCGACGACAGCGCCCGCGTCCTTCACGAGCTCTACGGCCTGGATGAGCCCGAACTCGGCCGCATCAGCGCCCCGGCCCCAGGGCTGCCCACGCTGCGCTGGCTGCGCCTGCCCCATGGTGGCAAGGCCCGCGCGCTCAACGTGGCGCTGCTCCATCTCGACACCGAACTGATGCTCACGGTCGATGCCGACACCCTGCTCGCCCCCGGAGCGCTGTCGGCCATGCGCCAGGCTTTCGCGAGCGATCCCCGGCTCGTCGCGGCCACCGGCGTGCTCGTGCCGATCTGCGGCAAGCGGCCGGTCCAGCGCCTGTTCGAAGCCTTCCAGCGCTACGAATACGTGCGCAATTTTCTCTCGCGCTACGCCTGGATGCGGCAGAACGGGCTGCTGCTGATCTCCGGCGCCTTCGCCGGGTTTCGGCGCGACGCGGTGATGGAAGTGGGCGGCTTCGATCCGGACTGCATGGTCGAGGACTACGAGCTGATCCACCGCCTGCACCGCCACTCCGCCGACACGGGCAAGGGCTGGACCGTCGGCGTCGTCGGCCGCGCCTGCGCCAGCACCGATGCGCCGGCCCGGCCCGTCGCGTTCCTGCGCCAGCGCCGGCGCTGGTTCGGCGGGTTCCTCCAGACGCAGCATTGGAACCGCGACATGGTGGGCAACGCGCGCTTCGGGCGCCTGGGCACGCGGATGCTGCCGGTGAAGGCGCTCGACACGTTGCAGCCGGTCTACGGCCTATGCGCCTTCGCCATCCTCATCCTGCTGGTGGCGCTGCACCGTTACACCCTGGCGCTACCGATCCTGGGGATCATGGTGGCCAAGATCGTGGTCGACCTCACCTTCCATCTCTGGTCAATCGGCATCTACAAGCGCTGGACCGGGTACAGCGATGGCCTGGGTCTCGGGCAAGCGCTGCTGATCTCCTTTGCCGAGCCCTTCAGCTTCCAGCTGCTGCGCCATGCCGGTGCGGTGTGGGGCTGGATCGCGTTCCTCTCGGGCGGCAGCGCCTGGGGCCGGCAGATACGAACGGCGCTGCTGGATGCGGATAGGGTCGGCCCCTGATGGTCGTCGAGATCCCGGCGCTGCTCGATCGGCAGGAGGCCGCCGCCATGCGCGCCGCGCTCGAAGCCGCCGATTGGGCCGATGGCCGCGCCACCGCCGGCCATCGCGCCGCGCGGGTCAAGGACAACCAGCAGCTGCCGCTCGACGCTCCGCTCGCCCGCCAGCTGGGTGACCGCATCCGCGAGCGCCTGGCGCAGACCCCCCTGTTCGTCGCCGCGACCCTGCCGCGCCACGTGCTGGAGCCGCGTTTCAGCCGATACGCCGGCTGCGGCGCCTACGGCAACCACGTTGACAACGCGATCTTCCCGACCGCGGCGGGCGGCTTCCTGCGCAGCGACGTGTCGTGCACCGTGTTCTTGAGCGAGCCTGCCGACTACGACGGCGGAGAACTCGTGATCGAAGGCCAGTTCGGAACCCAAAGCGCCAAGCTGCCGGCCGGGCACGCCGTGGTCTATCCGGCCAGCAGCCTCCACCACGTCGCGCCGGTGACGCGTGGCGTCCGGCTGGTCGCCTTCCTTTGGGTCCAGAGCTTCGTCGCCGACGCCGAGCGGCGGCGGCTGCTGTTCGAGCTCGACGGCGCCATCCAGGCTCTCACCGCCGATCACCCCGAGCACGCCTCGATCGACGTGCTCACCGGCACGTACCACAACCTGCTGCGCCAATGGTCGCAGACCTGACCGAGCCAGCGCAAGGCGGGAGCATCCCGCAAGGCACGGCGACGCTCGCCGACTACGAGGACGAGGCGCGCCGCGCCCTCCCGCCCGAGATCTGGCACCATATCGAAGGCGGGGCGGGCAACGGCACGACCTTGCGCGAGAACCGCGCCGCCTTCGCCCGCTTGGGCTTCCTCCCGCGCGCGCTGGCTGACTTGCGGGGCGGCAGCAGCGAAGTGGCCTTGCTTGGCCGCCGCCACGCCGCGCCTCTGCTTCTCGCCCCGCTCGCCTACCAGAAGCTCGCCCATCCCGACGGCGAACTCGCCAGCGTCCGAGCGGCAGTGGCGCTCGAAGCCGGCATGATCGTCAGCACGCTGGCAAGCGTCACGCTCGAGGATATCGCCGTGGCCGCGCGTCAGGCCGCGGCGGAGTTGCGAAAGCCCCTGCCCGCGCTGTGGTTCCAGCTCTACCTGCAGCCCGAGCGCCAAGACTCGCTCGATCTCGTCCGCCGCGCCGAAGCGGCCGGGTACGAAGCGATCGTCCTCACCATCGACGCCGCGATCAAGCCGTCCGGCATCACCCTGCCCCCGGGCGTCGGCCCCGCCAATCTCGCCGGCGCGCCTAGCTTGCGCCAGACCACCACGCCCGGCGGGCGAATCCTCTTGGGCACCCCGCTCGCGGATACGGCGCCCAGGTGGGAAGACCTCGCCTGGCTCCGCGAGACGACGCGCCTGCCCGTGCTCCTGAAAGGCATGATCCTGGACGAGGACGCCCGGCGCGCGATCGAGATGGGCTGCGACGGCCTGATCCTCTCCAACCACGGCGGCCGCATTCTCGATGGCCTGCCGAGCCCGCTCGACCTCATCGCCGGCGTGCGCGCCGCGCTTGGCCCCTCGACGCCGCTGCTCCTCGACAGCGGCTTCCGGACCGGCGCCGACATCGCCAAAGCCCTTGCCCTAGGTGCAAATGCCGCGCTGATCGGCCGCCCCGTGTACCATGCCCTCGCCGTCGCTGGACTCGCCGGCGTCGCGCATATGCTCCACATCCTGCGCACCGAGTTAGAGATGACGATGGCCCTGCTCGGCTGCCCGACCGTGGGCGCGCTCACCCCCGAGCGTGTTCATCCGATCGGAGCACGGGCGAGCTGAAATCCTGCGGCCCCATCGCCAAGGAAAGTACCAACTCTCGGAAAACCGACAATTTTCCTGATTTTGAAAAAAGTTCCGGAATCGCGCTTGACCGACTCAGGTGTGGTCCATATATGCCGCTTCACCGGACGGGGACGCCGCCACTGAGTGGCTCTTCTACTGGTCGCCAACATGACGGACACCTAAGTCCCCCACCTTAGAAGCGGGGGATGATTGGTTGTCCGGCTTTACTGTTCGGTGG
>Ga0207681_10002380_pt1 | contig 11960 bp, 10 predicted proteins | sample KBSS53metaG_FD_184324 | JGI IMG/M metagenome (GOLD analysis project Ga0207681, IMG submission 184324) | Switchgrass rhizosphere microbial communities from Kellogg Biological Station, Michigan, USA - KBS S5-3 metaG (SPAdes) (version 2) | ecosystem: Host-associated > Plants > Roots > Rhizosphere... | reverse complement strand
GCATCGTCGACCAGATGTGTGAGATGGGGTTGTTCGGGCTGATGATCCCAGAAGAGTACGGGGGCCTGGGCGAATCGCTGCTCACGTATGCGCTGTGCGTCGAGGAACTGGCGCGTGGATGGATGAGCGTCTCGGGGGTGATCAACACCCACTTCATCGTGGCCTACATGATCCGCCAGCACGGAACCGACGAGCAGAAGCAGCGCTTCCTGCCGCGGATGGCCACCGGCGAGGTGCGCGGCTCGTTCTCGATGTCGGAACCCGAGTTGGGTTCTGACGTTGCGGCCATCCGCACCAGGGCCGTTCGCCACGCCGACGGCGGCTATGCCATCACCGGTGCGAAGATGTGGCTCACCAACGGTGGCACGTCCACCCTGGTGGCCGCCCTGGTGAAGACCGATGAGGGCGCGGACAAGCCGCACAAGAATCTGACCGCGTTCCTGATCGAGAAGCCTGCCGGGTTCGGGGAAGTGCTTCCGGGCGTGGTGATTCCGGGCAAGATCGACAAGCTGGGCTACAAGGGCGTCGACACCACCGAGTTGATCTTCGACGGTTATCGGGCCGGCGACGACGACGTACTCGGCAATGCGCCTGGCAGAGGCTTCGCCCAGATGATGGACGGCGTCGAGGTCGGGCGAGTGAACGTGGCCGCACGCGCGTGCGGCGTCGGCATTCGGGCGTTCGAACTCGCCGCCCGATATGCACAGCAGCGCAGCACGTTTGGCAAGCCCATCGCCGAGCATCAAGCGATAGCCTTCCAGCTCGCCGAGATGGCCACCAAGGTGGAGGCGGCGCATCTGATGATGGTCAACGCCGCACGGCTCAAGGACTCGGGGGAGCGCAACGACGTATTTGCGGGGATGGCGAAATACCTTGCCAGCGAGTTCTGTTCGGAAGTCACGCAGCAGAGCTTCCGCATCCACGGGGGCTATGGCTATTCCAAGGAGTACGAGATCGAGCGGCTGATGCGCGATGCGCCATTCCTGCTGATCGGCGAGGGCACCAGCGAGATCCAGAAGACCATCATCAGCAAGAGTCTGCTCAATGAGTACCGCATCTGAGCCAGAGTTCGCGGTCAGGCCGCAGCTCTCCGACGACGTTGCCCGGCACGTCCGCCGGCGGATCTTCAACGGCACCTACCGCGCCGGCGAGTATCTGCGGCTCGAGCAGCTCGCGGCGGACCTCGGCATCAGCGTCACGCCCGTCCGTGAGGCACTGCTGAACCTGCGGGCCGAAGGGCTGTTGGTGCAGCACCCGCGCCGCGGGTTCATGGTGCTGGAGGTCACCGCTCGCGACATGACCGACGTCGCCATCGTGCAGGCCTTCATCGGTGGCGAGCTCGCCGCCCGCGCTGCCAACCGCATCAGCGACGAGCAGTTGGCCACCCTGCGAGCGATCCAGGACGAACTGGAGCGCGCATACCACCAACCCGACCTCGAGCTGACGGTGCGGCTCAACCACGAGTTCCACCGCTTGATCAACGTCGCGGCAGACTCACCCAAGCTGACGCAGGTCATGTCAGGGATCACCCGCTATGCGCCAGAATCGGTGTTTCCGACGCTGGACGGCTGGCCCGAGCAGTCGACGCACGACCATCGTAGGGTGATCGCTGCGCTCGAAGCGCGCGACGCGGAGCGGGCAAGGACCGCGATGGCCGAACACTTTACGGTGGGCACCGCACCGCTCACGGAGCACTTGATCGAACGCGGGGTCATCGGCTCCTGAGCCCTCGTGGTGCCGAGTGCGGTTTGCGACGCATCGCCCAACAACCCGTAACCGTTTGACAGTTGTCAGAATTCGTTGACGTACGTCAAATCCGCTGCTAACGTGCCGGCGGTGGGTAAGACTCTCCCGCGCACCGCGGTCATCGGTGCGGGCATCAGCGGGCTGACCGCTGGCAAGATGCTCAAGGACTACGGCGTCCCGTATGCGACGTTCGAGACGTCGGACCGGATCGGCGGTAACTGGGCATTCGGAAACCCGAACGGGCACAGCAGCGCCTATCGTTCTCTACACATCGACACCTCGCGGCAGCGGTTGTGCTTCAAGGACTTTCCGATGCCCGAGCACTATCCGGCGTTTCCGCATCACTCGGACGTCAAGGCCTATCTCGACTCCTACGCCGAGGCGTTCGGGCTTCTCGAAAACATCGAGTTTCACAATGGAGTGGCCCATGCCGCTCGTGCGGACGGCGGCGGGTGGCACATCACCGACCAGCGTGGTGACACACGCCAATTCGACCTACTCGTCGTCGCGAACGGGCACCACTGGGACGCGAGGCTGCCCGACTTCCCCGGGAACTTCGATGGCGAGGCCATCCACTCGCACCACTACATCGACCCGCAGACGCCGCTGCACCTGACGGGCAAGCGAATCCTGGTCGTCGGCCTCGGGAACAGCGCCGCCGACATCACAGTCGAGCTGTCGTCGAAGGCATTGCAGAACACCGTCACGCTGTCGACTAGGTCGAGTGCCTGGATCGTCCCGAAGTACATCGCGGGCAGACCCGGCGACACGCTCTGGAGGACCTCGCCGCACATACCGCTGTCCTGGCAGCGAAAGGCCGTCCAGCTAGCCGCGCCCCTCCTGGGGGTAGACCCGACGATGTACGGATTGCCTGCGCCGAATCACAAGCTCTTCGAAGCACATCCGACCCAATCGGTGGAGCTGCCGCTGCGGCTCGGGTCGGGCGACGTCATCCCCAAGCCCAACGTGTCTCTCCTCGAAGGATCGACCGTGCACTTCACCGACGGCACCAGCGACGACTTCGACGTCATCGTGTACGCCACCGGCTACAACATCACCTTTCCCTTCTTCGATCGGGACTTCATCAGCGCTACGGACAACCACATTCGTCTGTACAAGCGCATGTTCAAACCCGGCTTCTCCGATCTCGCATTCATCGGGTTCGCCCAGTCGGTGCCGACGCTCTTCCCGTTCGTCGAGTGCCAATCGCGTCTGCTCGCCGCATATGCAGTCGGTCGGTACGCGCTTCCCTCTGCCGCCGAGATGGAGCGCGCCATCGATGCCGATCAAAAGCTCTATACAGGTCATTGCACCGAAAGTCCCCGTCACACACAGCAAGTCGACTACTTCCATTACGAACACGACATACGGACCCGCGAGCTTCCTGCGGGTGTCAAGCGAGCGGGACGGCTGGCGTCGGCATGAGATCGCAAACCGACCGCCGTCCGCCACAACGCAGCGACCATCGTCGCGAGGCCATCCTCGATGCGCTCGACACGTGGCTGCTGGAGTCCAATCTCGACGCCATCAACATCGCCGAGATTTCCAAGCAGGCAGGCGTCACCCGTTCGGCGTTCTACTTCTACTTCGAGAACAAGGGTGCGGCGGTTGCGGCGCTGATGGAACGAATTCTCGATGCGACGTTCGCGGTCAACGATACCTTCACCGCGGCCAACGATCCTCCGCGACAACGCATCTACGCCATGCTCGACGGCCTTTTCGCGACGTGCGAAAAGCACGGGCACCTGTTCCGGGCGATGCTGGAGGCGCGCGGTTCGAGCGCGTCGGTTCGCGACATCTGGGACGACGCGCGCGGGTCGTTCGTGGATTCGGTCGCGGCGATGATTCGCGCCGACAGATCGGCGGGCAAGGCTCCGGACGGTCTCGACGCCGACGTGCTCGCATCGGTGTTGCTCGAACTCAACGATCGGCTCCTCGAAAGGCTCGCACTCGGTGGGTCGCTGACCCGTCAGCAGTTGATGGACGGTGCCGCCGCAATCTGGCTCAGCACGATCTACGGCATCATCGGCAGCGCCGCAGAGGAACAGGAGACGGCGTGACCCACCCGACCCATCACGACGTGAGCTTTCCTTCCGACGGCGTGACGTGTCGCGCCTGGCACTTCCCTGGCCAGGGCGACGCCTTCGCCGGCCCCTCGGGGCGGCCGGTCGTCGTAATGGCGCACGGTTTTGGCGGCACCAAGGACGCCGGTCTGCAAGCGTTCGCCGAGCGCATCAGTTCCGCGGGCGTCGACGTGCTGGCATTCGACTTCCGCGGCTTCGGGGCCTCAGATGGTGAACCGCGACAATCGATTTCGATCAAGCGCCAGATCGAGGACTACCACGCCGCGGTCGATGCCGGAAAGACGCTCCCCGGAGTGGATCCCGCGCGCGTGGCGATCTGGGGTACGTCCCTGTCGGGCGGACACGTATTCCACGTCGCGGCCGACCGCACCGACGTCGCCGCGGTCATCGCGATGACCCCGTTGACGAGCGGGATGGCCGCGAGTCGAGCGTCCGCCGGTTCGCGGGGCGTCGGCACGGCGGTTCGGTGGACGGCCTTGGGCATCGCGAGTCGCATCAGCCTCGCGCGTGGGGGAGCGGCCAAGCTCATGCCACTGGTGTCGCGACCGGGCGAGCCGGGTGCGCTCGCACTCGACGGGGCCTTCGAGAGCTACACCGCGATGGCCGGGCCGACGTGGCGCAACGAGGTCGACGTCGCCGTCGGCTTCGAGCTCGGCACGATCCGGACAACGTCTGCCGCAAAGAGATTGAAGAGCCGGATTCTGGTACAGATTGCGGACTTCGACCGATACGTCCCGGCCGAATCCATCGTCAAGACTGCGGTGCACGGCCGCGCAGAGGTGCATCACTATCCGTGCGATCACTTCGACGTGTGGCCTGGCCACGACTGGTTCGAGAAGGCCACGACGGACCAGGTGGCTTTCCTGCGCAGGGCGCTTGCAGTTACGTCGATGGTCGGTGCGTCGCCGGGCGTCTAACCAGACTTCGGCGCGAAGTTGGGGTTGGCGGCGGCGGTGGTGACGCCAGTGCCAATCGGGCCGCTGGTGTCGAAGAGGCTTGCGGTTCCCGTAGCGATGCCGGCAGCGCTGTAGTGCGTCAGCGAGGCCAACCCGATGTAGGGTCCCTCCGGCAGTCGGCACAACGCGAGGGTGTAGTCGGCGTTGATGAAGCCCAGTCCTACGGTCGAGAATCCGGTGAGGGACGCGGTGACGTCGACGGCCATCGCGGCACGGACGAACGGGGTCAATTCCTCGCCGTCGACCAATGCCCGGATCTCACGGATCCATGCGTAGCGCGGGCCGTCGTGCTGCCACTCGAATGCCTTGTCCCCGTTGCTCGTATCGCGACCGTATGCGGTGATGAACATCGGCTTGGACCCATCGACCTGGACGGGCTCTTCGGGTAGCGGAGGCATCGAAACGCTCGTGGTCCACGGCACTCCAGGCGGCTGCTCGCTGCGACGAAGGTAGAGCGTTGATGCGCGCGCGACGATCTCGTCGTCCTGGGTCATCGTCGCGTCGATCGCTTGCATCCGCCGACCTACCCGCACCACGTCGGCGTACACACGTACGGGTGCGGTGGCCACGCGCCGCAGGATGTCGACGGTGAAGCGCGCGGGGACGAGGTCGTCGTCCGCGCGCTTCAGTTCGACCGTTCTGGCCAACAGGCCGCCGACGACCTGGCCGCCGACGGTGGGACCCCAACCGCCCTGGGCTATCTCGTTGGGTAGGAAGGTGTCCTTCTCTGCTACCAGATAAGGCGTCTGCGTGGCCGTGTGCATGTGTGCTCCTTCAGTACGAGGTCGAGCCCTGGTCGACGGGGATCTGGGCGGCGGTGATGAATCTCGACTCGTCGCTGGCGAGCCAAAGCACGGTGTTGGCGACGTCTTCCGGCTCGGCCATCCAGTCGGGTAGAAATGGCGTCATCATGTTCTGTAACTGAGGATTGGTCTCCACCGCGCGGCCGATCGCAGCGATCATGCCACCCGACCCCATGTCGGAGTTGACCGGCCCGGGGTGGACGCTGTTGACGCGGATCGAATACTTGCCCAGTTCCGCAGCGAACGCCTTGGCCAACCCGACGACCGCGTGTTTGCTCGCGGTGTAGTGAACCATGAACGGCTGCAGCTTGATTCCTGCGGCCGAACTGATCAGGATGATCGATCCGCCGCGGCCACCGTCGATGATCTTCTGCGCGCCCGCCATCACGGTGTTCCACGTCCCGGTGGAGTTGATGTCCATGACGTCGCGGAAAGTCTCCGGCGTAATCTCGTTCCAGACTTGCGCCGCGGAGACCCCCGCATTGGCGACGATGACATCGAGGCGTCCCAGTTCTGCCACCCCCGCAGCGACAGCCTCGCAGAGGTCGTCGTAGTCGCGAGTGTCGACGGCGCTGGCAACGATCCGTTGGCCAGTGGCCTCCACCAGGCGCACCGTCTCGTCGAGCTGTTCGGGTGTCGCCGACTCGTAGGGGACACAGTCGGGCAACTTGCCTGCGATGTCCACCGCGATGATGTCGGCGCCCTCGGCCGCCATCCGGACCGCGTGCGCGCGGCCCTGGCCCCTCGCCGCCCCAGTGATGAATGCGACCTTGCCCTGCAGGCGACCCGTCATGTGTTGTCCACTTTCTTGGAATTGGTGAGTATTTCGCGCAGTCGTTGCACGTCCACCTTGCCGGTGGAGCCCCTCGGGATGGCGTCGTCACTGTCCACCAACAGCCATATCTTGGGAACCTTGAACGCGCTCAACAGGGTTCGGGCTGCCTCATGCAGGGTAGAGGCAGACATCGTGGCAGTGTCGCAGACCACGGCCGCGGCCACGCGATCACCAATGTCGGACCCCACGTTGGTGACGAAGGCTCCGATGACCCCGTCGACGGTTCGCAACGCCTCTTCGACCTCGCTTGGGTAGACCGTGGCGCCGCCGCACTTGAACATGTCATCGGAACGACCGTGGTAGAACATGAAGCCTTTCTCGTCGAGGTGGCCGAGGTCGCCGGTGGGGTAGAAGCCGTCGGCGGTGAAGAGGTCCTCACGGCTGCGCCTGCAGATTCCACGAAGGATGTGCGGGCCCCGAATCTGAATCATGCCGACGGTGCCGGTGTCGACGGGAGCGCCGTCCTCGACGTCGACGATACGGACCTCCATGCCGGGAAACGGTCGGCCGCAGCTGCCCCAAGCGGATTCCGGCATGTCGGTATCGGCACGGTAGCCGCAATAGGGCCCGAACGACTCCGTCATCCCGAACAGTCTCGCTCGCGCCCCCGGTCGAGAGCGGAGGTGCGGGGGAAGGAGAGCCTCCAGGCTGCCGGACTGCAGCGAGGACAGGTCGGCTCCAACCGAATCCAATTGCCTAGCAAGCATTTGCGCTTGGTCCGGCCAACCGCGGAACAACGTGACGCGCTCTCGTTCGAGCAGCCGCAGCGTGCTCTCGGGCTTGGGCGTCGGTTCGGTGACCAGCGTGGCGCCGGCAAGCAGCGCGGACAGTACGCCGCCGCCAAGGCCGCCGACCCAGAAGAACGGCATCGGCAGGTACAGCGTGGTGTTGGCATCGATGCAGCGCGCCGTCAAGCCGGACCGAACGGCGCCAAGGGCGTTGCCATGAGAGTGCACGACCCCCTTCGGCGTTCCGCTACTGCCCGAGGTGAACACGATGAGCAATGGGTCACTGGGGCAGACGGCATGACACATGGCGTCCACCACGCCAGCCGCGCCTGCGTCCGCGGCCTTGGCCGCGAGCGAGTCGTCAGTCCAAAAGGCACGTAGTGCAGACAACTTCGGGTGTGCCAGCGTCAACTCGTCGACGTAGTGGTGGCCAAGGAACTCGGTGACCGTGACGACGTACTGCACCGAGGCGACCCGGAGTTGCGCCACCAGCTCCCTCGGCTGCAGAAGCGTACTGAGCGGAACCAGTACGGCACCGACGCGCGTCAACGCCAGCGCGATTTGAATCCATCGGACTCCGTTGGGCATGATGAGCCCGACGCGTGTGCCCTTGCTTACACCTGACGCGACGAACGTAGCCGCGAGATCGGCTGTGGTGGTGTCCAATTCGCGGTAGCTGATCCGCGAGGTCGGGTCGATGACCGCTGGTTTCGCGGGGTGCTCGGCGGCGCGCCGCCGGAGCAACGAATCGATGGTGTCAGGCATCGAAGACCTTCAGCAGGCTGCGCAGGTCGACCTTCCCACTGGACAGCAGGGGGACCTCGGCGGCAGTCAGAGCGACGATCCTGCGGGGCACCTTGTAAGCCGAGAGTTCGGCAAAGAGCGCCTTTCTCAGCTGGTCGGCGTCGAATGACTCGACGTCGGCCACCACGACCGCGGCCGCGACCACTTGGCCACGTTCCGGGTCGGGCAGGCCAACGACGTGGGCGACCGCACCGCCGGTCACCGTGGCGATCGAGCGTTCTACCTCGGCGGGTGAGACGTTGGCGCCCGCGGTCTTGATCATCGACCCGCGTCGACCGATGAAGTAGATGAAGCCGTCGACGTCGGCGCATACGAGATCGCCCGTGTGGAACCAGCCGTCGGCGTCGAAGCTTTCCTCGCGGCTGCGCCGGTGATACCGCTGCATCAGGTGCGGACCGCGGATCAGGAGTTCGCCGACCGCACCCTCGTCGACGGCGACCGATGTCTCGGGGTCGACGATCGCAACGTCGAACCCTGGCGCGGGTTTGCCGTACGACCCGCGCCGCGACTCCGGCTGATCGCCTTCGTCGCCGCTGAGAAGCAGTACGCTGCCCGCCTCGGTCATGCCCAACATGTTGTGTCGCAGTTCGACGTCCCGCGGCCGCGAGTCTGGAGCCATGATGGGGTAGAGGTTGCCTCGGCGCATCGACGATAGGTTGCGGCGGCCGAAGCTGTCGTGCCGGGCCAGGTGTGCGATGGCTGCGGCGAATCCATTGGTCACGGTGGGCCGCTGAGCCTCTAGCAGGTCGAGAGTGTCGGCCGCATCGACGGCGTTCGAGCAGACCAGCGTGGCCCCGGCGACCAGCGTCGCCAGCAGTCCGAACGCAAACCCGCCTACCCAGAAGAACGGGGAGTTGCAGAACAAGCGATCGTCGTCGTGCAGCCCGCGAATCGCGTTCAGGTTCCGCTGGTGGCTGAGCATCGAAGCGTGGGTGTGGACCGCACCCTTTGGCGCAGCGGTCGAGCCCGAGGTGTAGATGATCGCGATGGGATCGGTTCCGTCGACGTCGTCCTCCATCGCGCGCAGCAGCTCCTCCTCGACACGGTCGGAGAGCCTCGTGACGTCGTCCTGGTCGAACGCCACATATCGCAATTGCGGTGCAGCCGTGGTGAATAGACGCTGCGAGAGGTCGAAGCCGTCAACTCCGAGCGCCTCCCCGCAACGCTGGACGTAGTCGTGCGATCTGTACGACGGCGCGGCGAGCAGAATGGAAACGTCGGCGGCGGCCAGCTGCTCGCCAAGCTCACGCGTGGTCGCGAAGGTGGTGAACGGAACCACGACTGCACCGATCCGCGCCGCGGCGAACATGCCGATCACGAAGTCCCCACCGTTGGGGTAGAGCAGCCCGACGTGGGTGCCCTTGTCTGCACCCAACGCGACGAGCCCCCGCGCCAAAAGCGCGGAACGACGCTCCGCCGCGACGTAACTCAAGACTTCGTCGTCGCACACCAGCAGCGCGTGCTCGGACCGCGACCTCGCCTGCCGAATTGCCACCTCGCCGAGCGTGAGACGGTCAGGACCCACGAGGACCTCGCGACGTGATCGTCGACTTGGCGAAGTGATCCCGCACCGCGGCCAGGTCGGCCTTCCCCGACGGGGTCCTTGGGATGGCGTCGACGATGGCGATGTCGGTGGGAATCTCGTAGCGTGCCAAACGCGTTCGCAGATATTCCAGAAGTCCGGCCGAGGTGATTCCCTCGCGGATTTCGACCATTGCGACCGGTGTCTCGCCGAGCCGGTCGTCCGCGAGCCCGACCACTGCCGCACCCAGAACGGCGGGATGGCCCTCCAACGCTACGCGCACGTCGTCGGGCATCACCTTGAAGCCGCCGCGGATGATGGCCTGGTCGGCGCGTCCGAGAATCCACAGAAAGCCGTCCGCGTCGATCCGACCGATGTCGGTGGTACGGATCCACTCGGTGTTGGGCCCAAGCTGTCCTGGCTTGACCTCCAATAGACCGGGTGCATCAGGCCGCAGTGGCGCACCGTCGTCGTCCACGACGCGCAGCTGCGCGCCGAGGGTCGCCCGGCCGACGCTGCCACGCTTCGTCGTCCAAAACCTCCGATGGTCGGCAAGTGACCAGCCAGCCACGCCGCCGCCGAACTCCGTTGCCGCATATGAGGTCAACACGGGGATTCCGTACTTGTCGGCAAACGCGTCGGCGTCGTCGGCGGACAACGGAGCGGTGCCCGACGTGACGGCCTGGATGCTGCTCAGGTCGTCGCGGGTGAGGTCCGAGTGCAACACCATGCGCAGCGCGGCGGGCACCAGCGACACCGCCCGTGGCCGGTGTGCACGGACGGCGGCCGCCCAACGCTCTAGCTCGAATCGTGCCAGCAGTACGAACGATCGGGCCTCGGCGACGCACTGAAGCACGCGGAACACGCCACCGATGTGCACGAGCGGCGCGTTCACGATCGCTACGCCACGCCGTAACTCGGTCGGCGCCGGGCCACTCATCACGCTGTGCGCGAGCATGTCGTAGGTGAGGTCGATGCGCTTCGGCGGCCCGGTCGTGCCACTGGTCAGCATCCGCACCGCGACCCCCGGTCGACCCTCACTGGGCGCTGGCGCGGTTGCCTGCGCGACTATCGGGAGATCGTCGAGTTCGGCGATGGTGACGACGGCGGTGCGCGGTGACTTGCGAGATGACGTGGTGACGACGGCGTCGAGGTCGTCCTGGGAACCGATGAGCATCGGGAGGTCCAGCGCAGCAACGTCGGCGCGGATGCGGTCGTCGCCGCGCGACGGGTTGACGACGACGAGCGTTGCACCGGCCTGCAACAGTCCGAGCAGCGTCGCGACGTAAGCAGGACGGTTGCGCAGCAATACGCCGACTTGCGAGCCGGGCGGCACCAGTTCCTCCATGCGGTCCGCAAACTGGGCGAGTTGTCCCCAGCTCCACCACCGGCCGTCGTGTTCGATCGCGGGGGCGTCGGGTTGCATGGCCAGCACGTCACGAATGCGCTGACCTAACGGGTGGTCCATCACCTAATCCTTGGTGGGCGCCGCTCGGTCAGCGGTTGTGCGGCCAATTCGCCTACGCCAATGGGATTTCCGAGCCTGGTATAGATCAATCCCTGGTCCATCGCGGCCCGGTAGGGCTTGTCCAACGACTCCCAGATCGCCTTGACGGTGCCCTGTGTCGCAGTCGTCGGGAAGGCCGCGATGGAGGCTGCGAGCTCGTGGGCACGGGTCCACAGTTGGTTTCGGTCCACCACTTCGGTGACCAGGCCGATGCGCAACGCGGTCTGCGCGCTCACTCGTTCGTCGTTGCCGGACAACGCTATTCGCAACGTATCGCCGAGTCCGATCCGGCGCATCAGGCCGATCGGTTCCAAGGCGGACACCAGCCCGGAACTGACGTGGGAGTCGAAGAACGTGGCGTCCGAGCTGCAGATCACCACGTCCGACTCGTTGACGAAGTAGAACGCCCCAGCGGTGCACATGCCCTGCACCGCGCACACGACCGGCTTCCACATCTTCTGCCATTTGGGGCTGAGCAATTCGCCAGGATCCTCGTGGTTCCAGACGACCTGTGGCTGGCCGTATTTCTCCTTGATGTCGAGGCCTGCACTAAATGCGCGGTCTCCGTTGGCGCGCAACACGACCGCGTTGACCGTGTCATCGTGCTTGACCGTGCGCCAGACATCGGCCATCTCGTGACACATCGCGCGGTTGAAGGCGTTGAGCCGATCGGGGCGATTTAGGGTGATCGTGGCGACCCGGTCCGCAGCGTCGACGTCGAGCGAAATGGTGTCCATCAGATGACTCCCGTCTACCGGCACTTCCAGTTGGGCGCCCGCTTCTCGATGAACGCCCTTGGGCCTTCGAGGGAATCCTCCGTGTGCAGGTTGCGCTCACGGAACGACTCGGCCAAGATCTCACCCTCGTTCAACGGCAGGTCGAGCGTCTTGTGGATCGCCAATCGGGTGCCCCGCACTGCCAGGGGCGCATTGGAGTTCACGATGTCGGCGATCTCGTGGGCTCGCTCCAACAGCT
>Ga0207681_10002368_pt1 | contig 11980 bp, 12 predicted proteins | sample KBSS53metaG_FD_184324 | JGI IMG/M metagenome (GOLD analysis project Ga0207681, IMG submission 184324) | Switchgrass rhizosphere microbial communities from Kellogg Biological Station, Michigan, USA - KBS S5-3 metaG (SPAdes) (version 2) | ecosystem: Host-associated > Plants > Roots > Rhizosphere... | reverse complement strand
CGTCGCGTCGCCGCGCTGATTCCCGACGCGCGCTTCGTTCCCCTTCCCGGGCGAAATCACCTGCTGCTCGATGCGGAGCCCGCCTTCGAACAGTTCCTGACTGAAGTCGAGGCATTCCTCGCCGCCGATGAGTCGGGCAGTGCCGCGCGCCTGTCCGCCGCCTTTTCGGAGCTCACCGACCGCGAGACCGAAGTGCTCGCCCTCCTCGCGCGCGGTCTCAACAACGGTCGGATAGCCGACCGGCTCCGCATCAGCGAGAAGACCGTGCGCAATCACGTCACGACCATCTTCTGGAAGATCGGCGCGACCTCGCGCGCCGAGGCGATCGTGCGAGCGCGCGAGGCGGGGATCGGAATCGACACCACCGGCGCGGCGTAAGCGTAGCACCGCGGTCGGAGTCTCAGTCCGAACCGGCTCGCGCGGGCATGTGGGCTGTCTGGGGTTGGCCTGACTATGGCCGCATGCGCGCGGAAAGCAGGCCCTCGCCCGCACGGGCTACCACTTGGGTTGGTCCGAGTGGGGTTTTTTACCGCGGAGGGGCGCGGTAAAAAGACTCCACTCGGACCGAACAACCAAACGTCAGCGCGCGATAGCCTCGCCTGGGACACGGGTCCCGGATTCCTGCCCGATTTTCGCGCGACGCGATCGTAGTCCTAGGACACGCGCCTCATGTGGGGCGAGGCCCCTCCGCCTAGCTTGGGCCCGTCGGAAATCACCGACGTTCGCCACCTAACGACTACCTAACGTGTAGTCGTCCAGCCATTGCGCCTGGGCGTTGGCCGCCCGTGCACCGCACGACGGCGACACGGCCCGACGCGCATCATTCGCGGCGCGCGCGCCGCCTTCGAGGACCCTGCCATGAACACGACCGCACTGCCTGCCGTCGGACGATCGGTCAGCATCGTCGCCGTCGCCGTCCTGTTTGCCGCGTGTACCGTCCAGACAGCACTCGCGCCCGACCACTTCGGTCCAACCAAGATTCAGCTCACGACGCTGCCGGGAACCGACACCGATGGCGTGATCGCCACGCTCCAGCGTGTGACCGCGCGCTAATTTGGCGTGTTCGCCCTCCATGCCTGGGTGTGGCGCAGCAACCCCGAAGGCCTCTTCGCGGAAACCAATCCTCGCGTGTCCTGCGGCGGAGCCTAACGGCAGATCAAGGAGATCAAGGGGTCAGAGCCCTTGAATTCGAGAAGTCTGGGTCTCTGAGATCCATGGATTCAAGGGCTCTGACGGAGATGGACGTGCTCGTTGTGCCACGTGAGATTGATCGATCGCGAGCCCGTACCTACCCGGTCGGCGCGAACCGGGCCAGGAGTTGCTCGAAGCGGGCGTCGCCGCGAATCGGATCGAAGCCAGGCCAGACACGCAGGAAGGCCACCGTCGCCTCCCGGCCAGCCGGCATCGCAAGCAGCAGCTCCAGCATCTCGAACGCTGCATCCACCTCTCCGGCGCGGGCGAAGACTTCCACCGCGACGCCCATAAGCGCAGTGGCGGGTATGAGAACCATCACCCGCGGCCACGTTGAGGCGAATTTGAGTCGAAGATGAGCGGGTCGGCCCATCGTGCGAACCACAGAGGCTTTCACTCACATTCCTCGGAAGGTGCACGATGTCTCGAACTGGACCGCTCATTCTCTTAGTGACGGTTGCGGCCTGCGGAACCGCCGAGCGCCGGGCTGACCCCACCGCCCCCACCGCGCTCGCCTTGCACGCGTCCGCCGCGCCGACGGCTGAAGGGTGCCTGGTCGACCCAGGCGACTGCCCTCCGGACGCATGGATCTTCTCTCCCGAGGAGCTCAATCCGCATATCCCGCAAGACGCCTCCAACTGCGACTTCACGATGTTCGGCCTCGCTGCAACCATCCCGCAGTGGGACTTCCACCCCACAGCGGCGTGCCGTCAACGGCAATGGGGATCGTCAGGCATTTATTGGCAGGAGGCTCGAGACATCCACGTGACCAACCTGCCGAACCGGTGCGGTGGCCCGGGAGACATCGATGAGATCCGCATCTGCAGCCTCGTCTGGAAGAACAAGGCGACGCCGTACGGAGCGGCTGGCGGCGCTGGCTGCGTGGTCGTGAAGCTCGAAGTGACGTGCGGTGTGTGACATCACACCGCAATCCTAACGTGGGGATGAGCTCGGAGGATCAAGGGTCAGAGTCGTTGAATTCGACTCTGCCCCTGATCCTCCGATGCGTCTCGGCGCTGGCTACCGCACTACGGCGTCAGAACGGCGCGCAGATGACCCAGACGTCGAACTGCCGGGTGTCGGTCCCGCGGTTCGCGGCCACGAGACGCCATCCATCGGAGCCGCTGGTGACGCGCGGCGATGACTCGTACACGGCCACGTCCGGACCGGCGGCCAGAATGCCGCCGCCAATCTGGAAGCCACCGCCTAGCGCGCGGTTTCCGGGAGAGCAGAGGACCTCGACGGTCCCCGAATTTCCACCGACGACCTCGATGCCGAACGTCTTGATCTCGTAGCCCGGCAGCGGTTTCTCGCCCCCGGGGAGTCCGATAGACGGAGAGGGTGTGATGCTCGAGCCGACTGCAGGTCGCGACACATCGGTCGGGCCTTCACGGTCGCAGGCAGCAGCGAGGGTGATGACACCCATCGCGATGATCGTCGGGCGGTGGAGCAGAGCGAGTGAGAGTGGTGAGCGAGACATGCTAGTTCCTTACATACCGGAAAAAAGGAGCACCGAGTGAGCGTCGTTACCGACGCGCGCCGTCATCGACGCCTCGGGTGCGTTGCGGCGACGAGCGTATCGAGCTCCTCGCACGCAACGATATTAATGACGTCTCATGCTTTGGATTCCTCTCACCCGTTCTCGAAAAATGAGGGGGCGGCGCCTTAGCGCGCGTATTACGGGAACAGCGACAGACCGTTGCGGCGATGGTCGCGGTGTTGCTGACGGTCACCCTCGTGGCTGCGAACTTGACCCGCAATCTTTTCCGTCGCCGTCTCGCCGCTCGCGAAGGAGAGCGAGCCGCACTTCACCTCGCCGGCCGCGCCGGCACGGAGCTCAGCGCGGTGAAGTTTCGAGGGTCATCGATCGCTGCGTCGTCCCGCCTCGAGCGCCGCAATGATGTCGAGCAATCCCGTCGCCTCCCACACCTGGTTCCGTCGAGACTCCGATAACGGAACGACCACGCCTGCTTCCTGGAGCTGCTCGATGGCCTGATACACCGCCGCCTTCGCGCGCCCCGTTGCGGCGACGGCTACCGGCGCGGTGATCATCGGGTGTGCCGGGAGGACATCGATGATCGCCCACGCCGCGGCACCCTTGCGGGGCGCCGAGGGTGAGCCCGCGAGCCGCTGGCGCCAGTCGGCCATGAGCGCCTCGACCGCGTCGACGTAGTCGCGCGCGAGATTCGCCGCGCGAGCGGAGGCGACGGCGAAGTGCTCGATCCACGCTCCGATACCGTCTCCGCGGAAGGCGGTGAGGCCTTCGACGTAGCGATCCTTCGCGGCCGCGAGCACGACGCTCACGGGCGGCAGATACTCGGGCGCCACACGGCGGCGGCGGAGAACGACATGGATGAGTGCGCGACCCGTGCGGCCGTTGCCGTCGTCGAACGGGTGGATCGTCTCGAACTGTGCATGCACGAGCGCCGCCTGGACGATGGGTGGGAGGCGGTCGTCGTTGATGGCTTCACACAGGTCGTCGAGCAGCGCGCTCACGTGCGCGGGCGGAGGCGGGACGAAGTCGGCGCCGCACGGGTTGTAGTCGTTCCCGCCGATCCAGTTCTGCCTCGTTCGGATCTTCCCAGCGACCGAGCGGTTCTCGGCGCGCTCCATGAGGCGCTGGTGGATGGCGATGATCTCGCCCACGCCGAATCGTTCGGCGACCGCGGCATCCTCCACCGCAAGGGCCATCGCATCGACGTTCGCGAGAACCTCGATCGCCAGCGTGCTCGCCTTTTGCCCTGACTCCGCGCGGGCCTCGGCGCGCGCGAGCTCGCGGACGCCGAGTTGCATCCCCTCGACCTTTGAGGACGCGATCGACTCAGTCCGCAGGAGCAGGCGTGCCATGGGGGCGAGTGCGGGCCTCGCCTTGTCGTTGAGGTTTCGAATCGCGTTTTCGGCCTCGGACACGAGCCCTGCGATGCCGGCGTCCAGACTCAGCGGCATCGCGGTAATGGGGTCGGGCACGAACGCCTCGTACCCACACGCCCGCTTGTACTTCGGCGGTGCGTATATGGTTGGGTCGGAGGCCCAGGTGAGTTGAACGAGACGGCCGGGCATGCGCGGAGGGAGCGAGCGGTGTCTGTCCAGGAAGCTGGAACAGGCGGTGGTGTTAGTTCAGCCTGTGCGATATCCTGAACTAAGATAGCTCTTTAGTTCAGTTTACTCAAGAAACTGAACTAACTTGCGGGCTCTGGTATGGCTTCCATGAGGAGCGCCCCACGTGCTCGAGGAGAAAGGGCACGTGCGCCACCGGCAGGACGGCCCGCGCTACGTCTACCTGCCGGCCGTTTCGCGGGACCGGGCACGCCGTGCCGCCATCAATCACCTGCTGCAGACGTTCTTCCACGGATCCGCCGAGAGCGCGGTCGTCGCCCTGTTGCAGATGTCCGACAACACGCTCTCGACATCCGACTTCGAACGACTCGCCGCCGACGTCCGCAAGGCGCGCCAGGAGGGACGCTAGACATGAGCACGATCATCACCGTCATCTCGCCGGTCCTCGACGCCCTTGGCCGCGTGCCGTTCATCTCGGCGCGCTGTCGAAAGGCACCCTGCTGGTCCGCATCGTTCTGGGCCTAACGCGGCTGCTCGCCCGCGCTCCCGCGGCGGCACGTCATCTCGTGTGGAGTCTCGCCGTAGTCGGACTTCTCTTAGGAACGACGCAACCGCAAACCACTTTCTTCGAGACGTGCGGCAGATACTCCTGCAAACTGCCACCGCGAATCTCATGAATTTGTCGGCGAGTATAGCAACGACCGAGCTTTAGCCTCTCCATGGGATGCTCCCCCGCATGGCCAATTCTGCCCTGAAGTTCAACTTCAACGCCCCATAAGAAGATGCGGCGGTACTGCCGTCACTGCCATAGCGGTCTTAACGATTGCAACGCACGTTAGGCGTGGCTCAAGCCGCCCGAACCGATACGGCACTGCCAATGCGCCATTTCCGAGCGCAATCCGTCGTCATTCCTGCTGAGTCGCAGAAGTTCGCAGGACGTCCGCCACGATCCACACCATCTCGGCATAACGGGTCAGGTTCGAACTAGAGATTGAACGAAGCTCGCCCTCAGCCAACGTGTTGTATTTGACCGCATTTACGTAGCGGTCGCTCACAACACCAGAATGGTGAATAACCAAGTGTCGCGTTTGATCAAACTCGGTTAGTTCGTCGGCAAGAGAAGAAGGCAGCGGTGCACTTGCCGACAAGAAGTTGACTACAGACTTGGGCATTGGTCCTCGATCGGCGGCACCAATCGCTTTCGCGTAGCTCTCGAGAGCCGAGTGTAGCGCTACGACGACCATCCCTCTTGTGATCTGCTGGAAGTCGCGAGGGTCATGGCGCTCGCTCTCGGAAAAAGCTGTTCCTCAAGAAGTTCGGCAGCGGACAAGTCCATCATCGTCGGCTCGCCACCCAATGGACCGTCAACAAACGCCGGACCATCGGAATCCGGATCTTCTTCAAGGAATCCCTCGCCGGCGGAGATGCCAAGGCTCAACCGAGCTCGCAGGTCGGCGGCGTAGTCGGGCGCGATCTGATCGAGTTCTTCCAGCAAGAGCGCGAATAGCCGAGCGGCGGCGTAGCCGGTCCGGAATTCTTGCCACTCCTTCTCGCCTTTGCCACCGCGGTCACGGCGGTCCCGTTTCATGCCTGCTCCAACCACTCGCTAGGTCATCAACGAATTCGTTTGAATGCTAACCCTGCTATACAGCGCCCGCCGGACCCTGAAGGGAGTCCGGCGGCGCGTTCCAACCGAAACGTGCTATTCCTTCGGCTCCAGAATCTCCTTGATCTGCGCCCGAATCCCCTCCACGTGCAGCCGCGTATCCCGATCCCCCGCCTTCGCCGACGCCGACGCCAAGTCCCGATCGAGATCCCTGAGCTCCCCACGGAGCATGTTCTTGATCTCACCAGCGTTAGGTGTCGGCGCCTGAGCCCCCTGCCCACCACCACCTGGGAACCCACCCTGCTGCGCGCCCGCGGCCGGCGGCCGAATCTTGCTCCCGATCTGCGTCACGTACGCCCGCTGCAACGCGCGCCGATAGGCATCCACCTTCGGCGATCCGGAGCCGAACTCCGTCCAGACAGCCTTCCGGAGATCCCCCAGCATGTCCCCTAACGAGTAAGCAGCGTCCTGGTTCTCGGCCATCGCCTGATACTCGACCAGCCGCGACATCCTGGCGTCGTTTAGAACGGAGCCAAGAACAGCCGACTGCGCGCGCTCAATGCGATTGATCTCACCGACACTCTCGATCCGCCGCAGAATCGACTGATCGATCAGGAACGTCGGCGTCTGGAACGCGTTCTCCGCCAGATACTTCATCGCCGCCTTCTGACGCGCCGCCGGCAGCGGCGTGAACCGCGGCCCCGGCTGACTCCCGTACTTCTCCTGCGAGGCCGCGCCACCGATGATCGTCACCACGTGGTTCATCTCGGTGCGCCACTGGTTGACCATCCTATCATATAGTTGCGAGAGCTCCTCGAAGTCCTCGAGCGGCTTGACCGTCGCCTGCTCCAGCCACTGCATTCCGCGCTTGAGGTTCTTCATCCCCAGCTCGGTCGCCTTCACCGCGTCGATGTCACCGACCGACTCCGTCATCTCCCCCGGATCCGAACCAAACGAACCCGACGTCGAGAACCGCAGGTACGGCTTCGCGTCCTGCTCCCGCGCCCACGCGTCCAGGATCCGGCGCTCGTCGTCCGACGTCTTCGCGTTGTCGATCGGCGAATAGCCCCATTTCGTCGCCCAGATGTCGTACGGGCCGATCTTCGGGATCAGATCCTGCACCGCGATCTTGTCCTCGGGCTGCGCCACATAGTTGAAGCGCGAGTAGTCCATCAACGTCGGCGTGTGACCCATCCGCCGCACGAAGGCCGGGTTCCGGATGCTGTCGAGCGCGTACGCTGAGCTGGCCTTCATGTTGTGCTGGAACCCTAACGTGTGGCCGACCTCGTGCGCCGCCACGTACCGGATCAGCTCACCCATCAGCGAGTCCGGAAGCGGGAACGTGCGCGCCCGCGGGTCCAGCGCGGCGACCTGCGTGTAGTACCAGGTCCTGCCTAACGTCATCACGTTGTGGTAGAACTGGATGTGCGCGTTCAGGATCTCGCCGCTCCGCGGGTCGCGCACCGAGGGACCGCTCGCGTTCTCCGTCGTGCTCGGCAACCACCTGATGACGGAGTAGCGCGCATCCTCCGGCGACCAGTCCGAATCGTTGGGTGCCAGCTTGCCCAGGATCGCGTTCTTGAACCCGGCGGCCTCGAACGCAGGCTGCCAGTCCTCGATCCCCTTGATCAGGTACGGCACCCACTCCTTCGGCGTGTTCCGATCGATATAGTAGATGATCGGCTTCACGGGCTCCGAGAGCGGCGCCTCCGCATCCTTCTTCTCCAGCCGATACCGCGAGATGTAGCAACGCTCCTGCGCGCGATGCTCGGGACGGCTGTAGTCCATCGTCGTCTGCGAGAAGTAGCCGACGCGGTTGTCGCAGAGACGCGGCCTCATGGCCACTTCCGGCAGCTTGTGGAAGCTGTAGTTCATCACGACGGTCGCACTCGGCGCAGTCGTACCCTGCTGACCGAAGCCGCCCTGTGGCTGGTTCCCGCCGCCACCGCCAGCCGGAGCCGGTGGGTTGGTGAACGTCAGCGTCGTCTCGACGTTCACGTTGTCGGGGAAGCTCACCGCGCGCTCGATGAACGACCGGCTCGCATCGAGCTGCGCGCGCGGCGAGATGCGCTGCGCCGGCGAAAGCTCGAGCGGCACCTGCGTGAACGTCCGCGTGACGTCGATGACCATCGAGCTGTCCGGCCCATAGGCCTCGACGTTGTACACCGCGATGATCGGCTGCACGTTCGCGGCCTCTACGGCGCCGACGATGGGCGACGTCGTATCGGTCGCCACCACCGAGTAGGACACGCCTCTGAGCAGCACACGATTGTCGCGACGCTCCCACCGCAGCACGCGGTTGTTGAGCGCCTGTCCGCCGTAGCCGACGCCTAACGTCGTCTTCGCGATCTCGCTCACGAGCAGGATGTCCTTGCCGAGCTCCTTGCGGGGGACCTCGAACAACAGGCGGCTGTTGATCCGGTGGACCTTGAACAGCCCGTTCCTGGTCTTCGCCTCACCCGTCACCACGCGCGCGTACGGACGCGGGTTCGGCTCGGCGAGCTGACCACCTGCTGCGCCCCCTCCCCCCTGCCCAGCCTGCCCGCCTCGGCCCTGGTTTTCGGCGGGAGTGGAGTCGGAGCGCGCGGGCGTGCGCTGCGCGGTGTTCTGCGCGGGAGCGGGTGCCGGAGACGGCGCGGGCTGCTTCGAGCAGGCGACGCCGATGAGAACGGCCGCGGCTGCCGGCGCAATGGGACGCAGACTGGGTCGCATACGCTACCAGGATTGGGGTGTCTTGGCGGGGGTGCGCCCGCGGCGGCGCGGGTCGCACAACCATATAGCTACTCACCTCAACGCCAGAAGGGCCGCGTCCGTTGGACTGACCCCCTTGTCATTCCGAGCGTAGCCCGCGCGAAGCGCAGGCAAAGACGAGGAATCGCGCTCGTCCCGGCCGGGAGGCCCCTCTACCGGGATGAGTGCGATTCCTCGCCTCCGCACCTTCGGTGCTCCGCTCGGAATGACATCGTCGCCGATGGGACCGGCTAGCGAGTATCATCAGGCTTCGTCACCAGCCGACGGACCAGGCCGAGACCGCCCGATGCAACAGCAGATCCGCTTCTGCAAGACCACCGACGGCGCTCGCCTCGCCTACGCGAGCGTCGGCTCCGGCCCTCCGCTCGTCAAAGCGGCCAACTGGCTGAGCCACATCGAGTACGACTGGCGCACACCCATCTGGCGCCCGCTGTTCGAGCGCCTCGCGCGGAATCGACGGTTCATCCGCTACGACGAGCGCGGATGTGGCCTGTCCGACTGGGATGTCGAGGATTTTTCGCTCGATGCCTGGGTGCGCGACCTCGAGACCGTCGTCGACGCCGCCGGGCTCGAGCGATTCTCGCTGCTGGGCATCTCACAGGGCGGCCCCATCGCGATCGCGTACACCGTGCGACACCCCGATCGCGTCAGCCAGCTCGTCCTGTACGGCACGTACGCGTCCGGCCACATGAAGCGCAACCCGACGCCCATGCAGATCGAGGAGCGGAAGGTTCTGCTCGACATTGTGCGGGTCGGCTGGGGACGCGAGACCGCAGCCTTCCGACAGGTTTTCTCCTCGCTGTTTTTCCCCGACGCCTCGCCCGAGCAGCTCCGTTGGTTCAACGAGCTGCAGCGTGAGTCCACATCACCCGGGAACGCCGTGCGGATGATGAGGGCGTTCTGGGATCTGGACGTCCGCGACGTCGCGCCAACGCTGCGCGTGCCAACGCTCGTGCTGCACGCGCGTGACGACGCGCGCATCCCCTTCGAGGAAGGACGGCGCCTCGCCGCGCTGATCCCGGACGCGCGCTTCGTTCCGCTCGAGGGACGGAATCATCTGCTGCTCGAGACGGAGCCCGCATTCGGCCGGTTCCTCACCGAAGTGGACGAGTTCCTCGCGCCCGACGACGAGTCGGGGCGTGGCTCGGTCGCGCCAGCGGCGTTCGCGGAGCTCACCGACCGCGAGACCGAGGTGCTCGGCCTCGTTGCCCGCGGCCTCGGCAACAGCCGGATAGCCGAGCGGCTCCGCATCAGCGAGAAGACGGTGCGCAATCACGTCACGAACATCTTCTGGAAGATCGGCGCGACCTCGCGCGCCGAGGCGATCGTGCGGGCGCGCGAGGCGGGGATCGGAATCGACACCACCGGCGCGGCGTAAGCGTCGAAGCCCTCGCCCGCATGGGCTACCACTTGGTTCGGTCCGAGTGGGGTTCTTACCGCGGAGGGCGCAGGAGAACGCGGAGCACAGACTGGCCGCAGCCTCCACATCGCCACGAACCGGAATTTGAAATGAGACTGCCTCGGGACGCATAAAATAAGCCTCCCGAGCTAGTTCCCAAAGATCCTCTGGCCGCTTGGGGCAAATGTCGGCCGAAGGCCGCTCTGCGTTCTCCGCGCCTCCGCGGTAAAAAAACTCCACTCGGACCGAACAACCAAACGTCTGGGACACTGGTCCCGGATTCCCGCTCCGATTGGAGTGATCCGGCCCCAAGTCCCGGGACACCCGCCTCATGTGGGCCGAGTCTGCCCCCCGTAGGTTGCGCCCGTCGGAAACACCGACAATCGCACACGCAACGGCTGCCTAACGCTCGCAGCCGGTCGGACATCCAGCTCGTGCGTGGCGCACACCAACATCGCGTGACGGCGACACCGCGGGACGCGAATCACTCGCGGCGCGCCCGTCACACTCGAGGACTACGACCATGAACACGACCGCACTGCCTTCACTCGGACGATCGCTCACCATTGTCGCGGCTGTTGCCGTGTTTGCCGCCTGTGCCGGCGACGCGCCCGTCGCGCCCGACCGCACGCCGGCGGGCCGCGCGCAGCTCGCGACGCTGTCCGGAACCGACACCGACGGCGCGATCACCACGCTCCAGCGCGTCACGGCGCGCTACCACAACCTGCAGGCTGCCCTGGATGACGATTTCGTGCTGCTCCACCCGTGCGAGGCCCGCGGCGACGAGGGTCCGGTGGGAACCGTGTACGTCAACATCGCGCGCTTGATGGACGGCGTCATCGATCCGGAGAGTCCCGACGCGCTGATCTACGAGCCGGCCACGAATGGAGCGCTGCGCCTCGTGGGCGTGGAGTTCGCCGTGCCGAACACCGGGCAGAATCCGCCGACGTTCCTCGGCGCCACGTTCCAGCGCGAGGACGAGTTCGGCGTGTACGCCCTCCATGCGTGGGTGTGGCGCAACAACCCCGAAGGACTCTTCGCCGAGACGAACCCCCGCGTGTCCTGCGGGGAGGCCTGACGGTGGAACGATGTCTCCCACCATGTCACGCCGCAGACTCATCCCCACGCTGGCACTCGCCAGCGTGGCGTTAGGCGGCTGTTCTGACGTCGAGCCGGCGCGCACCCTGGCGCCGGCGCCTACGGCGTCCGTCGCCTCCGATGACCTCGATGCCGCGCTGCGCGCCTACCTCACGAGCCACGGCTTCACCGGCCACATCGCGAGCACGCTGGAGACGCGCCTCGGCCGGCGCATCGATCGCCAGCTCGCCGACATCGGGCGCCAGCTCTGGTTCGATCCGATCCACGCGCTGAACGGCGACAACAGCTGCGGCGGCTGTCACTCGCCCACGAACGGCTTCGGCGATACGCAGCCGATCTCGATCGGCATCGACAACAATCGCATCGTGGGTTCGGGGCGCACCGGTCCGCGCAATCAGCGCCGAGCGCCGATGGCGATCAACGCCGCGTTCTACCCGACGCTCATGTGGAACTCGCGCTTCTTCGCGCGCTCGGGCGATCCATTCGACAACAGCCAGGGGTTCGTCTTTCCCGCGCCGGAAGGGACGACGCTCTCCCACTTGCCGTACCTGCTCACCGCCCAGGCGTTCATCCCGCCCACGGAGCGCGTCGAAGTCGCGGGGTTCCATTTCCCCGGCGGCAATGACGACATCCGCGGCGAAGTGCTGCGGCGCCTCAACGCCAGCGCCAACTACCGCCAGATGTTCTCGCGGGTATTTCCGGAGGTCGAGGCCGGCGGACCGCTCACGTTCGACCACTTCGCGCGCGCGATCGCCGAGTTCGAGCTCACGCTCGTGTTCGCCGACGCCCCGATCGATCGTTATGCACGCGGGGTGCGGAACGCGTTGACGGCATCGGAGAAGCGGGGCGCGGTGCTGTTCTTCGGCCGCGGCGGCTGC
>Ga0207681_10002360_pt1 | contig 12000 bp, 14 predicted proteins | sample KBSS53metaG_FD_184324 | JGI IMG/M metagenome (GOLD analysis project Ga0207681, IMG submission 184324) | Switchgrass rhizosphere microbial communities from Kellogg Biological Station, Michigan, USA - KBS S5-3 metaG (SPAdes) (version 2) | ecosystem: Host-associated > Plants > Roots > Rhizosphere... | reverse complement strand
TGCCGGCGCGACAACCGCACCAACGGTGTGCTCGCGAGAGCCGGTCTCACTCCGTCATCAACGCCACCGGCAGCGCCAGGCCGGCGGAGCGGCGCAGCGTGGCGATGCGGCGGCCGGGCTGGACGGCGGGGCGTGGGCCGCTGCAGCGCTCCGCGCCGATCGCGGCGACGGTCGCGTCGAGGTCGGCGACCTTGAACGCGAGGCCCCAGAAGAACGCCGGGCCATCCGGCCCGCCGCTGCGCTCGATCGCATCCTCCGGCGCCTGCACGACCTCAAGGATCGCCTCGCCGAGGCGGAAGAACGCCTGGCGCGGCGCGCCTGCCGGCGTCGGCTCCTCGCGCACGCGGCGCAGGTCCAGGCCGGCGCCTCGCAGCACCGCGACCGTCCGGTCCAGTGCCGGCGTGATCGCGACGACGTGGTCAAGCGTGGTGACGCCGTTGGAATGCGGCGGCGCAGCGTCGGTGGGCAGGGCCGTCGACACCGCCTCGGCAAGCGTCGTCGGCAGCCCGTCGAGCTGCTCGCTCGCCACCCCGCTCAACGTCCACCCGACGAGCCCGCTGCCGGGAGTGGAACGGGCGCCGGCACCGGCGAGCCGGATCGGCACGCTCCCGACGCGACACACGCCCCTCTCAACCGCGAAGCCGAGTGCAGCCCAGGTCGCCGGCTCGTCGGCGATCGTCAATTCCTCGATTCGTTCCATTTCAAGTGGTATTTTTGTGGTATGCAAGTTGCCATCGACGCTTCCGGACGAATGGTCCTGCCGAAGTCGCTGCGTAAGGAGCTTGGCATCTCCGGCCCCGCGAAGGTCGAAGTCGTGTCGGCCGACGGGCACCTGGAGCTGTCGATCCCCGACACGCCGGCGCACGTCGAGATGCGCGATGGCCTTGCCGTGATCGTTCCGGACGCACCCGTGCCCGCGATGACCGCCGAGGACGTGCGCAAGGCCCTCGAAGACGTCCGCCGGTGATCACACCCGACTCGAGCGTCGTCGTCGCCGCGCTCGCCCCATGGCATGTCGCCTACGCAGCGGCCCGGGACGCACTCCGCGACACAAGCCGGACCCTGATCGCGCATGTCGCCTTTGAGACGACCGCCGTGCTGAGCCGCATGCCGGAGGGGCACCGGATAGCACCGGAGGTCGTCGTCGAGGCCCTCAGACAGGGTTTCGCCGCGAGATGGCTCGTGCTCGACGCGACGCGCACCCGGAGAGCGCTCGAGGCCGCCGTCGCAGCCGGACTTCGCGGCGGAGCGCTGTACGACGCGCTGATCGCCGCGACCGCTGCGCACCACGGCCTGCGACTGATCAGCAGCGACCGCCGCGCGCGGCGCACCTACGAAGCGCTCGGCGTCGAGGTCGACTACGTCGGCGCAACGACAGGCTGAAGCTCAGCTCCGCTCCAGCAGCGCCACGCACTCGATGTGCGGGGTCTGCGGGAACATGTCGACCGGCGTCACTCTCCGCAGCAGATAGCCAGCTTCGACGAGCTGCGCAGCGTTGGGAGCAAGCGTCGTCGGGTTGCAGGAGACGTAGACGACGCGCTTCGGCGAGCTGTCGATGATCCGTCTGACGACCTTCGTCGAGAGGCCAGCGCGCGGCGGATCGACGACGACGACGTCCGGCGAGCCGGCTTCCTTCACCAGCTCTCTCAGCGCGACGCGCACGTCGCCGGCGAAGAACCTCGCGTTGTCGATCTCGTTCAGCCGCGCGTTCGAGATCGCATCCGCGATCGCCGGCTCGATCAGCTCCAGCCCCCACAGCTCGGCTGCGCGCGGCGCCATCGTCAGGCCGATCGTGCCGATCCCGCAGTAGAGGTCGTACACGCGCTCGAACCCTCTGAGCGCGGCGTACTCGCCCGCGAGCGCGTACAGCTTCTCCGCCATCTCCGTGTTCGTCTGGAAGAACGCGTGCGGGGAGATGCGGTAGCGCAGCCCGTTCACTTCCTCATCGAGGTAGTCGCTCCCCGCGATCAGTTCCGTCTCGCCGAGCGCGGTCGTCTCGCCGACGCCGTCGAACTGCGTCCACAGCAGGCCGTCGCAGTCGACCGCGTCCGCGAGCCCGTCCGCATCGAGCGGTCCGGGCATCGTCACGAGCCGCACCTGGATCTGTCCGGTGCGCCGCCCCTCGCGCACGACGAGGTTGCGCAGCAGGCCCGTGTGCGTGCGACGGTCCCACGCGGTCAGCCCTCTCGAGCGGCACCAGTCGAGCACCTGCCGGCTGACCGCGTTCGAGTGCTCGGACGCGATCAGGCAGTCCACTATCGGGACTATCCGTTCCCAGTGGCCGGGCGCGTGGAAGCCGTAGACGAGATCGCCCTGCTCGTCGTTGCCGAACGAATATTCCATCTTGTTGCGGTAGCGCCACTGCTCGGCGGCGGGGACGATCGGCTCCATCACGAAGCCGTCAAGCTTGCCGAGCCGCCGCAGCGCCTCCTCGACCTGTTGGGCCTTGATCTCCAACTGGCGCTCGTAGGGCATCACCTGCCACGGGACGCCCGGGTGCGGCGCTGTGTGCGGGATCCGCTCGGGGCTCGGCTCGAGTATCTCGACGGTTATCGCTTCCGCGTAGTCGCGCTTCGGGCGCGTGATTCTCGCCCGCACCCGATCGCCGGGGATCGCCGCGACGACGAACACCACATAGCCGTCGTGGCGCGCGACGCCGTTGCCGCCGAAGGCAAGCGACTCGATCGTCAGCTCCAGCTCGTCGCCGCGATTGGGGCGCTGTCGTCTCGTCAGGGTCGTGCTCACCCGGCTAGCATCGCACGCCCATGGACCTCGCCGCATACCGAGCGCAAGCGGAGATCTTCACGGCCGAGCTGGGCGAGGAGTACCACGCGCACTTCGCGGGGCTCAGAACGGAGTTCGACGTCGAGCCGATCTATGCGCGCCACGCCGACCTCTTCACGGCCGACACGGTCGCGCGCCTGCGCGAGCAGGCCGACGCCGCTGCCGCACGTGGCGAGGACGCTGCACGACGCGCGCGCATGCTGCTCGACTTCGCCGTCGATGGGCACCTCGGCCTGATCTCGACCGACCTGGAGGGCGAGCTGGCGGAGCGCGAGGCCGGCCTGATGCTCTCGCCCGACGACGGCACCGGGCAGGCGATCCCGTTCCGCGAAGCCACGATCGTGCAGGCGAACGAGCCCGACCGTGGACGGCGCCTCGCGATCGAGGCGGCACGGCTGGAGGCGACCGAGACGCACCTCAATCCGCTCTACCGCGAGCTGCTCGAACGCACACGCGCAAGAGCGGTCGAGCTCGGCTGGCCGAGCTACCGCGCGCTGTGCGAGCAGCTGAAGGGCCTCGACCTCGACCGCCTCGCGCGCGCAACCGACGCGTTCACGCGTGCGACGGAGGACGCATATGCACCGCTCGTCGGACCGGTCATCGAGCGCACGCTCGCAGGCACGACGCTCGACGACTTGCAGCGCGCCGACCTGCCCCGGCTGTTTCGCTTCGCCGAGGCCGATGCGGCGTTCGACGGCGCGCACCTGCTGCCGAGCTTTGAGGCGACGCTCGACGGCCTCGGGATCGACCCGGCGACGCAGCACAACGTCCACCTCGACGTCGAGTCGCGCCCGGCCAAGTCGCCGCGCGCATTCTGCGTCGCGGTGAGAGTGCCGCAGGACGTGCGGCTCGTCGTGCCGCCGATCGGCGGCCGCGATGACTTCATCGCGCTGCTCCACGAGGGCGGCCACGTCGAGCATTACGCGCACGTCGACGCCGAGCTCGCGTTCGAGTATCGGCACCTCGGCGACAACGCAATCACGGAGGCGTTCGCGTTCCTGTTCGACCACCTCGTCGAGAACCCCGCGTGGTTGCACGCGCGGCTCGGCGTCCAGGATCCCGACGGCATGCTCGCCGCGCACGCGCGCGCGACGCGGCTGATCTACCTGCGCCGCTACGCCGCCAAGCTGCCCTACGAGCTCGATGTGCACAGCGTCGATCCGCCGGACGATGCAACGCTGCGTGAGCGCTACGCGACGTTGCTCGGCGACGCAGCGCGTGTGCGCTGGCCGCGCGAGACGTACCTCGCCGACCTTGATCCCGGCTTCTACGTCGCCGCCTACCTGCGCGCGTGGGCACTCGAGACCCACCTGCGTGCGCACCTGCGCGAGCGCTTCGGCGAGCGCTGGTTCGAACAGCGCGAGGCGGGCGGCGCGCTGCGCGCGCTGTGGCGAGACGGCCAGCGGCTGTCCGCCGAGGAGCTGCTGGGGGAGCTGACCGGCGCCGAGCTCGACTTCGGCGCGCTGCTCGCCGACCTCGGGCTCGAGGCGGCGCCGCGCTGACGCGGCGCCGCTCCGTACCTCACCTTCTCCGTGCTCTCGTGACCGCTGCGCGAGCGCGCTCGGCGCCTCTCAGCAGCAGGTCGACCGACTCGGCGCGGCGCGCCTTCGCAGCCGTGCCGTCGAGCTTGCGCGACAACAACTCGAGCTGTTCGATGCCCTTGCCGAGCAGCTCGTCGAGGTTCGCGAGCACGTCGTCCTTCTGCTCCTGACCCCGGCGCAGCAACTCGTCGACAAGCTCATTCGCGTCGCCAAGCTGGTCCCGCAGCGCGTCGACGAGCTGGGCGACCGTGTCGCCCGGGCGCCGGCCTGCGGCACCCATCGCTCGTGTCGGCGCGGTGGTACTGGAGGCTCTTCTGGACGCCCTTCTCGCGCCCGCTCTTCTCGCCGCTCTGCGCGCCGGACGTCTCGCGGCCGGTCTTCTGCCCGCGGCGCGCGCTCTTCTCGTCACAGCTCTGCGCGCCGCCGGACGAGCCGCTCTTCTCGCGGCTCTCGTCGTTCTACGGGCGGCTCTTCTCGCAGCCGCTCTGCGGACAACTCTTCTCGCCGCTCTGCGAGCGGGTCTTCTCGCGGCCGCTCTTCTCGCCGCTCTGCGCGCAGGTCTTCTGGCGGCGCGGGTCGCGGTGGCTCTTCTGGCGGCTGCGGAACGTCTGGCAGCCGGTCTGCGAGCGGCAGCTCTTCTCGCTCTTCTCGCAGTGGGGGACTTCGGCTGAGGCATCGATGCTCCTCGTAGTGGACAGACGGACCGGTCGGGCGCGACCCTACCGCAGCAGGAACTCGATGAGTGCCTTCTGCGCGTGGCGCCGGTTCTCGGCCTGGTCCCAGATGCGCTGACGCACACCGTAGAGGACCTCGGCCGAGATCTCCTCGCCCGGATGGGCGGGAAGGTCATGCAAGGCGATCGCGTCGGGCGCAGCTCGATCGAGCAGCGCGTCGTCGACGCGGTAGGAGGCGAGCGCGCGGCGGCGCTCGGCAGCCGTCTCCTCGTCGCCCATGCTGACCCACACGTCGGTGTAGACGGCGTGGGCGCCGTCGACCGCCTCGTGCGGGTCGTCAGTCAGCAGTGCGTTCGCGGTCGGCTCGAGCTGGTAGCCGGCGGGCGCCGCGATGCGCACCTCGACGCCGGCGCGATCGCCCAGGATCGCGAGCGAACGCGCGACGTTGTTGCCATCGCCAACGTAGGCCAACGTCAGTCCTTCCAGTCTCCCGAACGTCTCCCGCAAGGTGAGCAAGTCGGCAAGTGCCTGACAGGGATGGTGACCAGTCGTGAGCATGTTGATCACAGGGACGGACGAATGCGCGGCGAGCTCACGCACGAGCTCGTCGGGACCGGTGCGAATGCCGATCGCGTGCACGTGACGCGACAGCACGAGGGCGGTGTCGCGCGGCGCCTCGCCACGGCTCAACTGCATCTCGTCGGGACGCAGGATCAGCGGGTGACCGCTGAGTTCCACGATGCCGGTCTCGAACGACACGCGTGTGCGCGTCGAGGGCTTCTGGAAGATCAACGCGACGTGCTTGCCCGCGAGCGCGCGCGAGGACAGCGGCTCGGCCTTCAGCTCGAGCGCGCGCTCGATCAGCGCGAGCAGCTCCTCGCGCGTCAGCTCCTCTCCGGTGAGCAGGTGGCGCAACAAGCGCGCAAGTGTACGTTCGAAGCATGTCGCTGCGCGTACTCACGTGGAACCTGTTCCACGGCCGTGCCGTTCCTCCTCGTGACGAGGACCTGTTCGACGCGTTTGCGATGCGGCTTGCCGGATGGCGGTGGGACGTCGCATTACTGCAAGAGGTGCCGCCGTGGTGGCCCGTCTCGTTGGCGCGCGCATGTGGTGCCGACGTGCGCTTCGCACTCACGTCGCGCAACGCGCTGCTGTGGTTGCGACAGCGTGTCGCATCGCGGCGACCGGAGCTGTTGAAGGCGAATGGCGGCGGCGGCAACACGATTCTCGTGCGTGGGCTCGGCGGTGTCGTCGCGCATGCGCGACGACGACTGTGCGTGTGGCCCGAGCGGCGGGTTGTGCACGCAGTGCAAGTCGGCGACGGGCTGTGGTTCGCGAACGTGCACGCCTCGACGCATCCGCCGCACGCGCGGCGCGACCTCGCGGTCGCATGTGCGACGGCGCTGCGCTGGGCAGGCGACGCACCGCTCGTCTTCGGCGGCGACTGCAACGTCGTGCGCGCTCCGCACCTGCCTGGCTTCACGCACGCGGGCTCCTCGCACGTCGACCACGTCTTCACGCGCGGGCTCGCGTACACGCACGCGCGCGCGGAGACGCTCGAGCGCGGCGTACTGTCCGACCACGCGCCGCTGCTGGTGACGTTCGCGCTCAGCTGAGCGTGCGGCGAAGAAAGTCGTCGAACAGCGGCACGGTGAACGCCGTGTCGCCGTGGCCTGGGCTGTAGATCATCCCCTTCTGGATCAGTCTCGCCCGCCGCGGCCCGACACGCTCAACGCGCACACCGAGCTCGCGCGCAATGTCTCCAGATCGATGCGGTCCTGGCCCAAGCGATGCCATTGCGCGCAGGTAGTCCTTCTCCGCGGGGGTGAGCCGGTCGAAGCGGATACGGAAGAAGTCGTCGTCGAGCTTGCGTCGCACGATGGGCGTCGCGACGTCGACGTCCGCGAGGGTGATCGGAGATCTCGCGGCGACGTTCCAAACCTCATAGCCCCACTCCTGGAGAAAGTACGGATAACCCTGCGCCAGGTCGAGCAGTCGGTCGAGTGCGTCGCGCCGGAATCTCACGCCGTGCTCGCGCACAGGAAGCTCGAGCACGTCGCGCGCCTCGGCGCGTTCGAGCGAACCCATCTGCGGAAACGTGAAGAGCCGCTCGGCATACGACTTCGCATCGCCGATGAGTGCGGGCAGCTGTGGCAGTCCAGCCCCGACCAGGACCACCGGGAGATCGAGCTGCACCGTGCGATGGATCGCGGTGATGAGCGCAGCGAGCTCCGTCTCGGCGAGATACTGGACCTCGTCGATTGCGAGCACGATGCCGGATTCGCGATCCGCCGCCGCCTTGCCGGCCGTGACGAGCACATCCGTCAGGTCCTCGGAGAGGTCCCCCGAGTCCGCTACGCCGATGACTGCGTCGGCGGCGATCGAGATCGACGAGCCATCCGGCAGACCGAGCGTGAACGATCGCAAGGCGCCCAACGCGCGTCGCGCCGCGCGGGACGATGGCCCCGCGCGCTCCAGGTCGACGAGGATCGAACGGAGGCGTCCAGCGAGGAGCCGCAGGAAGGCACGATCATCGCTGGCCTCGATGTACCCGAAGCGAAGGCCCTCGGCGTCCGCGATCTCGCTGAAGTGGTTCAGCAACACGGTCTTGCCGACACCCCGGAGGCCGACCGGCATCACGCTCTTGCCGGGACGCCTGCGCACAGCGCGCCCGACGGTGACGCGAAAATCGTCGATCAGCGCGTCACGGCCCACCAGCGCCGGGGGAGGCGTGCCGGCGCCAGGCCGGAATGGGTTCTCAAGCGCATCCATTCCGTACCGAGCTTAGCAAGGATTACTCAGCTTATCGAATCCAAGATAAGAACGGTAAGACGTGCAAAGGTCGATCAGCGTCGCGCGCGCACGCCGAAGCCGCGCAGCGCGAGCAACGCCTTCTCACCGAGCGTTCCGGACGCGGGCAGCAGGCCGAGCTGCACGGCGGCGTCGTAGCGGTCGAAGAACGCGCGCACGCGCAGCAGACGCCCACCGCGCAGCTCGCACCACACGACGCCGTGCACGACGACGAAGCGTCTTGTCGCCGGCAGTCCTTCGAGCGCGCCGCGATGCGTGCCGGCGAGCTTGCACGGTGCCGCGACGAAGCGACCGGCGGGGTCGGCAAGCCGCTCGCCGGCACGCTCGACGCGCACGTCAGGGAAGCCATGCCACAGACGCTCGGCGTGCGCGGCCAGCTCGTCGACACCGATCAACGGCACGTGCATCACGGGATCCTCGTACTGGATCGCTGGATCGCACAGCGGCGCGAACGCGGACGCGTCACGCCCACACCACGCCGCTTCCCAGCTGTCGAGCAGCTGCTCGACCGAGCGCACCGCCGGACGCGCCGCAGCGGAGTCGCGCGCGTCACTCATTGACCGGCGTACCGACACCGAAGTCGGGCAGGCCGGCGTCAGGCGTGGAGGCCTCGGCGTGGAGACGGCGCGGAATGCGCCCGGCCCGTCGCGCGAGGCGACCGCCCTCGACGCCGGCGCGGATCGCGCGCGCCATCGCGACGGGATCGTGGGCGCGGGAGATGGCGCTCGCGCACAGCACCGCGTCGCAGCCGAGCTCCATCGCGAGCGCCGCGTCGGAGGCCGTGCCGACGCCAGCGTCCAACACCACCGGCAGCTCGGTCCGCTCGCGGATGATCGCGATGTTGTACGGGTTGCGGATCCCCATGCCTGAGCCGATCGGCGAGCCGAGCGGCATCACCGCCGCGCAGCCGACGTCCTCGAGACGGCGCGCGAGGATCGGGTCGTCGGTCGTGTACGGCAGCACGACGAAGCCGTCGGCGACGAGCGCCTCAGCGGCGGCCACCAGCTCCACCGCATCCGGCAGCAGCGTGCGGTCGTCGCCGATCACCTCGAGCTTGACCCAGTCGGTTTCGAACGCCTCGCGCGCAAGCTGTGCGGTCGTGATCGCGTCGCGCGCGGTGTAGCAGCCGGCCGTGTTCGGCAGGACGTCGACGCCGGCGTCGGCGAGCACGTCCATGATCGAGCCGCGCTGCTGTGGGTCGACGCGCCGCAGCGCGACCGTCACGAGCTCGCTGCCGCTGACGCGAATCGCCTCCGCCATGTCCTCGAGCGAGCGGAAGCCGCCGGTGCCGAGCAGCAGGCGTGAGCCGTAGGCGCGATTCGCGATGACGAGCGGATCCTCATGCGTCGTGTTCGTCTCGATGCTCATCGCTGCATCATCCCCCTTGGATCGCGGTGAGGATCTCGACGCGCGCGCCGGGCGTGAGCTGGGTCTCGCCCCACGCACCGCGACGTACGACGTCGCGATCGACGGCGACGGCGACGCCGCGCGCGTCGAGCGCGACGCCGAGCAGCTGGACCGCGTCGGCGACGGTGGCACCGTCGTCGAGCTCATACCACTCGCCGTTGAGCTGCACGGAGATCATGCGGTCATCGCCTCGCGTGCGAAACGCTGTGCGCCGAACGGCTGGGCGACCTCGGGCAGCGGCTCGCCGGCGAGCGTCGCGGCGAGCGCGTCGGCGACGATCGGCGCGAGCAGGATGCCGTGACGGAAGCAGCCGGCCGCCCACTGGAGTCCGTCGATCGCGCCGCGGCCGAGCACCGGCGCGTTGTCGGGCGTGCCGGGACGCAGGCCAGCGGCGAGCTCCTCGATCTGCAGCTCGGCGACGCCGGGCACGAGCTCAATCGCGTCGCGCAGCAACTCGAAGACGCCGCCGGCGGTCGGCGCCGTGTCGAAGCCCTGCTCCTCCATCGTCGCGCCGAGCACGTAGCGGCCGTCGCCGCGCGGGACGAGGTAGCCCGGCTGCATCCGGATCGTCCGCGTGAGCAGAGGCGCCCGGCCCGCCCCCGGGCGGGCGGGGCCTCTCTCGCGCAGCCGCATGATCTGACCCTTGACCGGTCGCACCGGTACGCGCGCGTGCGCGGGGAGGCCTGCAAGCGCCTCGACCCAAGCGCCCGCGGCGATCACGACCTGGTCGGCGTCGATGCGCTCGCCGGTTGTCAGCTCGACACCGGTGACGCGCTCGCCGTCGGCCGACGTCGCAATGCGGGCGACCTCCGCGCCCTCGCGCAGCACGCCGCGCGCCCGCTCGATCGCGACGGCGAGCGCGGCGCTCAACGCACGCGGGTCGATCGCGTGGTCGCCGGGGATGTCGAGCGCAAGCCGCAACGTCGGCGCAAGCGCCGGCTCGCGGCGGCGCGCCTCGCTCGGCAGCAGCCGCTCGACTGGCAGCCCCAGCGCCTCGCGCTCGGCCAGCTCGCGCTCGAGCGCCTCAGCCTCGTCGCGGTCGCGCGCGACGAACAGCGTGCCCTCGGCGCGATAGCCGGGGTCGAGATCAGACGCGCTCGCAAGCTCCTCGACGAACGTCGGATAGCGCTCGAGCGCCGCGCGGCTGAGCGCGAGCAGCCCGCGCTCGCCGACGCGCGCCTCGCTGATCGGCGCGAGCATCCCGGCGGCGACGTGCGTCGCGCCATGCGCGAGCTTGCCGCGCTCGAGCAGCACCGTGCGCAGACCGCGCTGCTGCGCCCGCCACGCAACGGCGAGCCCGGCGATGCCGCCGCCCACAATGGCGACGTTGAAGCAGTGGGTGGTGTGGGGCATGTGCTCCTTCCCTGCGCCGGCATGACCCGGATCAGGTTCTGACGGTCGGCGGCCGGAGTGCCGCCCTCTCAGCCCGGTTGAGGGCTCCCGTGGAGTCGATGGTAGCGCCCGCTCCGTGACGCGGCCCGACGCGTTACACGTCGCACGTCGCTTCCCCACTTGACATGACGAGGTCGCCATGCTTTTAATGAGTGGCGATTGTAAATGAGTGCGGCGAAGGAGCTTTCCATGCCAGTCATCGAGATCGACGACGACACCAACGCCCGACTCCTCCGGCTTGTCCGCTCGTTCGACGACTCCGCGGACGACGTCATCCGCCGCCTGCTCGACCGGTTCGAGCAGCGTGACGACAGATCTGCTGCGGTGCCCGATGTGCGCAGGACGGGCCGCCGTGCGTCTCCCGGCTCGATTTTGTCCGAGCGCGAGTACTGGCTGCCGCTGTTGGAAGCACTCGCGATGGCGGGCGGCGAACTGCCTGCGAATGACGCGATCCAGGCGGTCGGCGATCGTCTCCGCGGTCGCCTCACGCCCCGCGACTACGAGAGCCTGGATCAGGGAGGCGTCCGCTGGAAGAACCGCACCCGCTTCGCGCGGCTGCGGATGAAGGAGGAGGGCTTGCTGGACGCGGACGCGCCGCGCGGCGTCTGGCGCATGACGGACGCGGGACAGCGATTTCTCGAGACGGGAGGGCGCTAGCGCGCTGCCCTCCTCGGCGGTCTGCGGTCAGCGTCGCGTCGCCTGCACGTCGCGCGCGAGCCGCAGGCCGCCGACGAGCGCGTAGCCGCCGGTGAGCGCGGTCGTCGCGAGCGCCGGGGCACGCCGCAGGTCACGGCGGCGGAGATGGCCGACGCCGGCGAGCGTGTCGGAGACGTCGCACATGAACGCGAGGCGCTGCCAGCGCCGGCGCGCGGCGCCTTCGGTCGAGAGCCAGCCGAGGCCGAGCGCGACCGCGCGGATGCCGAACACGCGCGTCATGTAGTCGAGCTCCGGGCTCGCCGCACGGCCGGCGCCAAACGCGCGCGCCATGCCGCGCGGCGCCAGGCGGCTCGGCGCGCCGAGCGCGATGCGACCGAGCGCGAGGCCGGCGAGGGCGCGATCGAGCAGCGGTTGGGCGCGCACCGCTCCGGTCAGCAACGACATCGAAGCGAGCGGATGGCGTGCGATCGTCGCGACAAGCGCGGCCGGGTCGGTCTTCGCGTGCCGCTCGAGCACGCGCCCCTCGCGCAGCACGATGCGGTCGGTCGTCGGCAGCTCGAACGGCTGACCGCCGAGCGTGCCGTGCAGCGTGAAGTCGATCTCGACGCCGTCGTCCGTCGGGCGCCATTCCCGCACCGTGCCGTGCAGGTCGGGAATCGCGCCGAACAGCAGCTCGAAGAACGCCGCGAAGCCGTCGTGCCCGCGTGCTGGCGGCAGCAGCGGCTGCATCATCA
>Ga0207681_10002357_pt1 | contig 12008 bp, 11 predicted proteins | sample KBSS53metaG_FD_184324 | JGI IMG/M metagenome (GOLD analysis project Ga0207681, IMG submission 184324) | Switchgrass rhizosphere microbial communities from Kellogg Biological Station, Michigan, USA - KBS S5-3 metaG (SPAdes) (version 2) | ecosystem: Host-associated > Plants > Roots > Rhizosphere... | reverse complement strand
CGCAGCAGGTTGGCCCATCCGGCCCATACCGGTGTGAAATCCAGGTCCATCAATGCGGCCGGGTCACTTCGCCGCGGTGTTGCTGAACCACTTCTTCACGATGGCCGCGTAGGTGCCGTCGGCCTTGAGCTTGGCGATGGCGGTGTCCACCGCCTTGGTGAGCTCGGGCGTGTCCTTGCGGATCGCCATGCCGTATTCCTCGGTCGTGAGCTGCTCGTCGAGCACCTTCAGGCCAGGTCGGGTGCGCACGTACTGGTAGGCGGCGGGCTTGCCGGTGACGGCCGCGTCGCTGCGGCCGATGTCGACCAGGTTGAACATCTCCTGGTTCTTCTCGACTTCCATCAGCTGCACCTGCGGGTACTTCTCCTTCACGAAGCTGACCGACTTGGTGCCGACCTGCACGCTGACCTTCTTGCCGTTGAGGTCGGCCGGCGACTTGATCGTCATGTTGTCGGCCTTGACCATCGCGACCAGGCCGCCCGCGTAGTACGGCACGCTGAAGTCGACCACCTTCTTGCGCTCGTCGGTGATGTAGATCGCCGATACCGCCATGTCGAAGCGCTTGGACATGAGGCCGGGGATCAGCCCCTTGAAGTCGATGTCGACCCATTCGACCTTGCGGCCCATGGCCTGGCCGACGGCCTCGACCAGTTCGATGTCGAAGCCGGTGCGCTTGTTGTTCTCGACGAACTCCATGGGCGGGAAGGTGGCGTCGGTGCCGACGGTGAGCACGGCTTGCGCGTGAGCGATGCCGGTGAATCCGGCAATGGCGAGTGCGGCGACGAGGAGGTTGCGGCGGAGAGTCATGGTGGTTCCTGGAAAGCGGTGAGAGTGGTTCGGGGCGGCGGCGCTCATTCGGCCTTGATGTTCTTCTTCTGGATCACGTCGGCCCAGCGCACGGTTTCCGTCTGGATGGTGGCGGCCAGCGCCTGCGGCGTGCCGCCGCCGGGCTCGAGGCCGAGACCCGCGAACTTCTCCTGGATCGCCGGCTTGGCGAGCATCTTGAGGCTTTCGGCGTTGAGCTTGTCGACGATGACCTTGGGCGTGGCGGCCGGCACCATCAGCGCGTACCACGACACCGCCTCGAAGTTCGGCATGCCCTGTTCGGCGATGGTGGGCACGTCGGGCAGCACGGCCGAGCGCTTGAGGCTGGCGACGCCGATGGCGCGCAGCTTGCCGGACTTGATCTGCGGCAGCACCGACGACATCTGGCCGAACATCATCGTGACCTGGCCGCCGATCACGTCCACGAGCGCAGGGCCGGTGCCCTTGTACGGCACGTGGATCAGGCGGACGTTGGCATTGAGCGCCATCAGCTCGCCGGCCAGGTGCGCCTGACTGCCGGCACCGGGCGACGCGAAGCTCACCGACTCGGGCTTCGCCGCCGCCATCGCGAGCAGGTCCTTGAGGTTCTTCACCGGCAGCGCCGCATTGACGACCAGCACGTTCTCGACCGTCGCGAGCATCGCCACCGGCTGCAGCTCCGAGGCCTTGTACGGCAGGTTCGGGAAGAGCGACGGGTTCACGGCGATGTTGCCGGCCGGCACGATGCCGATGTTGTAGCCGTCCGGCATGGCCTTGGCCAGGAAGTCGACGCCGATGTTGCCGGCGGCACCGACCTTGTTCTCGATCACGAAGGGCTGGCCCCAGGCTTCGGCGAAGTCCTGGCCCAGCACACGGCCGAGCACGTCGACCGGGCCGCCCGGCGCGAAAGGCACGATCACGTGCACGGGCTTGGCCGGGTAGGCCTGCGCCGAGGCTTGCAACGGCGCGACCGCCAGCAGCAGCGATGCGGCCACCGCGGAGGTGGCCGACAGAAAACGCTTGATCATCAAAGTTCCTCGAAGGATGGGACGGGGCGCCGGGCCATGGCCGCGAGCGCGTCATAGGCCGCCGGATCGGCGGAAGCAAAACCTGCAAGCAACAAGCGTTCCCTCACGGCTTGCAGGTCGGGTGCCTTCGCCACGTCGGCCAGCGCCTGGCGCAGGCGCTGCAGGTCTTCGGGCGCCAGCGCCGCGGTGGCGACCAGCGGCGGGATCGGCATCGCGCCGGTGCTCGCGACCACGCGCACCTGCGCGGCGAGCGCGGGCTCGTCGTGGCGCAGGAGATCGTGGTAGTAGCTGTCGAGCGGGCCGACGTCGATGCGCCCGGCGGCCAGCGCATCGATCACGCCGCGGGCGTGGATGAGGTTGCCGACCGCTCGGGCGTAGAGCCGCGTGCCCTCGCGTTCGCGGTACGGCGCCAGGTGGTCGCGGAAGGCGACGCCGCCCGACATCGAGTCGGCCAGCGTGTAGCCGACCGTGCCGCCGAAGGTGTCCTCGAGCCGCTCGAAGGTCGAGTCGGCGCGCACCACCATGTCGGTGAAGTAGACGGGCCGCCCGCCGTAGCGCGCCGGTGACGGGATGGGCGCGGCCACCAGCGTGGGCCGCACGCCGCGTTGCGCGAAGGGCAGCCCGCACATCATCGCCAGGCCGAGGTCATCGCGCGCCCACAGTGCCGACAGCGGCGCGGGCGCGTCGTAGTCGATCACCTCCCACCCGAGCCCGGCGCGCGCCAGCACCCAGTGCAGCAGCACCTTCCAGGCCTCGCGCACGGCCGGCGTGGCCGAATACATGCGGGGCGTTGGCAACGCAGGACATCGGTGTTGGCTCAGCGGAAGCGCAGCGTTTGGCCGACACCCATCGCCTTCGCCTTGTCGAGCATCGCGCAGCCGAGCGCGATGTCCGAGAGCGACAGGCCGCGGTGCCAGAACAGGTTGGTCTCGTCGTCGCTCTGGCGGCCGGGCTTCATGCCGGCGACGATCTGGCCGAGCTCGGCGTATAGCGTGGTCTCCGACAGCTTGCCGCTGTCGACGTGCGCCCGCAGCGCACCGAAGGGGCCGGCCTTGGCCTGGCCCCAGTCGTCCATCACCATCTTGTCCATGATGTCGGTGAGCGACAGCTCCACCGCGCTGTTGGTGCCGTAGGGAATCACGCAGGCGCCCTTCTTGATCCACTCGGTCTTGAGCATCGGTGCGGGCTTCTCCAGGCGCGAGGCCTCGACCACGATGTCGGCGCCGCGCACGCAGCTTTCCCAGTCCTCGGTCACCGTGATCTTCACGCCCAGGTCCTGCTCCAGCTTCGCAGCGAAGGCGTCGCGGCTCTCCTTGCGGCGCGAGTGCACGCGGATCTCGTCGAAGTGAAAGATCGAGTGCAGCAGGCGCACGTTCCAGTAGGCCGTGCCGCGCGCGCCGATGTGGCCGAGGATCTTCGAGTCCTTGCGCGCCAGGTGCTTGGCGCCGATGGCCGTCACCGCGCCGGTGCGCATGTCGGTGATGTCGGACGCATCGATGATCGCGACCGGTACGCCGTTCTTCGGGTCGAACAGGTTGAGGATGGCCAGCTCCGACGGCAGGCCGATCTCGTAGTTGCGATAGAAGTCGCCCACCACCTTCACGCCCGCCACGCCGCGCTCGCCGAGCGTGCGGATGTAGCCGCGCAGCACGTTGAAGTGGCCCGGGTAGTCCTTCTCGGGCACCAGGTGCATGCGCGGCTCGATGGTCGCCTCGCCGCGCGCCTGCGCGACCAGGCCCTGCTCGACGGCCGCGATGATCTCGGCGTCGGTCATCGCCAGCTTCTGGACGTCCGGGTAGTTGAGGTAATGGAGGTTGATTTCAGCGGTGGAGTCGGACATGGGTGTTCAAGCCTTGTTGATCATCGGCAGGTTGAGGGCGTGCTTCTTCGCGGTCGCTACAGCGATGTCGTAGCCCGCGTCGGCATGGCGCATCACGCCGCTGGCCGGGTCGTTCCAGAGCACGTTGGCAATGCGCTTGGCGGCGGCGTCGGTGCCGTCGCACACGATCACCATGCCCGCATGTTGCGAGTAGCCCATGCCGACGCCGCCGCCGTGGTGCAGACTGACCCAGGTCGCACCGCCGGCGGTGTTGAGCAGCGCATTGAGCAGCGGCCAGTCGCTGACGGCATCGGTGCCGTCCTTCATGGCTTCGGTCTCGCGATTCGGGCTGGCGACCGAGCCGGTGTCGAGGTGATCGCGGCCGATGACGATGGGCGCCTTCAGCTCGCCGCTCTTCACCATCTCGTTGAAAGCCAGGCCGGCCTTGTGGCGCTCGCCCAAGCCCAGCCAGCAGATGCGCGCGGGCAGGCCCTGGAAGGCGATGCGCTCGCGCGCCATGTCGAGCCAGCGGTGCGTGTGCCTGTTCTCGGGGAACAGCTCCTTGATCTTCGCGTCGGTCTTGTAGATGTCGTCCGGGTCGCCCGAGAGCGCGACCCAGCGGAACGGGCCCTTGCCTTCGCAGAACAGCGGGCGGATGTACGCGGGCACGAAGCCGGGGAAGTCGAAGGCGTTCTGCACGCCTTCGTCGAATGCGACCTGGCGGATGTTGTTGCCGTAGTCGACCGTGGGCACGCCCATGGCCTGGAAGTCGAGCATGGCCTGCACGTGCACGACGCAGGACTTGGCCGCCGCCGCCGTCAGCGCTGCGTGCTGCGATGCGTCCTTCATCGCGGCCTGCCACTGCGGCACCGTCCAGCCCGCCGGCAGGTAGCCGTGGATCAGGTCGTGCGCGGAGGTCTGGTCGGTCACCAGATCCGGCTTGATCGCGGTGCCGGCCTTCGCGCGCTTTGCGAGTTCGGGAACGATCTCGGCGGCGTTGCCGAGCAGCGCGATCGACACGGCTTCCTTCCTCGCCGTGTGGTGCGCGATGAGGGCCAGCGCGTCGTCGAGGTCCTTGGCCTGCTTGTCGACGTAGCGCGTGCGCAGGCGGAAGTCGATGCTCGACTGCTGGCACTCGATGGCCAGCACGCAGGCCCCGGCCAGCACGCCCGCCAGCGGCTGCGCACCGCCCATGCCGCCGAGGCCGGCGGTGAGGATCCACTTGCCCGACAGGTCGTTGCCATAGTGCTGGCGGCCGGCTTCGACGAAGGTCTCGAAAGTGCCCTGCACGATGCCCTGCGCGCCGATGTAGATCCAGCTGCCGGCCGTCATCTGGCCGTACATGAAGAGGCCGGCGCGGTCGAGTTCGTTGAACTTCTCCCAGGTCGCCCACTTGGGCACCAGGTTCGAGTTGGCGATGAGCACGCGCGGCGCGTTGGCGTGCGTCTTGAACACGCCGACCGGCTTGCCCGACTGGATCAGCAGCGACTCGTCGTCTTCCAACACCTTCAACGATGCAAGGATCTGGTCGAAGCATTCCCAGTTGCGCGCGGCGCGGCCGATGCCGCCATACACCACCAGGTCCTGCGGGCGCTCGGCGACTTCGGCATCGAGGTTGTTCTGCAGCATGCGGAACGGCGCTTCGGTGAGCCAGCTCTTGCAGGTGAGTTCGCTGCCGCGCGGGGCGCGGATCACGCGGGTCGGGTCGTGGCGGGGGTCGGTGGTGGTCATGCGGTGAGTCCTTCGTTCTGGAAGCGTTGGATGTCGTCGGCGCCGAAGCCCAGGAGCTCCAGCGTCGCGTGGGTGTGGGCGCCCAGGTCGGGCGCGGGCGATGTCGTGCCGCGCGGCAGGTCGCCGAAGTGCACAGGTTGTTCGATGTGGCAGTCGATGCCGCCGCCGGCGTTCGGGCGGCGCACCACCAGCTGGCGGTCGGTGGCGTGGGCCGAGTCGACGGCCTGCTGCACGTCGAGCACCGGCGCCGCCGGCACATCGTGCGCCTGCAGTGCGGCGACGACTGCCTGCACGCTCAGTGACGACGACCAGGCCTCGATGGCCTGCGTGAGCTCGGCCTCGTGGCGCTTGCGCAAACCGTTGCTCGCGAAGCGCGCTTCCTGCGCCAGCTCGGGCGTCCCCATGGCGCGTGCGAGCTGCTGGAACAGCTTGTGGTTCGCGACGGCCAGCACGTACACGCCATCGGCTGCGCGGAAGGCGCCGAAGGGCGCGGAGTTGAGGTGGCGGTTGCCCACGCGCATCGGCGGCGCGCCGCCGGCCACCGAGCGCGACACCAGCGTGGGCATCATGCTCATCAGGCAATCGACCATCGCGATGTCGAGGTGGCGGCCGCGGCCGGTGCGCGTGCGCTGCCACAGCGCCGCCATCACGCCCCAGGCCGAGAAGGTGCCGGCGGCCACGTCCGCGATCGATTCGCCGACCACCGTGGCCGGGCCGTCGGCGTCGCCGGTGGCCGCCATCAGTCCGCTGAGCGCCTGCACGATGGTGTCGTAGGCCGGCCGGCCCGACCACACGCCCTGCTGGCCGAAGCCCGAGATGCTGCAGTAGACGAGCCCCGGGTTCAGCGCCGACAGCTGCGCGTAGCCGATGCCCAGCCGGTCGGCCACGCCGGGCTTGAAGTTCTCGACCACCACGTCGGCCCAGGCCGCGAGCCGCGCGATGACCTCGGCCGCCGCCGGACGCTTGAGGTCGAGGCAGAGGCTGCGCTTGCCACGGTTGACGAAGGCGAAGTTGGTGCTGCGGCCGTCGACCTGGAAGCCCATGTGACGGTAGTCGTCACCCTCGAAGGGCTCGACCTTGAGCACGTCGGCGCCCGCGTCCGCGAACATCGCCGTGCAGAAGGGGCCGGCCAGCACGCGCGAGAAGTTGAGCACCTTCAACCCGGCGAGCGGCAGCGTGTCGTCGTCGAGGGCGGCCGCGGTGCTCATGGCTTCTTGCGCTGCACGCCGCCCGACAGGCGCATGCCGCCGTCGAGCGTCAGCAGTTCGCCGGTGACGTAGTCGGCACCTTCGAGCAGCCAGACGATGGGCTCGGCCACGTCGTCGGCCGACGCGATGCGACCCATCGGCGCGCTCTGCGCGAAGCGCTCGCTGAGCGTGTCGAAGGTCGCGGCGCCGACGGCGGCGGGCATCCAGCGCGTCTGGATCAGGCCGGGGCACACCGCGTTCACGCGGATTTCGGGGCCGAGCGTGCGGGCCAGCGCGAGCGTCATCGAGTTGATGGCGCCTTTCGACGCCGTGTACGCGATGGAGCTGCCGCCGCCGGTGAAGGCCGACGACGACGACACGTTCACGACCGCGCCGCCGCCGGCCGCGCGCATGGCGGGCACCACGGCACGCACCATCTGGTAGGTGCCGGTCACGTTGACGTCGAAGATGCGGCTGAAGGCCTGCGCGTCGAGCGACTCGAGGTCGAAGGGATCGGCCGCGACCGTGGTCGCCGCGTTGTTGACCAGGCCGTCGATGCGGCCCCAGCGCGCCAGCGTCTCGGCCGCCATGCGGCGGCAGTCCGCATCGCTCGAGATGTCGGCCTGCACCAGCAGCGTTTCCGCGCCCAGCGCCTCGCAGGCGGCCTGCGTCTGCAGCGCCTCGTCGAGGCTGCGCGTGTAGTTGACGACCACGCGCGCGCCCTTGCCGGCCAGGCGCTTGGCCACGGCCGCACCCACGCCCGTGGCCGAGCCGGTGACGATGCAGACGGCGCCTTGCAGCTTCATGACGCCACCCCGCACCGGCTGGGCAGCACGGCCAGCAGCGGCGCAGGCCAGTCGCCGGCGAGCGCCCAGCGGCGCATCGCTTCGAGGTTGGGCGCCATGTAGCGGTCTTGATCGAGGAAGGCGACAGTCATGCGGATGCGGGCCAGTTCGGTTTCGATCAGCGGCGAACTCTTGAGCGGTGCCGCCGGGTCGCGCTTGAGCTCGATGCCTTGCGCGGCGGCCATCGCCTCGATGCCGACGACGACCGCCGTGTTCTCGACCATATCGCCCAATCGCCGTGCGGCAAAGGTCGCCATCGAGACGTGGTCTTCCTGGTTGGCCGAGGTCGGCAGGCTGTCGACGCTGGCCGGGTGGGCGAGCGACTTGTTCTCCGACGCGAGCGCCGCGGCCGTGACCTGCGCGATCATGAAGCCGGAATTGACGCCGCCGTCGCGCACCAGGAAGGGCGGCAGGCCCGACAGGCCGCTGTCGAGCATCAGCGCCAGGCGGCGTTCGGAGATGGCGCCGATCTCGGCGATGGCCAGCGCGATGATGTCCGCCGCGAAGGCGACCGGCTCGGCGTGGAAGTTGCCGCCGCTGATCACTTCGCCCGTGTCCGAGAAGACCAGCGGGTTGTCCGAGGCGGCATTGGCTTCGACGACCAGCACGCGCGACGCATGCGCCAGGTTGTCGAGGCAGGCGCCCATCACCTGCGGCACGCAGCGGACCGAGTACGGGTCCTGCACGCGGCCGCAATCGGCGTGCGAGGGCACGATGTCGCTGCCGTCGAGCAGCGTGCGCACGGCCGCGGCCACCGCGATCTGCCCCGGCTGGCCGCGCGCGGCATGGATGCGCGCGTCGAAGGGCTTGATCGACCCCTGGATGGCTTCGAGCGACAGCGCGCCCGCCATCAGCCCGGCCGCGAAAACGTTCTCCGCGCCGAACAGACCGGCCAGCGCGAGCGCGGTCGACACCTGCGTGCCGTTGAGCAGCGCCAGCCCTTCCTTGGGGCCGAGCACGAAGGGTTCGAGGCCGATGGCGCGCATTGCCTCGGCGCCGCCGACGACACGCCCATCGGGCAAGGTCGCCTCGCCCTCGCCGATCAGCACGCAGGCCAGGTGCGCCAGCGGCGCGAGGTCGCCCGACGCGCCGACCGAGCCCTTGCACGGAATGCGCGGCAGCACGCCGGCGTTGAAGAGCGCCAGCAGCGCATCGATGATCTGCGGCCGCACGCCCGAATGGCCGCGCGCCAGGCTCACCGCCTTGGTCGCCAGCACCAACCGCACCACCGCGTCGGCCAGCGGCGCGCCGGTGCCGACGCTGTGCGACAGCACCAGGTTGCGCTGCAGCTCGGCCAGCCGTTCGTGCGGGATGGTGGTCTGCGCCAGCTTGCCGAAGCCGGTGTTGATGCCGTAGACCACTTCGCCCTTGGCGACGATGCGGTCGACGGTGGCTTGCGCCGCTGCGATGCCGGCGCGTGCGCGCGGGTCGAGCGAGAGCGCGACGCCGCCCGCATGGATGCGCCGCAGCTCCGATAGCGACACCGCACCGGGGTGCAATTCCAGAGCTTGAGTGTTCATTGGTCTAATCCTGTCTATACAACTGGAATGTCCAGGAGATTTCCTACGCACGCAAGCGCCGCTCAGCCCTGCGGCACCGCGCCGTCGGCGCGAAAGCGGCTGCCCAGCCGGTAGCGTGTGCCCGGGTGCAGGCAGCGCACGAGAGTGACCGGCGTGCCGCCCGCCCAGGTGCGCCGCGTGAGCATCAGGCAGGGCTGCGTGACGGGCATCTGCAGCAGCTCGGCCTGCTCCGGCGTGGGCAGGATGGCGTCGACCACATGCTCGATCTGGTCGAAGGGCACGTGCTTGACCAGGTATTCCGACGGCAGCGCGATGGTGAAGTCCTGGCGGATGAAGTCGGGCGCCATGCGCGGGTTGACGTAGCGGTCTTCGAGCTGCACGGCCACGTCGTCCTCGAAGTGCACGCAGGTCAGCGCATAGACCGATTCGCCGGTGCGCAGGTCGAGCGACGCCGCGATGTCGAGGGGTGCCGCGACACGCGCGAGCGAGACGAGTTCGCAGCGGTGGTCGTGCCCGCGCTGTCGGATCTCGTCGGCGATGTTGGCGATCTGCAGCAGCGTGGACTGTGGCTTCTCCTCGGCCACGAAGGAGCCGACGCCAGCCACGCGGACGATCTTCCCTTGCTCGGCCAGCTCGCGCAGCGCGCGGTTGACCGTCATGCGCGCCATGCCGAACTCGGCGACCAGTTCCTGTTCGGACGGCACGCGGTCGCCCGGCTTCCAGGAGCCGTCGGCGATCTTGCGCGCGACGAAGTCCTTCACCTGCTGGTAGAGCGCGGAAGGGGCGGCCACGCCGTTAGCAGCAGGAAGGCGGGAACTCGAAGCGACGGACATCGGAACCCTCAATGCGCCGCCGCGGCGATCGACTCCGCGCGGATCTCTTCGGTCAGCCGCGCCTTCAGGCCCATGAACTCGGGCGAGGTCTTGATCGTGTAATGGCGCGGGTGCGGCAGGTCGACCGCGACGTCGGCCTTGATGCGGCCCGGCCGCGCACTGAACACGGCCACGCGGTTGGCCATGAAGATGGCCTCGTCGATGTCGTGCGTGACGAACAGCACCGTCTTGCGCGCCGATTCCCAGATGCCGAGCAGCAGCTCCTGCATCAGCACGCGAGTCTGGTTGTCGAGCGCGCCGAAGGGTTCGTCGAGCAGCAGGATCTTCGGGTCGTTGGCCAGCGCGCGGGCGATGGCCACGCGCTGCTGCATGCCACCGGAGAGCTGCTTGGGGAAGTGGTCCTCGAAGCCGCGCAGGCCGACCTGCGCGATGAAGCGTTCGCTGATCTCCTTCTGCTGCGCGGCGGGCATGCCCTTCTCGCGCAGGCCGAAGCAGATGTTCTTCTGGACGGTGAGCCACGGGAACAGCGTGTAGCTCTGGAACACCACGCCGCGGTCGGCGCCGGGGCCGTGGATGGGCTCGCCGTCCAGCAGGATCTGGCCGGTGCTCGGCGTCTCCAGGCCGGCCACCAGGCGCAGCAGCGTCGACTTGCCGCAGCCCGAGGGGCCGAGCACGGTGATGAAGTCGTTGTCGGCCACGTCGAGGCTGACCGGCTGCAGTGCCTGCGTCGGCGCCTTGCCGCGGTTGCCGGGGAAGGTCTTGCCGACCTGTCGAATCGAAAGGCGGCTCATCGCAGCAGACTCCACGGGAACATTCTTTGGTTGGCCTTCTTGAAGAGCAGGTCGGAACACAGGCCCACGAGGCCGATGACGACGATGCCCGCGATGATGTTCTCGGTGGCCATCAGCGCCTGGCTGTCGGTGATCATGTGGCCGATGCCCGACGATGCGCCGATGAGTTCGGCGACGATGACGTAGGTCCAGCCCAGGCCGAGCACCTGGCGCAGCGCCTCGGCGATCTCGGGGGCGGCGCCCGGCAGCAGCACGCGGCGGATCACGCCGCGGTCCTTCGCGCCCAGCGTGTAGGCGGCCTCGACCAGGTCGCGCCGGGTGCCGGCGACGATCATCGCGATCATCAGCGTGAGCTGGAAGAAGCAGCCGAGGAAGATGACCGACAGCTTCTGCGCTTCGCCGATGCCGACCCACAGGATCAAGAGAGGAATGAAGGCCGAGGCCGGCAGGTAGCGCGCGAAGGACACGAAGGGCTCGAAGAAGGCTTCGACCGGCTTGTAGGCCCCCATCGCGATGCCCAGCGGCACCGCGATGACGGCAGCGATCAGGAAGCCGCCGACCACGCGCCACACCGTCATGCCGACGTCGCGGATGAAGTTCTGCGTGGCGAAGAGGTCGTAGCCCGACTGCAGCGTCTTCCACGGTGACGCGAGGAAGTGCGGCGGGACCCAGCCGCTGGCGGTGATGGCCCACCAGAAGGCGATGAACACCGCGAAGAAGGCGACACCCAGCCACACGCGCCGGCGCGGAGAAACGGGCACGAGCAATTTCATGCGGGGCTTGTCGGCCGGCACCGCCACGGGGGCGGCGGCGGGCTCGTCGGCATGGAGGGGCGCAGCTTGCATCGCTCGATTACTTCTTCAGGAAGCTGGTGTCGAACAGCGCGTCCATGTTGGTCGGCGCGGTCTTGATGACGCCGATTTCCTGCAGCAGCACGGCCGCCTCCTTGTTGAAGGCCTGGATGTCGCCGCTGAAGAACTTCATGTTGGCTTCGCGGTCGGCCCACTGGATCTTGGACTGCGACTTCTCGAACTGTTCGGGCGACTGCTTGACGTCGGCGCCCATGATGGTGAATGCCTTGATCTTGTCGGCCTTGATCATGTCGAGGGCCTCGAAGTAGCTCTCGGTCAGCGCCTTGGCGGCCTTCGGGTTCTCCTTCAGGAACTTCGGCGTGCAGCCGAAGGTGTCGAACACCATCGGGTACTGCAGCGAGTTGGCGAGCATCTTGCCGGCGTCCGGCTTGTCGTTGACCAGGCTCAGGTAGGGCTCGTACGTGACGGCGGCGTCGAGGCCCGAGTTTCCCGCGACGAAGGCAGTGGCGGCGGGCGACGGCTCGAGCGTGACGACGGTCACGTCCTTGAGCGTCAGGCCGTTCTTCTTGAGCACCCACGACAGGAAGAAGTGCGGGCTGGTGCCGGGCGCCGACGCGGCAATGGTCTTGCCCTTCAGG
>Ga0207681_10002354_pt1 | contig 12024 bp, 9 predicted proteins | sample KBSS53metaG_FD_184324 | JGI IMG/M metagenome (GOLD analysis project Ga0207681, IMG submission 184324) | Switchgrass rhizosphere microbial communities from Kellogg Biological Station, Michigan, USA - KBS S5-3 metaG (SPAdes) (version 2) | ecosystem: Host-associated > Plants > Roots > Rhizosphere >... | reverse complement strand
CATCCTGCAATCGGCGCTGGTGAAGCACGGCGGCGACGTGAACCGCTGCTTCGAGAAGGCGCTGGCCGACACGCTGGACGTATCCGGCAAGATCGAGCTGGCCGTCGACGTGGGCGAGGGCGGCCGGGTCACCAAGGCGGCGCCCGCCAGCGACGGCGTGAAGTCGCCGGTGCTGCTGGCCTGCCTGACCGAGAGCGCGGCGACCTGGACGCTGGCCGGCATCGATCCGGGCAGCACGGTGATCGTCCCGCTGGCGTTCGAAGGACAGGCCGCGCAGTTCTCCGTCAAGGTGAAGGACGCGCCCGATCACGGTCCGCCCGCGCCGCCCAGCAAGAAGGCGGGATCGCCGGCGCCGGTGCCGCCGTTCTCCGTCAAGCTGCTGGTCGACGAGGCGACGATGCGCGCGCAGAAGGCGGCGCTGACGCAGCTGACGATCGGCCCCGCCAACCGGATCGCGATGCACAAGCACCCCGGCAACGAGGTGCTCTACGTGCTCAAGGGCCACGCGCGCGTCCTCGGGCCGACTGGCCACGGGCCCGAGAAGCTGGACGAGGGGATGGCGATCCTGATCCCGGCCGGCATGCCACACGCGATCGAGAACATGGGCCGCACGTCGTCCGCGGTGCTGCTGGACGTGTTCGCGCCGATGGGGCCGGAACGCGTCTACCGCGATCCGAAGGATCCGGCGGGGCGTGCCGCGTTCGAGGTGATTCGCGGCGTCGCGGTCGCGCCCGCGGGGACGAAGTTCACGGTCGGTTCGGCCGCCGACGCCGACAAGCTGTCGGTGTTCGCGGGCAAGGGGAAGATCAAGCCGCTGCTCGAGCCGGCGAAGACCGGCAACAACGGGGTTTACGTTGGCATCCTGGAGGCCGAACCGGGCGCCGAGGTCCCGCGCAACTCGCACGCCGGCTCGGCGGAGATCCTGTACGTGGTGTCGGGCGCGGGCAACGTGACGATCGGCAGCGAGAAGCTGACCTTCGGCGCCGAGGAGGCGCTGCACATCCCCGACGGCCAGCCGCACGCGGCGAAATTCACCGGCCCCGAGAAGACGGTCATGGTACAGGTCTTCGCGCCCGCCGGCCCCGAGGAGCGCTACCGCGCCGCACAGGCGGGAGGCGCGAAGCCCAAGACCAAGTGACGACGACCCGATGATCGATTTCGAACTGTCCGAGGATCAACGCGTTCTGCAGGCGGCCGTGCGCGAGATGTGCGAGCGGCTGATCATCCCGAACGCGCGCCGCTGGGACGAAGAGGAACGCTTCCCGCACGAGATCGTTCCCGCGCTGGGCGAGATGGGCCTGCTGGGGATGCAGATCCCCGAGACGTACGGCGGCGCCGGGATGAAGTTCCACGACTACGTCATCGCGCTGGAAGAGGTGGCGCGCGCGGACGCGTCGGTCGGCCTCACGATGGCGTCGCACAATTCGTTGTGCACGGGGCACATCTACCTGGCCGCCAGCGAGGCGCAGAAGCAGAAGTACCTGCCGCGCCTGGCCAGCGGCAAGGCGCTGGGCGCATGGGGGTTGACCGAGCCCGGTTCGGGATCGGACGCCGGCGCGGCGCGTACGCGAGCCGTGCGCAAGGGCGACAAGTGGGTCATCAACGGCACCAAGACCTTCATCACGCAGGGCTCGGTCGGCGAGATCTACGTCGTGCTCGCGTCGACCAGCCCCGAGAAGAAGGCCAAGGGCCTGACCGCGTTCATCATCGAGCGCGGAACGCCCGGGTTCCGCACCGGCAAGCGCATCGAGAAGATGGGCCTGCACGCGTCGGACACGACCGAGCTGGTGCTGGAAGAGGTCGAGGTCGGCGACGAGCAGCGCCTCGGTGAGATCGACGCTGGCTTCTTCGACACGCTGAAGATCCTCGACAAGGGTCGCATCGGCATCGGCGCGTGGTCGGTCGGCATCGGGCGCGCGGCGTTCGAGGCGGCACGGCGCTACGCGAAGGACCGCGTCCAGTTCGACAAGCCGATCGCCGAGCACCAGGCCATCCAGCACATGCTGGCCGACATGGCGACGGAGCTGGACGCGGCGCGGTTGCTGGTGTGGCGGGCGGCGTGGATGCAGGACCAGAAGCGGCGCACGACGGCGGAATCGGCGATCGCGAAGTACTACGCGGCGCGCGCGACCATGCGCGCCTGCAACGCCGCCGTCCAGATCCACGGCGGGTACGGTTACACGCGCGAATTCGACGTCGAGCGCTACCTGCGCGACGCCAAGCTGGCCGAGATCGGCGAGGGCACCAATGAGGTCCAGAAGATGGTGATCGCGCGCGAGCTCCTCCGCCAAGCCGCGGAAGCCGCCTAGGTGGCAACGTGAAAGATCCGGTCGCCAAGACGCTGGCGGGCGACCTGGGGGCCGCGGCGACGCTGATGCGCGCGCTCGACGACGACCTGCCCGGCGCGCGCGCGGCGCTGCGCGCGATCTACCCCCACGGCGGGCGCGCGTTCGTCGTCGGCGTGACGGGTGCGCCGGGGGTGGGGAAGTCGACGCTGGTCGACGCGCTGGTGGGTGCCGCGCGCGCCCGCGGCGAGCGCGTCGCGGTCGTGGCGGTCGATCCATCCAGCCCGTTTTCGGGCGGCGCGCTGCTGGGTGACCGCGTGCGCATGCAACGCCACGCGCTCGACGACGGCGTCTTCATCCGGTCGCTGGCCACGCGCGGGCAGCAGGGTGGGCTGTCCCGGTCGACGACCGCGACCGTCGCCGTGCTGGACGCCGTCGGATTTCCGTTGGTGTTCGTCGAGACGGTCGGGGCCGGCCAGGCGGAGATCGACGTCGCCGACGCGACCGACGCCGTCATCGTCGTGACGGCGCCCGGGCTGGGCGACGAGGTGCAGGCGCTGAAGGCGGGCCTGCTGGAGATCGCCGACGTGCTGGTGGTGAACAAGGGCGACCGCGACGGCGCGGACCGCGCGATCGCCGACCTGACGACGATGCTCGCGCTGGCGGCCTTTCCGTCCCGCCCCGGCGAGCCGCGCCGGACGCCGCCCGCGTTGATTCGCGCGTCCGCCACCTCCGGCACGGGCGTCGGCGACATCATGGCCGCCCTCGACGCGCTGCGAGCGGCGCCGGCGGCCGAGCGCGAGGCCCGCCGCCGACGGCAGGCGGTGCGTCAGATTACGGCGCTGGTGGGAGAACAGGCGCGTGCCACCGCGCGCGCTGCGATCGGGACCGAGGACGCGCCCGGTCCGCTGGCGGCGACGGTGAATCAGGTGGCCGCGCGAAAACTCGATCCCTGGAGCGCCGCCGAGGCTCTAACAACCCACAGCAGGTGAAGTGTTACTATGGAACCATGCGCAGACTAGTCGTCGCCTCGCTGCTGGCCCTTGGTGCCGGCGCTTGCGACAAGATCATCTCGTCCGACGTCGCGACGATCGCGTTCGACCTGCCGCCTCGCCACTACACCTTCAACGCCTCGATGGCCGGCGTCCCGTCGGCGCTCGCGCAGGAGGTGCCCTGCGGCGCGCCGCCCGTGATGGACTGCTGCAACCCGACGCCGCCGTTGCCGGCGCCTGACTGCTCGGCGAATCCGATCACGTGCGAGCAGAACGAGAACGGCACGAATGTCTGCATGGCGCAGGCGACCATCTCGCAGAGCCAGATGATGAACCTGGGCATGGAGGTCTCGCAGCTCTCCGGCCTGACGGGCGTTGTGACGATCTCGATAAAGCGGATCGGCTACCAGGTCAATTCGAACACGCTGGACGTCGACCTGCCTGACGTCAGCCTCTACCTGGCGCCCGCGGGCGTCACCGATGCCAGCGATCCGAACGCCCAGAAGTTCGGGACGATGCCCGCGATCTCCGCGGGCTCGACGCCCACCGGAGACGTCGTCCTGGAACCGAACGCGAAGCAGGTGCTCGCCAGCTTCACCAGCAACCTCCAGTCGCCCTTCAACTTCATCGCCACGACGACGCTGAAGGTGTCGCACGCGCCCACAGGCGCGATCGACATGACCATCAACGGCCAGCTGTCCGCGTCGCCCTGACGGCGGCGGTCACTGCTCCCAGCACCACCGGCCTTCGTGCTCGTCCGGGCACAGGAACACGTAGGCCATTCCGGCGGCGATATCGAACTTGTCGTCGGGCGCCGACGTTGGGGCGGGCTCCATGGAGTCCAGCTGGGCGACGAAGCGCATGGCGGCGTGGCAAACGGAACAGCTTGGCGGGGGCCGGTCGTCTTCCAGCCAGACCGGATGGCCGCCGACCTTTGGCTCGGCCCCGAGGGAAGGGGCGTTGTCCTCCTTGTCGGGGTCGGGCTCGAAGACGCGCTTGTACTTGAAGCCCAGGCCTGCGCGCGGCGTTTTTGGCAGGACCTCCTCGCGCAGCGGCACGGCCCACGTCGCGCCCTCGGCGCGGGCCACGGCGTCGCAATTCGCAGAGCAGAAGAAGACGCCCAGCGCTGCATGGTGCTTCAGCGGCAATCGTTCGGGATGCCGGTGGAAGGTGAGCACGTACCTGAGACGGGCGCCGCACTGGCACGTCGGCCACTCGCCCTCGGCGAACAGGGGCGGCGGTCCGCGGTACTGATCCTCTCCATTCTTCACCGGACCCGTGAGGTACCAGGCTGTCAGGCCCGGGATGGTGGCCGCGGCCTCGCCTTCGGGAGCGTGCTCGTAGCCTTCGCCCAGCTTCTTGCGAACCGCCTTCTCGTACTCGGCGATCGCGCGCTTTTCGGTCGGGAACGAATACGCCTTGCTCTGTTCCTTCGCGCCCCGTCGGCCCCAGCGCGCCCGATATCCCGCACCTTCCCGCGCCGCAAACCAGGACTTGTCGCTCGCGTCATCCTGATAGCGGAGCCACACGGCGGCCGCGACCGGCGGTGCCTCGGCGAGCGCCTCCTTCCCGGCTTTCTTTCGCGAACTCTTCGGCGCCGCGGTCTCCGCGGGGCGCGGGAGGTCGACGGTGTTCAGATCCCAGCGACTGATCTGATACGTTGCCAGCTTCGTCGTCGCGAGCTGATAGACGACACGGTCTGCGCCTGAAAACGCGTGCGCCGCAACGGTCTGCCAATCGGAAGATGCCACCAGCTGCCACCGGCCCTCGCCGCGGTGCGCGTAGCCGGACAGGCGCCTGTCCGGCCCTCCGGAATACGCGATGAGCAGGAGTTGATGCGAACCTGGATCCCACGCCAGGCAGGCGCCGTGGAGCCAGGGCTCGGGGCCGTCGAAGGTGGTCGGAAACGACTTCCATTTCTTGCCATCGCAGATCCAGGTGCGCTCGGACTCCTTGTAGTTCTTGAGCTTGCCGCCCAGGAAGACGATCTCCTCGGTGAGCGCGTTGACGCCAGCATGCCCTTGGCGCACGGCAGGTTTCCCGGTGGTCGAAAGCTTCTCCCAGCCGCCTTCTCGCCAGCGCCAGGTGTCCGTCGGAAACGGCGCCCCGAGCTCGTCGATCATCTCGCCGCCGACCACCGTCGCTTCTGGTCGCGTCGGATGCCAGGCGACGTTGGCACCGGAACGCTCCTTGAATTCGGGTGGCGCCTCGGCGATGCGCTGCCAGGCATCGCCGGCGAGACGGAAGACCTCTCCGCTCCAGCCGATCGCAAGGAGCCCGTCCGGGTAAGAAGCCAGCGACAGCAGCGGCGCGGGGAGGGCCGGGAGCGGTTCCAGCACGTCACCTCGCACCGCTGCCAGCCGTGGTACCGCGTCGGCCCGGTCCTTGGCTGACGTCGAAATGAAGGCATTCGTGGCGAAGAAGATCGCGGGACCCGCCGTCGACGTGCCGTCGTCCAGGTTCCAGTTGATCGGGCCCGTTGGCTCCAGCCGGTCGTCCTGCAACGCGACGAACAGCCGCTCGTGATGACCGGCGCCGTGTGACGGATTCCAGAAGACGGTCCGCTCGTGGACCGGATCGTGGGCGCCGCCGCCGAAACGGAGAAGGCCTGCGGTGGAATGCCGCCTCCAGCCCGCGTCCCCGAGAATCGCCAGCGACGTGCCCGGCGTCGTGTCCCGATTCGCCTGGAGGTAGACGAGACGCCGTTCACGAGGCGTCTGTGCCGTCGTGAAGGGCTTCCATGGCATGCCGGGCATCTCTTCGATTGGGGTGAAGCGCCGGCCGTCGTAGCCCGCGGTGTGCCCGTCGTCGTCGAACACGATCAGCTGGGAACGTGCTCCGTCCCATCCAGCGAAGAGCTCGAATTTCAGCGACGGCTCGACCAGCCCGCCGACATCCTTCCAGACTCCGTTTGAATCCATCTCCCGGACGATCACGCCACCTTGCTTCGCGCGCTCCGGATTCACCTCCGGCACCGTTGTAGCCAGGAAGTGCACGAAGACGCCGCGGGCGGGATCGAACGCGAACGCGTCGTCGTCGGTGGTCGGCACGCTCGCTGTTTGCTCGAGGGGACGGAAGCAGGCTCCGTCGTAGGCGAAGAGGTCAAGCTCCCCCGGGTAGCGGTTGACCCACAGGACTGGCCGCTCCGAGATCGTGTCGTAATAGAATCCATTTCCGTACCCGAGAAAGTCGACCTTGCCGGCGAACAGCTCGGGGCCGCTCTTCAGCTCCACGACCTGGTCGCCATCGACAGCGAGCAACGCGCCGCCCAGGCCAAGCGTGCTGTCGAGGATCCACAGGCGTCGATCCTTTGGATGAAAGATGACCAGCGACGGCAGGCCTGCGGACATGTCTCTGTGACTCCGGACGGCTAGCCCACGCGAACAGTCGCGTTTCGCAGCCGCGCCGGGCTAGGCCGACGCGCGTGCGTTCGTCGGCGGGTTCGCCGAGCCGGATTCGCTGTCAGCCGCCACAGGGCCGGTCGTCGCCGCGGGTGCCGCCGCCGTCGGTACGGCCTCGGTCTCCGTCGTGACGGGCGCGCGCTTGGCGGCGGCCCGCGGGGCCGCCAGGCGACCCTCGTTGACCCGTTCCTTCAGCTCCTTGCCGACCTTGAAGAAGGGCAGGCGCTTCGGGCGCACTTCGACAGCACTGCCCGTGCGCGGGTTACGACCGTCGTAGCCCCGGTAGCTGCGCAGCTCGAAGCTGCCGAAGCCCCGGATCTCGATCCGTTCGCCCCGTTTCAACGCCGCTTCCAGCGCGTCGAAGATGACATGCACCAGAAGCTCCGCGCGCCCCTTGGGCAACTTCTGCGTTTCGCACAACACGTCGATGAGGTCCGACTTCGTCATCGCGTCCCCTGAGTCCAGTGTTGCGAGCCGGCTCCGCCTACCGACGCCGCTCACGTGAACAGCGCACAACGGTAACCCCACGCCTCGAGCGGTGCAATCCAAAATGCACCGCGTACACAACGATCACGCCGGGCGGTATTCCCCGAAGGTGTTGCGCAACACGTCGGCGATTTCGCCGAGCGTGGCACGTGTCTTGACGGCCGCGAGAATGGGCGGGATCAAGTTGTCGGTGCCTTGCGACGCCCGCGCCAGCGCGTCGAGCGCGGCGCGTGTTTTGCTTCCGTCCCGGCTTGACCGTACGGACGCCAGGCGCGCGACCTGCGCCGCCTCCAGCGCCGGGTCCAGACGGTGCAGCGACGGCGCCGCGTGCGCCGCGTCCTCGTAGCGGTTCACGCCGACGACGATCCGTGAGCCGGTTTCGATCGCCCGTTGATGCTCGACGGCACGGCGCTCGATCTCGTGTTGCGGGAACCCCGCCTCGATGGCCGCCAGCATCCCGCCGCGCCGGTCGATCTCGGCGATCAGGGCCGCCGCGCGCTCCTCGATCTCCGACGTCAATTCCTCGACGGCGTAGGCGCCACCGACGGGATCGACGACGTTCGCCACGCCCGTCTCCTCGGCCAGGATCTGCTGCGTGCGCAGCGCGACGCGCGCCGATGCCTCGGTGGGTAGCGCCAGCGCCTCGTCGTATCCGTTCGTGTGCAGGGACTGCGCGCCGCCCAGCACGGCGGCCAACGCCTCGATCGACGTGCGCACGATGTTGTTCAGCGGCTGCTCCGCGGTCAGCGTCGATCCCGCGGTCTGCGCGTGGAATCGCAACATCTGCGAGCGCGGGTCGGTCGCGCCGAAGCGCTCGCGCATGATCCGCGCCCACAACCGGCGCGCGGCGCGGAACTTCGCCACCTCCTCCAGCAGGTTCGCGTGCGCGTTGAAGAAGAACGAGAGCCGCGGCGCGAACGCATCGACGGCCAGGCCGGCGGCGCGCGCGGCATCGACGTACGCGATGCCGTCGGCGAGCGTGAAGGCGACCTCCTGGACGGCGTCGCTGCCGGCCTCGCGAATGTGGTAGCCGCTGATGCTGATCGTGTTCCAGCGCGGCACCTCCGCCTGGCAGAACGCGAACGTGTCGGCGCACAGGCGCAGCGACGGCCCCGGCGGATAGATGTACGTCCCGCGCGCGATGTACTCCTTCAGGATGTCGTTCTGGATGGTCCCGGACAGCGCCTGCCGCGCGATGCCTCGTTCGTCCGCGACGGCGATCGTGAAGGCCAGCAGGGTGGCCGCCGTTGCGTTGATGGTCATCGACACCGACACCTCGCCCAGCGGGATGCCGTCCATGAGGACGTGCATGTCCTCGATCGACGAGATCGCGACGCCCGTCCGTCCCACCTCGCCGCGCGCGAGCGGATGGTCCGAATCGCGCCCCATCTGAGTCGGCAGGTCGAACGCCACCGACAGCCCGGTCTGCCCGGACGCCAGCAGGAACTTGTAGCGGCGGTTCGACTCCTCGGCGTTGCCGAAACCCGCGTACTGACGCATCGTCCAGGGCTTCCCGCGGTACATCGTGGCGTGAATGCCGCGCGTGAACGGGAAGCTGCCCGGCTGACCCAGGTCGCGCGCCGGATCGAACGGCGGCTGGCGCGCCGCCAGATCGTCGGCGTCGTAGACCGGCTCCAGCGGGATGCCCGACGTCGTCTCGAACGGATCCCGGTCGGCGCTCACGCGACCGCGATCTCGGGGACGTCGCCGCGCACGATCAGCTTGGGGCCGGTCTTGGACTGGATCTCCTCGACCGAGACGCCGGGGGCGCGCTCGCGCAGCTCGAGCCCGGCCGGCGTCACGTCGATGACGGCCAGGTCGGTGATGATCCGGTGAACGGCGCCGACCGCCGTGAGGGGCAACGTGCACTTCACGACGATCTTCTTGTCGTCGCCCTTGGCGACGTGCTCCATCATGATGATCACGCGCTTGGCGGCGGCGACCAGGTCCATCGCGCCGCCCATCCCCTTGATCATCTTGCCGGGGATCGTCCAGTTCGCGAGGTCGCCGTTCTCCGCGACCTGCATCGCGCCCAGGATCGCGCAGTCGATGTGACCGCCCCGGATCATCGCGAACGAATCCGCCGACGAGAAATAGGCGCTGCCTGGCACCTCGGTGACGGTCTGCTTGCCGGCGTTGATCAGGTCGGGATCCTCCTGGCCCTCGTAGGGGAAGGGGCCGATGCCGAGCAGGCCGTTCTCGGACTGCAGGACGATGTGCGTTCCGGCGGGGATGAAGTTGGCCACCAGCGTGGGCATACCGATCCCGAGGTTCACGTACATGCCGTCGGCCAGCTCGCGCGCCGCGCGCTTCGCCACCTGGTCGCGTGTCAGCGGCGGCATGGCTAGGCGCTCCTCTTTCGCACGGTCCGTTGCTCGATCGGCTTCTCGAACTTCGCGCCCTTGAGGACGCGCTGCACGTAGATGCCGGGCGAGTGCACCTGGTCGGGCTCCAGCTCGCCGGGCTCCACCAGGATCTCGACCTCGGCGATGGTGGTCTTGCCCGCCGCCGCCATCATCGGGTTGAAGTTGCGCGTCGTCTTCCGGTAGACGAGGTTGCCGAAGCGGTCGCCCTTCCACGCCTTCACGATCGCGAAGTCGGCGTGCAGCGCACGTTCCAGCACGTACTTCCGGCCGTCGAACTCGCGCGTCTCCTTGCCCTCGGCGACGACAGTGCCGAAGCCGGTCGCGGTGTAGAACGCGGGGATGCCCGCGCCGCCGGCGCGGATCCGTTCGGCCAGGGTCCCCTGCGGGTTCAGCTCGACCTCCAGCTTCTTCTCCAGGTACAGGCGCTCGAACGTCTTGTTCTCACCCACGTAGCTGGAGATCATCTTCTTCACCTGGCCGTTCGCGAGCAGGATCCCCAGGCCCTTGTCGTCGATGCCGCAGTTGTTCGAGATGATGGTCAGGTCCTTCGTGCCCTTGCGCCGGATGGCCGCGATCAGGTTCTCGGGGATGCCGCACAGGCCGAATCCGCCGGCCATCAGGGTCGCGCCGTCGAAGAGGTCGGCGATCGCCTCGTCGGCGCTGGCAACGGTCTTGTCCATGAGGCATGAATGATAACCCTGGGTCCTCGCGTGCGATACTCGCGAAGGGAAGGATCAGGCTGATGCCCATCGTGACGTTCACGACCGACTTCGGCGCTGGCGACGGGTACGCCGGCGCGATGAAGGGCGTGGTGCTTTCGCTCGCGCCGGCGGCTCAGCTGGTCGACATCACGCACGGGGTTCCCCCGATGGACGTCGCCGCGGGCGCCGTCGCGCTGGCTCAGGCGGCCTCGCTGTTTCCGCCGGGGACGATCCACGTCGCCGTCGTCGACCCCGGCGTGGGCGGCGAGCGCGCCGACATCCTGATCGAATCCGGCGGCAGTCTGTTCATCGGTCCCGACAACGGCGTTCTGTCGCTTGCGGCGCGGCCGCCCCGCCGCATCTACCGGATCCAGTCGTCGATGTTCCGGCGCGATCCGGTCAGCCCCACCTTCCACGGCCGCGACGTGTTCGCGCCGACCGCGGGCCGGCTGGCGGCGGGCGCCACCGCGGCCGACGCCGGCCCGAGCATCGACGCGATCGTCGAGCTGGGTGCGCCGCCGCTGCACAAGCAGGGCGGCGTCGTCGAGGGGCAAGTCATTCACGTCGACAGCTTCGGCAACCTGATCACCTCGTTGCCTGCGGAGTTGCTCGCGGCCGGCGCCGGCACGGACGTGCAGATCGAGGTCGAGGGAACCGAGGGCCGTTTCCGGCCTGTCTTCGGGCGAACGTTCTCGGATGTCCTGTCGGGTGCCCTGATCGCGTACATCGGCTCCGGCGATCACCTGGAGATCGCGCGGCGCGACGGCTCCGCCGCGGCCCGGGTCGGCGCGGGGCGGGGCACGGCGGTGCGCGTGACCGTTACCACGACCTAGTCGCTCCGCGCCGTAGGCGCGGTGTGCGACTACTGTTTTTTCTGGTAGCCGCGATCCCGCGCTTCGCGCGGGGGGGGGGCTAGCGCGAAGTAGCCGTCCGTTCCCAGGTATGGGACAGTTGTGGACAGCGCATGCGCAGGAGCTTCTCGATCTTGGCGGCCTTCGTCGTCGCGGCGTCGGCCGGCGGCTGCGACGTCGGTAGCGGCAGCGGGCGCGCGGACGGCGACCTCTGGATCCTCGGCTGCGACGAGGGCAACGACTACGGAACACCGGTCGAGCCCAAGCTGTACCGTCTGTCGCCGACGTTCTTCGCCGCCGAGCCGATCGAGGACATCGTCGACAGCAACTCGCCGACAAACCGCCTGATCATCCGCATGCAGAGGAACGGCAACGCGCTGGACATCACCGATGCCCTCATCTTCGACGTCCGCGACTCGATCCAGATCGCGCGGTGCCTGCGCGGAAAGACGGACGGCGGCCTTCCAACCTGGGACCCCACGTCGGGCGCGGTCGTGAACGACCTCAACGGCGTGCCGCCGGCCGATCAGCCACCCTGGTGCGAGCCGCCCGGGACGGTACCCGGCGTGGCGCGGATCCACCTCGTTCCCTTCGGTCCGGTCGCCGTATCGTTTGCGCCGCTGGGCACGTGCCGACCTCCTCCGACGACACGCCCGCCCGCGTTCGTCAACGTCACGGGCGTGGCGCGCGACGGCTGGATCGATTTCGAGGCCTTCGGCGGCGCCATCCAGATGAATCAGGCGACGATCCCGTCGGACGATCGGGAGTCGATCGACGTCCAGTACCCGGACGGGTTCAGGGTGAACTACGACGAGGCGCTGATCGCAAGCTTCCACATCGACATGGGCGACGAGCGGGTGCCGGCGGCGATGCGGGACAGGGTGCAGCCGCCGACCACCCCGCAGATCGGCGGCCTCCTCGACGGCCGGTTCGACTTCGACT
>Ga0207681_10002350_pt1 | contig 12030 bp, 9 predicted proteins | sample KBSS53metaG_FD_184324 | JGI IMG/M metagenome (GOLD analysis project Ga0207681, IMG submission 184324) | Switchgrass rhizosphere microbial communities from Kellogg Biological Station, Michigan, USA - KBS S5-3 metaG (SPAdes) (version 2) | ecosystem: Host-associated > Plants > Roots > Rhizosphere >... | reverse complement strand
CGCCGTCTGCGCCGCTGTCACCGGAACCCCCGTCCACTGCAGGTTGCCGCAACAGCTCGCCTCGAATTCGACCGCGACGCAATCGGCGTCGACAGCGCAGGTCCTGTCGAGGGCCAGCAACTGCGCGCACGGCGAAGTGCCGCCTGTCCCCCCTGCCCCGCCGGCCATCCCGCCCGTTCCCGCGGCACCTCCTGTGCCCGTACCACCGCGCCCACCGGCACCCGCGCTGCCGCCTGAGCCGGTCGTGCCGCTCGCCCCGCTCGCACCGCCCGTACCGATCGTGCCGCCCGTACCGATCGTGCCGCCCGAACCGATCGTGCCGCCCGTGCCGATCGCACCGCCTGTCCCGGTCGTACCACCCGCACCGGCCGTACCGCCGGTGCCGCTCGCGCCGCCCCTGCCGCTCGCGCCGCCCCTGCCGCCCGCGCCGCCCGTTCCGTTTCCTCCGCCGCAGGAAGCAAACACGAACACGGCGACCATCACGCCCCAAGCAAACCTCATGACGTCATCATGGCCATTTTTCTTGGCGCGCGCCGCTCGCTCCAGCCGTCGACGATCCAAGATCCTGCGCGGCTAGCGCTTTCGACCTTCTTTGCGCGACGTCGGCCGGCGCGTGAGCGCCGCGTTCGCTTCCTGCCAGTCCTTGTCGGTCAGCAATCGTTCCAGCGCTTCCATCGGACCGCGCAGCGACGTCCGCCGTCCTTCCAGTCCCTTCCAGAGATCGCCGACCTCGGTGATGCGGTCGGAGATCGTTCGCAACGTGAAGGTCCGCGGTCCGACGGCGCTGCGCTCGACCTCCTCCCAGGTGCAGGGTGCGGACACCGGCGCGCCCGGCTTGGGGCGGACCGCGTACACCGCGGCGAATGTGGCGCCCGGGCCATTGCGCCCCGTGTCCATCAAGATGCGCCCCGCGCGGTCGGCCTTGATGAACTCCTGCGTCAGCAACTCCGGGTGGCGCTTCACCAGCACGGCGCCCGCGCCGTGGGCGAAGCGACGCGACGTCTCGAAGTCGGTCTCGCCGTCCACCGGCACCACGATGTGAAACCCCTTCGAGCCCGACGTCTTCACGAACGACGGCAGCTCCAGCGCGTCCAGCAGCTCGCGCAACGCCAGCGCCGCCGCGCGCAGCCGCTCCGGATCGTCCCCCGGCGGATCGAGATCGAACACGCACAGGTCCGGCTGATACAGGTTCGGCATGCGCGAACACCAGACGTGCGGCGTGATCGAATTCTGGTTCGCCATCCAGACCAGCGATCGCGTGTCGTTCGCCAGCGGATAATTGACCGTCCCGGGATCCTTCTCGTCACGTTTCTCCACCTCCACGCGCTCGAGCCAGTCCGGGAAGCCCTTCGCGACGTTCTTGTGGATGAACCCTTTCTTGGCGATGCCCGCCGGATAGCGATCCATGGTCACCGGGCGCCCCGCGATGTGCGGCACCATCAGCGGCGCGATCGCCTCGTAATAAAGACAGAGGTCGCCCTTGGTGATCCCGCTGTCCGGGAACAACACCTTCTCCGGGTGGGTGACCTTGACCGCGTCGCTCAAACTCTACGTTTCATATCACCGCCCGCGGCCTTCGCCATTTGACATCGCAGCGCAGGGACGCGAACCTTTTGCGCGGTCGCCCGGTGTTCGGTGTCTATTCATCCATGGCCTCGCTGGCGTTCTCGTCGGTGGCGTGGCCGAGCGCCATCGGCGTCATCCTGGGCGCCATCATCGGGTTCAGCCTGGCGTACGTCCTGATCGATCGCGTGGTGCGCGCGAACGTCGAGCGGCCCCAGCCGGCCATCGTGCGGCGCTTCGCCAGCGCCTGCTGCCTGCTGTGGGGGCTGGTGCTGCCGCTGGCGATGGCGTCGGCGGGGCTGATCTGGGGCGTGGGCTCAGGTGTCGGCAGCGTGGTCGAAGGACCCGTGTCGACGACGGTGCGCGAGACGACGCACACCTGGCTGACCGCGGCGAACACGCTGGGCATCGGCGTGCTGAAGCGGCTGCCGCTCACGAAGCGGCTGACCGAACGCGAGCTGCTGTCGGTCGTGCAGGCGGCGCCCGACGTGATCGCGGAGGCGCTCGATCAGGACAAGGTCGGCGCGTACTGGCAGAAGGCGACGGGCGCGCCCATGCCGCCGCAGCTGGCGGCGGTGCTGCGCCACGAATTCCGCGCGCTGACCAGCCACCACGGCGAATGGCTTCAGCCCGCAGTCGATCGTCTGAAGGCCCGCGCGAGGGCCGCCGGCACGACTGGCCCGACCGTCCAGGAGGCGATCGAGGCGATGGTCGCGCCGGAGGTGTTCCACGACGCGGCGACGACGATCCGTTCCAAGACGCGCGGCGACGCGCGCCTCATCGGCCTGATCGCGCTCTTGCTGGCGGGTTCCCTGGCCGGAGGGTTGCGGCTCGCCTGGCGCAAGCCGGCGCCCGCACGATCGCCGGCGGTCGCTGCCGGTACGGCGTCCGCGGCGCCCGCCCCGGAGCGCAACGACGACGCAGCCGCGAAGCCGGACGAAACCGCGCCCGCCTGACCGCGCTGCGCGGCATCGCTTGGCTGCGCGTCCACAGTGAGGCAACATCTGGAACGTGCGTCGGTTGACCACTGCCGTCGTCGTGGCCGTGGCGATCGCCGGCGCGACGGCCGTCCGGGCCCAGCTGCTGCGTCTGCCGTCGGTGATCCCGGGGCGAACCGGAACCGGATCGTTTCTCTGGTTCAACCGCGCGTTCCCCGACCTGGACGTCGAGCTGGTCGGCGGCGAAAACTTCTCCGATCATCGGTTCGAAGTCACCGTGCTGATCTACCTTCGCAACCAGCAGATCGGGCATTGCTTCGTCGCCCCGGATGATCTGCGGGTCGCGGTCAACGGGCATCGTCTCGAGGTTTCCGAGCGCGGTCACGAGAATGGGCGCGAGCGCGCCTGGAACGGTCTCCGCGCCTCGTCCCTGTTTCCCTGCACCGCCGCTTCCTTCTCGTCGCGGAAAGGCGAAACCATCGAGACGGATCGGCCCGCCACGGTCACGCTCGATCTCGGAAGCAAGCACGCCGAGATGACCTCGGCGACGTTCTTCCAGCCCCGCCGGCTGGTTCTGCTTTCGGCGCGCACCGCCAGGCCCGGCGACACCGTGATGGTCGCTCGCCAGCCCCGGAGCGAGGAGATCGTCGGGAGCTCGCCTTCGATCCGACTGGAAAGGGCGCGCGCCGATTCGATCGAGCTGTTCGAGAGCAACGGTGTGACCTTCGCCGGCGGGACGTGGCGGTTCGTGTTACCGCCCAATGTCGCGCCCGGACACTACAAGGTGCACGCCAGCCGGAATCTCGCGGACCTCGCGGTCGTCGAGACGTGCCGCGGTGTCCATCGCTGCCTCGCCCAGGTTCCGTCGTCGGCGTACGTCTCCGAACCGGAGCTGGACGTGGTCGAGTGAGTGCCGCCGACGCCGGCACCTGAGACGCCGCTCAGGGTAGCAGCGCCGCGACCGCAGGATGCTTCTCCGCCTCCGCGATCTGGCGCGGGGTCCCGCGTGGCGAAGCGGCTTTGACGTCGGCGCCGGCGGCGATGAGGGCGCGCGCGGCGTCGGCGTGGCCGAGTCCGCTGGCGATGTGCAGCGGTGTCAGCTCGCCCCGCGTGCGCGCCTCGACGTCCAGACCTCGGCCCGCCAGCCACGTGACGATCTCGGGGCGGTTCACCTCGGCCGCCGCGTGCAGCAGCCCGAAGCCGTCGATGTTCACCGTGTCCGCCGCAGCGCCCGCCGCCAGCAAATCCTCGAGAACCTCGCGCGGCGCCCCGTTCACGATCCCGAGCCCGACCGGGTCCATGCCGCGATCGGTGCGCAGACGGGCGTTCGCGCCGCCCGCCAGCAACGCCCGCATCGCCTCCGCGTTGCCGTTCACCATCGCGACATGCAGCGCCGTGTAGCCGTCGATCGGAGACGGCACGTTCGGATCCGCGCCGTCCGCCAGCAGCGCCTTGACCTGGTTCACGTCCTCCCGGCGGACCGCCTGCATGACGGCGCCGAAGACCCGCAGCGGCCACACCGGGTGCGGCGCCAAAAACCCGGCCGCCGCAAACTCGGCCATGCGGCCGAACATGGAGAACAGCGCCACCGGCACCGTCTGGGCGATTTCCAGATCCGCCTCGTCGAGGGGCAGCGGCAACGACTGGCCGAGCGCGTGCGTCCGCACCAGCCAGTCGAACATCGCGCCGGGATCGTCGCCCGGACCAATGCCACCGTCCGCCAGCACCAGCTCTTCGATGACCAGCCGATCGCCGTCCCGCTTGCCGCGCCCGATCGCCGCCACCTTACCTGTCCAGCTCCGGACGGCGACGATCGATCCCGCCTTGTGAAACAACGCCCACTTCTCCTCCATCGCGCGGGGCGCGAACAGCAAGCCGTCGGGGAACGCCGGCGCGACTGCGTATCCCAGCTTGCATGGAACCGTCTTCGCGCCCTCGCCGAGATCCAGGGACGGTATCGATTGCGCCGTCGCAAGGGCCCAGGAGACGGCCCGCGACGCGTTCTCCGGATCTGTCGTCGTCGACATCATCGCGTGCGTGAACGGCCGGAGATCCAGGGTCCGCACGCCGAACGGGCTCTCCTCCGCCGACAGCCACCGCACAGCCGCCGACGCCGCCGCCAGCGTGGCCGCCCCGTCGCCGGCACCCTTGCCGTCGGACTTCTTGCCCCGCAGCCAGTCCAGGAATCCCACGGCGCGATGATATCGCGCCGGACGATCAGGCGTGTCGTGCGGCAGCGGCGCGCGCGCGATTTCCCAGCTCGTCGACCAGGTGGACCAGCTGCCGCGCGTCGACGGGCTTCACCAGGTGCGAGGCGAACCCGGCCTCCGCGCTTCGACGCTGGTCTTGCTCCTGCCCGTAGCCGGTGAGCGCGATCAGCACCGGCGTGGCGCTGCCCAGGCGCGCGCGCAGCTCGCGCCCCAGCGCGTATCCGTCCATCACCGGCAACCCGATGTCGAGGATGGCGACCTGGGGCCGGAAGGCGTCCGCGGTCAAAAGCGCCTGTGAGGCATCGGCGGCGATCTCGACCTGGTGTCCGGCGCGGGACAGCAAGAGCGAGATCATCTCGGCCGCGTCGCGGTTGTCGTCGACGACGAGGACGCGCCGCGCGATGTCGTTGTTCGCCGGTCGCACGGCTGCATCTGGTCCACTCGCGCTGACCGCCAGCGGCGCCGACGCCGGCAGACGCATCGTGAAGGTACTGCCGCGTCCCGGACCTTCGCTGAGCGCGGAGACCTTGCCGCCGTGGAGCTCGGTCAACGTTCGCACCAGCGACAGCCCCAGTCCCAGGCCGCCCTCCAGCCTGTCGGTGCCACGCGGCCCCTGCACGAACATGTCGAATATGTGCGGAAGCAGCGCCCCATCGACGCCCTGGCCGTTGTCGCGGACGTACAGCGCGACCTCGTCGCCTTCGCGCGCGGCCGTCACGTCGACGCGGCCTCCCGACGCGGTGTAGCGGGCGGCGTTCGTCAGCAGGTTGCTCACGACCTGCGTCAGGCGCACCTCGTCCGCCTCCACGGCCAGCCCGTGCGCCGGCACCGACAGGTGCAGCTGGTGCCGCCGCTGTTCCAGCAACGGCCCGGTCGCCTCGACGGCCTTGGCGACCACCGTCGCAAGCTCCAGTCGTTTCCGGGACAGAGTGACCTTGCCGCGCGCGACACGCGAAACGTCCAGCAGAGCGTCGGCCAGCCGCTCCAGGTGCTGGGACTGACGGATGATCACCTCGCGCTCGCGTGGCGTGGACACGTCCCCGCGCAGCTCCATCAGCTCCGCGGCGGTGAGGATCGGCGCCAGCGGGTTGCGCAGCTCGTGCGACAGCAGCGCCAGGAATTCATCCTTGCGGCGATCGGCCTCGCGCATGGCGGCTTCCGCCTGCTTCAACCGGGTCACGTCGACGAACGCCCCGATCGATCCGCGCGGCTTGCCGCTGGGATCGCGCAGCGGGATGGCGTTGCCGTAGAGATGAACCACCTGCCCGTCGTCGAAGCGGAGCTCCTCCTCGTAATTTCTCAGCTCGGCGCCGCGCGCCGCGCGCTGCAGCGGCAGCTGTTCGGCGGGGACCTCGGTATGGTTCGTGAAGACTCGAAAGTGCGACATGGCCGTCGGGGCAGCGGTCTTCGACAGGTTGTTTCGCTCGTCCAGGCTCCGCAACAGCTCGCGGCCGGTTCGATTACCGCGCACCTCGCGACACTCGGGATCCTCGGCGATCCAGACGACGGCCGGCACCGCGTCCATCAGCGCCGCCAGCTCGTCGGCCCGCGCCCGCGCCTGCGCCTCGCTTTTTCGCAAAGCCTCCTCGGTGGCGCGGCGTTCGGTCACGTCGTTCGCCACGTTGATCAGACAAGGCTCGCCCCCGAAGTCGATGCGCGCGCTGACGACCTCCAGCGTGAGGGCGCGCCCGTCTTTGGTGGCAAGCGTGACCATGAAAGCAGTCGTCTCCCTGTTCTGGAGAGGCCCCAGCACCGTCCCGCGATATTCGGGCGTCATGAACCCCAGCTCCACGGTCGTCCTGCCGATGATCTCATCGCGGGTGTAACCGGACAGTTTGAGGAACGCGTCGTTGACGCTCAGGAACCGTCCGTCGGAATAACGCGTGACCGCGGAAGGCTGCGGGTTGACGCGAAACACGGTCTCGAACCTTCGCTCGGATTCGCGCAGCGCCTCCTCGGCCAGCCGCCGATCGTGCATGTCGAAGGCCGCCGCCAGCCAGAGGGTGATCGCGCCATCCTCGTTCCGGACAGGAACGACCCGACAAAGGTGGTAACGGTATTCGCCGTCTTTCGTTCGAATCCGGTACTCCATCTCGCACGGCGTGGACGTGGCCAGCGCGTGCGCGAAGCGCCGCTGGACATGATCCAGATCGTCGGGATGAACGGCGCTCAGTGCGCCCTTCGCCGTGACGGATTGTTCCTGGCTGAGGCCGGTCAGCTCGGTCCATCGATCGTTCACCCACTGGAGACTTCCCTGGGCGTCGCACGCCCAGATGATCTGCGGCAAGACGTTGGCGAGCTTCCGGTAGTCGGCCGCACCCGTCGCGAGCGAGCCCGCCGACAGCTGATCTTCCGGGGTGGACGCCATTTAGGGGCAAAACCTATACCGAGACCGCCCTGGTGTAGAGGGCGATAGCGCCATAATCAGGGAATGGGAGGGGACGATCCGCGCAGGCGGCGGGTGTGGCTGGCGGTGCTGGCCGTGATCGCGTCCGGGATCGGCGTGACGGTCGCCGTTCGCGAGCGGCTGCGCGCCCGAAATTTCATCGATCCTCGGGGCCCACGGTTCGCCGCCTGCTGTACGGAATCGCCTGACCGCCCCGCGTTCCGGGTGGTGACCTTCAACATCCAGTATGCGCGCGAGATCGAGGGCGCGATCCGCCTGTTCCGCGCCACGCCCGGGATGCAGGACGCCGACTTCGTGTTGCTGCAGGAGATGGACGAAGACGGGGTCAGGCGTATCGCGGCTGCCCTGTCGCTGGGCAACTACGTCTACTACCCGACGACCGTGATGCGCGGCCGCAACTTCGGCAACGCGATCCTGTCACGATGGCCGCTGGAGGACGACGCGAAGCTGATATTGCCGCACCTCGCGCTGTTCGACGGGTCGCAGCGGATCGCCGTCCGGGCGACCGCGCGTGTCGGCGCGCAGCGCATCCGCCTGTACAGCGTTCATCTCGCGACGATGCTCGACCATTGGCCCGCCGCCCGCCGCGACCAGGCGATGGCGGTGGTCGCTGACGCGGACAGCGCTCACGATCCCGTGATCATCGCCGGCGACACGAACGCGCCCGGTCTGTGGAAGGCGTTCGATGGCCGCGGGTACCGCTGCATCAGCCGCGACCTGGGCGGCACGCGCGGCCCTTTCTCGATCGATCACATCTTCACGCGCGGCCTGCAGCTGGAGCAGCCGGCCGCCCGCGGCGTGATCCGCGGGCACGACGACGTCAGCGATCACAACCCGGTCTGGGCGGTCGTCAGTCGCGAATAGAAGGCCCGCCTCCGTCTGGAGGCGGGCCCCTCGGTTTCAGCTCACCACCGTCACCACGCCCGCGCCGATCGTGCGGCCACCCTCACGCAGCGCGAACCGCATGCCCGGCTCGATCCCCGTGGGGCGACCGAGCATGAATGCGACCCGCGCGTGCGCGCCCGGTTCGACGAGGCCGTCGTCCGCGATCGTCAGGCTGCCCGTCACGTCCGTCGCGCCGAAGAAGAACTGCGGCGTGTAACCGGTCGAGAACGGCGTGTGGCGTCCGCCCTCGGCCGCGGTCAGCACGTACAGCTCCGCCTCGCCGCGCTGGTGCGGCTTGACGACGCCGGGGACCGTCACCACCTGGCCCCGGACAACTTCCTCCCGCTTCACCCCGCGAAGCAGCAAGCCGACGCTGGCGCCGGCGCGCGCCTCGGGGACGTTGCGGTGGAAGCTCTGGATGCCGGTGACGACGACCGCGCGCGGGGATTCGCTGTCGCCGGCGAGCCCCACGACCTCGACGCTGGCGCCGACGGGCAGCACACCCCGCTGGACGCGGCCCGTGACGACCGTGCCGCGGCCCTCGATGGTGTGAACGTCCTCGATCGGCATCAGGAACGGCGCCGCAAAGTCGCGCACGGGATCGGGGATATGCCGGTCGAGCGCGTCGACGAGAGCGCGGATGCACTCCGTCTCCGGCCCGGCGACATCGCCGCGATCAGCCGCTTCCAGCGCGCGCAGGGCAGACCCCAGCACCACGGGAACGCCCGCGTAACCCTGCGCGGCCAGCAGATCCTGCGTCTCCAGCACCACCAGATCCAGCAGCTCGCGGTCGGCGACGTCCGTCTTGTTGACGAACACGACGACGTGCGCGATGCCGACCTGGCGCGCCAGCAGCGCGTGCTCGCGCGTCTGCAGCTGCGGGCCCTGCGACCCGTCGACGAGCAGAATCGCCCCGTCCATCTGGGACGCGCCGGTGATCATGTTCTTCACGAAGTCGGCGTGCCCCGGACAGTCGATGTGCGCGTAGTGCCGCGTGGCGGACTCGTACTCGACGTGCGCCAGGTTGATGGTGATGCCACGGATGCGCTCCTCGGGCGCGCTGTCGATCTGCGCGCAGTCGAGGGCGCGACCGCCGTGCAGGCCCGCCATCACCTTCGTGATGGCTGCCGTCAGGGTGGTCTTGCCGTGGTCCACGTGTCCAATTGTTCCGACGTTCACATGCAGCTTGCCCATGGTTCTCTCCTTTGTTGATGGGCCGGGCCGGCCCGAAGCGCCCCAAATGCAAAAAGCCCCCTCGAACGAGCGCTCGAGAGGGCCTTGTTTGCGGATGAAGCTGTTGTTGTTCTAGCGAATCATCCGGCTCTCTCGCGCGCACACGACGGCGCCGACGGCTGCGTCGATGACGACGCGCCGCCTGACGACGACGACAGTGCGCAGAAAAAGAACCGCATGACTCGCGGCCAGTATGAGAAACGGCGCCGATCTGTCAAGGCGGTTCTCCTTAACCCGCGGCGCGCAAGGGGAAACCGCGCACCATCAATCCATCGGTGTGTCTTCGATGTCCGCCAGGTCGCTGAGGACCCAGGCGAGACCGCGCGTGCGTTCGTACGCGCGCGAGAACTCGAACGCCGCGGCCTCGTCCGTCGGCCCCGCGCGATCCCGGTTCGCCGCCGCGACGACGAGGTTCTGCTTCCAGGCGGCCAGCTCGGCGGCGATCAGGGCGCGGTCGCGCAAGGCCATCTGGCCGATCGCCGACGGGCGATCGTCGGTCGGAAAGAAGCTCTCCATCGTCGCTGGGTCCGAGCGCTGCGACGGCGGCGGAATCACGTCCACCAGGCCGAGCGCCCACGCGATCGCGCTCGCCGTCTCGCCGCGCCAGTGCGCACCGAGCAGCAGCGACGGATCCATCTCGCCGACGGGGATCTTGAGGACGAAGTCGGTGAACTCGTCGGCGCCGTCCCAGACGTGGTTGTACCAGTTCAGCGCCGACAGCTTCTCCGTCAGCTCCTCGCGGCTGGCCACGCCGTCGTGAAACCAGTGCTCGATCGCCGCCCGGCGCCACGCGGTGATGCACCAGCGCAGCCCGTTCAGCTCCCGCAGGTTCGGGTGCGGCGGCTTCCGCTCCTTCTTGCTGAACCACCCCATCGCGTCAGCCTTCGGGCAGAACGACCTTGTGCTCGGCGAGCGTGCGCCGGACGATCGACCACACCGCGCCAGCGTCGGTGCTGACGTCGTCCCAGCGTCCCGGGAACCGCCCGCAGAACGACGACCGGAGCACGTCGGACAGCGACCGCTTGCCGTCGCTGGCGTACAGCGGATGCTTCAGGTAGATGCACGCCTCGTCGGTGGCGCGCACCGACAGGCTGGCCGGAAGATCGGGCGACGTGCGGATCGCGTTGGCCGTCGCCACCAGCGCCTCCAGCACGTCGTTCGACAGCTCGGGGTGGCGATGCTTGAGGATCTTGATCTCCTCGGGCGGCGGCGGATACGTCATCTGCACCGGCGCGAACCGATCCAGCTGGGCGGCGTCGATCCCGAACGTGCCGGAGAACTCGCGGCCCCGGTTCACGGCGGCGACGAACTGGACGTTGTCGGGGATCTCGATGAAGTGATTCTCGATCGGATGGAACACCTTTCGCGTGGCGTCCAGCGCCGGCATCAGCGCGTTGCGCGCCGTCTCCTGACAGCGGTTCAGCTCGTCGAGGAAGACGAGGTAGCGCTTCTCGGGCGTCTTCGCCGCTTCCTCCAGCGCCTCGAGGATGTCCGTCTTCACGAAGTCGGTGACCGGCGCGCCGCTGGCGGAGGCACGGACCTGGATCGTTGCGAAGAAGTCCGTCGCCTCGACGACCGCGCCGCAGTTGAAGAAGACGAACTCCATCCCCAGGCTGTTCGCGATCGAGCGGGCGAGCACGGTCTTCCCGCATCCCTGCGGCCCGTCCAGCAGGATGTTGAGCCCGCTCTCCAGCAACACTTGCAGCTGCTTCGATACGGCCGGATCCAGGTAGACGCCCTCGATCCGGAACGGCGCCGGCTTCACGAACTCGACCTCGATGTGACCGTGGTCGGGGCGCTCCGGCTTGCTGATCGCCGTGATGCGCACCAGGCAGGGCGCGCCCGCGACGATCCGCGCGTCGTTGCTCAGCACCACCTTGGGCGCGCGGCGCCCGTCGAGGTGCGTGGCCCGGTACTTGAACCGCGAGTCCTCCGACGGGTTCGGCCACAGCGTGGCCTCCATCGTCTTGCCGATCGTCAGCTCTTCCACCGTCAGCTTCTGTCCACTCATCGTCGTCTCTCCGATTCTATGCCTGGCCGCGGGCCACCAGTTTCATGATCAGCTCACCGAACTTCGCCACCGACTGGTCCATGTTCTTCTCGTTCAGGACGACGTAGTTCGGGAAGCAAACCTCCTCCAGCGGGTGGACCGCCACCTGCGCGCAGATGAAGCCCTTGCGCCCCAGGTTGGTGACCAGCGCGCGCAGCGCCGTCGTCGAGCACTGGGTCGGCAGCCCGTCGCTGATCATCACCAGCAGGCGCGTCCGTCGCGCCGAGGCCGCGCCGACGCGCGCCACGTGAAACAGCGCCGCCGCGTCGTTGTTTCCGCCCTGCGCCGCCATCGACGTCACCGCGCAGCGGCCGCCGTCGCCCGCGTCGAAGATCACCGCGTCGGTGAAGCCGAAGAAGCGCGTGTCGACGCCCGGCAGGTCGCGCGCGGCCTCCGCCACCAGCACGCCGAAGCGCTTGGCTTTTTCGATGTGATCGAACGCGGTCATGGACCCCGAGCAGTCGATGACCGTGCCCACGAAGATGTCGTTGGCCAGCTCGTTCTCGCGCGCGACCAGCATCCGCGGATCGCGGCGGGTCACGACCGCCCGCACGCGCGTGCGATCGAACGCGCGCCCGCGCAGGCGGCCCCGCCGCGGCATCAGCGACCGCCCCAGCCGATCGAGGAAATCGCGGAGGCGCATGGCGTGACGCCGCACGCTGAGGGCGACCGGTCGGTGCTTGGCCGGATCGTACGGCAGCCGTTCCACCCGGCTGATCCGGTCGAACTCGTCCTTGGGATTGA
>Ga0207681_10002341_pt1 | contig 12054 bp, 10 predicted proteins | sample KBSS53metaG_FD_184324 | JGI IMG/M metagenome (GOLD analysis project Ga0207681, IMG submission 184324) | Switchgrass rhizosphere microbial communities from Kellogg Biological Station, Michigan, USA - KBS S5-3 metaG (SPAdes) (version 2) | ecosystem: Host-associated > Plants > Roots > Rhizosphere... | reverse complement strand
TCGAGCCGGGTGCCTTGCCCGAAATGGACACGGTGCCCAGCTGCAATGCGCCATCGCTCGGGCGCCGCGCCAGTGAGTAAGTGTTGCCGCTGCCATGCACGGCTTGCAAGTTGCTGGTACTGAGCAGGATCGCCAGGCCGGTATCCAGGTCATGCCGCCCGCGCAGGCCTGGGCTGGTCTGGCCGTCGGTGAGCGCGGCCGGATAGGACAGCAGGATCTGGCTGGCCTGGCCGAACTGGTTGAGCGCCTCCGCCAGCGAACCTGGCGGGATGTCGAATTCCACTTGCGGTGCTGCGTGCACCCAGGCCGACGCCAGCAACAGCGGCGTGACCACAGTGACGCTGGCAATGCCCTGCATGACGGCAAGGGCCAATGATGTCTTCAAGCGTATGTTTTTCTTCGGTGTGTGCGGCTGCATGCCCTATTCCCCAGTGAAGGTAGTGTCTGGGGATATAAGTCTCGTGAGATTCGCAAACGGACCACCCAAGCGCGAAATAAATTCACACAAGCTTCTGGCGCGGCTTGAGGGCGACCCAGAAACGGGTGAAATGCTGCACGTCCAGCTTCAGGGTTTGCGCCAGCGCCGCGATAATCCGGTCGGTGTCGGACAGCGGATAGGTGCCGGATACGCGCAAGCCGCGCACCGCGGGATCACACGCCAGGCGCCCGCGACGGTAGCGGCTCAGCTCTTCGAGGAAGTCCTCCAGGCGCATGCCCTGAGCGACGATCATTCCACGGCTCCACGCCAGTTCACCGTCCCGTTGCGGGCGCCGGGCGAGCAAGGTGTGGGCATCAAAACTGATGAGTTCGCCCGCCTGCAGCAGCAGGCTGCGCGACGGGATCTGTGCCGACAGCGCGCCCTGGTCTGCGCCCAATTGGGTAAAGCCATCGCGCTGGCGCACACTGAAGCGACCACTGACCGCACGGGTCAGGCCTTCGGCGGTTTTCACCCACAGCGGGCGGATATCCGTGGGGTTGGGGTCCACCAGGATTTCACCACGCAGCACATGGATCTGGCGTACATCCGCGGTGTATTTGACGTCGATGGCGGTGTCGGTATTGAGCTGCACTTGGGTGTTGTCCGCCAAACCGATGCGCCACTGCTCGCCGACGGTGGTGCTGAAGTCGCTGGTCCAGTGTTGCAGCAGCGCCGCGTCTTTGATGCTCCAAGCGGCGGTGCCTGACGCCAGCAACACGGCGAGGTGCTTGACGACCTGGCGACGTGACAACGCCGGCAACAGCGTCGCGCGGGCCAAGGCTTGATGGGTCGGTGTGCGCACATCCTGCAAACGCTGGAAAAATCGCTGGGAATGTTGCCAGGCCTGTTCATGGGCCGGGTCCTGCTCACGCCAGCGCTGCCATTCGGCGCGGGTCTGCTCGCTGACGTTCGGCACCTGCAGCTCCAGTTGCCAGTGCATCGCTTGCTCGGCGACCTCGATCGATAACGGCACCGGATTCATGACCGCTGGCTGTCCAGCAAGATGCATTGTGCACCCGCCTTGACGATGTAGCGTTTGACCGTGGTGATGCTGGTACCGAGGCGCTCGGCGATCTCGCCGTGGCTCAGGCCATCGAGCTGCGACCACAGGAACGCCTGGCGCACGGGCAAGGCCAGGCGGCTGAGCACTTCATCGAGGGCCATCAGGGTTTCGAGGAGGATCCACTGGGTTTCGGCGTTGGGCGCGGCGTCTTCCGGCAACAGGGCCAAGGCCTGCAAGTAGGCTTTTTCGAGTTTCTGCCGACGGAAGTGGTTGGAAAGCACGCTTTGCGCCACTTTCGCCAGGAAGCTGCGCGGCGCGTGGATTTCAAGGGGCTGGTTCTTCGCCAGCAGCCGCAGGAAGGTGTCCTGGGCCAGGTCGGCGGCGCTCTGCGGGCAGTTCAAGCGACGCCACAGCCATTGCTGCAACCAACGGTGTTGCTGGCGGTACAAGGTGGCCAGTTCAGTGGGGCTTACCGCAGGAGTCGAAGACATGGAGGCCGCGCGCGAAGAATAAGGCGTAAATGATAACGGTTATCATATTCTTCGCAGAGCTGTTACTGCAAGTTTCTGCTACGGGAGCCGGCTGCCCGGCTCCCGTACAGGGTCAGTCATCCAATGGCTGCGCTGCATGCTTGGCGGGCTTGCCAGGTTTGGCGCCAGCCTTGGCACCCTGCTTCTCCGCTGGTGCGGCAGCGGGTTCAGGCTCGGCCGGTGCAGCGGCTTCTTTCTCGGCCATCGGCATCTGGTCGATGGCGCTGAAGAATGCCTTCAGGTCGAGGGTATCCGGCGGTACGGTCTTCTCGAGTTTTTTCTCGCCGTCCTTGCCCACCAGGATCACTTTGGTGCCGCTGCCGGCGCCCAGCTTGAGGGCACGGATCAGCGCGTTGGTTTCCGGTGGGGTGAGTTTCCTGCTGTCCTTGGGGTCCTTGGCGAATTTCTCGCCTTCAGCACCGATGCTGCCGAACTTCACGGTGTAGAACACCATGCTGCGTTCTTCAAAGGACTGCTTGGTCGCAGGCTCGTCCAGCTGATTTTTGACCTTGGCCAAGGTGTCGTTGCCGGCATCAAGCTCCACCACCACCAGCGGCCGGTCCTTGCCCAAGTCCTGCTTGAGCGGGTTGATATCATCAGCAGCCAACAGCGGCCCCGTAAAAGCCATCAAGGTAGCCAGGGTCAGCGACCGGATGAGCATGCGCACCTCCTTTGAATTCCATGCAGGGTTCTTGAGTTTCATGTCTGCGACAGTCAAATTCAAGGATGATTCCTACACCACTTTAAGAAAGCGTAGGACAGGACGCCCGCCACGCAAGGGTTTGATGGCTGCGACTGTCATTGTTTCCACTGATTGCGGAAACATCATGAGACCTTCCACTGCGGCCAATGCCGAGCAAATACGGGCGCGACGATGGGGTCGGCGTCCACTTGTGCCAGGCTCTGGGCAAAGCCTGGCGCCAGGCCGCTCAACGCGTCGCGTGCCTCATCCCAGCGCGACACCGCCGCCGCCATCAGGCCCAGTGCATTCGGGGTGTTGTCCGGGGCAAACAACTGGTCGGCAAACTGATCGGCGAACACCACCCAGGCCTGGTGAAGGTAGCGTCGTGTGCCGGTGACAAGCTGGGCCTGCACGGTTTCGTTGACGTTACCGAGCCAGCGTTGCGGGTAGTCGATGATGCCGATCGCCGAGTAGCAATTGGCGGCGATATACACCAGGCCGCGAATGATCTGCGCGCGGTTGCCGGCCAACAGGTGGGAGGCGGGAAACTCCAGGCCCAGGTGGATCAGGATCGCTGCGCTTTCCGTCAGCACCTGGCCGTCAGGCGTCACAAGGGTCGGCACCTGTTTGAGCGGGTTGATACGAGCCAGTTCGTCACTGCCCTCGCCCTCTGCCCAGGAAGCCGCGTCGACCCTGCGCCACGGCACCGCACAGCGCTGCAGGGCAATTTCGATCATGCAGGAGCCGGATTCGTCGATGCCGTAGAGCGTATACATGGACCTGTCCTCCTAGCGTTGCAGTTTGGCCTGCAGGTTGGCTTTTACCTGCGGCCACTCCGAGTCGATGATGCTGAAACGCACCGAGTTGCGCTTGCGCCCGTCGGGCATGATGCGTTCGTGACGCACGATGCCTTCCTGCACGGCGCCGAGGCGCAGGATCGCGGCGCGGGACTTTTCGTTGAGTTCATCGGTGGTGAATTGCACACGCACACAGCCGAATACTTCGAACGCGTAGGTCAGCAGCAACAGTTTGGCTTCAGTGTTGATGGCGCTTTTCTGGGTGGACAGCGCCAGCCAGGTGTGACCGATTTCCAGTTTGCGGTTGACCCGGTCGACCTTCCAGAACCGCGTGCTGCCGACCACCTGGCCGGTGTCGCGGCGCACCAGGGTGAACGGGATCACGCTACCGGCATCGCGCCCGGCCAGGGCGGTGTCGATGTACTGGTCGACAGTGTCCGGGCCCGGCACGTTGGTGACCTTGAGGTTCCACAATTCGCCATCGGCGGCGGCCTCGAGCAAGGCGGCCTTGTGTGCCCGTTGCAGGGGCAGGAGTTCGACCGTGGTGCCGGTCAAGGTAAGTTCGGTCATGGGGCTGCGCCGTCAGGGTGGTCGTCAGTGACCAAGAGTGCAGGCTCGCGCACGGACGAATCAAGCGTTTTAAAACAGACCCATTTGCCCGCCGACCAAGGTACTGAAATCGTCATTCACGAATGGCAGGATCGCATCGGCCACCGGCTGCAATTGCCGGGTGACGTAGTGATCGTAATCGATGGGCGCTTGCCGCACCTCCATCGGCTCGGGGCCGTTGACGCTGATCACGTAGCTGATCCAGCCGCCGCGCTGGTATTGGCGCGGGCGGTTCAGGCGGTCGTTGTACTCATCGGCCAGGCGCGCGGCGCGCACATGGGGCGGCACGTTGCGTTCGTAGTCGTCCAACCGGCGGCGTAGGCGTTTGCGGTAGATCAGCAACTCATCGAGCTCGCCGCTCAGGGTGCGGCGCACGTAGTCGCGGATGTAGTCCTGGTGCGGCTGGCGATGGAAGATGCGCTGGTAGAGTTCCTGCTGGAAGCGGCGGGCCAGGGGCGACCAGTCGCTGCGCACGGTTTCCAGGCCCTTGTAGACCATGTCCTCGCTGCCATCGCTGTGCACCACCAGGCCAGCGTAGCGCTTTTTGCTGCCCTCCTCCGCGCCACGGATGGTCGGCATGAGGAAGCGCGTGAAGTGGGTTTCGTATTGCAGTTCCAGGGCGCTTTGCAAGCCGAACTCGGTGTGCAGGTGCTCACGCCACCAGTCGTTGACGTGCTGGACCAACGCCTGGCCGATGCGGCCGGCCTCGACTTGGCTGTGGGCTTTGCCGAGCCAGACGAAGGTGGAGTCGGTGTCGCCGTAGATCACCTCGTAGCCTTGGGCTTCGACCAACTGGCGGGTCTGGCGCATGATCTGGTGCCCGCGCATGGTGATCGACGAGGCCAGCCGTGTATCGAAGAACCGGCAACCGCTGGAGCCAAGCACGCCATAGAAGGCGTTCATGATGATTTTCAGGGCCTGGGACAACGGTGCGTTGTGTTCGCGCTTGGCCACTTCGCGGCCTTCGGAAACTCGCGCAACGATGGACGGCAAGCAATGTCGGGTACGGGAAAACCGCGCCCCGCGAAAGCCTTCCACCGATTCACTGTCGTCGGGGTGCTTGAGGCCTTCGACCAGGCCGACCGGATCGATCAGGAAACTGCGGATGATCGACGGGTAGAGGCTTTTGTAATCGAGCACCAACACCGATTCGTAGAGGCCGGGCCGTGAGTCCATGACGAAGCCGCCCGGACTGGCCTGGGGTGGTTTGTCGCCCAGGTTAGGCGCGACGAAGCCCTGGCGATGCATCAACGGCATGTACAAATGGGTGAACGCGGCGACGGAGCCGCCGTTGCGGTCGGCCGGCAACCCGGTGACGCTGGCGCGTTCCAGCAGGAACTTGAGCAGTTCGGTCTTGGCGAAAATCCGCGTGACCAGCTCGCAGTCCTTGAGGTTGTAGCGAGCCAGGGCGGGCTTGTCCTCGGCGAACATGCGGTTGATTTCGTCCATACGCTGGTACGGCGTGGAGATATCCTTGCCTTCGCCGAGCAGGGTTTGCGCGACGTTTTCCAGGCTGAAGGATTCGAAACTCCATGTCGCTGAGCGCAAGGCCTCGATGCCGTCGATGATCAACCGCCCCGCTGCCGCCGCGAAGTAATGGTTGCGGCTGCCGTGTTCGCGCCAGGCCATCGGCTCGTCGCCCCGCCCGAGCATCAGCGGCACGTTGAGGCGCTGGGCGTGTTCGTGGAGCACGCGCAGGTCGAATTGCACCAGATTCCAGCCGATGATCGCGTCGGGGTCGTGCTCGGCGAGCCATTGATTGAGGCGCTCGAGCAGTTGAGCGCGGGTGTCGCAGTAGTCGAGCTTGAAATCTACCGTGTCAGTTTTGTTCGGCGGGCCGAGCATGTACACCTGGCGTTCGCCGCAGCCTTCGAGAGCGATGGAATACAGATCGCCCTGGGCGGTGGTCTCGATGTCGAGGGACACCAGTTTCAGCGGCGGGCGGTAGTCGGGCGCGGGTTTCATCTGCGCATCGCAGAGTGCGCCAGTAGCGTCGGGGGTGCCGCCGAACCACACGGGCGCGGTGATGAAGCGCTCCATCATGTAGCGCTCGGGTGGGCGCACATCGCCCTCATAGACGTCGACGCCCGCAGCGCGCAGGCGTTTTTCCACGTCCATCGCCTGGCGGTGCTGGCGGGTGTACAGACCCAGGACCGGGCGGTGATGGAAATCGCACAACTGCAACGGGCGCAGTTCGATATCGCGCTCGCCCTTGAGCAGCCAATCCAACGGCTTGCGATGGGCTTCGGGGATGAACATCACCGAGGTCTGCACAGGTAGGCGGATAAACCTCGGACCCTGGTCGGTGGCCAGCCAGAAACTGACCTCCGTGCCCGCCGGGGTATCGCGCCAATGCCGGGTCAGGACAAAACCCTGCTGTAAATCCACCGTACCGCACCTCAGGAATCGCTTTCAGGGCGTGATTCTACTCGGCATCCGAGCACGCGGACCTTAATCTCACAAAATTGTTGCACGACGTTAATAATAATTACTATCATTTGCACCGGAGTTGTATCCGCGCAGTGAGGAAGCGCAACCATTGTTGCCCTTTCCCTCACCATTGACGGTTCACCGTCAGGATCGACCATGCCCGCCCGTATTCCATTCGCTGTGCCGTATCGCCCCACCCTGCTCGCCCTGTGCTGTTCCCTGAGCCTCTCGGCTCACGCCAGCCAGGAAACCGGCACGCTGGAACTGGGCGCCACCACTGTCAGCGCCGACGCCCCTGCGCCAGGCGCCCTGCCCCCGGTATACGCTGGCGGCCAGGTCGCACGTGGCGCTCAGTTGGGGGTGCTGGGTAACCAGGACATCATGGACGTGCCGTTCAGCATGGCCTCCTATACCGAGAAATTGATCCGCGACCGGCAGGCCGAAACGATCGGCGATGTACTGCTCAATGATTCATCGGTGCGCCAGGCGTCTGGCTATGCCAACCAGGCACAGACGTTCATGATCCGAGGCCTGCCGCTCGCCGGTGACGACATGTCCTTCAACGGCCTGTACGGCATCCTGCCGCGTCAGATTATGTCCACCGACGCCCTGGAGCGTGTGGAAGTGTTCAAGGGGCCGAATGCTTTCATCAATGGTGTGACACCGACCGGCTCCGGAATCGGCGGCGGTGTGAACCTGCAACCCAAGCGCGCCGATGACCTGCCACTGCGTCGCTTCAGTACCGATATCAGCAGCGATGGCCGGGTGGGCGAGCATCTGGATATTGGCCAGCGCTTCGGCGAGGACAACCAGTTTGGTGCACGCGTGAACCTGTCCCAGCGCGAAGGCGATACCGGCATCGATGATGAAAATCAGCGCTCGAAGCTGTTCACCGTGGGCCTGGACTACCGCGGTGATGCGTTGCGTCTGTCCAGTGATTTCGTGTATCAGAAGCAGCGCATCAACGGTGGGCGTAATTCGGTATTCCTTGGCACGGCCACCCATGTGCCAGATGCGCCTTCGGCAGACACCAACTACGCGCCGAGCTGGAGCAGCACCAGCCTCGAAGACACCCTGGGGATGCTGCGCGCCGAGTATGACCTGAACGACAACTGGACGGCCTATGCAGCAGGCGGTGCCAAGCACACCCGGGAAATGGGGCGCTACTCGTCGGTCACGCTGACTGACAACAGCGGCAATGCCCTGGCAAGCCGCTCGACCATCGCCCACGAAGAAGATAACCGCAGCTTAATGGGCGGGCTGAACGGCAGTTTCCAGAGCGGCCCTGTGAGCCATCGACTCAACTTTGGCCTGGCCGGTATCTGGACTCAAGCACGCAATGCCTATGTGTTCAACGCCTCGTCGACGGCTACCCGAACCAATATCTACGACCCTGTGACCGGCGCTCCGCCCACCCTGAACAACCCGCGCAATACGCCAGGCGCTGATTTCAGCGACCCGACCATTACAGGCAAAACATTCGTGCGCAGCGCAGCGGTGTCCGACACCCTGGGCTTCTTCGATGACCGCCTGTTGGTCACGCTGGGGGCGCGCCGCCAGCAGATGGTGGTACAGGCTTACAACTACATGAGCGGTACGCGCACTTCCAACTATGACAAGTCAATTACCACGCCAGTCTACGGCCTGGTGTTCAAACCGTGGCAACACGTGTCCTTCTACGCCAACCGCATCGAAGGCCTTGCGCAAGGCCCGACGTCGCCGGTCAACTCGGGCAACCGGACGATCATCGGTGGCGGCCAGGCGTTTGCGCCCGCTCGCTCCAGACAAATCGAAGCGGGTGTGAAGGTGGACATGGGCACCTATGGCGCCACGCTGGGTGTATACCGTATCGAACAGCCTGGGGCCGGCTACGTTCAGGTCATCGATGCGACTACAGCGCGCTATGTGCGTGAAGGCCAGCAGATCAACAAAGGCGTGGAACTGAACGTCTTCGGCGAGCCCCTCAGCAGCCTGCGTTTGCTGGGCGGTGTGACGGTGATGAAGACCGAACTCAAGGACACGCAAAACGGCGCCAACGACGGTAACCGAGCAATCGGCGTGCCTTCGTTCCAGCTCAACGCCGATGTGGAGTGGGATGTGCCTGGCCTGCAAGGCGTAACCCTCAATGGCCGCTGGCTGCGCACGGGCGGGCAGTACGCCGACGCCGCCAACAATTTGAGCTTGCCGACGTGGAACCGCTTCGATGTAGGCGCGCGTTACAACTTCAAGGTTGCCAAGCGTGATGTCACCCTCGGCGCCACCGTGGAGAACGTCGCCAACACGAAGTACTGGGAATCGGCCCAGGGCGGTTTCCTGAGCCAGGGCGACCCGCGTGTTGCCAAGTTGTCGGCGACTGTAGACTTCTAAAAAGCACTACAACGAAGTGAGCCCGTTGTGGCAGTCATGCCTGGCGGGCTTGGTTCAGGTAGTTTTCGATGTTGCCCATTTGTTCATCCCAGCCCCGGGAGTTCATCTTGAAGGCCTTTTGCCGACGGGCTTCTGGCACCGTGTCAAAGCCGGACTCGACAACCCGCAATAGAATGCCTGGAGCACGGTCTTCAAGGGTGAACTCCACCAGCGTGGGGGTTTCCTGGTCGTAATCGACACTCGCCTCGACCGCGAAAGGGTGCCACCAGAAGGAGAACAGCGTTTGCGGCAGGATGCGTTCGATCTTGGCCTTCCAGATCACATGTTCATAACCCGGATAGGTGATAGGTGCCTCGATGGTTTGCCCGGCAACAAAGGCTTTGCCTTCGAGGGCGATACCAAACCATTGGCCGAACTGCTCGGCATCGGTGAGGGCTTCCCACACCTGTTTGCGTGAAGCGTTGAGCAGGACTTTCCGTTCGATTCGATCCAATACGTGCATAAGTCACCTCCTCCATTGACAGTAGGTGACATCGAACAATGCGCAACCTGGGATTGTAAGCAATGATGATGACCCCTTTATTGATCCGGCAATTACGTTATGACTGACCCATTGAATGGAAGTTGCTTCTGCAAGGGCGTGCGGTATCAGGTGAGGCATCTGGACATGCCGATCAGCCACTGCCATTGCGACAGCTGCCGCAAGGTGCATGCGGCGGCATTTGTCGCGACAGCCGGCGTGATGCGCGAACACTTTCGTTGGACCCAGGGCGTGGAGTTGCTGGCGTCTTTCGAGTCGTCGCCGGGCAAGCTCAGGCATTTCTGCTCGCGTTGCGGCTCGCACCTGATGGCCGAACGAGGGCATCAACCTCACGTGATTGTGCGGGTGGCGACGCTGGACGATGATCCGGGCGTCAAACCCACCGCGCACATCTGGATGGCCCATGATGTGCCCTGGCTCGCCCATGAAGGCGTAGAGCAATGGGACGAGTGGAAAGCCGGATTTAAACCTTTGGGTCTCCAGGTGCTTTGGCCGGCGTTGCGTATTGCGGTTTCAAGTGACCTTCCTGGTCGAGCAACCAGGCGTCCATGATCTGGCGTACGACCGGCCCAGCAACGCGACCGCCGGCTTCACCGTTTTCGATCATCACCGAAATCACAATTTTCGGGTGTTCGGCTGGGGCGAAGCCGACGAACAACGCGTTGTCGCGGTGGCGCTCCAGGGTTTTCTCACGGTTGTAACGCTCGCCCTGCTTGATCGCGACCACCTGTGCGGTACCACTCTTGCCAGCGATGCGGTATTGCGCGCCTTGTGCGGCAGCACGGGCGATACCGCGTGGGTCGTGCATCACCAATTGCATGCCATGGTTGACCTGCTCCCAATCACGTGGATCCTTGAGGACCACATTGGGCATAGGGTTTTCATCCACCGGTGGCACGCCGTTAATGGTCTTGGCCAAGCGGGGTCGGTTCCACACGCCTTTGTTGGCGATCAGCGCGGTGGCTTGGGCCAGTTGCAGCGGTGTGACCTGCATGTAGCCCTGGCCGATACCGAGGATCACGGTCTCGCCCGGGAACCAGGGTTGGCGGCGAGTGGCGCGCTTCCAGGCCTGGGAGGGCATCAAGCCAGCCGACTCTTCAAACATGTCCAGCGACACTTTCTGGCCCAGGCCGAATTCAGCCAGGTAGTCGTGCAGGCGATCGATGCCCAGCTTGTGGGCCAGGTCGTAAAAGTAGGTATCGTTGGAGCGCATGATAGCGGCATCCATGTCGACCCAGCCGTCACCGCTGTGGTTCCAGTTGCGGTATTTGTGGTCGAAATCCGGCAGTTGGTAGTAACCGGGATCGAACACACGGGTCTGTGCAGTAACGACACCGCTGTCGAGACCGGCGATGGCGACTTCCGGCTTGATGGTCGAGCCCGGCGCATAGAGCCCGCGCAGGACGCGGTTGAACAGTGGCCGGTCGATGGAGTCATGCAGCGCGGCATATTCCTTGAAGCTGATGCCGGTGACGAACAAGTTAGGGTCGAAACTCGGTTTGCTGACCATGGCCAGCACTTCGCCTGTTTGTGGGTCGAGGGCAACCACCGAGCCACGGCGATCGCCCAAGGCTTCTTCTGCCGCCTCCTGAAGGTGGACGTCGAGGCTCAGTACGATGTTTTTGCCGGGGATCGGATCGGTGTGCTTGAGCACACGCAGCACACGGCCCTGGGCGTTGGTCTCGACCTCTTCATAACCTACGTGACCATGCAGCTCGGACTCGTAGAAGCGTTCGATGCCGGTCTTGCCGATGGATTGAGTGCCGCGGTACTCAACCGAATCGAGGGCTTTGGACTCTTTCTCGTTGATCCGTCCCACGTAACCGATGGAATGCGCAAAGTGGGCGCCCAGGGGATAGTGGCGAACGAACTGAGGTTCTACATCAACCCCTGGCAGACGGAACTCGTTCACCGCCAGCAACGCGATCTGCTCTTCGGTCAGCTCGTAAAACAATGTCACAGGGACAAAGGGGTGGCGTGCCTGCTTCAGCGCCTTGTCGAACATCGCGCGATCCTCGGCGGGCAGGTGCAGCAAACTGACGATGGCGTCCAGCTCGCCCTTGAGGTCGGTGGTGCGCTCTCGGGTGATGGTCAGGTTATAGCTAGGGCGGTTGTCGGCCAACACGACGCCATTGCGGTCGTAGATCAGCCCACGCGTCGGCGTGATGGGTAATACGTGGACGCGGTTGTTTTCGGAAATCGTGGAGTGATAGTCGAACTGCACGACCTGCAGGAAGTACATGCGCCCCACCAGGGCGCAGGAAATGCCAATCACCAGCAGCGCACAGGCGAGCAGGCGCTTGTTGACCAGACGGTTTTCTTTTTCGTGATCTTTGATAGGTATCGGTTCAGGCATTTCTACAGCATCTCGTTGAAGAAGGTCGACGCCGCGTCCTGCGGTTGAAAGATCAATCCCTGTGAAAATGTGCTGCACCATACCAAAAATGCAGAAACACTTTGCATCGTTTTTCCCAACGGTACGGTATTTATTGAGGATGAGTTGCGCTTGAATTTTCGACCGCCCAAAACAAAACCCCTGACTGCGTTAGCAATCAGGGGTTCTGGAATTTAATCTTGACGATGACCTACTCTCACATGGGGAAACCCCACACTACCA
>Ga0207681_10002335_pt1 | contig 12066 bp, 11 predicted proteins | sample KBSS53metaG_FD_184324 | JGI IMG/M metagenome (GOLD analysis project Ga0207681, IMG submission 184324) | Switchgrass rhizosphere microbial communities from Kellogg Biological Station, Michigan, USA - KBS S5-3 metaG (SPAdes) (version 2) | ecosystem: Host-associated > Plants > Roots > Rhizosphere... | reverse complement strand
GCGGGAACCGCTGCGGGCGCGTCTCGGTGGCCGGCGATCGGTTCGTGATCGCGCAGCTGCGGTTGCCGGGGCTGGCTTCGACGACCGCGGTTTCGAGCCGTTTCACCAGGCTCGCGGTCGCGAGTTCGGGGCTGCGTTCTGGCATGAAACCGGCGACGCGGCGCGACTGCGCCTGCAGCGCCTGCAGGCGCTTGCGGATGTCCGGCGCCTGCTTCAGTTCCATGCGCGCGCGCAGGTCGCGCGCCTGCAGCGACTCGATGCGGTCGTTGACTTCCAGCATCGGCACCGTCCACCACGGATGCACGCACAGCAGATAGGCCAGCGCCAGCACGCCGGCGAGCACGGCCAGCGCCAGCCAGCGGTCGCGGTCAGAGAGGGTTGTTCGGCGCATCGCCCGCTCCCTGCTGCTTGGCGGCGGCGCCGGTGACCGCGAGATCGGCCGACAGCGTGAAACGGTCGCGCCGCGAACGCGGGTCGGCCTGCAGCGCGCCGGTCAGCGCAGGCGCCTTCCACAGCTTCGAGCCTTCGAGCTTGGCGACCAGCGCCGAGGCTTCGCTGCTCTGGCCGATCAGCAGCAGGCGGTCGTCCTCGATCGAGAGTTTTTCGAGATAGGTGTTGTCCGGCAGGCGCCGCGCCAGTTCGTCCATCACTTCGACCGCGGTCGGGCGGCCGGCGCGGGCTTCCTGCAGGAAGCGCATGCCCTCGACCAGGTCGACGAGTTGGCGTTTCTCCAGCGCGACCGCGCGCGCCTGACGCGCGCGGGCATTGGCTTCCTGCTCGAATTCGTCGGCGACGCGGCGGCGGTTGTCGAGGATCTGCCACAGGCCGAGGCCGAACGCGATCAACGCGACCAGCGCGAACACGCGGTTCCACGTCGCCCACGGATCGCTGCGGCGACGACGCTGCGCGTCGGCGAGCAGGTTGATGCCGAGCGCGCGGCCGTCGCCGGCGATCACGTCGACGCCGGCGAGCGTCGCGTCCAGCGGCACCAGCGCGGCGAGCGCGGCGGCGACCGCGGCGCGCGGCACGACCACCAGTTCCACGTCGAGCTGGTCGCCGCGGCGTTCGAGCACGCGGGCGTCGTATTGCACGTCGGCGGCGGCGAACGGCGTCTGCCGGTCGATCTCGAACGCGACCACGTCGCGCAGGCGATCGGCGGCGGCGGCGGGCAAGGTCAGGCGGCGGCGCAGGCCGGCGCTGGCGGGCAGCAGCAGCCAGCGCGGCAGGTCGGCGACGCGCTGCGCGAGCAGCGGCGCGAGCGGATCGTCGGTGCCGGGCTCGGACGCCCACGGCACCTGCCCGACCACCGTCGCGGTGTCGCCGCGTTCCAGCGTCAGGCGCAGGCTGTCGCCGTCGTGCTGCAGCAGCAGGCGTTCGCGGGCGAGACCGAACAGCGCGCGCACGCGCGCGGGCAGCCAGCTCGCCAGCGCTTCGGTCCACCACGCCCAGAAACCGCCGAGGCTCGGGCCCAGACGTCCGCCCATGCGGCCGAACCGCTGTCGCAGCGCCGCGGAAGCCGCATTCCGATTGTCGTCGACCGCGGACATCATCGCGGAATGGCTCCCTCTTCCCATCGCAACGCCGTATAGGCGGATCCCGGCACGGTGCCGATTCCCGCGCGCAAGACCACCCTCAGCGTTGCCTGGCGGCCGTCTCGGAGCCGCGCGCGGCTGTCGATACTATACGTGCCGCTGCCGCCTCCCAATAGTTGATCGGCGAGTTCGCCCGGCTGCGGCGGGCCGGTGCGCCGGCGCTGCGCGAGGATCGGCGCGGGATCCACGCCCATCGCCTGCAGCACTTCACCGGGCGCGAACGACTGGTCCGGCCGCATCTGTCCGCTGTACACGGTCAGGAACGGCTGCGCCTTGGCGTACAGCGCCGGCGTCATGCCGAGCACCTGTTCGACCTCGGCCACGGTGTCGAACGGCGCGTCCTTGGCGCCGTAGGGCAATTCGGCTTCGGCGTAGTCGGGATCCTCGGCGCCGCCCTGCGGCTGAGTGAGGTTGTCGGTGTCGCGCCAGTCGACGATCGCCGCGGCGATGCGGTCGGCGCGCTGGCGCTCGACGCCGAGCACGACGAACAACGCGCTCATCACCGCCGGATCGGCGGCATTGAGATCGATCTTGCCGGATTCGTCGACGATGCGGATCTCGACCTTGGCGTCGCCGTACGCCCACGTGTAGGGCCGCCCGTCCGGCTTCCACTGCAGGCGCGGATCGGTCTCGACGATGCGCGTCAGCGCGTATTCCGCGCCGGCGCGCGCGGCTTCGCCGGCGATCAGGCCGGCGTCGAACGTGCGCGACTGCAGATGCTCGACGCGCGCGCTGAACGCGAACGCGGCGACCAGCCCCGCGAGCAGCGCGATCAGCCAGACCACCAGCAGCAGCGCGACGCCGCGCTGGCGCGTCACTGGAACAGCCCTCCGCCGGGATTGCCGGCCTGCGGCAGGGCGACCACCAATCGCGGCCACGCGCCGGCGGTCTTGCTCTCGATGTCGATCGACACCTGCACCGGCAGCTGTCCCGGCGTCTTCCATTCGTCTTCCCATTCGCCGAGCTTGTTGTCCGGCGTCAGACCGCGGTAGCGGAAGCGCACCGACGTCAGATCGGGCACCAGCGATTCCGGCGCGCGCGGCTGCCGCTCCCGCACCGGCTCGCCGGCGACCACGGCCGAGAACGAGATCACCAGGCGCGGCCGCCCGCCGGATTCGACCACCTGCAGATCGTGCAGATGCGGCCCGCCGCGGCCGAGGTAATCGGGCAGGTCGGCGACGAAGCGCATGCGATCGGACGTGCCGGAAAAGCGCGTCTGCTCGCCGGTGCTGCGGTCGGTCGCGAAGCCCAGCATCAGCGACGAGGCGATGCGGCGGCGCAGGAAGCCTTCGACCGCGCGCATGCGCTCGCTCTGCTGCGACATCTCCTCGCCGCGCTGCGCGGTGAACGTCGACGCGCGTAGCGTCGCGAACGCCAGCGCCAGGCCGGCCGCGAGCAGCAGCGTCGCGAGCAGCACCTCGATCAGCGTGAAGCCGGACTGCGCGCGCGCTGCAGCGGTGCCGCGCGTGCGGTGCCGGCGATGGGCGTACGGACTCATGGCGGCGGCGCCGCGCTGGTGTCGACGGGCGCGAGCCGCAAGGTATCGATCTGCAGGCGCTCGCGCGGACCGCCCTCGCCCCAGCGCATCGTCAGCGTCAGCGCGAGCAGGCGCGGCGCGCCGGGATCGACGGTCGCGCGCTTCGGCCGCAACGGATCGGTGTAGGGATCGATCTGCATCGTCCAGCGATAGCGGCCGTCGTCGAATTCGCCGTCGCGGGTGCCGGGCGTGAGGAATTCGCCGACGCCGGTCTGCGCCAGCACCGACTGCGCGTGCAGCGCCGCGCGCGCGGCATCGGCCGACTGCCGCACCTGCCGCGCCGAACCCGACAGCGTGCCGAGCAGCAACGTCAACCCGAGCGCGAGCACGCCGAACGCGATCACGACTTCGATCAGCGTGAAGCCGCCGACCTGGCGGCGAGGCGCGGCGCGCGGCGGAGCGAACGCGTGCGCGCGCCGCTGCTCGCATGCGTCTTGCACGGGCGCGCCGTTGCCGGACGCGTCGCCGCGGATCGCGCGCTGTGCGGAAACCGAGTTCATTCCGCGCCCGCCGTGTTGCTGGCGCGGCGCGAATGGATTTCGCCGGTGAGCCAGGCGACGTCGATGTTCCAGGCGGCGTTCTTCGCGACGAGCTGCACGCGGCCGCCGGTCGACGCGCCGTCGGCGAAGAACACGATCGCGCCTTCGCTGCGGCTGGGCTGCACTTCGCGCGCGCCGAAGAAGCGGACCGACAGCGCGTCGGGAATGCGGCCGTTGCGGCCGTCCACGCCGGTCCAGGTATGCGCGCCGGGATCGACGACGAAACGTTGCGGCGCGCCGGTGGCGATCGCCTGCGCGCGCGCGTAGCGCAGGTTCGCGGCGATGGCTTTCGACGCGGAACGGATTTCCATGCGCTCGAACCCGCCGCTGACCGCCATCGCCGCGAGCAGCGTCGCGGCGGCGATGATCGTCATCACCACGACGATCTCGATCAGCGTGAAGCCGCGTTGCCGTCGCGCCGCGCGCGTCGGCGGGGACACATGCGGGCGTCGCGGCGACGGCGCGGCCTGCGGGAACGCGGATCGCGCGGTGCGCGCCGTGTCCCGAAGCCCGACGCCCCGCGTCCGAATGCCCGCGTCCACGCTCACTCGTTCTTGATGTCGCCGTTGACGCTCTCGCCGCCGGGCTTGCCGTCGGCGCCGTAGCTGGTCAAACCGAACGGCTGGTTGTCGCCGGGCACCTGGTACTGGAGTTGCGCGCCCCACGGATCCTTCAGGTCCTTCTCCTTGGCGTAGGGACCGAGCCAGCCGTTGGCGTTGCTCGGCGCCTTGACCAGGTCCTCGAGCGAATTCGGCAGGCCGCCGGTATCCATGCGGTAGGACTCGATCTTCTCGGCCATCGTCTGCACCTGCGACTTGGCGAGGTTGTACTTGGCCTTGTCGCCGCCACCGAGGATCCGGGTGGCCGCGAACGCGACGATGCCGCCGATCAGCACGGTGACGATGATGATCTCGATCAGGCTGAAACCGGATTGCGCCGCGCGGCGCGGCGAACGGGTCAGGGAGCGGTTGCGTGGCATGGCGTTCATGTGTCCTCGGATCGTGTCGAGCCGCCTATTCTGATCGAAGCGCGCGGCAGGAGTTCAGGGGTCGACGCGGTTTTTCTGCGATTTGTGCGTCCGGGGGCAGTATGGGCGGATGTGCGGGTGCAGCAGGCTTGGTGAGGTTTCTGCATTCACGTCGCATGAGGTGATTGAGGGTGTGCGCCGAGAGCGCCCTCACCCCGGCCCTCTCCCGCTTGCGGGAGAGGGTAAAGGTCGGATTTGCGCGGGTGGCCGGCACATCGTCCGCGTCCCTTCTCCCGCTTGCGGGAGAAGGTGCCAGAAGGGCGGATGAGGCTGCTGTAGAAGGCGCTCCGAACATGCTTCGCGGAGATCGCCGCTGCCATCCGCGTCGTACCCCAGCTTCGGATCGTTCGGCCCGGCCAACCTAGCCGGGCGTTCGGCTTTTTTTGCGCCGATAGGACTTTGTTTGTGGTTTCGAAAACGATCCTGCTGCCATCCATGGCGTCGCACTCCGGCTTCGGATCGCCCGGCCCGGCCATCCCTGGCCGGGCGTTCGGCATTTTGGGGCGCCGATAGGGCTCTGCTCCTGATTTCGAACACGATCCCGCTGCCATCCATGGCGTCGCACTCCGGCTTCGGATCGTCCGGCCCGGCCATCCATGGCCGGGCGTTCGGCATTTTGGGGCGCCGATAGGGCGCCCCAAAATGCCTCACCCAATCGAATTCGTCAGGTCGTAGATCGGGATCAGCACCGCCAGGATCACCATGCCGACGATCCCGGCCAGGACCACGGTGATCACCGGCACCAGCGCGGCGAGCATGCGGTCGAGGGCCTGCCCGGTCTCGTATTCGAACGTATCGGCGGTCTTCAGCAGCATCGCGTCGAGCGCGCCGGATTCCTCGCCGACCTGGATCATCTGCAGCGCCAGCCGCGGAAAACGCTTGCCCTTGGCCAGCGCGGTCGACAGGCCGACGCCGTTCTTGACGTCGTCGGCCGCCGCTTCCACGTCGGCGATCAGCGCGCGGTTGCCGAGCACGTTGCGGCCGATGCCGAGCGCGGTCAGCAGCGGCACGCCGTTCTTCAGCAGCGTGCCGAGCGTGCGCATCAGGCGCGCGGTCTCCAGCTTCGCGACGAGGCTGCCGGCGAGCTTGCGGCCGAGGATCCATTCGTCGAAGCGCGCGCGAAACGCGGGATCGCGGCGCTTGCGGTCGAACGCCCACACCGCCAGCACCGGGATCACCAGCAACACGATCCACCAGTCGTGCACGAACAGGCCGATGCCGAGGATGATCTGGGTGAACCACGGCATCTCGGCGTCGAGGCTGTCGTACATGCCGGCGAACTGCGGCACCACGTAGCCGAGCAGGAACATCAGCGCGCCACCGACCAGCACCAGCAGGATCGCCGGATAGATCAGCGCGTTGATCACGCGCCCGCGCAGCGCGCCGCTGCGCTCGAGGTATTCCGACAACCGCTGCAGGGTTTCCTGCAGCGTGCCGCCGGCCTCGCCGGCGCGTACCATGTTGATGTACAGCCGCGAGAACGTGCCGTGCTGGCGTTCGAGCGCGGTCGACAGCGCGGTGCCGCCGCGCACCGCGTCGCGGATGTCGGAAATCGTGCGCCGCGCGACATCGTCCTCCGGCAGTTCCAGCAGGATCGTCAGCGCGCGGTCGAGCGGCTGTCCCGCGGCGAGCAGCGTCGACAGCTGCTGCGTGAACTGCACCAGGCGGTCGCCGGAAAAGGGTTTTGGCTTGAACAGCGCGCGCCACGTCGACGCGCCGCCGCCTTCGCTGGCGAGCTTGGCCTCGATCGGCAGGTTGCCCTGCTCCTGCAGGCGCAGCGCGACCTCGGCGTCGCTCGCGGCCTCCATCTGGCCGTCGAGGGTTTCGCCGCGGCCGTTGAGGGCCTTGTAGTAGTAGAGGGGCATCGAGTCGTCTGTCGTCAGCGCGGGATGTTCATCGCATCCGCCGCGGAATCGGTGGAAAAGAAGAAACGATGTTCGACCACGTTCGCACCGAGGGGAATCTCCGCGTCGATGAAGGAATACGTCGGCGCGCCGCCGGGCTTGTAGAGGCCGTTGTTCCAGGCCGCATATTGTGCCGCGCCGTCCGCGCCGACGGCGCGGATGCTGCCGACGCAGAGACTCAGACCGCAGGTCAGACCGGACAGTTCAGTCGCGCCGCCGCCCTTCAGCATGCCTTCGAACCTCGACCTGTAGGCGTCGCGCACGTCCTGCGCTTCGGAATCCCTCGCCATCTCGGCGTCGAACGACCGCATCGCCTCGTCGAACCGCTTGTCGAAGATCGCCTTCCTCACCTCGGCCAACGACAATTGGCCGTTCGGCAGGAAGCGCGATTCCCAAGGCAGCAGGGCCGCACGCGCGGCGGGCCGTGTCGTTGCCAGGGCGTTCCGTTCGAACGCCGTCTGCGTCGAAGATCCGGCGACGCCGGCGACGGCATCGGTTGGGTCTCCCGAACCTGCCGCGGCACCGGTCGCACCGATATGGCCGCTCGCATCGGCGGCCGCGGGCGCATGCCCGAAAAACCGGTCGCCGAGAAACCCGTGCTTGCCCGCGAGAAAAAATCCTGCCGCAACCGCACATAAAATCAGGGCCAGCGCCGTTGCGGATTTCGTTTTCATGTCAGCGGATTCCAATTTGCAAAACGCCCCGCCCGAGGGCGGGGCGTCCGTCGCGAAACGGTTCGCGCTCCAACTATTCTTCGACCCGGCGGATCGTGCCGGAGACGCGGCCGCCGCAACAGTCGCGGACCTGCGTGCTGCCGTTCGATCCCGTCGTCACCACGCACTGATTGGTGCAGGTCACCGAGATGCCGCCGACCGTCACCGTCTGCTCCGCCATCGCCGATCCTGACGCGCCGGCAAAAAGACCCGCCGCCAGGAAAGCGAACAGTTTCATTTTCATCACGTCGTCCCCGTTGATTAACGCCGCAAAATTGCGACGTTTCCTGATAACACGAAGAATTAAAGCAAGTCAATTTCGCTAGGCGTCCTCGGTCACCCGCAGTACTTCCTCGATCGTCGTCAGCCCGGCCAGCGCCTTGCCGATGCCGTCCTCGTACATCGTGCGCATGCCGGCCTGGCGCGCGAGCTGCTCGATCTCGCCCATGCCGGCGTGGCGCATTACCGCACGCCGCAGCTCGTCGTTCATCACCAGGAATTCCATGATCGTGGTGCGACCGAGATAACCGGTGGGCGCGAGCGCCGACCCCTGCGGGCGGTGCAGGTAGATGTCGCCTTGCGGCTGGTAGCGGCGCAGGCCGAACTTCTCGATCTCCTCGGGCGAAGCGAGGTAGCGCTCGGCGTGCTTGGGTTCGAGCCGGCGCACCAGGCGCTGGGCGAGGATGCCGTTGATCGTCGAGGTCAGCAGATAATCCTCGACGCCCATGTCGAGCATGCGGGTGATGCCGCCGGCGGCGTTGTTGGTGTGCAGCGTGCTCAGCACGAGGTGGCCGGTCAGCGCGGACTGGATCGCGATGCGAGCGGTCTCCAGGTCGCGCATTTCGCCGATCATGATGATGTCCGGATCCTGGCGCACGATGCTGCGCAGCGCGTGCGAGAAATCCAGGCCGATCTGCGGCTTGGCCTGGATCTGGTTGATGCCCTCGATCTGGTATTCAACCGGATCCTCGACGGTGATGATCTTGACGTCGGCGGTGTTGAGCTTCGCCAGCGCGGTGTACAGCGTGGTGGTCTTGCCCGAACCGGTCGGGCCGGTGACGAGCAGGATGCCGTGCGGCTGGTCGAGCACTTTCTGGAACGCCGGCAGGAATTCGTCGGTGAAGCCGAGCTTGTGGAAATCGAATACGACGGTTTCGCGGTCGAGCAGGCGCATCACCACGCTCTCGCCGTGCGCGGTCGGCACCGTGCTCACGCGCAGGTCGAGTTCCTTGCCCTGCACGCGCAGCATGATGCGGCCGTCCTGCGGCAGGCGGCGCTCGGCGATGTTCAATTTCGCCATGATCTTGATGCGGCTGATCACCGCGGCGGTGAGGTTGGTCGGCGGGCTCTCGCCCTCCTCCAGCACGCCGTCGATGCGGTAACGCACTTTCAATCGATTCTCGAACGGCTCGATGTGGATGTCCGACGCGCGCAACTCGACCGCGCGCTGGATGATCAGGTTGACGAGCCGGATCACCGGCGCTTCCGACGCGAGGTCGCGCAGGTGCTCGACGTCGTCGAGGTCGCCGCTGCTCTCGCCGTCGGCGGTTTCGACGATCGCGCCCATCGCGCTGCGACCCTGGCCATGCCAGCGCTCGATCAGATCGTCGACTTCCGAACGCAGGCCGACCGCCGCAGCGACGTCGCCGCCGACGGCGAGCCGCACCGCGTCGAGCGCGTAGGTATCGTAGGGATCGGCCATCCACAGCAGCACGCGGCCTTGCTGCTCGCCGAGCGGACAGAGATGGAACTGCTTCAGGAAGCGCACCGACAACGATTGCGCGTCGGAGAACTCCGGCGGCGTTTCCGGCGCGTCCTTGCCGGACACCAGCGGCAGCTCGAGCACCTCGGCGCAGGTTTCGGCGTAGTCGCGCTCGGACACCAGCCCGAGCCGCGCCAGCAGCCCGAGCAGGCCGCCGCCGGTTTCCTCCTGCAGGCGGCGCGCGCGCGCGAGGTCGGCGTCCTTCAGGCGGCCCTTGTCGAGCAGCGCGGCGACGATGCGTTCCTCGGCGCCGCCGGGTCCGGTGCCGCCTTCGATTCCCGATTCCTGAACGATCGCGCTCACGCCGGTCTCCGTATGGGACGCCGACTTTAGCAGGTCGTCCCGGCCCGGGAATCGCGGACTGCAGCGGCGATCACGCACGCGCGCCGCGGCGATGCGGCGCGCAAAAAAAGACCCCGGCTCGCGCCGGGGTCTCGGTGTCGCGACGCGGACGCCGGTTTACTGGCGCGCGGTCAGCGTCACGCCGCTGTACGCCGCGGCGCCGACCAGCTTGATGTAGTACGTCCCCGCCTGCGGCGCGGTGAAACGCACGGTCTCGCTGTTGCCGGTGCGGGTCGACTTGGCGTCGGACACCGTCGTCGTCGGCTCCACGCCGAAGCTGACATACAGCGACACGTCGCCGGTGCCGCCGTAGGTCATGAAGCTCAGCACGTCGCCGGCCTTGGCTTCGAAGCTGTAGAGCTTGCTGCTGCCGCTGGCGCCGGCCAGGCCCGTCACCGGCACCTTGTTCGTCAGCGGCGTCGCGGTCGGCGCGCAGTTCTGCGTACACGGCGGCTCGATCGCCTTGGCCACGGCCGCGGCCGCGTCGACGATGCCGGCGCCGATCTGGCGGTTCGCCGCGGGCGCGACGTTCGGCGCGTGCGCGGTGCTCTTCAGGATGCTCAGCACTTCGGCGGGCGTCAGCGGCGCGAGGCCGGCGTCCAGACGCGCGCCCTGCATCAGCGCGACGATGCCGCTGACGTGCGGCGCGGCCTGCGACGTGCCGGCGAAGCCGGTGTAGTCGGCCGTCGAGCTGACGCTGGCGAGCGGCGTCGGCGTCGTCGCGCCGGGGTTGATCGCCTGCCAGATGAAGCCGTCGTAGGCCTGCGTGCCGGAACTGCCGTCGTTGACGTAGACGCCGCCGCCCGGGGCCGCGATGTCGACGCGCGCGCCGTAGTTCGAATAGTACGCGCGGCGGCTGCTGACGCCGTTCGACGCGACCGTGATCGCACCCGGGCACGACGCCGGCGAATAGCCCGCGGCATCGGCATTGCTGTTGCCGGCCGACACCACGACCACCGCGCCGAGCGTATTGGCCTGGGCGATCGCGAGCGCCTGGTCGTCGTCCGCCGCGCAGGCGCCGGAACCGCCGAGGCTGAGGTTGATCACCTTCGCCGGATTCGCGTTGTCCGGCACGCCGTCGACGTGGCCGCCGGCCGCCCACACGATCGCGTCGTTGATGTCGCTGTCGTAGCCGCCGCAGTGGCCGAGCACGCGCACCGGCAGGATCTTCGCGTTGAACGCGATGCCGGCCTCGCCCATCGCGTTGTTGGTGCGCTCGGCGCCGGCGGTGCTGGCGACGTGCGTGCCGTGCCAGTCGCTCGGCTCCGCCGGCCGCTGCGCGTTGACGCAGCTGGTGTCGCTCAGGTACGGCTGCTGGTTGGTCCAGTTGCCTTTGTCCCAGCCGCCGGGCGCGCGGTCGTCGGTGGCGCGGCCCGACACGTAGGCGTCGGAAATGAAGTCGTAACCGGCGCTGGCGAGCGAGGTGTCGATGTCCGGATGCTCGGTGATGCCGGTGTCGAGCACCGCGATCACGACGCCGGCGCCGTCGGCCACGTCCCACGCGCTATTGACCTTGGTGCCGCCGAAGTTCGCCGCGCTGTGCTGGGTGACGGTGCCGTCCGGCGCCTTCAGGTTCCACTGGTCCTCGCCGAAATAGGTGTCGCTCGGCGTGAGCGTCGCCGGCTGCACGCGCATCGGCGCCTTGATGTCGCGCACCGGATAGCGCATCGCGTCCGGCTTGACGCTGACGACGTTCGGATCGGCGGCGATCTGCCGCATGAACGCTTCGGCCTCGACGCGATCCAGGCGGCGCGAGGTGCGGACGAGATCCGCGCCGATCGCGAGCTTGCGCATGTACGTGGCCGACGCGGGCTTCAGCTTGCCGGCGAGCCCGGCGCGCGACAGCGCGGCGTTGGCGTCCTTCGCGATCGCGGTGCGGTTGTTCTTGGTCGCGGCGCCGTTGCGGTAGGTGACGATGAAGCGCCCGTAAGTCTGGGTATCGCCCGTCGCGCTGACGCCGGCGTTCGGCAAGTGCGCCTGCCGCGCGGCGGGCCGGGATGCGGCCATCGTCGACGTGCCAACGAGCATGCCGAGTACGGCTCCCGTCAGAAGAATGCCGCGGTTGTTCTGTTTTTTCATCTCAAAGAACCCTCGGATAAAGAGTGATATTCGTCCTGACTTCGCTTGCGTACCCATCATGTCGCGGCGCGTCGAGTCGGCACGCACCGCAACCGTCGCCATATTCCCGCGCGGCCGGGCCGTGCGCATCGCGGGACTCCTGTTCTGCAACGCTGCGCGCATTGCGGCGACGCGATCGCGCCGCCGCAACGCAGGCCGTCACCAGCCGAAACCGGCGCCGATGCCGACCGACGTATCGTCGCCGCTCGTCGCGCCGCCGATGGTCAGCGTCGCGCGATCACTGATCGCGCGCTGGTAGCCGACCGACAACGCGCTCTCGCCGTTCTGGAAACCGACGCCGACGCCGACGCGGTTCTGCGTGCGGATGCCGGCGGCGCTGGTCGCCATGTTGAGCATCGCCGCGCCCATCGCGCCCTGGCGGTCGATGCGGCGGTCCTGGTCGTGGAAACGCTTGTCGATCGCGCCCTGGTAGTTGTTGAACTGGTCGTCCCATGCCGCGAACTTGGCATCGGTGTACGCGTTGGCCGACGTCAGCGTCCTGGTCGCGCTGGCGTCCATCTGGCCCTTGTTC
>Ga0207681_10002322_pt1 | contig 12097 bp, 14 predicted proteins | sample KBSS53metaG_FD_184324 | JGI IMG/M metagenome (GOLD analysis project Ga0207681, IMG submission 184324) | Switchgrass rhizosphere microbial communities from Kellogg Biological Station, Michigan, USA - KBS S5-3 metaG (SPAdes) (version 2) | ecosystem: Host-associated > Plants > Roots > Rhizosphere... | reverse complement strand
AATAGTCATTACCGACTTGCGATAGAACTTCAGCTCCTCGATCGACTCGAGGATGTCGGCGAGCGCCTCGTGCTTGCCTTCTTTCGAGAACGCCTTCAGCTCCGGCTTCCAGCGCTTCACCAGCTCTTTCAGCGTGGAGACGTCGAGGTTGCGGTAGTGGAAGTACGACTCCAGGCGCGGCAACCAGCGCGCGAGGAAGCGGCGATCCTGGCAGATCGAGTTGCCGCACATCGGCGAGGACGACGCCGGCACGTGCGCCGAGAGGAACGCGAGCGCCTCGCGCTCGGCGGCGGCTTCGTCCAGCCTGGAGGCGCGCACGCGCTCGATCAGGCCGCTCTTCGCGTGGGTGCTCTTGTTCCACGAGTCCATCGCGTTGAGCACCTCGTCGGGCTGGTGAATCACCAGCACCGGCCCGGTGGCGAGCACGTTGAGCTGCGGGTCGGTGACCAGCGTCGCGATCTCGATCACGCGGTCGGCGTCCGGCTGTAGGCCGGTCATCTCCATGTCGATCCAGATGAGGTTGTTGGGGTCGCCGGCCATGGCTTATTCTCGCATGATGACAAACGCCTTCACCCTGGTGTTCGTGGCCGTGCTGGCCGCCGCGACCGCCACCAAGCTATGGCTCGCGCTGCGCCAGATCCGGCACGTGCGCGCGCATCGCGGCGCGGTGCCCGGCATGTTCGCCGAAGCGATTCCGCTCAGCTCGCATCAGAAGGCCGCCGACTATACGGTGGCGAAAGCGCGCCTCGGCATCCTCGACCTCGTGCTCGACGCCGCGATCCTGCTCGTGCTCACGCTCGGCGGCGTGCTGCAGTGGCTCGCGGCGTCATGGGAGCGCGTGTTCGATGTGCAATCGCTGTGGCATGGCACTGCCCTGATCTTGAGTCTCTTGTTGATCAAGACACTGGTGGGCGTGCCGCTCGACCTTTACCGCACCTTCGTGATCGAGGAGCGCTTCGGCTTCAACCGCATTACCCTGAAGCTGTACGTCGTGGACGCGATCAAGCACCTGCTCGTGGGCGCGGTGCTCGGCATTCCGTTGCTGCTGGTGATCCTCTGGCTGATGAACGCCGCCGGAGCGCTGTGGTGGCTGTACGCGTGGGTGGTGCTGATCGCCTACACGCTCTTCCTGCAGATGGTCTACCCGGCCGTGGTGATGCCGCTGTTCAACAAGTTCTCGCCGCTCACCGACCCGGCGCTCGCCGCGCGCGTCGAGGAGCTGCTGCGCCGCACCGGCTTCCGCTCGCGGGGTCTCTACGTCATGGACGGCTCCAAGCGCTCCTCGCACGGCAACGCATTCTTCACCGGCTTCGGCGCGGCCAAGCGCATCGTGCTGTTCGACACCCTGGTGTCGCGCCTGCAGCCCGCCGAGGTGGAGGCCGTGCTCGCCCACGAGCTCGGCCATTACAAGCTGCACCACGTGGTGAAGGGGATGGCGCTGTCCTGGACCTTCAGCTTCGCCCTGCTCTTCGTGCTGGGCGTGCTCACCAACCAGCCGTGGTTCTACCGGGGGCTGGGCATGACCACCGCCACCCCCGCGATCGCGCTGCTGCTCTTCATGCTGGTGGTGGGCGAGTTCACCTTCTTCCTGCAGCCGCTGCTGAGCCTGTTCTCGCGCAAGAACGAGTACGAGGCCGACCGCTACGCCGCCCAGTTCGCCAATCCCGCGGAGCTGGCGCAGGCGCTGGTCAAGCTCTACCACGACAACTCCTCCACCCTGACCCCCGACCCGCTGCACTCCGCCTATTACGACTCGCACCCACCGGCGGCGATGCGCATCGCAAGATTGAGAACCGCATGAGCGACTTTGCGAACCGGAAATGCAAACCCTGCGAGGGCGGCATGAAACCGTACAGCGCGGCCGAAGCCAAGGAGCTGCTCAAGGACCTGAAGGGCTGGAAGATCGAGAACAGCCGCCTCACCAAGACCTACGCGTTCGAGAATTACTACCAGACCATGGCGTTCGTCAACGCGCTCGCCTGGGTCTCGCACCGCGAGGACCATCATCCGGACCTCGGCGTGCACTACAACAAGTGCAAGGTCGAGTACTGGACGCACGCCATCGGCGGGCTGTCGGAGAACGACTTCATCTGCGCCGCGAAATGCGAAGCGCTGTTCGAGATTTGAAGCGCGTTCTCGGCTCGTATAACCAGACCGTCGTCTATCACGGCAGGAATCTCCTGCAAGCCCAGGGCATCGAAGTCCTGGTGCGTAACGCGACCCTGTCTTCCGCCCTCGGCGAGCTGCCGCCGACCGAAACCGAGCTCTGGGTCTTGAATGACGCCGACCAGGAAAGAGCAAAGCAAATACTCTTTTCAAGCCCTGTGGCAGGGCCGGAATGGATCTGCCAGTGTGGCGAGCGCCTGGGCCCGCAGTTCACCCAGTGTTGGAACTGCGGCGCGTACCGCGCCTAAGCGATCGCGCGCGCGAAAGCGCTGACCAGCGCGGCGCCGGCGAGCACCGCGACCCACAGCACCAGCGCCCGCCACAGCATGCCCACGGTGGTGTCGAGGAACGGACCGTCGGCCTCCTCGCCGGCGCCGAGCTCGGGGCGCGGCTGCATGCCGTCGACCTCCTGCACCGGCATGCCGAGGCGCACGCCCATCGCGCCGGCGCCGGCGGCGAGCACGATGCCGGCATCGGGATCGGCCCAGGTGCGCGCCTGCGTGCGCCAGCAGTAGACCGTGTTCTCGAAATCGCCCACCAGCGCGAACGCCGCCGCGGTGATGCGCACCGCCGGCCATTCGAGCATGTGGAACGCCCGGGCGGCGAAGCTGCCGAAGGCGCCTATCGGTTTCCAGCGCACGGCGAGGTAGGCGGCGAGGCGGTACAGGATCGCGCCGCTCGGCCCGGGCAGCAGCAGGTACCAGAGCAGAACGCCGAACACGTGGCGGTGCGCGGCGACCAGCGCCTCCTCGATCGAGAGGCGGATCACTTCCTCGCGCGAACGCACCACGCCGGAAGCGCCGCGCCACTGCTCGAGCAGCGCGCGCGCGCGTTCTATGTCGCCCGCCTTGAGCGCGAGCTGGATATCGGTGAAGTAGTGGCTGAACTGGCGGAAGCCGAGCGTCAGGTAGAGCACGGCGATGTTGAAGAGCAGCGCGAGCACGCCGCTCACCGCGGCCAGCAGCCAGTAGAGCACCGCGGTAATGATGACCGGCGGCAGGACCGCGACCAGCCACGCCACCATGCCGTGGCGGCGCTCGCCGCCGTTGAACGAGCGCTCGAGCGAGGTCGCCCAGGCGGACAGCGTGGCCGACACGCTCTGCCGCTCGCCGAGCGGGCGCCATTGCTCGATCACCAGCGCGACGATGATAGCGAGGATGCTCATGCCAGCATTTTATGCAGGTTGACCAGCATGCCGGCGGTGGCGCCCCAGATCATCTTTTCACCGTACTCGAACACGTAATAGCCCACCTGCTGGCCCTGGAACTCGCGCGTGCGCCGCTGGCGGTTGCGCTCGTCCAGCAGGAAGGCGAGCGGCACCTCGAAGATCTCGGCCACCTCGTTCGGATCGGGCGCGAACGCGACCGGCGGCGTGAGCAGGCCGACGATGGGCGTGACGCGATAGCCGGTGCGCGTGCGGTAGTCCGGCAGGCGGCCGAGCACCTCCACGGCTGCCGGGCGCAGGCCGATCTCCTCCTCGGCCTCGCGCAGCGCGGTGCATTCGGCGCTCGCGTCGCCCGGCTCGGCGCGCCCGCCGGGAAAGCTCACCTGGCCGGAGTGGCTGCGCAGGTGCGGGGTGCGCTGGGTGAACAGCACGGTCAGGCCCTGAGGGTGCGAGAGCAGCGGGATCAGCACTGCGGCGATGGTGCTCGCTGCGTCGCGCCCCTCGGTGCCGTCGTCGCCATATACTGCGTAGGCTGGCGGGGCGCGCTTGAGGCGCTTCCGGAGCTCAACCACATCCATCAGGAGCGCCCATGAAACGCATTGCTCTCAGCCTCATCCTCGGGTTTGCAGCGTCGAGCGCGTTCGCCCACAACTGTCCCAATGAGTGGAAGGCGATCGACGCCGCGCTACCCAAGGCCAAGCTCGACGACAAGCAGATGGCCGAGGTGAAGAAGCTGCGCGCCGAAGGCGAGCAGCTTCACAAGGACGGCAAGCACTCCGAGTCGATGGCCACGCTCGGCAAGGCGAAGAAGATTCTCAAGATTTAAGGAATGAGGACCACCGATCCGGTGGTCTTGCGGCCCTCGAGGTCGCGGTGCGCCTGCTCCGCTTCAGCGAGCTTGTAACGCGCCGTGGTCTCGATCTTCACTTTCTTCGACTTGACCGCGTTGAACAGGTCGTTCGAGCGCTTGACCAGGTCGGCGCGCGCCGCGATGTAGGTGGCGAGCGTCGGCCGGGTGACGTAGAGCGAGCCCTTGCTGGCGAGGATGCCGAGGTTCTGCGGCGGCACCGGGCCGGACGCGTTGCCGAACGACACCAGCAGGCCGCGCGGCGCCAGGGCGTCGAGCGACCCGTCCCAGGTCGTCTTGCCGACCGCGTCGTAGATCACCGGCAGCTTCTTGCCCTTGGTGATCTCTTTCACCTTCTCGACCCAGTTCTCGGTGCTGTAGTTGATGACGTGCTTGTAGCCGTGTGCCTTGGCGAGCTTCGCCTTTTCCTCTGAGCTGACGGTGCCGATGGCGGTGGCGCCGAGCTTCTTCAGCCACTGGCCGGCGATCAAACCGACGCCGCCGGCGGCGGCGTGCCACAGCACGGTGTCGCCCTTCTTCACCTTGTAAGTGGAGTGGATCAGGTAGTGCACCGTCATCCCCTTCAGCATCATCGACGCCGCCTGCTCGTCGCTGATGCCCTTCGGGATCTTCACCATGCGGTCGGCGGGCACCAGGCGCACCTCGCAGTACGAGCCGGGCAGCCCGGTGTAGGCGACGCGGTCGCCCTTCTTCAGTTCCTTGACGCCGGAACCCACGGCTTCGACCACGCCGGCGCCCTCGTTGCCGGCGACCGCGGGCAACTGCATCGGATAGAGGCCCGAGCGCTGGTAGGTGTCGACGAAATTGACGCCGATCGCAGTGTGGCGCACGCGCACCTGGCCGGGCCCGGGCTCGCCGACCGTGACGTCGTCGACCTGGAGTACTTCGGGACCACCTTGCTTGTGGTAGCGGACTGCCTTTGCCATGACTACTCCTTGGATTGGTTCTTGGGGGGTTCTGACGCGGATTTCATCGCCTGGAGCGCTGCGCGCTGCATCTCCAGGCCGTTGATAGAGAGCTTGAGCATGTTGAGGTTCATGTTGAGCCACGCCTCCACCGATTTCAGCTCGGCGATGCGCTTCTCGACTTCCTGCGGGTCGAAGGTGGGCACCGCCATGCCGGGCAGCGGTATTCCCAGCGGCCCCCACAGGCGGCGGAACATCTCGAACGGGTCCTGCGGCGGCGTCTGCTCAGCCATGGGCCCGATTCTCGTCTACTGTGAAGAATTCGCGTACCTCGGATTCGCGCGCCGCGGTGTCCTTGTAGCCGAGGTCGATGAGCGCGCGGCAGAAAGACTCCTCGAACAGCAGGTAGCTCGCCAGGTTCGAGCCGGAGCGGTTGAGCGCGCCGGTGGGGCGCAGCACGAAGCGGATGGTGCCGGGCAGCTCGTGCAGGAAGCGCGACGCGATGCGCTCCAGCGGCTGCGACGGGGTGATGAACAGCACCTTCACCGGCCGCAGCGCCAGCTGCGTCTCGGTCATCCTTTCCGGCGGGATCAGCTTCACCGTGCGGTTGATGCGCTCCATGCGCTCGATGTCCACCATCAGGCTGTCCAGGAAGATGCTGTTCAGCGCGTGGCCGGCGATCTGCGCGAGCGACGGATAGGTGTTCGAGCGGGCGCGCGCATCGTCCATGGTCTGGCGCCCGGTGCCGACGATCAGCACGCGGTCGGCGCCGAGGTGCAGCGCCGGGCTGACCGGCGCGATCTGGCGCATCGAGCCGTCGCCGAAGTACTCGCGGTGAACCTTCACCGCGGGGAAGATGAACGGCAGCGCGGCCGAGGCGAGCAGGTAGTCGAGCTTGATGCTGACCGCGGCGCCGATGCGCTGGTTGCGCTCCCAGCCCTCGAGGCCGCTGCCGCCCTGGAAGAACGACACGCTTTGGCCGGTGGTGTAGCCCGAGGCGGTGACGCACACCGCATACAGCGCGCCCGAGTCGATGTGCAGCTGGATGCGCTCGAAGTCGAGGTTCTTCTCGAGCATCTGGCGCAGCGGCGTGTTGTCGAGCAGCGAGACCGGGTTGCGGCGGTACCAGAGCATCATCGCGCCCAGCCAGCGCGCGCCGGTGCGCATGATGTGCCAGGGGTCGGTGCGGTAGATGTGCTCGCACTTCATGTTCTCCCACACTTCCAGCAGGTTGGCCACGCCGCGCGTGAAGTTGTCGGCGAACACCGCGAGCGTGGCGGCGTTGATCGCGCCGGCCGAGGTGCCGCAGACGATGGGGAACGGGTTCTTGACCGGGTTGCCGAGGATGTCGCGCACCGCCTTGACCACGCCCACCTGGTAGGCGGCGCGCGCGCCGCCGCCGGTCAGCACCAGGCCCGCGCGCGCCTTCGTCTTTGCCGTGGGGAACGGTGTGATGGTGGCGGTGCCCGATTCCATCAGAAAAGCTCTTTTTCGTGCCCCCGCGGCGCGTTGGCGTCCGCCACCGCGAGCGCCGTCATGTTGACCAAGCGCCGCACAGTGGCCGAAGGCGTGAGGATGTGCACCGGGCGCGCCGTGCCGAGCAGCATCGGGCCGATGGTGACGCCGCCGCTCGCGGCGGTCTTGAGCAGGTTAAAGGCGATGTTGGCCGCGTCGAGCGTCGGCATCACGAACAGGTTCGCCTCGCCGCGCAGGCGTGTGCGCGGAAACACCCTCAGGCGGATCTCCTCGGAGAGTGCGGCGTCGCCGTGCATCTCGCCGTCGATCTCGAGCTCGGGGGCGGCGGCGCGGACCAGCTCGAGCGCTTTCTGCATCTTGCGCGACGACGCGATCTGCGCCGAGCCGAAGCTCGACGCCGAAAGCAGCGCCACCTTCGGCGTGATGCCGAAGCGCCGCACCTCCTCCGCGGCCGCGAGCGTGGTCTCGGCGATGCGCTCGGCGTCCGGATCCTCGGCGACGTACGTATCGCAGATGAAGATGTTGCGCTCCGGCAGCATCAGCGCGTTCATCGCCGCGTAGTAGCGCGAGCCGGGGCGCAGGCCGATCACCAGGTCGATGTAGCGCAGGTGCTCGGCGTGCATGCCGAAGGTGCCGCACAGCATGCCGTCGGCTTCGCCCTTGTACATGAGCATCGCGCCGATCAGCGTGTTGTGGCGGCGCATTTCTACCCGCGCGTATTCCGGCGTGATGCCTTTGCGCTCGCTCAGCTGGTGGTAGGTGGTCCAGTAGTCGCGGTAGCGCGGGTCCGACTCCGGGTTCACCAGGTCGAATTCCTTGCCGGGGCGCACGCGCAGGCCGAGGCGCTGCAGGCGCTGCTCGATCACCTGCGGCCGGCCGATGAGCGTGGGACGCGCCAGCCCCTCGTCCACCACGACCTGCGCCGCGCGCAGCACGCGCTCGTCCTCGCCCTCGGCGTAGACGATGCGCCGCGGCGCCTTCTTTGCCGCCGTGAACAGCGGCTGCATCAGCACGCCAGAGTGGTAGACGAAGCGGTTGAGCGACTGGGAGTAGGCGTCGAGGTCGGCGAGCGGCCGCGCGGCGACGCCGGAGTCCATCGCGGCCTTCGCCACGGCGGGCGCGACGCGCGCGATCAGGCGCGGGTCGAACGGCTTGGGGATGATGTATTCGGGGCCGAAGCTGATCGACTCGATGCCGTAGGCGAGCGCCACCTGCTCCGAGGTCTCGGCCTGCGCGAGCTCGGCAATGGCCTTGGCGGCGGCGAGCTCCATCTCGCCGTTGATCGTGGTCGCGCCGACATCGAGCGCGCCGCGGAAGATGAACGGGAAGCACAGCACGTTGTTCACCTGGTTCGGATAGTCCGAGCGCCCGGTGGCGATCACGCAGTCCGGCCGCGCCTTGCGCGCCTCCTCGGGGTCGATCTCCGGCTCCGGGTTGGCGAGCGCCAGGATCAGCGGCTTGTCCGCCATCTTCTTCACCATCGACGGCTTGAGCACGCCGCCCGCCGAAAGCCCGAGGAAGATGTCGGCGCCGGCAATCACCTCGTCCAGCGTGCGCGCGCGCGTCTCGATCGCGAAGCGCTCCTTGTCCGGATCCATCTCCTCGCGCCGCCCCTTGTAGACCACGCCCTTGATGTCGGTGACGGTGATGTTCTGGCGCGGCAGCCCCATGTTCACCAGCAGCTCGAGGCAGGCGAGCGCCGCGGCGCCGGCGCCCGAAGTCACGAGCTTGGCGCTTTCGATCTTCTTGCCGACGACTTTCAGGCCATTGAACACCGCGGCGCCCACGGTGATCGCGGTGCCGTGCTGGTCGTCGTGGAACACCGGGATCTTCATGCGCTTGCGCAGCGCGCGCTCGATGGTGAAGCACTCGGGGGCCTTGATGTCCTCGAGGTTGATCGCGCCGAAGGTCGGCTCGAGCGCGGCGATGATCTCGACCAGCTTCTGCGGGTCGCGCTCGTCGAGCTCGATGTCGAAGCAGTCGATGCCGGCGAACTTCTTGAACAGCACCGCCTTGCCTTCCATCACCGGCTTGGCGGCGAGCGGGCCGATCGCGCCCAGGCCGAGCACCGCGGTGCCGTTGGTGACCACCGCGATGAGATTGGCGCGCGCCGTGTAGAGGACGGCCGTCGACGGATCGCGCTTGATTTCCTCGCACGCCGCGGCCACGCCGGGCGAATAGGCGAGCGCCAGGTCGCGCTGGTTGGTGAGCTGCTTGGTCGGCGTGACCGAGACTTTTCCCGGCGGGTTGCGCCGGTGATAGTCGAGTGCGCTCCGCCTTAGCTGCTCGTCCACGCGACGATTCTATAATGATCCATGCGTACGGCGCGGCGCGCCGCCGAAATCGAGCCCTTCGAGGTGATGGACGTGCTGTCGCGCGCGCAGGCGCTCGAGCGCGCCGGCCGTCACGTGGTGCACATGGAGATCGGCGAGCCCGACTTCACCGCGCCCGCGCCGGTGGTGGAAGCGGGCGTGCGCGCCATCCGGGACGGTCGCACTGCCTACACCGCCACGCTGGGTCTCGATTCTCTCCGTCACGCGATCGCCGGCCACTATCGAAGTAAATTTGGATGTGAAATTCCGGCTTCGCGGATAGCGATCACGTCTGGCGCGTCCGGCGGGCTGCTCTGCGTAACTGCGCTCTATGTCGACGCGGGCGACGAGATCCTGGTGCCCGATCCCGGCTATCCCGGTTACCGCCATTTCGTGCGCGCGTTCGAAGGCGTGGCGAAGACCTTGCCGGTCTCCGCGACGACCGACTTTCAGCCCACGCTCGAGATGGTGCGCAAAGCGTGGGGAGCGCGCACCAAGGGGCTGCTGCTCGGTTCACCTTCCAATCCCACGGGAACGTTGATTTCAAAGGACGAGCTGACGAGCATCGCGTCGTTCATCGCCGAGCGCGAGGGCGTCCTCATGGTGGACGAGATCTACCAGGGGCTGGTGTACGGCATGGAGCCGTGGACCGCGCACGGCCTGCCGGGCGAAGTGGTGCTGATCAACAGCTTCTCCAAGTACTTCTGCATGACCGGCTGGCGCCTGGGGTGGGTGGTGCTGCCGGAGAGCGCGCTGCGCGGCTTCGAGAAGCTGGCGCAGCACCTGTTCATCAGCGCTCCCGCCGCCGCTCAACACGCGGCGGAATGCGCATTTTCGGCTGAAAGCTTGTCCATCCTGGAGAAGCGCAGGAGCGAATTCGCCCGGCGGCGCGATTTCCTCGTTCCCGCGCTCAGGAAAGCAGGGTTATCGATCCCGGCCGAGCCGCACGGCGCGTTCTACGTGTATGCCGACGTCGGGCGCGATGCGCGCGCGTTCGCGCGCGAGCTGCTGGAGAAGGAGGCGGTGGCCGCCACCCCCGGCGTGGACTTCGGGAGCAACGGCACCGACCGGTACGTGCGCTTCGCCTACACGCGAAGCATGGACGACCTCGAACAGGCCGCTAGACGGATTGCCCGCTTTTGCGGGCGTTGAACCTCAGGACGTCGAGGCGGGCTTTCTCCGCCAGTACCTTGGCCGAGTAAGCCGAGGTCGGCTCGTCGAGCGCGCCGGCGTACATCTGCAGCGCGGTCTCCAGGTCGCCGAAACGGCGCTGGTACTCGCGCAGGATCTGGGCGCCGACCAGGATGTTGACCTCGGGCTCGAGCAGCGACTGGTCGCCGCCGTGCGCGAACAGCTTCTCCTGGTGGTACTTCGGGATCACCTGCATCAGCCCCTTGGCGCCCATCACGCTCTCGGCCACCGGGTTGTAGCGTGACTCGATCGCCATCACGGCAAGGATCAGCAGCGCGTCCAGGCGGTGCTGGTCGGCGGCGCGGTAGGCGATCGACACGAAGTTCGTGGCCGCGGCATCGGCGATGCGGTAGCGCTTGGCGATGGACTCCGCGACCGTGCGCTGCTCGCGCTCGAGCGGGGTCTCGACGACCTCGGCGGTCGGCAATGCGCCCTCGGCCGCCTCGGCGGCGGCCGCCTCGATCACCGTGAATGCCGGCAGCCCCGCGATCAGCGGAGCCGGGAGCTTGATCAAGGGCAGCACGAAGAACACCCCGAGGGCGGCAATCCCCACCAGGGCGAACAGGCTCTTCAGCGCCTCGAAGGCGCGTGACGCTTGGACCTGCATGTTGCTCATCTCAACCTCCACGTACCGGACTACGTACGGCTGGAATGTTGCAGCGCAATGAGAGATCTTAGGACCTGGAATCTTACCGAACAATCAACCAGTTCTTCCACCTGACGGATTTTTTCCCCGGACTGGTCGAAATGACTGTTTCGCCATGCTTTTTGCGCGCTTTTACGGCTCCGGGCGGGGGGTAGAATCATCAGGAGGGGATTATGGGGGAAGCCTCGCGGACCGGCCTAAGTTTCCGTTCTTGGGCCGAATAACCAAGCCGGTCCGCTGAGCTTCTGGCCGGTGGCGCTTATCGCCACCTGTTCCTTCCGGTTTCCGGTTACGGCCGGGAACCGGTGGGAAACGGCCACGCAGCTGCCGGGTTCAGCGCGGGTCGCGCGCTGGCGGCGGGCGACGGGGATGAGGCCGTCGTCATGTCTGCGGGGCTGGCCGGTGCGGCAGGTCTCGCCTTTTTCTTGTTCGCCGCCTTTGTCTTTTTCTTGGCGGCCTTCTTTTTACCTGCCGTCCGTTTAGCTAGCTTCTTTTTTTTTGATGATTTCTTCTTCTTCTTTTTCTTTCCGCCTTTTTTCGCTTTTTTCTTCGCCATTCTCAATCTCCTTGATGGTAGTTGAACAAACAGAGCCCGGCTGACTGCTCCGGACTATCCAACCGCCGGCGGCTCAACGCCATCGGCATGCTGAATCTGATTCGCCTTCACATCATGATAAAGAATATCCGCATCGAGACGTATACCACCTTCCCACGTTACCGTCGCGGTCTCGGGATCGACCGCCACCTTCTCGAACTCGCGCACGTCGCGCCAAAGCTGGAAAGCGCCGATCTCGAGCAGGTTGCCGAGGAACACGCGGCCCTCCAGCCCGTCTTCGAAGCGAAGCCACAGCTTGTAGTCTTCTTCTGCCTTGCACGCCGTGATTCTCATCGTATCGAACTCCTCAAGCATGTTGCTCCCCCTCGTTAGTACTTGTTGCTTGCGCGCTACTCCCAATTCAACGCGCCCCCGGTCTGGTACTCGATCACTCGCGTCTCGAAGAAGTTGCGCTCCTTCTTGAGGTCGATCATCTCGCTCATCCACGGGAACGGATTGCTCGCCCCCGGGTAGAGCACGTCCAGGCCGATCTGCTGGCAGCGGCGGTTGGCGATGAAGCGCAAGTATTCCTTGAACATCGGCGCGTTCAGGCCCAGGACGCCGCGCGGCATCGTGTCCTCGGCATACCGGTATTCCAGCTCGACCGCGCGGCGGAACAGCCCGTTCAGCTCCTCGCGGAACTGCGGCGTCCACAGGTGCGGGTTCTCGAGCTTGATGGTGTTGACCAGGTCGATGCCGAAATTGCAGTGCATCGACTCGTCGCGCAGGATGTACATGTACTGCTCGGCGGCGCCGGTCATCTTGTTCTGCCG
>Ga0207681_10002319_pt1 | contig 12100 bp, 15 predicted proteins | sample KBSS53metaG_FD_184324 | JGI IMG/M metagenome (GOLD analysis project Ga0207681, IMG submission 184324) | Switchgrass rhizosphere microbial communities from Kellogg Biological Station, Michigan, USA - KBS S5-3 metaG (SPAdes) (version 2) | ecosystem: Host-associated > Plants > Roots > Rhizosphere... | reverse complement strand
TCGCGTTGGTTTCAGCTAGGCCATCGTGGAGTGTGGCACGCGAAACTCCGGAGACCCGGCAGCTGGATCAGCGCGGCCATCGCGCAAAATTGCGTCGCGCCCGATCCACTCGCTGGGCGAGACTGGCTTCGTGAATGAGCCGGGGACGGTCGTCGCCAAACAGTGTGTGCTGCAACGGTTTCCCGATGCCACGGTTCTGCGCGAATACTCGTGGGGCCAGCTGTGGCCCACCGGCCCGAGTTCTCCGTTTCGGTCAGCTACGCCTAATACGCGCCTCGAACGGTAGCGACGAGGCGTCTCAGCGAGGAAGCGGCTTGCGCCAGTCGTTCATCGTCAACAAGATCCGGCTCGATGGGGAGCCGGACCATTGGGGTTCGAGGCCGAAGTGGCGTGCGAGTTGAACCACCCGTTGGCCCACCATGGTGTCGGTTTGTTCGCGGACTTCTCGCTGGGCCTCGGGCTCGCCTCGACCTGCCGCGGCGATCAGCGACTGCGGCAGTGCGGGATGTGTACGAAAGGCACTGTAGCCCAGATACACCGACGGATTTGGCCCGCCCAGCGCTTGAGCGTCTTGCTCGTGAAAGAACGTATACGCCCACTCTCGGTAGCGGTACCAATCGTCCGGATCCGGATTGGGTGTCCGCTCATCGTCGATCTCGCGGGTCGCACACTGCGTGCAACACGAGAAGCACATGCGCGCCAGGATGCCCTCGGATTCCAAGTGGTCGAAGGTTCTCTGAAGCCGGCCATAGTCACCGGTATCGGTCCACGACGCTTGCTCGGTTACTCGCGCATTCCACATCGACTCGAGCAAGGCGGTCGCCGAGTCCGGAGGCACGACACCGGAGTCATCGACCCATGCCAGCACCCATTCAAGAACATCGTCGTACTGCCAGAACCCTGCGACCAACAACGTGCTGATGAATTCGGCAAGCTCATCGCGGCTGCCTGTTTCCCAGTCAAGGATACGCATGGGTCAAGCGTATCGGCGGTCAATCAACCTGCCGCACACCAAAATGAGCCAGGACGGTGCTGCCACACATGAAGTTCGTCTCGAACCAATAGTCATCTGATAGACCGTGACCCGACTGCAGCTTGACACCAATCGTTGAGAGTCTCAGGCAGGCGCGGCCACCGCGCGGGCGGTACGTCCTGCTGGTTCTGATGCCATATCGCGGGCGTACTCGGTGGGCGAGCATCCCGCTACTCGTGCGAACGCAGTCGTGAATGCGGTCGCAGACTGGTAGCCGACCGCCTGCGCCACGTGCGCGACGGTTGGCCGCTGGGTCCTCAGTAGGTCTTTGGCCAAGGCCACCCGCCACTCCAACAGGTACTGCATGGGCGTCAAACCCACTGTCCTGGTGAATCTTTGCGCGAACACTGCGCGCGATACCGCGGCCACGCTTGCAAGGTGTTCGACGGTCCAGCCGCGGGCGACGTCGGCGTGCATCGCACGCAACGCTGGGGCAAGCACTGGATCCGCGAGGCCGGCGATCAATCCTCTGCCGCGGCTGCCTAGCTCCGGCGCGGCGGGAACCCGTGTGGCTTCGATGACGAGCACCTCGACTAGGCGTTTGAGGATCACGTCGCGACTGGGGCCGTCGGTGTCTGCTTCTTCTGCGATGAGTTCGACCAAGCGGGTTAACCTCGCCGCGCCCGATTGGCCGCCCCGTACCAGGATGACCGGTGGAAGGAGCGCGACCAGCAGGGCAGCGCTGGCCTGGTCGAAGCGGAAGTACCCGCCGAGCATGCGCATGTTGATCGGTTCGGAGTTGTCGCCGTGATGGGCGTCACCTGAGTGGTCGAGCGGCGTGAAGATCGGGGTGGCGTCAGGGTGGCTGCGCATCGTGAACTCCGGTGTCTGCGGAAAGAACAGGAAGTCACCGCGGCGAAGTTCCATGTCGTCGAGGCCGTACGGCTCCAGCAGGCACGACCCGTCGAGCATCAGGCAGAACGCGGGGTCGCCGTAACGAGGCTTCTGAACGCCCCATTTGCCATCACCGGTGATGATCTTGGCCAGGACCGCCTCAGGGCGCAGCAGCGACATCAGCTCCTCCATCGGTTCCGTGCCGCGCATGCTGCAGACGCTAGCGTGGACTCCGTTCCACCGCCGACGTCCATATCCGGACGAGTCCAGTCATGTCGACTGAGCCAGCGCGACGGCATCGGGGCCCGCGGGGAACCTCAGCTGATCTGATGTGTCGGTGGCGGCCTTGAACACTACGTCCGCGACGTCGCCGGGGGTGGTCACCTCGCCGGGCTGACCAAACGCTTCCATGATGGGTGCCGCGAACGGAAGGTAGTCCTCGGGGGTTTGGCTCATGCGGTCGGCGCCATTGCTGGTGAACGCCGTCGACGGTCCGTAACCCGGCTCGACGAGCTTGACCCGCACCCCGAAGAAGCCCAGCTCCAAAGCCAGCGATCCGGAGAAGCCCTCGACCGCGGACTTGCTCGCGGTGTAGACGGCGGCCAGCGGCATTGCCGCCAGCGTGGTGCTGGAGGTGACATTGACGATGACCCCAGAGCGGCGCGCCCGCATCTGCGGGACAACTGCCTGGGTCATGGCCATGGCGCCAAATGTATTGGTGTCGAAGAGTTCTCGTGTGGTACTCATGGGCGTGGCTTCGAACACGCCGATACCACCGATGCCCGCATTGTTGACCAGGACATCGATCGGACCGCTGGCCTGGACCGCACCGGCAATGCTGTCCGGGTTCGTCACGTCCAGCGCGAGTACTTTCACCCGATCTGAACTCGGCAGTATGTCTTGGCGCGGAGTTCGCATGGTGGCGACGACGTTCCAACCCTCGTCGTAGAACCTCTGCGCAGTGGCGAGGCCGTAACCCGAAGAGCAGCCGGTGATGAGCACTGTTGTCATGACTGAAAGTTAACGAGCGCAACCAGTCACGGACAACGCCGTCCCGTCTCGGATTGCTTCGTGATCGTCTTGACCGGCACACCGAGCTGGCCGGTGCAAACCCTCTCAGTTCCGGTCGGCAAGTGAGCAGGTGATCCCGGAACAGGCCGGAGCTGACAGGCCGCGGCTTGCCCACCACCATCGGGTACTGAAATCAACTGCGTCGCAACCCAAGCCGCGCGGTGACGATGTGAAGTTCGTCGGGGGTGTCGGCGAACGGATGCGAGCACCAGTCGCAGTCTGGCGGACCTCTCCGTGCGTGCTGGTCTAGTTTGCAGGGGTGAACGGACGGTGGCATGTCGCTGAGGAGGTCACGTGACGACCTGGACGCGGGAGCAGATCCTCGAACAGTCCGCATCGTGGGTGTCTCCGTGGCGCCCACCAGAGTCCACTCATGCTGTGGTCGACGGCTACGAGTTCTACATCCTGGGTTCGGAGGCCACTGTGATGGCTTGTCCTGCAACGTTACCGGGTTCAGGAGACGGGATTCGAGGCGCACTCGGTGCAGCTGCCCGCTGCGGTGCCGAGTCGCTGCAGATCACGGTGGGGCCCGATTATCCGGGAGGTGACGCGACGTTGGAGGAGCTCGCGACGATGTCGGCGGTCGCCCTCGAGGTTGCCGACATCCTGGCGGTGGACCTGTCGAGCTCGACCGCCGAGACCGTGCCAGCACCATCAGATGTCGACGTGGTCGAGGTGGAGACCCTCAAGGAGGTCGCTGCGTTCGAACGCACGTCTGCGCTGGGGTGGGGGTACCCACTGCCGTCGGATGACGACATCCGCTCGGCCCATCGAAAGGTGGCGCCGGGTTCATTCCTTGCGCATTGCGCCGGCGTTCCCGCTGGGACGGGCGGTTTCACCCTCGTGCAGCCGGTCGCGCGATTGTGGGGTGCAGCCGTGATACCGGCGATGCGGGGTCGGGGTGTGTATCGGGCACTGGTTGCTACCCGACTCTGCGCAGCCGCTGCGCGGGGCGCGACCCTCGCGTTGGTCCATGCCGGGCCCATGTCCTCACCCATCCTTCAGCGGCTGGGTTTTCGAAAGTTTGGCGAGCGCCGCACATTCCGGGTCGACATCGGCTCCTGACCCGACGCGATGGCTGAACACCCCGCTACGCCACGGCGTCGCCGAGCGCGGCAGGCGGCGGTGCAGATGGGCGTCCACGCGCAGGATGTGCGCCAGCCCGCGAGACCACCCCGAGTGGGTAGCTGGCGAACAGGCTCACCGTCATGGACTCGATGACGGTTTGCACCCACGTGGATCTGATCGACCACGAATCTCTAGATCGAAAACAGACCGTCAAGTGGAAGTCGCGTTCACGTAGTCGCGAGTTCGAGCTGCACTTCCACGAGCCAATCCGAGTAGTCGGTGTCGTTGGTTTCCAGGTAGAGCTCGCGCCACCGTCCCCGTTGGACGCTGAGCAACTGGTCGTGGGCTTCGGCCCAGCGCGCGATGGACTGGTGAGCTTCGTTCATGTCCGCGACCGTCCCCCGTCGCACCACCGACGCGACCCAGACTCCCGGAAGCTCGACGACGTCGAGGCCGGGCACGCTCGCGGTCGGCGCGAGGAAACCGGCGTGCAGACGCAGAGTGTGCTCGTCGTCATCCCGCCACGAGATGGGTGAGGCCCGGTCGGCGGAGGCGGCGTCCATCAGCTCGATGACGCGGCCGAAGAGTGCCTCGACATCGAGTTGTTCGTCATCAGACTCCTCGCCAATGAACTGGTGCAGCGCGAGAACCCGTTGCGGTGCAACGGTCTTCAGCTCGACATCTGTGATGGCCATCGTCTGCTCGCTTTCGATCAACCGCAACCGTGCGCGCACACGGTCGAGGGTCTGTCCATCTCGAAGTAATTGCGTTTCCAGATCGGCTGCGCGCATACGCAGCATTCCTCTGAGCTCGACGACGTCGATGCCGTCGGCGAGAAGCGTCCTGACCTGCTCTAGCGGGAAGCCGAGGTGCTTGAGCGCAACGAGTCGGTTGAGCCTCGTCAGCTGATTGGCGTCATAGCGGCGGCGTCCCGTGCTGGGATCGACCTCGGCCGGCACCAGCAGGCCGATCCGGTCATAGTGACGCAGCATGCGCACACTCACCCCGCCCAGCTGTGCGAACGCACCGATCGAATACATGAAGACCACGATCGCGCATGACACCGTGTCATGTGCAAGAGCTACGGGGTGGCCTGCGACCTCGAGTGGTCCAGGAATCGGCTGAAGACCGACGTGCGGGACCGGATCTGATCGACCTCGAATCTCTACGAACGCGACCACAGACAACGTGCGACGTGCCGCTGAGGCTTCGTACTGTAGCTAGATGACGTGGCGCTTCGTTCGACGTGTGGATGGATTGAGCTATGACTTCCTCCTCGAGGAGGACCCGAAGTTTGGCCATCCGTCCTATCGCCGTGTGGATTTCGCCGTGTTCTGTCGAAGGTTGCCTGACTTTGGATGGTGCGTTGTCGACCCCGATGGGCGCGTACTTTCTCGGCCGGTTGACGATCCAGGCTTCGGCGAGTTGCCTCCCACAGGAGCGTGGCTGAGCGGTAAAGGTGACCGCGCCTACGTGTATGACCTGGTAGAGGCTCCCAGTCCGTGACTGCGTCGACCCAAGACGGCAACTGAGCGTTCTCGAATCTACTTACATCTGAACCGCCGTCGGCGTCGTCGCAGCCGCTTCTGGCCAATCCGACCGTGGAGCTCTCACGGGAGGCCCGTGTGGTGAGGATAGTGGCGGTTCGCCCTTGCGGCCCTAGCCGTCGGCAACGCCTACCTCGAATCAGGACCTGGAGTCCCATCTGGCCTCCGGACCAAAACGCGCTCCGGACCATTCGACCCACTCTTGATTCGGCGGTCGAATCTTTTCCGCGACACCGCGAAGCGCCGACGTCAGGTCGGGATCAAGGTGACTCATACGCTCGAGAATCTGGGCACGTTGTCGATCTATTTCGACCATCGCCTCTAAATCGATATTTGGGACTGCCCCGAGTTCAGTTGACTCGCGGGGTGTGAATTTCAGGGCGAGGCGCGGTGGCGACTGGTGTGTGGAGCAGTTCGAACTCTATCGGGGTGAGCTTGCCCAGCGCACGTTGTCGCCGGCCACGGTGGTAGGTCCGCTCGATCCAGGTCACGATCGCAAGCCGTAGTTCGGCCTGAGCGGCCGACCGTTGCCGATCCAGGGCATTGCGCTGCAGCTGGGGCGAAGAACGACTCCATGGCAGCATTGTCGCCACACGCCCCCACACGGCCCATTGAGCGACGTAACCCGTTGTGCCGCAGTGCCCCTAGATCATGGTACCTGTACAGTCGGTGAGATTTCGGTCACCGTCACAGGCACAGCTCTACTGCCGAGCAGCTTGACGGTGGGGTTCGTCGGGGAGTCGGCACTGCTTGCCGGTTCTCAGGACGGTTCTTGTCATCCCAACCACTGTCGGCTTCGCCCTTGACATTTGGCCGCTCGGGGGTGTCGACCAGCAGCAACACCTCCGCAACCTGGTTGGATGCGAGCCCGAATCGTAGCGGAGATCGGTCGGCCCGGCGGCTCCTACGTGAAGTCGCTCAACAGATATTCGGTTTCGCTGCCTGCATCGCACACTCGCCACCCGATTTGTTTACCGTTGCGGCAGAGCAACTCAAGCAGCTCGAGCGTCGGCCTGGTAATCCAGATCGCTCGAACGGTATCGCGATGAATCTGGAAGCTCACGGCCGCTACGCCTTCCGGCAAGATCACATTCGAAGTCTCGTCACGGCGCTGAGTTTCCAGTCCGGCTGTGCTGATCCACGAGTTGATTTGATCGCGGAGGCCGACGGGATCTCCCATCGGGGGATAATCATCGGCATCCCATTGCCGCACTACCTCTATGGGGTTTTCAACGCTGTGGCCGGGGTTGAACACGACAGCGGTGGAACCCATCGCGCCAGCATACGAGGCGACCCACCGAGGGCCAGGCGGTGGCATGCTTTAAGACGGACTTGGACGAGTGACGTATGGCCCGCCAAATCAAGAACGAGCTTCGTATTCGGTGGGATGCGGAATCAAACTCATTCGACTTTAGATGCCCTTCTTCGCGGCAAACCGACCCTCCACATGGCTCATGAGGGCTGATCTTCGAAACTCACACCCAGCGCTGCAGCGGACTGTTTCACGGTGAAATCGCAGCGATCAACGCCCTGGATAACACGACGAGCCAACTGGAAGTGCGTCCACGCCCGCACCAACTCCACTTGGATCATCACCCGCTTGAGGAATCCAATCGCGAGCGATTGCGCCTATATAGGAAGCAACAGAGGTTTCGCTTCACGAGCAATCACTTTCACTGGGGTGTCATCGATGACCACCTGGTCACAGCGTATATCCGGCTGGAACCAGCGAATGTCTACAACGCCGAAATTTCGGGATCTGCCCAGCAACCGAAGCTCGACCCGTGGTCGCCTGGCGAGGGCGTTAGACCGCGCGGCGGTGCGCGGTCACATCGCCGATGACACCGTGACGAGTGTCGTCTCCATCGCCGGACCACTGGTGGCCGGAGCGCGGAATATCGCGGAGACCGCGCGGCCTCCGTTCTTGAGCTCCCCTGCGGGGATGGTCCAGGCTTCCACCACCGCGCATCGTTGAAAGACCCCCCGGTCGTACCAGCCCTGGAGGATCGAGTCGGGGGGCGTGCTCGTCACGGGTTCCCCGGTGGAGACGGCCGGCGGGCACGATGCGGAGGCGTCCTTCAGCCACTTGTGTTCCCCTGCACCGGTTTTCGCGATGAACGCGTCGACGGCGGACCGTGGTGCGTTGAACGCCACCTCGACAGTTCGGGCCTCCGCACCCCAGTTCGTCGTGCGGCTGATGCCGCGGATCGGCACGAATGCATCGGGGATGCGCGCCGTGTTGAATGCGGCGTCGAGCTGTTGCACAGCCTCGCCATTGGAGAGATCCGTCGTCGTCATGGCGGTGTCGGATTCACACGCCGCAACCATGCCGACAACGACGAATACCGTTGCCGCGAGACGCTGAGACGATGCCATCACCATGTCTAGGAACCCTTCCACGGACCGTCGGAGTGGCACAGATTCGGTGCCCGCGAAGTTTGGGCGAAGCCGGTCAGGCGATCGTGCTCATGATGAGGGTGGTCACCTGATCGGGGTTGGTGGGGGTGCCGGAGTTCTGGACGTAGACTGCTCCCGTGGACCGCGCGGTGTCCTGGTACTCGGTGGCAGCGATGGTCCGCGATTCAATCGCTTTGCAGCGCTAATGGATTCCACGGTCGAATCCGTCGTTCAAGCCAGTGGCTGTCAGCACGCCGAGGCTCAACAAGCACACCGCGGCTGCACGGCGCACGACCCGTGCGGCGGCGGTGACGATCACGGCACCGTTCCTCGGACCGTTTGCACTCCGCGGCTGCACTCGGCCCCTCGACAGCGACGATCACCGATTCATCATCGAGGTAGCTGATCGCACACTCAACCGCTCAAGCGACCTGCGCAACTCCCTCCGTAGGATTAGCAGCCGTCTCGTTTCTACGAAGTCCCGAACGGCCGTCCGCTCCGAGGGAGAATGCCTCTGTGCTGTCCGATCTGCGAGGTCATTCTGAGATTGGCGTTGCCTCGGGTGTGCGGTTCGTTCACCTTTGCGCCTTGGCCGCGGCAAATGCCTTTCTGGCCCGTGTCCCGGGCGGAGGGGTGGACTTCCCGGCAGGCGCCCTGGACGCCGTGCGCGCGTCGACGGCCTTGGCCACGTCGTAAGCGCGGGGGCGAAAATCCCGCGCGGAATCTAGCTTCCGCTCGGTTACCGTGGAATGGTGACTGACGCCGTCGATACGACCCGCAGGACCTTCCCCGGCATCAGCTCGCGTGCGTGGGAGCATCCAGCAGACCGCACGGCGTTGACTGCGTTGCGCAGGCTCAAGGGTTTCGACCAGGTGCTCAAGCTGCTGTCGGGCATGTTGCGCGAACGTCAGCACCGGCTGCTGTACCTGGCCAACAGCGCGAAGGTAGGGCCACGTCAGTTCCCCGATCTCGACACGCTGCTCGACGACTGCGTCGCCGTGCTGGACGCGCCCGTCAAGCCGCAGCTGTTCGTCCTGCAGTCGCCGCGCGCGGAGGCGGTCTGCATCGGCATGGATGAACCATTCATCGTCGTCAGCACGGGCCTCTACGACCTCATGACCTACGAGGAGATGCGTTTCGTCGTCGGTCACGAGCTGGGCCATGCCATGAGCGGCCATGCCGTGTACCGCACCATGCTCATGCACTTGATGCGGCTGGCGCGCTCGTTCGGTTTCATGCCGGTCGGCGGGTGGGCTCTGCGCGCGATCGTCGCCGCACTCATGGAGTGGCAGCGCAAGTCCGAATTATCCGGCGACCGAGCGGGTCTGCTCTGCGTGCAGGACATCGACACCGGCATCCGCGTAAACATGAAGCTGGCAGGCGGAAGGCACCTCGACCGGCTGGATACCCAGGCGTTCCTGGCGCAGGCCCGCGAGTACGACCGCGTCGGCGACATGCGCGACGGCGTGCTGAAGCTGCTCAACACCGAACTGCAGAGCCACCCCTTCTCGGTGCTACGCGTCGAGGCACTGAACACCTGGGTCGACTCCGGTGAATACGGTGACATCATGGCTGGCCGCTATCCCCTTCGCGCCGAAGATGATTCGGCCCGTTGGGTCGACGACGCCGCGGCAGGGGCTCGGTCCTACAAGAGTGGATTCGACGCCTCGGAGGACCCGTTGATCCGAGGATTGCGCGACGGGCTGTCCGGCATAGTCGACGGGGTCGGGCAGGCGGCCACCAACGCTGTGGGTGCGGTCGGCCGCAGGGTCTCGGAGTGGCGCAACAACTCGGGAAACTAACCGAGCCCCGACCGCGCGACGCCGCGTGATCGCATTCCGGGCCCGCAGTCCCTCATCGGAGGTCCTTGACCAAGGCGAGCCCTAGCGGAGCACTGCCCTGGCCGAGTGCCTTGGCCTCGGGATTGGCGTAGGGCCGCATAGCCATGAGACATCGACCAGCCGACGGATGACGAGGCTGGCAACATCGGACTCGGTGACGGTATCGGCATCACCAGCGCCGATCAGTCTTCGCCGTGCGTGCCGTATGAGGATGTCGAAGGCCTCCGTCCGAGCCTGCTTGAGGTCTAGATCGTCCTGGTGACACAGGTAGCCAGCGGTCTACGATCCGATTGTGGGCACTACGAAGGTGGTCGCGGCCACGTCGCTGCTCCTCGCGGCGGGGTCCCTCCTGATGCTCGGTCCCTGGTGGCCTCCGCCGGCTCTCGTTGTGGTCCTGTCGCTCCTTCTAGCGGGGGTGTCCGTCCTGCTGACCACCATCCTCGCCTATAAGGACAGGTTGAAGTGGCTAGCGGGTTGGACTGCAACCGCCCGACAGCGCGGGCCGCAGGTGAGCTGGCAGGCCGGTCGCTGGGACACCGACCCCTGCCACGGTTACGTCGCCAATGTCGGCGACGGCACCGCCTACGAGGTCAACGTCACGGCCTCCGACCGAGTCGTCGCCGCAGCGCAAAGCGTTCCGCCCTATCGCGCCGATCGTCTGTCCTCAACGTCAGGACCACCCTGTTACCTCAACTTCTGCGTTGACCAACGCCTCGAACGGCCAGTTCCCTTCGGTTCAGAGAGTGCGGCTATACCGACTGCCCTGGACAAAACAGTTGACTCCGATCGGCGCGAGGTCGTCGTCCAAGTCAGCTGGCGGTCCGAGAACAGCGAGCATTTCACCCAGACTGTCCGCACCGGCACCTAAACGCCACAAACGGATCGTCGACTACATGTCGGACTACGAAACCCGATACCGCACAACGTCTTACACATGGTACCGACGCTCAGATCAGCTCAATAAAGGCAATTGTTGCGAGACGTTACAGATAACGCCGGTCTGAGCCGTCTCCATTCTCTAGATAACGCCGGCGTGGTTGCGCTCCACGTCGATCTGGCTTCGAGCCCGGGACCACACAATCGCTGCATTCCGAGCGCTCGAAACCATCGTCGAAGAAGATCGCAACGCTGCACCCCCACCGCCGGCCGATGCGATGAGTATCACCGAGCTCTCCGCTGCGCTCGGTGTGCATTCGTCCGCACTTCGTTTCTGGGAGGAGCAAGGACTTGTCACACCCGAACGAAAGTCTCCGCTAGGTGTACGAGGCCGATACGTCGTTGACGTGTATCGGCGCTAGCGATGCCGGGCTGAAACGACGAGACCCCGAGCCATTTGCTCGGGGTCTCGCTCAGGCAGTGGATTTCGCCGATCACGTCAGTGGGCAGGTCGGTCCGCGTTCGCGTGGATCGCGTCGCGACAGTAGACCGCGAGGCCCGGAAGCCCGAATGATTCGTCGTATGTGGCGACGTACCTGGGGTCGCTCACGTACATGTCGCCCAGGTTGCGGTGGAAAGCCGGCGGGCACTCGTAGAACCAGCGATTCACGTGGAGCCGGTGTTGCTCGGCCGCATTCATCGCCTCTTCAGAGTCGGCCGGGAGCCCAGCGCGGAAGGCGTCGGACAAGGCCTTCTCAACAGCTTCTCCCTCGGCCTTGATCTGGACCCATTCATCCTTGCTGTAGGACTTCGCTCGGCGCTGCGATTCCTTCCACTCTGCGGTCTCGCCCCACTTCTGCTCGGCCTCTTTCTGGTAGTCGTCGAAGCCGTCACCGAAGAGTTCGCGCATGTCGTCGTCGGTCATGGCTGTGTTCGTCATTGCTTTCTCCAATGCCTGATCGATTGCCTCGACGAGGTCCTTCATCTCATCGAGCCGGGACATGACGCGTTCGCGCTGGCGAACCAGGTGGCTGACCTCGTCGCCCTCGTCCAGGAGGCTCGCGATCTCGTCAAGAGACAGCTCGAGCCGGCGGTAAACGATGACCTGCGACAAACGTGTCAGGTCCGCCGACGTGTAAACCCGATAACCCGAGGCTGCACGCCGACTCGGGGTTAACAACCCAATTTCGTCATAGTGGTGAAGCGTCCGGACCGTGATGCCAAATCGCCGCGCGACTTCGCCCACGGTGAGTTCGTCCACCTGCATCTCCTGCGTCACGTCGATAAGGCTGGTGCATCACGTCGCGTGAGGGTCAAGTCTTGACAACAACGTCATCGCCAGCAACAGCTAGGCGGAGTGTTGAGCACGTGGATTTATCAGTAGGTTGATTGGTGTGTTTCTTGCTGTGCCCTGCGATACCGCGGATGGTTCT
>Ga0207681_10002318_pt1 | contig 12103 bp, 9 predicted proteins | sample KBSS53metaG_FD_184324 | JGI IMG/M metagenome (GOLD analysis project Ga0207681, IMG submission 184324) | Switchgrass rhizosphere microbial communities from Kellogg Biological Station, Michigan, USA - KBS S5-3 metaG (SPAdes) (version 2) | ecosystem: Host-associated > Plants > Roots > Rhizosphere >... | reverse complement strand
CAGCGTCTTCCCGCCGGCCCCCGCGCAGGCGTCCAGCACGCGCCCGCCCGGCGGCGGCGCGACCAGGTCGGCGACCAGCTGGCTGCCCTCGTCCATCACCTCGAACAGGCCGTCGCGGAACGCCGACAGACCGAACGCGTTGACGCGCGTCTCGAACACCAGGCCGACCGGCGACAGCGGCGCCGCGCGCGCCGTGACGTGCTCCTCGCCAAGCTGAGTGATCAGTATGTCGCGCTTGATGCGCGTCGTGTTCACGCGCACCGCCAGCGGCGCGCGCTGGTTCATCGCCTCCGCCAGCGCGGTCGCATCGGCGGCGCCGTAGTCCGCCACCCACGCCTCCATCAGCCAGGTCGGGTACGACAGCCGCGTCGCCTCCCGATCGATGCCCGTCCTTCCGCCCAGGCCGGCGTCGTCACCCAGCGCGCGCGCAAGATCGATCGGCTCGCGCACCAGGCGCTTCGCGTCGGCTACCAGCGCTTCGACCGGCACGCCCGAACGCGCCTCGTAGACCAGCAGCTTCAGCTCGTCGCGCGCCAGCGGCCCGCGCAGCGCCATCTGCACCTCGCGCCCGGCCCGATGCGCCAGCTCGTCGACGATCGCGTCCAGGCGCCGGTCCATGCGGATGAGGCCGTAGACCGTCTCGGAGATCAGCCGGCGCGCGCCGCTGGCCAGCTCGCGGTGGGCGCGGAACGTGCGCGCGATGATCTCGGTCGCGAAGCCCCACTCGGCGCGCGCCTCGGCCGCAATCTCGAGCGCGATCGCCCGCGGGCCTGTCTGCAGTCGCGAGATGCTCATGTCCTCACGTCGTCATGTCGATGGTATCCTGGGCACGATGACCGAAATGCCCCGCACGATCACGCTGCCGCCCATGGCGAGCGGCAAGCCCAACCCGTACAGCGTCGCGCTGGAGCAACTGGACCGTGGCGCCAAGGTCTGCGGCCTCTCGCCCGCCATCCGCGAGATCCTCTCGCAGCCCAAGAACGAGCTGATCACGAACTTTCCGGTCCGCATGGACAACGGAGAGTACAAGATGTTCAAGGGCTACCGGGTTCAGCACAGCAACATCCTGGGGCCGTACAAGGGCGGGATCCGTTACCACGAGGACGTCGCCCTCGACGAGGTGAAAGCGCTGGCCTCGTGGATGACGTACAAGTGCGCGCTGCACGACATCCCGTTCGGCGGCGGCAAGGGCGGCATCAAGTTCACGCCCCGCAACCATTCGCAGTCCGAACTGGAACGCATCACGCGCCGGTTCACGCACGCGCTGGGCTCGAACATCGGCCCCGAATACGACATCCCCGCGCCCGACGTCGGCACCAACGGCCAGATCATGGTCTGGATGATGGACACGTACATGAACGTGGTCGGGTTCATGGACAAGAACGCCAACCGGCGCGTCGTCACCGGCAAGACGCTGGCGTCGGGCGGCTCGCACGGGCGCGAGGCCGCCACCGGTCAGGGCGTCGTCCACTGCATCGTCGAATGGGCGCGCGACCGGCGCTTCGATCTCAACGGATCGACGTTCACCGTGCAGGGCTTCGGCAACGTCGGATCGAACGCCGCCAAGATCCTGGCCCGCACCGGCGCGTCGATGATCGCCGCCGGCGACTGGAAGGGCTACATCATGAACGGCGACGGCATCAACGCGTACAAGCTGTCCGATCACGTCCAGAAGACCGGCTCGGTCGTCGGCTACCCGAACGCGCGCGCGATCACGCGCGACGAATTTTTCGCCACGCCCGCCGACGTGTTCATCCCGGCCGCCCTCGAGCTGGAGATCGGCGTCCCCGAGGCGAAGGCGCTGAACGTCCGCCTGATCGTGGAAGGCGCCAACGGCCCCACCGAGACGGCCGCCGAGCCGATCCTGCGCGCGAAGAACATCGACCTCATCCCGGACATCCTGGCCAACTCGGGCGGCGTGGTGGTCAGCTACTACGAGTGGTTGCAGAACAAGCGCTCCGAGCGCTGGGACCTCGAGGAGGTCGAGGAGCGGCTGGCCAAGCGCATGAAGCGCACGTACCTGCATGTCAGCGAATACGCGGCCGCCAAGAAGTGCGACTGGCGCATGGCGGCCATGGGCATCGCGCTGGAACGCATCGGCCGCGCTTACTCGGAGCGCGGGATTTTCCCGTAAGCTCGCCGCCAACCATCTCAGCTGGGGGTCGGGACCCCAGGTTGGGGCTCAACCGTAACTGAGGGTTTGCCTTCCGCGCGCGGGCGTCCTTTAATGCCCGGCCATGGCAGCTCCTCGCTTGTTCCGTACGGTTCTGCTTGCTTCCCTTGTTTCCGTTTTCGTCGCTGTCGCCGTTCAGGGCTCGGCCGCCGCGCAAGACCAGGCCGCGGTCAACAAGGTCACGAACCTGAACAAGAAGGCGATCGACGCCTACAACAAACAGGACTACGAGACGGCGCGCGCCGTTCTGAAGGAGGCGCTAGAGCTGTGCGCGAGCGCCGGCCTCGATCGGCATCCGATCCGCGCCCGCACGCACATTCACTTCGGCATCGTCGCCATCGTCGGGTTCAAGCAGCGCGAGGTCGGACTGAAGCAGTTCCGCAAGGCGCTGGAGGTGCAGCCGGACATCAAGCTGACGAAGTCACTCGCCACGCCCGAACTGCAGGACGCGTTCGAGGAGGCGGTGCTCGCGGGTGAGCAAGGCGGCGGCGGACCGAAGACGGCAGGCGAAGGCGGCGGCGAGGGCGGCGGTGAAGGCGGCGGCGAGGGTGGCGGTGGCGGACCCATCGCGGACGACGATGGCGAGGGCAAGCCGACGGTGAAGCGGCCCGCGGCGAAGCCCCGCAAGCCGGGCGAAGAACCCGAGGAGAAGGGCCAGAACGGCGTGTTCTTCCTCGCGCTCACCGGCGGCTTCGGCTTCGGTCTGATCAAGGGCGAGGGCGAGCTGGACCCGGTCGCTCACAAGCTCGACGCCCCCGGTTTCGCGCTGGCGCAGACCGCGCAGGCGACGCCCGAGGTCGGCTTCTTTCTGAGCCACGACCTGCTGCTGTCCGGGCAGCTTCGATTGCAGTACGTGGGCGGGCTGAACGGCAAGCCGCCGCGGCCCGTGCCGAACAACCCGATGCCGTGCGGCTCGGACAACTACTGCGCTCCCGGCAACGGCGCCGTGGCCTTCTTCGCCAAGGTGACCTATTTGACCCTGGACGCGCCCTTCCACCTGACGATCGGCGGCCAGGTCGGCGGCGGCAACATCCGCCACGCGGTCAACTTCGACATGGACAACACCTGCCAGGCGGCGGCCGGCGCGAACCAGCAGAAGCAGTCGTGCGTCGACACGCTGGCGGGTGGGCCGTTCCTCATCGGACCCACGCTGGGCATCTGGTACGAGCTGGGCGACACGCTGGACTTCATCTTCGCCCTCAACACCGCCCTGGGCGTCCCGCACTTCACCTACAACTTCGACGTCGCGCTCGGCCTCGGTTTCCGCATCTAGCGGCGGATGCGCGCGTCTGTCTCGTTTACGAGACAGATGTGTTAGTGTGGGGCGGTGTCAAAGGACGGCATCTCTACGGCGGCGCCCGCGGCGGGCCGCAAGGCGCGTTCGGCCCGCCCGACGGTCACGCCCGGCGATGACGTGGGGGCGGCCGAGCTCGGCCGCCGCGTCGCCGACAACCTGCGCGAGCGGCGCCGCGTCTCGAACCTGTCGCTCGACGAGCTGGCGAAGCTGTCCGGCGTCAGCCGGGCGGCCCTGTCGCAGATCGAGACCTGCAAGACCAACCCGTCGCTCAGCGTGCTGTGGAAGGTCGCCGTCGGCCTGAAGATCCCGTTCGCCGAACTGATCGGCGAGAGCAAGGAATCGGTGTCGCTGCTGCGCCGGAACGAGGCCCAGGTCCTGAAGTCGGTGGACGGCAAGATGGAGAGCCGCCCGCTGGCGCGTTCGGGCGCGGGCCCCGGCGTCGAGGTCTACGAGCTGCGGCTGGCCGGCCACGGCGCGCACGAATCCGAACCGCACGCGCCCGGAACGCGCGAGCTGATCACGGTCCTGCACGGGAATTTGAAGATGAGCGTCGGCGAGGAGACCTATCTGCTGGCGGTGGGCGATTCCCTGGTGTTCCCCGCCGATCAGCACCACGTCTACGAGAACCCGGGTGGCAGCGAGGCCCGCTACCACAACGTGATCGTTTACCGCCGCTAGCCGCTCCGGGCCAAAGGCGCGGTGTGCGGCTATTGTTTTTTCAGGTAGCCGCGATCCCGCGCTTCGCGCGGGGGCGGCTAGCCGTTAGATGACGTAGTTGCCCGCGAACACGCGGACGCGGCTCGCCGACACGAAGACTTCGTCACCGGACTTGAGACCCAGCTCCGCGAACCGCTCGGACGTCAGCTCGGCGTTGATCAGCTGTTCCGATTCGGTCGCCCGCAGCTCGACCTTCACGCGCGATCCGGCGGGGTTCACGTGCAGCACTTTGGCAGGAAGGCTGGCGTTGCCGCTCTGCTCGTGCTGGATCACGACCTCGTGCGGCCGCACGTAGACGGCGGCCGACGGCGCGTCGGGATGCTGATCCGCGACGGCCAGCGCGGCGCCCGCGACCAGCGCCTTGCCCTGCTCGACGCGCCCGTGGAACACGTTCACGTTGCCCAGGAAGTCCATCACGAACGGATTCGCCGGCCGCTCGAAGACCTCCGCCGGCGTCCCGTACTGCTCGACGCGGCCTTGATTCATGACGACGACCCGGTCGGCGACCTCGAACGCCTCCTCCTGATCGTGGGTGACGAAGACGCTGGTCACGTGAATCTCCTGGTGCAGCTTCCGCAGCCAGACGCGAAGCTCCTGCCGCACCTTCGCGTCCAGCGCGCCGAACGGCTCGTCGAGCAGCAGCACCTTGGGCTCGGCCGCCAGCGCGCGCGCGAGCGCGACGCGCTGGCGCTGGCCGCCGGACAGCTGCGCCGGGTACCGTTTCCCCAGCGCTTCGAGGCGGATCAACTTCAGCAGCTCGTCGACGCGTTCCTTGATGAGCGCCTTCGGTCGCTTGCGGACGCGCAAGCCATAACCGATGTTTTCTTCGACCGTCATGTGACGGAACAGGGCGTAGTGCTGGAAGACGAACCCGATCTTGCGATCGCGCGCGGACTGGCGCGTGATGTCCTCGCCTTCGCGGATCACCGAGCCCGAGTCGGCGACGTCGAGGCCGGCGATGATCCGCAGCAGCGTCGTCTTGCCCGACCCGGACGGGCCGAGCAGCGCGAGCAGGGTGCCGTCGGGGACGTCCAGGTTCACCTTGTCCACCGCCGTGAACTTCCCGAACGTCTTCGTCACGTTTTCGATCCGGATGCTCATGATCCACCCTCCCCCGTCGCCTCATGGACGGCGGACGGAATCTTCCTTTCCAGTCGGGCCTTCGCGACCAGCGTCAGGATCGCGAGCAGGGTCAACACCGACGCCACCGCGAAGCACCCGGGCAGGTTGTATTCCTGAAACAGCTTCTCGATGCGCAGGGGCATGGTGTCGGTCTGACCGGCGATGTGGCCGGAGACGACATAGACGGCGCCGAACTCGCCGATGGCCCGCGCATTACAGAGAATGATCCCGTAGACCAGGCCCCATTTGATGTTGGGCGCGGTGATGTGCCAGAACATCTGCCACCCGTTGGCGCCGAGGTTGATGGCGGCGAGCTCTTCTTCGGCGCCGACCGCCTCCATGATCGGGATCAGCTCGCGCGCGACGAACGGGAAGGTCACGAACGCCGTCGCCAGCACCAGCCCCGGCGTCGCGAAGATGATCTTCAGGCTCTCGCCCTGAGGCCACACGCCGAGGCGTTTCTGAACCACGACGCTGAGCGCGAACAGGACCACGCTGGCGGCCGGCACGACCAGCCAGGTCGGGCCCCGCCACACGCCCCGCCGCGCCGCCGGGTTGGCCGGCCGAAAAACGAAGTACAGCACGACGAGCACGAACACGCCGACCAGCGAGGTGGCGTAAGGCATCACGGAGTAGCCGTCCTCGCGCAGGAACGGCCCCAGATAGCCTTGCAGTCCGAAGATCAGCACGAACATGAGGCCCGCCACGACCGGTGAGACCGAGAACGGCAGATCGATCAGGGCCGTCAACAGCGTCCGTCCCGGGAACTTGAAGCGCGCGATCGCCCACGCCGCCGCGATGCCGAAGACGATGTTGGCGACCAGCGCGAGCGGGACGACGGTCGCGGTCAAGAAGATCGAATGGCGCGTGTCGGGATCGGCGACGAGGTTGTCCCAGTAGACGCGGACGCCTTCCTTCAACGCCTCGTAGAAGATGTTGACGACCGGGATGCCCACCAGCACGCCCACCACCAGCACGGCGAACCCCGTCAGCCCCCACCGCACCCACGCCGGATCGGTGCGCGGATTCACGAAGCTGGCCGGCACTTGCGGCCCCGGACCGCGCGCGGGCAGTCGAATGATGACGGCGTCAGCGCTCATGACGGACGCTCGCGCGTTCGAGGAGGTTGATGACCACCAGCATGGCGAACGAGATCACCAGCAGCACGACGGCGATCGCGGTCGCCTCGCCGTAGGCGAACTCCTCGAGGCGCGCCACGATCAGGATCGGCGCGATCTCGGTCTTGTAGGGCATGTTGCCGGACACGAAGACGACCGAGCCGTACTCGCCGATCCCGCGCGCGAACGCGAGGGCGAAACCCGTGATCAACGCCGGCTTGAGGGTTGGAAAAATCACGTTCTTGAACGTCTGCCAGCGGGTCCCGCCCAGCGACGCGCCCGCCTCTTCGTACTCGGGATCGAGGTCCTCCAGCACCGGCTGCACCGTGCGCACGACGAACGGCAGGCCCACGAACACCAGCACCAGCACGATGCCGAAGCGGGTGTACGCGCCCTGGATCCCGAGCGGAACGAGAAACCGCCCTAGCCAGCCTTGCTCGACGTACAGGCTCGAGTACACCAACCCACCGACCGCCGTCGGTAGCGCCAGCGGCAGATCGACCAGCGAATCGATCAGGCGCTTGCCCGGAAACTTGTAGCGGACCAGCACCCAGCCGAGCAACAGGCCCAGGATCAGGTTGATCACGGCGGCGATCGCGGCGGCCCCGAAGGTGAGCCGGTAGGCAGCGCGCGCGCGTTCCGTCCAGACCGCGTGCCAGAAGTCGTGAAACGAAAGCGTGCCCGCCTTGATGAAGCACGCCACGATCGGAATCAGGACGAGGACGCTCAGGTAAAAGACCGTGTATCCCAGCGTGAGGGAGAAACCGGGAAGCACGCGCCTGTTGAGGCTCCTCGACATGTCCGCCTCGAACGGTCAGCGCGGCTTGTAGATGCTGTCGAAGACGCTGCCGTCGCCGATCAGCTGCTTGTGGGCGTCGGGCCAGTCCTTGGCGATCTCCGTGATCGCGAACAGCTTCAGCCCCGGCTTGAAGATGTCCTGGTGCTTCTTGAGGATCGCGTCGTTGCTGGGCCGGTAGAAATGCTTGGCGAAGATCTCCTGCGCCTCGTCGGTGTAGGTGAACTTCAGGTAAGCCTCGGCCGCGTCGCGCGTCTTCTTCTTGTCGACGTTGGCGTCGACGACGGCGACCTGCGGTTCGGCGAGGATGCTGATGGGCGGAACGACGACCTCCAGCGCGCCCTTCGCCTCGCGCACCTCCAGATAGGCCTCGTTCTCCCAGGCCAGGTGCACGTCGCCGATCTTCTTCTGCACGAACGTCGTGGTCGCGCCGCGCGCGCCCGAATCCAGCACCGGAACCTGCTGATACAGCTTCGTCACGAAGTCGATCGCCTGCTGCCGCGTGCCGCCACGCAAGATCACCGAGCCCCAGGCCGCGAAGAAGCTGATGTAGCCGTTGCCCGACGTCTTCGGGTTCGGCGTCACGATGGCGATCCCGGGTTTGACCAGATCCGGCCAGTCCTTGATCCCCTTCGGGTTGCCCTTGCGGACGACGAAGACGATCGTCGACACGTACGGCCGCGACTTGTTGGGCAGCCGGTCGACCCAGCCCGCCTTGATCAGGCCCTTCTTGCGGATGGCGTCCGTATCCAGGAACGACGCCAGAGTCGTCACGTCGGCGTCCAGGCCGTCGATGACCGATCGCGCCTGCGTGCTGGACCCGCCGTGCGACTGCTTGATGTTGACCTTGACGCCCTTCTCCTTCTCGTAGCGCGCGGCGAAGTTCGCGTTGAGGTCGCGCCACAGCTCGCGCGTGGGATCGTACGAGACGTTCAGGAGGGTGACCTCGCCGCCCGCCCTGGCGATGCCCGCAGCGGACAGCCCCACGGCCAGCGCGGCCAGCGCGGGCAGAGTGAAAATGCTGAATGTTGTGCGTTTCGACTTCGACATGGCGTGCTCCGTTCTCTAGAAGTTCACTTGCGCGCGGCCGAGGATCAGGTATTCGGTGGCTCGGTCCCTGATGACGGCGTCCATCGTCCCCGTCGCCGCCGTCCCCGCCCCACCTTCGAAGACCGTCTGCTCGTAGTTCAGGGCGAGCTTGAGCGTGCGCCGCGGAATCCAGGCGACGCCCCCGGCGAACGCCTTCGCCGACCGAGCGCTGGTGACCGGGTTCGCGTAGGTCGGGAACGTGTCGTCGTCGATTCCCAGCCAGCCCACCCGGGCGGCGAGCTGCAGCGCCCCCCAGCGTCCCTGGCCCGGATCGAACGGATGTTCGGGCGTCGAGCCGTCATACCCTTCGGTGCCGCCGATGCTGAAGCTGATCGTCGCGTGCGCCGCCCGCTGGGTCAGCTCGGTGATGTTGGTTCCCTTCTGCACACCCTGTTTCAGCCACAGGTACTCGGCGAGCAGACCAAACGGCCCGTAGTAGTAGTAGAGCTGCGGGTTGACGCGCGTCGCGCGCTCGTGTGCGAACACCGTCGCCGCGCCGGTCGTGTCCGCGGACGGCGCGAGGTACTGGAAGAAGGTGCGCTGGCCCGACGTCCGGAACGGGGCAAGCCCGGTCTGGAAGGGCGCCAGCGGCGTTCGCAGCCCCGTCGCCGGATCGGCCGCGCCCTTGCGGTTGCCCGTTCCGACGGAGACCCCGACGCCGAGGTTGCCGAACTCGCTCAGCGCCTCGGTCTTGAACGGCTGGACGAAGAGGCGTCCCTGGATGTCCTTCGCGTGATTCAGATCGGTGTCAGCGCCCGTCGTGTCGGCGGCGCCGTTGAAGATCCCGATCGTGTACTGAACGATGCCTCCCGCGACGTCACCCCAGAGCTGCACGCCGACGTCGCGCTGACTGGACAGGTTCTGGTCCAGCGCGCGTTCCAGCAGCGGTAGGTCGGCGTCACTCTGCAGGCGTTCCAGGCCGATCGGCGCCTTCATCTTTCCGACGCGCAGGCGCAGCCATTCGCGCGGGTGGAGATCGACGTACGCGTCCAGGATCTGCACCGTCCCCGCGAACTCGGGGATGAGGCGGTAGTCGACGATCGAGAACAGCGTTCCCTCGATCGCGGGGCGGAACCGGCGGATCAGAAACGTGTCATTCGCCTGCAGCGTCTCGCTTTTTGCGAAGAATCGCCCGTCGGCCTGCAACAGCCCGCGAATCTTCAGCACGAACGACTTGTCGGGCAGCGACAGCGCGAACCCCTTGTCGTCGATGCTCAGCTTGGGCGCCTCCTTGGCGCGCTTCTCGGCCTGCTCTTCGAGCAGCTCGTGCTTGCGGGCGGCGATGCGCGCGAGCTGTTCGACCTCCTCCAGCCGTGCCGCCTCCGCCGCCGTCGGTCCGGGTGCGGGCGGCGGCGCGGGCGCTGCAGCCGGCGCGCTCGTGTCGGGAGCGGGCGCCGCCGGCGTCGCTTCGGCCGGCGCGGCTTGCGCGATCGGCTGCGCCTGGGTCCCGTCGGCCGGCGCGGCCTGGGCGCGGACGGCGGCCGGCAGCGCCAGGGCGGCGAAGAAGACGATGTGTCTTGTATAATGAATCACGCCGCACCTCCCGTCCCTGCGGATCCCCCGGTTCCACCGGTATTTCCGCCGGTTCCCGCCTGACCGCCGGTTCCCGCCGCGGCGCCGCCGGTCGCCCCACCGCCGGTGCCGCCGCCACCGCCGCCGCCTCCACCGCCGGTTCCCGCGCCGCCACCACCGGCCGTTCCGGTCGTTCCCGCGGCTCCCGCCCCTCCCCCGCCCGTTCCCGCGGCCCCATCGGTCTGACCGCTGCCATCACCGCCGCCTTCCTTCGCTCCGTCGGTGGCGGCGTCGAACACGAACGTCGGATTCGGGTCCTTGCACGCGCTGGTACCCACGCACAGCGCGACCATCGACGCCCACGCGAAAGCGAACAGCTTCGGCTTCAGAACCCGTCTCGAACGAATCGCCATGCATGTGACGCTAGCCGAGCCGCCTCGGCGTCGTCAATTAAAAAAGACATTTTGTCTTCTATTGTGATCGGCCCCGGGTCTGTCATTCAGGGGTAGGCCTTGCGAGCCCGAGCGCAGGCCCTTACGTTGGCCCCTAGTCGTGGCTGATTTCTCGGCGATCCAGCTGTCCGCGGCACGGCGCGAGGCGCCGATGTCGCAGGATGTCCGCCTGCTGCTGGTCGAGGACGACGCCGCCATCCGCTCGACGCTGGCCGAGATGCTGGGCGACGAGGGGTACGCCGTCACGGCCGTCGGCAACGGACGCGAAGCGCTCGAAGAGCTGCGCGCCGGCGCGCTGCCCGACGTGATCCTTCTGGACCTGATGATGCCCGTGATGGACGGCTGGGAATTTCGGGTGAAGCAGCGGGCCGACCCGCTGCTGGGCAGCATCCCGCTGCTCGCGATGTCCGCGGACCTGAGCGCGAAAGCACAGGCGATCGCCGCTGACTCTTACGTGCGCAAGCCGATCGACTTCCCGCAGCTGGTGCGCGAGCTGCACACCGTCGTCGGCCGCGCGACAAGCATCCGGCTGGCGGTCGCCGATCGGATGGCCGCGCTGGGCACGCTGGCCTCCGGGATCGCGCACGAGATCAACAACCCGCTCACGTACGTCATCGCCAACCTGCAGACGCTGGCGGAGCAGCTGCCGTCATCGCGCGACGAAGCGACGCGCGGGCTGTCGGAGATCGTCGCCGAGGCTCTGCAAGGCGCCGAGCGGATTCGCCGGCTGGTGAAGCAGGTGCAGATGGTGTCTCCCGGCCAGCACGACGAGCGGTTCACGACGGTCGCGCTGCGCGACGCCCTCACGACGGCGGTGACGCTGACCGAAAACCACATCAAGCACCGCGCCCGCCTGATCTGCGATCTGGACCAGGACGCCCAGGTTCGAGGCGATCGGGACCGCATCGAGCAGCTGTTCGTCAACCTGCTGCTCAACGCAGCACAGGCGATCCCGGAGGGCCAGGTCAACCGGAACGAGATCCGCGTCGACGTGCGCGAGCTGCCCGGGCAGGGCTCTGTCGTCGTGCGCGTCGCGGACACGGGGGTCGGCATTCCGGTCCAGGTGCACGAACGGATCTTCCAGCCCTTCTTCACGACCAAGCCCGTCGGACAGGGGACCGGGCTCGGCCTTTCCATCTGCCGCGGCATCGTCACCGCGCTGGGCGGCCAGATCTCGTTCCAGAGCCAGGCGGGCGGGGGAACCACCTTCCGCGTGGTGTTACCGACGACGACGGCTCCTGCATGAGGCGGCGATCCGTGGTGCGCCCGATGGCAAGCGCGGGGGGACCGTGCTATTTATCGGGGCGACTCCTGCGTCTCGTCTTCGTTGCTCTCGCGGCTCGAGGCCGCCCCGACTTCGGCGACCGGAATGTTTGGGTTCTGCAGACGGCAGCTCCGTCTTAATCATCAATCACAGCAACGAGGAAACAATGGGAACGAGACTGTACGTTGGAAATCTGCCCTACGCGGTTACCGAGCTGGACCTGCGCGATCTGTTCGGCGGGCTGGGCACCGTCACCGATGCCAAGATCGTCACCGACCGTGAAACTGGCCGCCCGCGCGGCTTCGGCTTCGTCGAGATGTCGACGGAGGAAGAAGCCCGCAAGGCGATCGAGGAGATCAACGGCCGCGACGTCCAGGGGCGTCAGGTCGCCGTGAAGGAAGCCGAGGATCGCCGTGGTGGCGGTGGCGGCGGCGGTGGCCGTCATGGCGGCGGCGGCGGCGGCTACGGTGGTGGCGGCGGCGGTGGCGGCGGCGGCGGCGGTGGCGGCGGCTACGGCGGTGGGGGCGGCGGCCGCGGTGGACGCGGCGGCGGTGGCGGCGGCC